>Ga0193738_1000045_pt1 | contig 82516 bp, 55 predicted proteins | sample L2a1metaG_FD_144927 | JGI IMG/M metagenome (GOLD analysis project Ga0193738, IMG submission 144927) | Soil microbial communities from a riparian zone of the East river system, Colorado, United States - L2a1 | ecosystem: Environmental > Terrestrial > Soil > Riparian zone | place: USA: East River... | reverse complement strand
GACGACTCCTGCAATCATTTCTCTTTTTTATTGAACGGGAAAATCATGAGTACTAAAATAAATAGTGAAGCAGTTGATTTTTTAGATGCATTGGAGAAAGGGATGCCATATTATTATTAAGACTTATCCTTAGTCTTTTTTTGTTTCCAAAGTAAACCCAATAGTGGTTCCCACGCCTTCAGTGCTTCTTACATGAATAGTTTGCCCGTGAGCTTCGATAATGTGTTTGCAAATGGCAAGTCCTAAACCACTGCCTGTTATATCACGGCTACGTCCGCCATCGGTCCTGTAAAAGCGTTCAAAAATTCGTTGGAGATTTTTTTCGGGAATGCCAATACCATCGTCACTCAATTCTATTAAAATATGCTTTTCATCTACTTTATACATACTGGCAACAATATGACCGCCGTGCTTTCCATATTTAATTGAATTTTCAAGCAGGTTACTAAGTACCTGTCTTATTTTTTCTTTGTCGGCAAAAACAGATAATGGCGATTCACAACCTTTTTTTATGCTAAAACTGATTTGTTGGGTTTCAGCTTTTATCGAAAGACTTTCAAAAACTTCTTTTACAAATTCCTGGATGATGAAATTTGTTTTGGTGAGCACTAACTCGCCTCTTTCTAGTTTTGAAATTTCGTCAAGGTCCTGGATCAGGTTAGTAAGTCGTTCCACATTTTTTTCGGTTTTTTCTAAAAACCTTTTATTGATCTCCGGATTATGCATGCCACCGCTGAGCAAGCTTTCTACATAACCCTGGATGGCAAATACCGGCGTTTTAAATTCATGAGAAAGATTTTGTAAAAACTCGCGACGAAATTGCTCATTCTGTTTCAACACCTCCATCTCCTGCTTATTTTCTTCGGCCCATTTCTCTACATCTTCTCTTACTTCATCAATACTTTTTTGTGGTAGGATATATTTATAATATGTCTCTTCTTTTTTTGTAGCCTTTGTCTGGTATATCTGTTTATAAATGAGTTTTATTTTCCGATAAATGAACCGCTCAAGTACAAATGAAATAAGATAATAGCTGCCGCCAAGAATAACAATGAATGAACCCAGGCCCCAACGCCAGTCTTTTTCGACAAGAGCAATCAACAAAGCCACTGGTACTGATAGGATAAGTGCAGTAAAAAAGGAAAGTTGACGGGGAGAAAGATTTTTGGTAGAAAGCATATTACGAAGGTACAAGGCACAAGCGACAAGGTGCAAACCTCAGGTTTTGAAATGTTTTTCTTTTGCCTGGTTATTATAATTCAAATTTATATCCGACACCTTTTACAGTGGTGATGCAATCCACTCCGAGTTTCTGGCGAATCTTCCTGATATGAACATCAATGGTGCGATCGCCAACTATTACTTCGGCGCCCCATACCTGGCTCAGTATTTCATTTCTCACAAATACCCTTCCCGGTTTTGAGGCCAGCAGGTAGAGCAATTCAAATTCTTTTTTTGCAAGAGAAATATCTTTCGAATTATACTGAACAATGAATTTTTCAGGATCTATGATCAACCCATTAACAGCGATAACTTTTCCGTCATTTTTATTCAAACGACGGAAAAGCGAACTTACTTTGCTCAGGAAAACTTTTGGACTGATCGGTTTATTGATATAGTCATCGGCACCAGTTTCCAAACCTCTTATTTGTGTGTTTTCATCACTTAGGGCTGTAAGAAAAAGTATGAGAGTGCTTTTAAATGCGGGAAGAAGACGAAGGATCTCACAAACTTCCACCCCATTTTTCTTTGGCATCATTATATCCAGCACGATCAGATCAGGGTTAAACATCTTAGCTTTTTCGATTGCCTCGTCCCCGTCTTTTGCTGTTACAACCTGGTAGCCCTCTTTAAGCAAGTTATACTTGAGAATTTCAAGAATATCCGGCTCATCATCAGCGATCAATACTTTCCGGGCTCTTATATCCATGTTTGTGGGTTAATTTTCGCAAACCTAACTGAAAATGCTTTTTTACCTGCAGATCAGGTCTCTCATAACACAGACTTAATGAAAAATTAATAAAGCCTCGATTTTCAGGGATTATGAATAATTTTAACATGTGATTGGCCGCTTGAATGCCATAAATCCTGTCTGTATCCTCGTTCGTACCATTAAAAATGAATGATTTATTTTTGTAACCATCCTTATGATAGCAATTCGACAATATACATATATCCTGTTTTTTTTCCTTGTAGCTCCATTTGTCTCTTTTGGCCAAAATCCAAGAGACCCGACGCTGAAACCTGAACGTAGCCGGGAACTTTTCCATGATTATGTCGATACAGAACAAAAGAAAGCTTTGCAAGCTGATGGCAAAGATGACAAGCTTTTCTCTCCATCTTTTAATGAAGATGTAAATTTTCAAGTAACCAATGCACTGATCAATCGAGTAAATGATCTGCAAAAAAAGATAGAGAAAGATTCAACGATGGGTGGGCAAACAAAAGTTCTTTACATCCGTGGAATTGAAAGACTTCTTCGTGACCTGAATGCAAATTGGAGGTATAAGAAATTTGTTCCAACATACCTGCCAGAGATACTTGAGAGTTTTGAAAAGTGTGTCGAACTGGACATAAAAAAAGTAGGGATAGAAAATTATATCGATCAGCTTCCATATGATGTAGCACGGCCCTTGCTCGACTGCACAGCGTTTGAAAAAAATAGCGGCTATAAAACATCAAAAAATATTTTAGTAAGGAAATATTGTGAATTGCATCCTGAACAAACTTTTGCCACATTACTTAATACACTTCGGCAAATTCCTGATCTTCCTTTTGCTGATAGCCTGATCATAGCAGCTGGTCACCTTTATCCAAAACAACTGTATGATTATGCAGCTGCTAATAATGTCCTTGCGACTCGAATAAGAAAAGTTAATGACCCGTTTGTACAGGCAATTGTAAAAATGACAGGAAGTGGCGGTAGTGGTCAATTGTATTTCCCATTTCTTGATAACATAGTAAAAGGGAAAATGACCTTGGCAGATATAGATGCAGTTCGAAAAGATTCTATTCAATATTACAAACTGCTTGTAAAAACACATATAGATTATACAGAACGATTACTGAATAAAGACACAGCTTTTGAATTTGATGCACTATCTGATATGATGACAAAAAAAGCGGTGCAGGTTTTTGTAAATACAATCAATGCCTTACATAATGAAGATGCTGTAACACGATTCAGGATCATTCAGTCCTTGACAGCGCAGGAACTTTATTACCTCGCAGTTTTAAGTGACGGTATAATTTATACATCAAGTTTTGTAAAAGGGATTTTTCCTTTGATGATGAGTCGTATTGGTAATCGTGGTGACTCATTATTGATGAGTGTGAATTTTGATAAGTACAGAAAGCTCATTAAAATGTCCGCTGCGTATAATACACTTGGCGCTTTTCTTAGTTCTTTTAAAGATCAACAAAATGCAAACGATCTGATGCGTGCATTTGTAAGTAACCTTGAAAAAACGGGTGGGCTGGAAGATGGAGTAGATGTTGCAGATTCTTATGCAAGCATTTCTGAAACGCTTAAGCCAATAGCAGATGAGATGCTGGTAAACATCAGGGCGAACTATCAAAAAAATGTTTATGCTAATAATAAGAAGGGCATCGAAATGTATCGCATACTTGAAAAGCTTTTTATTTCAGCAGATTCAACCCAAAAGATAGACCTGACAAAAGAATTGGGTATCCCGCCGGTGTATGCTGTGGCGAATAAGGATCTGCAAACTGACAATGCCGGGGTTATTATACAGGTTTTTATTTATGGAGATGAGGATGGCATTAAAGTTTTCCCTCATATACTTGGAATGTTTAATAATGCTAATTGGAAGATCGACAGAAGTAATCCGAGTTGGGTTGCTATTACCTCAATTAAAGGAAAACCGGTAAGTCTTTATTTAAACAAACCATTGCCAGAAGAAAAAGATGAAGATGCAAAAGCACAGGAAGCATTATGCAATTATTTAGAACGAAATGGCCTTAAACCTACGATTACAATAAACAGGGGACACAGTTATAATGCACCTTATACTATACGCCAGATGTTTTCGACTTCAAAGATCGTTTTTATGGGTTCGTGTGGTGGATATAACCTGATCCATGATATATTAGAAAAAGCACCCGATGCACACATCATCGGTACAAAGCAAATTGCAGATGCGCCGGTGAACAATCCATTTTTAAAATTACTTGCCGAAACCTTAAGAAATGGTAACTCAATTGAATGGATCCCATTCTGGAAAGAACTTGATAAGATGGTAACTAATAAAATATTTGAAGATTATGTTCCTCCTCATAAAAACCTGGGCGCAATTTTTATAAAGGCTTACAAAATTGCGATGGGAGAGGCGACACCCCCCATAGCAAAAAGTGGTACACAATCAGAAGAATCTGGTAATCGTTAATGATTATCTAACTTCCTGATAGCCGGTAACAGCTTTCTTTTTCTTCTTTTTACATTTGTTGATCATAAAAATGGCGAACGTTAATAAAAAATTTTTCGACTTCGATCTTTTGAAAAGGGTATTGCGATTTGCAGCACCGTATAAAAGAAGATTTTATTGGTCAATAGCACTGGCCATTACACTCGCAATTTTTACCCCTGTTCGTCCTATCCTTATACAAATTACAGTAGACAAGTTTATTGCAAAAGGAATCTGGGAATGGGTTTTATGGATAACGATCATTCAAATTGCATTTCTGTTTGTTGAATCTGGTCTGCGTTTTTATTTTTCATATATCACAGCATGGCTTGGGCAAAATGTTGTAAAAGATCTTCGGGTAAAAGTTTACAAAAAAGTTCTTTCATTGAATCTTTCACATTTTGATAAAACACCGATCGGAACATTAACTACAAGAACCGTTGATGATATTGAAAGGATCAATGATGTGTTTGCCGATGGGTTTATTCCAATCTTTGCAGACTTGCTTTCTATTGTTTGTGTATTAAGTTATATGTTCTGGGCCGATCCACTACTAACACTAATTGCATTAGTGCCATTCCCCATCTTGCTTATTGCAACTTATTATTTTAAAGAAAGTGTAAATAAATCATTTCACCGTGTAAGAAATGCAGTAGCTCATCTAAATGCATTTGTACAGGAGCATATTACCGGTATGTCGGTTGTGCAGGCATTTGCAGCGGAAGACAGGGAAATGGAAAAGTTTAAAAATATTAATAAGGAACATCGTAATGCGAATATTCATGCTATCTGGGCGTATTCAATTTTCTTTCCCATCGTAGAGATCGTTTTAGCAACCGCTATTGGATTATTAGTTTGGTGGACCTCGAAAGAAGCACTTCAACTCCAGGTAAGCCAGCAAGGAACATTAATGGCTTTTATTCTTTGTTTGAATTTGATCTTTCGCCCATTAAGAGTGATAGCCGATAAATTTAATGTATTGCAAATGGGAATGGTGGCAAGTGAAAGAGTTTTTAAAGTATTGGATAGTGATGATCATTTGCAACCTTCACCTGTCGATGCATATAAACCTTCTCATATAAAAGGAAAGATCGGATTTGGAAATGTTGTATTCGGTTACAATCCTGCAAACCCGGTTTTAAAAAATGTTTCTTTCACTGTAAACCCTGGAGAAACGGTTGCGATCGTTGGTCATACCGGCAGTGGTAAAACAACGATCATCAGTTTACTGAATCGTCTTTATCATATTCAAAACGGTGAAATAAAAATTGATGATGTAAACATAGAGAAGTTTGATATCAATAAACTTCGAAAAAGTGTTGGTGTTGTTTTACAGGATGTTTTTCTTTTCTCCGGCTCCATCATTGACAACATTACTTTACGTAACCCGGAAATACCAAGAGAAAAAGTAATTGAAGCAGCAAAACTGATCGGGATGCATGATTTCATCATGATGCTACCGGGCAATTATGATTTTAATGTAATGGAACGGGGCGCTACACTTTCTTTAGGTCAGCGACAGTTACTTTCTTTTATCAGGGCATTACTTTATGATCCTTCAATACTCATTCTTGATGAGGCCACTTCATCTGTTGACACAGAAAGTGAGATGATGATACAAAATGCGATCGATAAACTTATCGCCGGAAGAACTTCAATAGTTATTGCACACCGGCTTTCTACGATTCGAAAAGCAAGTAAAATAATTGTTTTGGATAAAGGAGAAGTAAAAGAGATCGGCACTCACGAGGAGTTGATCTCAAGAGAAGGATATTATCACAAATTGTATCAGCTGCAATTTGAAAAACATAAGTCAGTGGCATAATTTGTAACTTGTCATTGATGATCTTCCGGTTATTAATAATATTTTTTCTTTTTACTTCATTTCAACTTCCTCAAGAGAATCCTTTTATAGTTGTTCTTGGAGTAACGCAGGATGCCGGCTATCCACAAATTGGTTGTGATAAGCAATGTTGTAAAAAGTATTGGAATAAGAAGATCGCCAAACAAAAAGTTTCCTGTCTTGCTCTTTTTGATCCTTCAACAAATCAGAGATGGATATTCGATGCCACGCCAGACCTTACGGAACAATTACATGATGCAGATGTAGTGCAGAAAGGAAATTTATCCGGTATATTTCTTACGCATGCACATATCGGTCATTACACGGGATTGATGTATTTAGGCAGAGAAGCGATGAATGCGAAAGAAGTTCCCATATATGCAATGCCTCGCATGTATGATTACTTAAAAAGTAACGGACCCTGGAGCCAACTTCTGAGTTTGAATAATATCGAGCTGCAAAAATTAAAAGCTGATAGCTCAATAAAACTAACAGATAAGATCTCTGTCACACCAATCCTCGTTCCCCATCGTGATGAATTTTCGGAAACAGTTGGTTATTCAATAAGAGCAGAAAATAAAACAGTATTGTTTATTCCGGATATTGATAAATGGCAAAAATGGGATAGGGATATTAAGCAAATGATCAAACAGCATGACTACCTTTTTATTGATGGTACATTTTATAAAGATGGTGAGCTTCCCGGTCGAAATATGGGTGAGGTACCGCATCCATTTGTACAGGAATCCATGGAATATTTTAAAGACTTGATTTCAGCAGAAAAACAAAAGATCTGGTTCATACATTTTAATCATACTAATCCATTAATTAACAAGTCATCAAATGAGTATAAAGAAGTGAAAAGCAAAGGCTTTAATGTCGCTGTTGAAGGTTCCAGGATCACACTTTAATAGTAGATAAATCGACGTCTTATTTTTTTATTCAGGGCTCTTCAATTTCGTGGTTTTTTACCCCTGCCCCCTTATCTTTGCGCCAAATTTCGGGATGGGTATGACTTCAAGACTAATGAAATCCTTTACTGTAGCGGCTTTCAGCATATTTTCAATCTTTATTTCTTTACCTTCTTATGCACAAGGAGGTCATGGCGAAAATGGGGGTGAAAAGAAGGAAGGCTTTAATGCACAGAAAATTATTTTCGGTCACATTCTCGATGGTCATGAGTTCCATTTTTTTGATATAATAAATAAGGACGGCAGCCACACACCCATTGGAATTCCTCTTCCGGTTATTTTATATTCTCCGCAAAAAGGTTTTGATGTTTTTATGTCATCAAAATTTCATCATGGTGAACATGATCATGATGGATATCGTTTGTTGACCGAGGAATCTGTTGAAAAATTAAAAGCGGAAGGAGTTGATGTAAAGAAGGAAGGATTACATTCAGGACAAATAGTACCTGTTGGAACTGATGGCAAAATTGACAAGGCTGTAAGCGTTTATGATTTTTCTCTTACCCGCAATGTTGTGCAAATGATACTTGCATTGACATTATTAGTTTGGATCATGATCTCGATCGCTAACAAATACAAAAAAGGACTTGGAGTAAAGACTGCACCAACTGGAATGCAGAATTTAATGGAGCCGATCATTGCTTTTGTTCGTGATGAAGTTGCAAAGCCAAATCTTGGTAACCGTTGGGAAAAATATCTGCCTTACCTGCTTACGGTTTTCTTTTTCATTCTTATTAATAACATTTTTGGGTTGATACCGGGTACTGCAAACGTAACTGGTAATATCGCCTTTACTGTTGTTCTTGGTCTTATTTCATTGGTTGTGATCGTAGCAAGCTCAAGAAAATATTATTGGGGACACATATTCAATCCTCCAGGAATGCCAATTGGAATTAAGTTGATCTTAGTTCCTGTTGAAATACTCAGCTTTTTCATCAGGCCAATGGCATTGATCATACGTCTTTTCGCCAACATGGTGGCAGGACATATAATCATTATATGTTTGATCTCACTCATATTCATTTTTGCAAATCTGAATGAATATGCTGGTTGGGGAACTTCGATCTTTTCCATCGCATTTACAATATTTATATATTTCATTGAGATATTAGTTGCATTTATCCAGGCATTTATCTTCTCTATGTTGACGGCAGTATTTATCGGCCAGGCATTTGAAGAGCCGCATCATGATGATGCACATGCAGCACACTAGAGTTTTATTTTTTAACCAATAAAAGTTCAATCATGGATTTCTTTCTTTTAGAAACTGTTGGAAGCATAGCAAATGCAGGTGGAGCGATCGGTGCAGGTCTTGCAGCTATGGGAGCCGGTATCGGTGTAGGCCAGATCGGTAAAGGAGCTGTTGAAGCTATTGCCCGTCAGCCGGAAGCATTGAATGATATCCGCAGCAACATGATCCTTACTGCCGCATTAGTAGAAGGAGCAGCATTGTTTGCGATCATCGTAGGTTTCCTTGCTATGGTTCTTTAATGAACACATTACTGCATCCAAAGCACAGGGCGGAGGATGCAGTTAATCTTTAAAATTTTGAAATAGAAAAATATGCACCCTCTTTTAAAACCCGAGTTTGGCTTATTGATGTGGACGCTTGTCGCATTCCTCGTTGTATTTTTTATTCTTAAAAAATATGCATGGCCTGCGATCACCAGTGGATTAAAACAACGTGAACAAGGAATTGCTGATGCTCTATCAACTGCTGAAAGAGTAAAAGCAGAAATGGCACAAATGAAAAGTGAGCATGAGGCATTGCTTGCACAGGCTCGTGAAGAAAGAGCACAGATCTTAAAAGAAGCAAGAGAAACAAAAGAAAAGATCATCAATGATTCAAAAGAAACTGCAAAAGCTGAAGCATCGAAAATAGTTTCGGAAGCAATGGCGGCTATTGAAGCGCAAAAGATGGCGGCTATTACTGATGTAAAGAACCAGGTTGGTAAAATGGTGATCGAAGTTTCTGAAAAAATATTAAGAAGAGAATTGGGAAATAAGTCAGACCAGGAAGCTCATATTAAAGGTTTGGTCAATGAAGTAAAACTTAATTAAGGAACAAGGCAAACGAAACAAGTAACAAGAAATGTCTAACGTAAGATTAGCTACGCGATATGCAAAATCACTGATCGGGCTTGCAACTGAAAGAGGCGAGTTGGAAAAAGTGTTTGGTGATATGGAATGGTTGCAATCGCTTTGCAAAGGCAATCGTGATTTTATAACTATGCTTCGCAGCCCGGTGATCAAATCTGATATAAAAGGAAAAATTGTAAAAGCTGTTGCGCAAAATAATATTGGCCTGTTAACGAATTCATTTATTCAGTTGCTGATCAATAAAGGAAGAGAAAGTGCATTACCCGAGATCGCAACTGCATTTATTCATCAGTACAAAGAGATCAAAAAGATATTTCCTGTAAAACTTACTACTGCATATCCATTAAGTGATGATCTGAAAAAAGAATTTGTTGATCATATCAAAGCGACAACCGAAATGCAGAATATAGAATTGGAAACAGTGGTGAATGAAGATATCATCGGAGGATTTGTTTTACAGACAGGAGATAAAATGGTGGATGCAAGTATTGCTTATGATCTTAAAGAGATCGCAAAGCAGTTTGAGAATAATGACTTTATTTATAAAGTGAGATAACCAACCCCCTGTCTCCCTAAAGGGAGACTTAGGTGGAAGAGTTCTTTATTTGGTGATTAGAATTACAGAACGATGAAGAGTGCGACGCAACAGAAGCTTAATAGTAGCAATGCAGTCGGGCTCATAATAAAATAAAAATTACAATTTTAGAATATGGTACAGATCAAACCGGAAGAAATTAGTGCGATACTGCGTCAGCAGTTGAGCAACTTTAACGCCAGCGCTGACCTGGAAGAAGTAGGAACCGTGTTGCAGGTGGGTGATGGTATTGCCCGTGTATATGGATTGGGCAATGTTAGTTATGGTGAACTCGTTGAGTTTGAAAGCGGAGTTCGTGCAATTGCTTTGAACCTTGAAGAAGATAATGTGGGTGTGGTATTGATGGGAGACACAGGGGGAATACAAGAAGGTTCTAAAGTTCGTCGTACAGGCCAGATCGCTTCTATTAAAGTTGGTGAAGGAATGGTTGGCCGTGTTGTAAACACGTTGGGTGAACCAATTGATGGTCGTGGTCCGATAACTGGCGAACGTTATGAAATGCCATTGGAAAGAAAAGCTCCGGGTGTAATTTTCCGTGAGCCGGTCAAAGAACCATTGCAAACTGGTATCAAAGCGATTGATGCGATGATACCGATAGGTCGTGGTCAACGTGAATTGGTAATCGGTGACCGTCAAACTGGAAAGACTGCGATATGTGTTGATACGATCATTAATCAGAAAGAATTTTTTGCAGCAGGTAAACCTGTCTATTGTATATATGTAGCGATCGGTCAGAAAGCATCAACCATTGCAGGTGTAATGCAAACTTTGCAAGATGCTGGTGCAATGCAATACACAATTATTGTTGCAGCTTCTGCAAGTGATCCAGCTCCGTTACAGTTCTATGCTCCGTTTGCCGGTGCTGCGATCGGTGAATTTTTCCGTGATACCGGAAGACCAGCATTGATCATTTATGATGATCTTTCAAAACAAGCTGTTGCTTATCGTGAAGTATCATTGTTACTTCGTCGTCCTCCAGGTCGTGAAGCATATCCCGGTGACGTATTCTATTTGCATAGCCGCTTATTAGAAAGAGCTGCAAAAGTTATCAGTGATGATAATGTTGCAAAGAATATGAATGATGTTCCTGATACAATTAGACATTTGGTGAAAGGTGGTGGTTCATTAACTGCATTGCCGATCATCGAAACACAAGCAGGTGACGTATCAGCTTACATTCCAACAAACGTAATTTCAATTACTGATGGACAGATATTCCTTGAAACAAACTTGTTCAACTCAGGTATTCGTCCTGCGATTAACGTAGGTATATCAGTAAGTCGTGTGGGTGGTAATGCACAGATCAAATCAATGAAGAAAGTTTCTGGTACATTAAAACTTGACCAGGCTCTTTATCGTGAGATGGAAGCTTTCTCAAAATTCGGTGGAGATCTTGATGCTGCAACAAAGAACGTGTTGGATAAAGGTGCCCGTAACGTGGAAATTTTGAAACAGCCGCAATACACTCCATTCTCAGTTGAAAAACAGGTAGCCATCATTTATCTCGGTACAAATGGTTTGATTAAAGATGTACCTGTAAACAGAGTAAGAGAATTTGAAGATCATTTCCTTATGGAAATGGAAAACAAACTTCCTGATGTATTGGGAGAATTCAAGAAAGGTAATTTGCCAGAAGAAGGAGTTAAGAAGATGGTGGAGATGGCAAAACAATTGATACCACAGTACAAGACTAAATAATCTTTTTATTTACATAAGTGAAAGCCCGGAATCTCCGGGCTTTTATTTTTTTACAAAGTGATAGATGAAATAAACTATTTCACCATTGGCAAGCATTTGTGATTTCTTTGTTCCATTCAAGATCGCATATTGACGAAAATATTTTCTTAGATACCATGGTACCTGGTTTACTAACTCACCTCTTCTTTCGGATGCTTGCATACACGCAGCCCGAATATGATCAGTAACAATTTTTTTCTCTTCAATATAAAAGCCATAATCGGAGATATTCTTTTCAAGGTGATTTATGGATTGACCATTAATGCGACGAAAATCAGCAAATAAAAATTTTCCTCCTGATCTGAGTATGCGAGATACTTCGTTGAAGAATTGGTTTTGATCCTTATATAAATGACTTGCTTCAATATTCAAAACTACATCTGTAGAATTTTCCTGTAAGGGGATCTTGTGAGCATCTGCACAAATGAAATTCATGTTTTTAATTTCCCGATATTGCTGCGAACAAAAATCAATGGCTTTTTGGGAGAAATCAATGCCGGTGAATTGTGCGGGCAAACAATTCTTTGTAATAAATCCGGCGCCCCCACCTTTGCCGCAACTGATCTCAACAATTGAAGAATTATTCTTTATTACATATCCATTGTGATTTTTTATTACTTCTTTATATAACTGCATACCATATTGAAGGTCGATATCATATTCTTCAATTTCTTTATCCACGGGAGCATATCCGTAATTGTTGGTTATAAGATGATCGATATGATTGATAGAGTAATAATAGTTATAAAATTTCCTTGCCACATTTGTAAATAACCGACGATTGAAAAATATTTTTTTAATGAGAAAGCTTGCGACAAGATATATCGCTATGAGCCCAATGATCACAATGACGACTGTTTTTAAAAGCATCATTTTTTATTTATAGTCTTAATAAGGCTTTTGGTGGCAAAAGAAAGCGATCAGGCCATCAACTTCTTTAAGGAATATCAGGGAAAACCAATTCCTGATAATAGTTTTTCAAAACGCGGGTCTTGCCTGAGATTTTCCGGAACCCATTTCTCATATTTCAAAGCCAATAAAACAGGGTCACGATCTTCATAGGCTTGTCCTAAATAATTAAATGCAGTATCAAGATCGTTTAAATAGGCGGCGGAGATACCAGTAAATGTTTTAGCAATATATTCTTTTTCTGAACGATTTTTTAATTCTTTCATTAGCTCATTTGCTTTGTCATAGTTTCCGAGGAGGCAATGGGTCCATATAAGTCCATTAACAGCAAAGTGATGCCTGTTAGAAATTTTCAAAGCTGTTTCATAAGAAGATATTGATTCTTCATATTGTTGTAATAACATATAAAGCGTTCCTTCATTTAAACGACATAAAAAAGAATTAGGATCTATTTCAATTCCCTCCTTACAATACTCGAGTGCTTCTTTGTATTTTCCCGCTGTTTGTAATATCAGTGAATGTGTACCATAACATATTGCATACAATGGTTCAGCTTTTATCGCTTGGTTCCCATGAGTTTCTCCTTCGGTCATATTACCTTCTACCCAGGTAAGATAATTGCAGCCGTATCTTAAATGTACTTCTATATAGCGTGGATTTAACTCCAAAGATTTTAGAAAGTTTTTTTTGGCTTCTTGCCAATTCCATTCATAGCAAGCATAATAATAGCCAAGTGAACAATATGCTTCTGCTACCGTAGGATCTAACAATAATGCCTTTTCTGCGGCTTGTTTGGAACGGAGCATAACATTTTTTGGTTGCGTCAATCCATAAGTAGCGAGCAATAAATTAGCATCTGCAAAAGATGCATGAGCTTGTGCAAAATCAGGATCCAGCTCGATAGCTTTTTGAAAATGCTGTAATGCTAAAAGAATATAGCCACCCCGACGAATAACATTAAATCTTCCTTTTAAATATTGTTCATATGCGTCCGGGTGAGGAGTATAACTTTTGGTAATAAGAGCCCTGTCTTTTTTTAGTAAAGTAAGTTTCAATGCATCTGTTACTGCTAATGCAATTTCCTCCTGTACGGAAAATATATCATCCAGTTCCCTGTCATATCTTTCAGACCATAATTGATAACCATCCCGGATATTTAACAATTGAACAGTAATACGAACCCGTGTCCCTTGTTTTCTTATACTTCCCGCTAAAACAGTTTTCACACTTAATTTTTCACCAACTTCCTGCAATGAAATATTCTTATCCTTGAATTGAAAACTCGAAATTCGACCTGCTACTTTCAAATCTTTAATATGTGAAAGCGAATTCAAAATTTCTTCTGCCATTCCATCACTAAAATATTCCTGTTCCGGATCTTTGCTAAGATTATCAAAAGGCATTACAGCAATAGATTTGGCCGCTCCATCATCTTTAAATTTTCCAGTTATATATTGAGGACTAGGCACTGGAAAGCCTGTATTGGCAAGTGCAAAAATCTCCATCGGTTCTTCTACATTTTTAAATTCGAAACTTCCGAGTGAGGTGAGTTGAAATTCTGGCTTATTCCTGATCTGTTTACTTACAGCATCCGAAAAAAGTACTGCACCAGGCACACCCATGCTTTCAATTCTTGAAGCGATATTTACACAATCGCCAAAAATATTTCCTTCACGAAACAATACATCGCCCAAATGAATTCCGATGCGAACAGGCACTTTGGGTTCATTTCTTAAGTTTTCTTGTATAATCTTGGCTGAAGTAACAGCATTTGAGGCGTTATTAAAAACCATAAGACAACCATCACCAAAGTATTGAATGATCTCGCCTTCATTGTTTTTAACCGTAGTAAATAATTCCTCTTTAAAATGTTGAAGAATTTGCAAAGCAATATCTTCATCCTCATGCATAAGCGCCGTATATCCTGCGATATCAGCAAACAACACAACAGCAAGCTGGCGATGTTCCGTCATTCTAATAATGCTTTTAATCAGTGACCCACTTAATAACTATGAATGCATAACGTGTAGTTACTCAATCTTATAAAATTGCTGCAGTTTTGAATCTAAACTCCAGTTTTTTTAGAAGCCTGATGAAAACACGCTTTTGCAAATATTTCTATATGAAGTTAACTTAAGAAAATGTATGAAAGACACGGTAAAATAAATTTGGTTTATAATATAAACTACTTTATGTTTGTTTTCTCAAAGCGAGAATAGCCATGAAACCTATAACCAAAATTTTATTTTTTATCCTGCTTACTTGTATTTCTGATTTGCTTTCTGCTCAAACGACAATTGCAGGAAAAGTAACAGACAAAAAAAATCCTCTTATTGGTGTCAGTATTACCTTGAAGGATACGTATGATGGCGCTACCAGCGATTCATCCGGAAAATATTCTTTTAAAACTTCTGAGAAAGGTGAATTTATTTTGACAGCAACATCTGTTGGTTATAGACCTTTTGAACAAACAATAAAACTTGAAGGAAAAGGAATATTGACAATTGATATTGTACTGAAAGAAGAAGTAACAGAATTATCTGCTGTTGTTATCAGCGCAGGAACTTTTGAAGCAAGTGATCGAAAAAGAGCCGGGGTTGTTTTAACTCCAATTGATATCGTAACTACTGCTAGTGCAAATGGAGATGTGACTGGTGCGTTGAAAACATTGCCCGGTGCACAACAGGTAGGAGAAAGTGAAGGATTATTTGTTCGCGGAGGTACAGCAGCTGAGACAAAAATCTTTATTGATGGCACCTTGGTCAATAATTTTTTCCAGGGTGGTGCTCCCAACATTGCAGGGTATGGAAGATTTTCTCCGTTTCTTTTTAAAGGAACGGTGTTTAGTACAGGAGGTTACTCAGCACTGTATGGACAAGCCTTGTCATCTGCATTGATACTTGAATCGATTGATTTGCCGGAACGAACTTCCGCAAGTTTTGGCTTATCAGTACTAGGAGTAAATGCCGGATATCAGGAGTTATCAAAGAATAAAAAATTTTCCTGGGGAGGTGCATATAGTTATACCAATCTTGGACTTGCCTTTGCGATCATTAAGCAAAAACAGGATTATTCCAAAGTACCCGTTATTCATAGCGGAGATTTTAATTTCCGTTTTAAAACATCAGCTACCGGGATGATCAAATATTATGGCTATTTCGCCAAAAACAGTTTCGATTTTACTGAAAAAAGCATTGACTCTCTTGGTTATTTTGATCGGTTTGGTTTGAAAAATTTTAATACTTATCACAACCTCACATGGAAGGAAAGTCTGGGTAAAAAATGGAAAATGAATGCAGGGCTTTCTTATGCGCTTAACAAGGATGATATTAAATCAGGAATGAAAGATGCAAATAATAACGAAGTGATATTGACAGGACTTGAATTCAAAACATTCAATGTCGATGCTGATGCGAATTATTACAATGCGAAATTGGTGCTTGAAAGAAGATTGAAGGGGATATCTGCTATTCGCTTTGGTGGCGAATATAATTACATTGATGAGAAATCTATTTTTACAATTTATAACGGACAGCAATTTCCTGCCAGGTTAAAAGAAAATATCAAGTCACTTTTTGCTGAAAGCGATATTTACCTTACAAATAAGCTTGCTGCTAAAATTGGAGGCAGGTTTGAAAAATCATCAAAGCTTGATAAAACAAATATTGCTCCGCGATTTTCATTAGCATATAAACTAAGCAAATATGCACAGGCATCATTAGCCTATGGAATATTCTATCAGAATCCTGAAAGAAAGTATTTGCCTTCGCCTGACAATTTAATATTCATGAAAGCGACACACTATGTTGCTCAATATATGAAGGTGACAGCTTTGAGAACTTTTCGTGCAGAAATATTCTATAAAAAATATGATGATCTCATAAAGACGGGTATTACAAGCGGAAGAGAGATAGCCTTAAATAATGATGGCTTTGGCGATGCAAAAGGATTTGAGTTTTTTTGGAGAGATAAAAAAACGATCAAAAATGTAGATTACTGGATCTCTTATTCATATCTCGACACAAAGAGAGATTTCCTGAATTTTCCATATGCCACTAAACCAAATTTCGCCGCAACACATACTGCATCTGTAGTAATGAAAAAATTTGTGCAGGCATGGAAGATGCAATTTAATGGGGCCTATAATTATGCAAGTGGCCGACCTTACTATAATATAAGATATGATGGAAGCAAATACTATTTTGCTGACATGGGCGAAACGCAGGATTATCACAATTTCAGTATTTCTTTTAATTACCTGCCTAAGATTGGAAAACCAGATGCCAAAAGTTTTGTTGTGTACGTATTGCAGGTAAACAATGCATTTAATATGAAACAGGTATATGGATATGAATATTCTTATAATGGATACAGAAAAGAACAAATTGTACCTCCTTCAAGAATGTTTGTATACATAGGCGCTTTTTTCAGTTTTGGAATTGATAGAACAGAAAATGCAGTTAATGATCGCCTATTTTAATTATTATTTCAAAAACTTAAAACATAAACAATGAAAAAGACAATCCTTATTTTATCAGCAATATTAGTTGCAAGCTTTTCATTTGCACAAATGCCGGACAAATTTGGAAAAGCAATGGAAAGCAAAATAGCTATGCTTGATAGCGTACAGACAGCTGAAGGCTATATCGAACTAGCAAATGCGTTTGAACGGATTGCCGACGCTGAAAAAAACCAGGGGCTTGCCTATTATTATGCTGCTTATTGCAATGCCAGTGCTGGTACTATGGTTGGAGCCGGTGGTGATATGATGACAGCGAAAGCTGATAAAACGGATCCGTATGCTGATAAAGCAGATAAGCAAATAAAAAAGGCCGAAGAGTTAATGAAGGGTAACTCTGAAATATTTATTGTAAAGAAAATGGTCGCAACATTGAGACTCTTAGGCGATCCTATGAACCGTTATATGACGTATGGTCCTGAAGCAACGGCAATGTTGGAGGAAGCAAAAAAAATTAATCCTAATAATCCCAGGGTATATTTATTGGAAGCCCAGGATAAATATTTTACCCCTGAACAATTCGGCGGAAGTAAAGACGAGGCAAAAGTATTATTTGAAAAGGCGCAGAAACTTTTTGAAACATTCAAACCAGAAACTTCTATTCATCCTAACTGGGGAAAAAATCAAATAGGTTATTTCTTATCACTATATAAATAGTTGTTTAAATAATCGAATGTCCTGTTTCTAACAGGGCATTTGATATTCATTTTTATAATTAAACATTATGGAAAGCAATCAAGAATTTTCTGCCGAGCAAAGCCTGCAGGTTATTCAATCGATGATCCAAAAGGTCAAACATGAAGTAGCAAATAATTCTTTTTATCTTTTGCTTTGGGGTTGGCTGATCTTTGTAGCGACACTTTTGAATTTCGGTTTAATGAAGTTCACCAGTTTCGAGCAGCCATATCTTGTCTGGAACCTGGTTTGGATCGGAGCAATTGTAAGTATTATAAAGGGAATAAAGGATTCTAAAAAAATTGCTGTAAAAACTTTTGTGGGCGAAACCATGAAATTTTTTGGCATTAGCCAGGCTATTCTTTATTTCGGACTTGCTTTTTTCTTTGGTAAGTATGATTTGTGGACTATTGCGCTTCCATTGTATATACTTATATATGCAGTTACTTGCTTTTTTATGGGGGCATTAATGCAATTTTCTTTTTTAAAATGGACAGGACTCGTATGTTTACCCATAATGGTAGTTGCAGTCTATGTACCGTTTGACTGGCAATTGTTGTTGTTGGCATTGGCTATATTGATATCGTATATTATTCCTGGCCACGTATTAAGCGCCAAAGAAAAACTTCAAATCAAATAAGTTTATGGATTTGTAAAAAAAAGAACGAGCCTGATTGAATGTTTAAAGATCTTGATCCCATATTGCACTCTCAATTACGTCTTGCTGTAATGTCGCTTCTTATAAGTGTGAAAGAAGCAGAGTTTATTTTTTTAAAAGAAAAAACAAATGCAACAGCCGGAAATCTTAGTGTGCAAATTCAAAAATTAAAAGAAGCAGGCTATATCGAGGTCATAAAACAGTTTAAAGACAATTATCCTCAAACAATTTGTAAAGTAACTTCTACAGGTATCAAAGCATTCGAAGAGTATGTAAAAAACCTACAGGCTTATCTTGCACAAAAATAAAAAGGCCCTATAGAAATAAGGCCCGTCTCCGTTGATACTCTAAGTGTATGAAAACTTCAAGGGTTTAACCAATCAATAGAATTTTTGGTTTAGCACCGGGAGACTTTATTAGCAGTACGGATTCCTCTTAAGTTTTTTTATTGTTTTATGAATTTTGCCGTTTGAATACCAGATCCATTACTTACTTCTAATACGTACATGTTCGGTTTAGAATTCAAAGCCAAAGGAAAACTTATAGTATTATTTCCTTCAAGACTATTTATTTTGTTGTTCATGATAACCTTGCCTGTCATGTCATAAATTTTTATGTCAATTGCTTGTGGAGCAGCAGATGAATAATTGAAAGTTAGTTTATCAGTTACCGGGTTTCCAATGATCTTGATATTACTGGCAGTTGTAGCTTTTGTTTGAAACACCAATATTTTAGAATATGTAACTTTATTGTTCTTGTCAATCATTTTAAGACGATACATTACTTTATTAAAATTGTTGATCGTTTCATAAAACATGTAGTCTTCTTTATCTTTTTCCTCACTTGCGAATACGATTCCAATTGTTTTAAATTCATTTCCATCATAGCTTCTTTGTATTTCAAATTGATCAATTGTTTCATTACTGGCCACTTTCCAATCAAGTGATACTCTATTGCTTTTGTTTATGTTGCCCTGGAAGCTGATCAATTCAACAGGCAATACTGACAAATAGCTTGCAACTGGCAGTTTTTTGTTATAACAATCAGATGTTGATTTTACCACAACAATTACAGAAGTATTCACCGTTGATAATAGTATATCCTGAATGCCCGAAGAGGCACTGAGAATTGTTCTCAAGTCAATAAGGCTGTCGTTTATATCAAATTCTCCTGCTATACCGCGATCAGTATATATCTCAACTGTAAGCGGAAAGGCACCCGCGGGAGCTGAGGCTATATTATAAGTTAATAGAGATTTGGTTTGATCAGAGGGGTAACCCGATATAACCGCAGCAATTGAAAATTGATTTGAAGGAGTTAGACTTAGTGATGCACCATTTGTTAATTGTGGAGTATGTTGACCAGCCTGGTCACTTTTTAGCCATTCGCCACACAATCCATCAGAGCTACGGTAGTAACCATTATTTGTTCCAACAGAATTCGTCAGGTATTCTAAACTATTATCTGTGATGGCATTGAAGTTGATAGTAAAATCCGGTGAACTGCCGCTCATATTAACAGGTAAATTTGGCATTGCTTTAATGTATGCAGGAACGGACGTTGTGCTAATGCCTCCAATGAATCCGTTCACGATAACCCCATTTTTGTAAACAAAAGCATGGAATACACCACCATTGCCACCATTATTTTTTACAAAAAGATCATCCAGGTTAGAGGGTACTGCAACAGAAGTATAAGATGATCCATTTTTTTCCCATTTAGTTAATGAACCACCGGCGGGCATGGAATTCCAATTAAAGTTTGCCGTAATATTTGACTCGCCCTGGATATTATAAGGTGATTGAGAAGCACCAGAATAATAACCATGTGCAGCCACGGAGTCATTAGGAAAATCCAATACATAGTATCCGGATTTACCACCGGCCTCTTCATAATATAAAACAAGGGTATAATTATCCAGGTATTCGAGACTGTTATTTTCATTGTAGAGTTCAAAGAATTCTGAATTCCCATGACCTGGTTGCGGATAAAATTCGTTTAATACAGCCTGGGATCTTGATACGATCACTATGCATATTAACACACAAAGAGTAAAAAATTTTTTCATTTCCTTAGGGTTGAATTATTAATACGGATTTAAGTTTCCTAAAGGATGATTGGATAAAAGGTCTAATGATTTCTGATCTTAACCATCAGCTGAAAATGCCGTAATGATAGAGGAAATATTTTTTTAGAGTTAGTATCAGTACGGATTGTTCTAGATGGTTTTTACGACGGATATTTGACGAAATCTTCTTAACAAATTTACTACGGCTTTATTGGTAATGCAAGCAATCTGCGATGGAAAACTACGATACATGTACTTTAAAGCTAAAAAAGGCCCTATAGAAATAGGGCCCGTCTCCGTTGATACTCTAAGTGTATGAAAATCTTTCAAGGTTTTAACCGGTCGTCAGAATCTTTGGCTTAGTATCAGGAGATCTTTTTGATTGACGAGGATTACTTGTTCCTATCTTCCTTGCTCCCTCCAGATTTCGGAAAGATGGCTTATTAGTGCATTTAATTCTATTTTTTTAAAAAGCCGAAACAATCTTTCGGCTTTCATTGAATTGGATCGATTTTTTCAATGGATTGGGTTTACTATCTAAGAAATGAAAAGATCATGGTTAAATATTTTTAAGAAAATGATTTTATTGCTTTACAAATTTTGCAACCTGGCGATTAGAACCATTTGTTACTTCCACTACATACATGCCAGGTTTGAATGTTGAATTTAGCGGCAGGCTCACCATATTACTACCTTCAGCGCTATTTACTTTCTGGCTCATTAAAGTTTTTCCGGTAAGATCATAAACTTTTATTTGCACTGGTTGTGTTGCATTTGAATAGAAACTGAACGCAAGTTTATCTTTTACAGGATTGCCATATACTTTAATATCATTTGTAATTAGTGATTTTGTCAGGAATATAAGTATCCTCGAATAATCAACATCATGTCCTTTGTCAATCATTCTTAAGCGATACATCACCTTGTCAGTAGTGTTCACTGTTTCATAGAACATATAATTTTCAGTACCTCTTTTTTCTGAAGCAAGGACAATACCTACTGTTGTAAAATCACGTCCATTGCTACTTCTTTCTATTTCAAAACTATTTATATTTTCATTTTCTGTTACAGTCCAGTTAAGTGTTACTTTATTATTCTTGTTCATGTTACCCTGAAAACGTAGAAGATTAACTGGTAATAGCTTTAAGGTATTTGGTACGGCAATAACCTGGTCAAAGCATCCAGAAGGAGTTTTCGCAACAATAATTGCCGGATACGTTCTGGAAGGTATAATTACAAACTGATCACCTTCCGTTAAAGTATAAAGTATTCTTGAATCAACTATTAAATCACTGGCATCCAATTGTCCGGGTATGCCTAAATCTTCATATACCTGGATCGTAGCTGGGAATGCTGACAAGGTTGAGGAAGTAACATTATACACTAATAATGATTTAGTCAGATCACCTCCCAAATCGGTAATGTAGTTGGAGATAGAAAGATCTCCGGTTGTACCCGAAGCCGATCCGTTTGAATGACCAGGAGTATGATTTACAGCAGAGCTACTTTTAGCCCATACACCACATTTACCATCGCTAAGACGCATGTATCCATTGTCGTTACCGGCAGCTGAATTCACATATTCAAACTGGTTATCATTATAGGAATTAAAATTTATTGTAAAGTCTATTGAGGCATCACTCATATCTACAAACAATGGGGGCATTGATTTAACATAAGTTGGTATATTGGCGAAATTTGTTCCTGTAAAAACCCCATTAATAAGTAATCCATTTTGAAAGATCAAAATATGTTGTATACAACCTGTACCAGAACGTGCTACAAAAAGATCATTAAGGTTTGCAGGAATAGCAACCTGGATATAAATAGCTCCTGATCTTTCAAATTTTTTCAAATAACCACCAGCAGGAATTGCATTCCAATCAAAATTCGCTGCAACATTTGTCTGCCCTTGCACTTTAAATGGGTTTGCAGATGAGCCTACATAATAACCTTTAGAAGCTACTGTTTGATTGGGAAGATCCAATACATAAAAACCAGTTTTACCTGATTCTTCATAATAAGCTACCAAAGTATAATTGTCCATGTTTTGTGGTACAGGGTCTGAGCTTGTATTGTAGAATTCGAAGAATTCATTTTTGCCATTTCCCGGATCGGTATAGATCTCGTTAAGTACTACCTGCGCATTCAAGAAGGTTGCAGAGATGGCCAGGACACAAAGTGTAAAAATCTTTTTCATTTTCTTAGGGTTGAATATTAATGGTATCGATTTTTTCGAAACTTTTGAAGCAGCCGTAATGTTACTGGGAAATTTCTTTTTTAGAGGAGGTATCAGTACGGATTGCTTATCGAAGTTTTTCAGGGATCGGTGGATTCTTTACGCTGATACAAACGTAATACACACATTTAATTGTTGCAACTATTCCTAAGGGTTTTTTTTAAGTGAAATTTCAATGGATTCATTTTCAATTAAGTTTTTTTAGAACTGATTTTAGAACTTAGTATTATCACTTTATTTCTTTTATGATTGAAGTTCGTAGATCAACGAGATCATTCAACAGAGAACTGGATTATCTTTTTTTAGAGTAATGGGTGTGTATTTTTTATAGATCTTTTGTAAATAAAAAAAGGCCCTATAGAAATAGGGCCCGTCTCCGTTGATACTCTAAGTGTATGAAAATCTTTCAAGGTTTTAACCAGTCGTCAGAATCTTTGGCTTAGTATCAGGAGATCTTTTTGATTGACGAGGATTGCTTGTCCCATTCTTCCTTAGCTCCCTCCAGATTTGGGGAAGATGGCTTGTTATTAAGGTTACTGCTTTACAAATTTTGATGAATGAAGTTCGGTTCCATTATTTACTTCTACTACATACATACCGGCCTTGAAAGTTGAACTTAATGGCAGGCTTATCACGTTGCTGCCTTCCAGGCTGTTTACTTTATTGCTCACTACTATTCTGCCACTTATATCGTAAACTTTTACATCAACCATTTGTGCAGATGGCGCAGTGAAGCTAAAAGTAAGTTTGTCGTTTACAGGATTACCGATGATCTTGATATTATTTGTGGTTGTAGATTTCAATTGGAAGATCAATATTCTTGAATAATCAACTTCATGATTTTTATCGATCATTCTAAGACGATACATTACTTTGTCTGTACCACTTATTGTTTCATAGTACATATAGTTTTCCGTTCCCATTTTTTCAGAAGCAAATACAACAGCAACTGTTGTAAAATCTCTTCCGTTAAAACTTCTTTCTATTTCAAAATTGTTGGCGGTCTCATTATCCGCAACAGTCCAGTTAAGAGTTACTTTATTATTCTTGTTCATATTTCCCTGGAAGCTGATAAGATGAACAGGCAATAGCTTGTTTACAACGACATCGTCACAGCCCACTAAAGTTGCATTTACATTTAGATCATCAATTGAGGTTCTTACACTGCCCGCCCCTGTTTTTCCTCCCATAGTTAGAGAGAATTTGTATACCCCTGGAATATTTACTGCAATCGTCTGACTGTATAAGGTTGAGGTAGTAGCTGCATTAGTTATGTTGAAGCTGTCAAGTGTCTGAACAATAACTCCAGCAGAATTTACGAGGTCAAGTTTTATGAATCTTGTTGCGAGTCCATTCAAATTACCACTGATCCTGTACATAAAAGATATATCAACAACAGCTCCGAAATTGAGGAAAGGTGTACGCATGATACGTAGATCGGTTGAACTTACTGGTGGCTCTGAGTATGCACTCCCATTTCCGTTAATAACATAAGCTGAAGGACTGGTCGCATGCATCATGTCAGTAAAGTCCCAGCAATCAGCTTGAAGGGAAGCAAAACCGTTATCAAAATTTGCATTGATCTGCGCAAATGAATTATTTGCAAAAAGCGACAATGTGACAAGAGAGCAAAGGGTAAAAATCTTTTTCATTTTCTTAGGGTTGAATGTATAAAACGGATTATTTTTTCTAACTTCTGAAGCAGCCGTAATGTTACCGGGAAATTTCTTTTAAGAGGAGGTATCAGTACGGATTGCTTATCGGTTTTTTTCGTGGATACATTGGATTGTTCTTACGATGACACAAACGTAATATGCACAATTTATTGATGCAAGTTTTTCTAGGTATTTCTTTTAGTAAAATCTCAATAGACTCATTCTCAATAAAGATCTTTAAAAATATTTTTTGAACTTAGTATTATTACTTTATGCTTTTGTTTATTAAAGCTCGTAGTTTAACGAAGTCATTCGACAGAAGCTACAAATGATGATCTTTTGCTTATTGTAAAGAGTTATATGTTTCTTGCTTTATCTGTTTGTAAATAAAAAATCCCTTTGTATAAAGGGATTTTTTTTAACTATTGGCTTGTAATAGTATTCTATGAATAAGCAATTATTGTTTAACGAATTTTACTGTTTGGTTTAAAATGTCGGTATTTATCTCAAGCACATACATTCCAGGTACAAAGCCTGAGCTTAATGGGATAGTTATTAAATTATTTCCTTTAAAACTGCTTATTTTTTGATTAACTAAAATTTTTCCTGTCAGGCTATATACTTTGATTTCTGCTTCTTGCACTTTTGCAGAATTGTAATTGAAAAAAAGCTTATCCTTTACAGGGTTTTCCATGATCCTGATATTGTCATCAAGGTTCATTTTTGACTTAACTAAAATAATCCTCGAATAAAAATCATGCTGACTCCTCCTAATCAATACTCTAAGACGATACATTATTTTGTCTGCACTTATTGCCGTATCAGCGTATGTGTAATTTTCTGTATTAAATTTTTCTGTTGCTACCAATACTGCAATAGTCTTAAAATCTTTTCCATTCGTGCTTTTTTCAACTTCGAAACCACTTATACTCTGGTTACTTGCAATTGTCCAGCTAAGACGAATATTGGAATTACTAGAGTTACCACTGAAATTTGAAATAAATGCCAAATCTAATTGTGCGTTGAGTGATTGAGTGGTAATGGAGAAGCTAATTAATAGCAGGGTAATAATTTTTTTCATTTTCCTTAGGGTTGAATTATAAACGGATCGTTTATCGTAGTTTTTCCTTAGACATTGTGATCATTCTACTACATCACAAACGTAATATGTGCATTCATTTCATGCAAGCTTTTCCAAGAGGATTTTGCTGTTCCATTTTGAAAAGACTCATTTTCAATAAAGAATTTTAGAGCTAATTTTGAATTTCGTATTATTACCATATGCCTTCAATCATTGATGTTAGTGGATTAACGAAATCATTCAAAGAAATAACAGCAGTCGATAATTTGACTTTTAATGTAAAGGAAAAAGGAGTTTACGGTTTTTTGGGTCAAAACGGTGCAGGAAAATCTACTACTATACGAATGATGCTCAGCTTAATTAGACCCACAAGCGGCGAAATAAAAATTTTTGGACTTGATCTTTCGACACACAGAAGGGAAATTTTAAAACGAATAGGAGCTATAATAGAAAAACCTGATCTGTATAAATACCTTACTGCAATTGAGAACTTGAATTTGTTTGCAATAATGAGTGGATTAAAACTTAAACGCAAACAATTAATGGATAAGCTGGAAAAAGTCGGACTTGCTGAAAGAGCAGATAGTAAAATAAAAACATATTCACAAGGAATGAAACAAAGATTAGGGATTGCTGTAGCCCTTGTTCATGATCCTGATCTTATTATTTTGGATGAACCGATGAATGGACTGGATCCACAGGGCATCGCAGATATACGACTACTTATTAACTATCTGAGTAAGGACCAGGGAAAGACTGTATTTATTTCTTCGCATTTATTAAGTGAAATGGAACAAGTAGCAGATTCATTATTGATCATTCATAAAGGAAAAAAAATTGCAGAGGGAAATATGAATGAATTATTGAATCCTGAACAATCGAAAATAGAAGTGGAAACCAGATCTGCAAAAGAATTTGAATTGCGACTAAAGCAAACATCCTGGGCCCATAGGATCATTTCTATAAACGGTCAAAAGATCATCATGCAAATGAAAAAAGAAGAAGTGCCGGCTTTTGTTCAGCAAATGGCAGAAATGAAGCAGGATATATTTTCAATTCATAAAAAAAATTCATTAGAAGATTACTTTTTATCTCTTACATCTCATTGATATGATACAATTGCTTAAGATAGAAATATTTAAAATTTTCAAAAGACCAAGAACATATATTGCATTTGCAGTTATTGCATTGATCATTATTCTTATTCAAATAGCATTAAAATTTGGCGGTAAAGAATATGTAGGCCTGATGATGAGTGGGATGGGAGATAGCTTTGAAGAAATACCAACCGGAATTATTTTGAATGGTTATCTCGTTTGTTTTATAATCTTAAATCTTTTGCTCATTCATGTTCCGATTCTTGTTGCCTTGGTATCCGGCGATGCGATAGCAGGTGAGGCAAATATGGGAACGCTTCGACTGCTTGTATCAAAACCAGTTAGCAGGATACAGCTATTAATTGTAAAATTTACAGCTTCTGTTTTTTATACAATAATATTGCTGATATGGGTGGCAATACTTGCCTTGTTTCTGAGTATATTTTTATTTGGTGTGAATTGGCTGGGTGTGCCAAGGGAGCTTCAGTTTAATGTAATGGAATCCGATGATGTGTTATGGCGTTATGCGCTGGCGTTTTGTTTTGCAGCTATTGGGCTTATTTGCGTATCATCATTAGCTTTTATGCTTTCCGTTTTTTCTGACAATTCCATCGGGCCAATTGTAGTAACGGTTTGCGTTATTATTGTTTTTACCATACTTACTCAAATGCAGATCCCATTTTATGATGAAACAATAAAACCATATTTGTTTACCACACATATGTTAGGATGGAAAGGATTTTTTTATGTAAAAGCAGTTGATGGGGTAACTGAAAAAGGATCTATTGAAAATCTTTCTGCTATAATCAAAAGCGCAGGTATACTTATTGGATATACGGTTGCTTTTCTGGGAATCGCTTTTTGGTATTTCAAAAGAAAAAACATTTTAAGCTAAAATGAAAACAATATTCACAATAATTTTTGCTGTGTTTTTGTTCATTGATCTTTCGGCGCAAACACCGCAAGAGTTGATTAATAAAGTAAAAGCAAAATTAGAACTGGTAAATGATTACACTGCCAAAGGAAAATTGAAAACAAACGTAGTTTTTATAAAAGCACCGATCGCATCTGTTAAAGTGTATTATAAAAAGCCTGATAAAATGAGAATTGTGAACGAAAATGGCATCTCATTTATTCCTAAAGGATCTGTCAATATTAATCTTGCTAAATTTCTTTCCGGTTCCGGAAATTATGAAATAGTTGATGCAGGGACGGAGCCAGCTACTGGATTAAGAATTCTTAAACTATTGCCATCAGATGAAAATTCAGAAATCGTTTTATCTACGCTTTATATTGATGAAAAAACTGAATTGATAAAAAAGGCAAAGAACACCACGAGAGACAACGGTACTTATGAACTCGAAATGAGCTACGGCAAATACGTGGCATATAGCTTACCTGATAAAGTGATTTTTTCTTTTAATACTAAAGATTATAAATTGCCAAGGGGAGTTACATTCGATTATGATGATGGGACTGAAAAAAAGCCCGATGATAACATTAAAAATAAAAAAGGAAAAGTAGAGATTACATACACTGAATATTTAATAAATAAAGGGGTTAATGATTCAATTTTTAAATAAACACTTTTTCAGCAATTCTTCTAAGTAAATATTCTTTTTAGATCCCGTACATTTTCGTGTTTGCTATTTTCTCAAATAAAAGCATCCTTTATTCGTTTTTATATTGATGATTTCCTGCTTATAATGCTTTACAAAAGCAAAAACTGGAATTATCTTTATAATCGACAAATCCAATTCATGAAAACCCTTGCCCTATTGATTCTAAGCGGCTTATTGCCTTATTTTTTATCTGCGCAGCAAGGCGCAGTAAAAGGCAAACTCAGTGACAGCACCCTCCAATCACTTAGCAATGCAACGATCTCTGTTTTACAAAAAAAGGATTCATCACTTGTCGGTTATACCATATCTGATGCAAAAGGCTCTTTCGAACTAAAAAATCTCTCAACCGGCGATTATCAATTATTCATATCATTCTCCGGCTACGAAATTTGCAAAAAAACTTTTTCCATTTCTGCAGTTAAACGTATTGCAGATCTTGGCACAATAATAATGAAACCCGAATTTAAAACGCTTACCGGTGTTGTTGTTACTGATGCGAGTCCTGTAAAAATGAACGGAGACACTATTTCATTCAAAGCAAATGCGTTTAACTCAAAGCCTGATGCAACTGTAGAAGAAGTATTGAAAAAAATACCCGGAGTACAAGTGCAGAAGGACGGAACTATTAAAGCAATGGGTGAGCAAGTGCAAAAAGTATATGTGGATGGGAAAGAATTTTTTGGTAACGATCCCAAAATTGCAACCAAGAATTTGACTGCTGATATGGTGGACCAGATACAGGTCTTTGATGATATGAGTGAACAAGCAAGATTTACAAAGATCGATGATGGAAGCCGCACAAAATCTATCAACATCAAATTAAAGAAAGATAAAAGAAAAGGTGACTTCGGAAGAGCAACTGCAGGAGTTGGAAGCAATTCCCGGTATGAAGGAAGTTTTTCATTCAATCACTTCAGAGGAGATCAGCGTATATCTTTAGTAGGTTCGACAAACAACACAAATAAAGTAAGTTATACGTTTACTGATGTTTCATCACAAGGAGGTTCATCATTTTCCAACGGCGGAGGTACGGGCTCGGGTATGGCAAATGCATCGGGAGGCACATCGGGAGGAGTAAGCCGACCACTTTCCGTGGGAATAAACTTTAATGATTCATGGGGTCCTAAGATCGATTTTCGAGGAAGTTATTTTTATTCTGATAATTCGAATATTCTTGAACAAAATAAATTCAGAAGAAATACTTTCCCGGGTGATTCTGCATCTGAAACAAGTACTTACAGCCATATTATTAATGGCAACAGAACTCATAGAGTAAATGCAAGATGGGAATATGTTATCGATTCTGTTAATTCTATATTATACACAGCTAACTTTAGTAAGCAACAATACAAAGGGGTAACAATTGACACAAGTGTTACATTTTCCGATGGAACCAATAAATATATGGCTACAGAAGTAAGAACAAATAAACATGATGACAGGGATGGAATAAATTATTCGGGTGAATTACTTTATCGCAGAAAATTTAAAAGAGTAGGCAGAACATTTACCCTGGGCTGGAGAAATAGCCCGGGCGGCAGTGATACAAAAAGCTATAACATTTCTCCGATCACAGCTTACCAAAGCAATGGTTCTATCGCTTCTTTTGTAAATCTTAACCAGAAGGCATTCCAGGAAAACGAGTCAGGAATTAATACAATAAGCGCTTCTTATACAGAACCTATTGACCGGAATAAACTTTTTGAAATAAACTACGCTTTTTCATCAAGTAATACTATTTCGGATAAAAAAACATATGATTTTAATTCAGGCTCCGGGAAGTATGATCAATTGAATTCACAACTCTCAAATTATTTTGATTACTCAAATACTTCAAGCCGGACAGGATTCAATTTCAGACATCAATTAAAAAAATTTAATTACCAGGTTGGACTTGGCTACCAGGTTAGCAATTTAGAAAACAGGAGTGTTACTCTTTCAACGGGGAAAGACACCACTATTCATCAGCGTTTCACAAATCTTTTTCCAACTGCCAATATTAACTATGCTATCACACGTTCAAAAAATATAAAAGTTTATTATAGGGGAAGAACAAATGCGCCAAACGTAAATCAATTGCAGGATGTTCCTGATGTTAGTAACCCGTTGATGATAAAAACTGGAAACCCTTCATTAAAACAGGAGTTTGTAAATAACGTTAATATTAATTATAATTCATTTGCCTTAGCCTCTCAACGATATTTTTCTGCAAATCTTAGTGTCAACTATACAGGAAATAAAATTGTTAACAGTATTGATTCATTGAACCCGGTCACTATCATTTATAAACCTGAAAATATGAACGGGTCGGTTAATATCTCTGGTTCCGGGTCCTTGAATTTCCCATTTAAAAAAATAAAGGGATTGAATGTGAATCTTACCAATATGATGTACCTGAGTCGCGATGCAAATCTTTTATACAAACAAAAGAATTTCACTTCAACTTTCCAGGTGAATCAATCTGCAGGTATAAATTATGGGAAAGACAATTTTGATCTGTCTGTTAGCGGCGCTTTTGTTTTTAACCTTGTTTCTTATGAAGTAGAAACCGGGGCGAATACAAAATATTTCAACCAGGCCTATTCAGCTGATTTCACTTACCGGCTCAAAAACCGTTTTTACTTTCTTACAGATCTTGATTTTTATATTAATTCAGGACGTAGTGCCGGTTTTAACGAAGATGTCTTTTTATGGAACCTATCTTTTGCAAAGAAATTTTTTCAAACAAATACTGGTGAGATCAAATTCACAATTTATGATATCTTAAAACAGAATAATGGTATCAACAGGATAATTGGAGAAAATTATTTTGAAGATGTGAAAGCCAACGTGGTGCCAAGTTTTTTTATGCTTACCATGAGTTATAATTTTAATCGTTTTGGCTCTAATAAACTGCAAAAGAGGGAAACGCCTTAAAACACGATCTTTAAATAACAAATCAAATAGAATAAACAGTCATCCACTTCAGAGATGACTGTTTATTTCTAATAATATTCTTACATTTTAATGTGCTACAGTTAGCTTATTGACGAATGTTTTTTCGGGAGTAATTAGCTCAACAACGTATAAGCCATTGCTTAGTCCATTTGTTGATACACTTACCCGGTTGTCCATCTCCGCCAGGGTGATTGATTTCTTCTTCATTACTTCTCCGGCTATTGATCTTATGATCAAGGTCGCTGATTGATTCATTGATGAATTAAAGGAAACGGTAACATCAGTTTTAGCAGGGTTGGGGTATATCCTGAGTTTTGTAATAAGCTGATCAATTTGTATCAGCCGGGTCTTACTGTATCTTGATGAGCCTGTTTTTTCTACCATTTTCAGGCGGTAATAAGATTTTCCTTGTAGCGGTTGTTGGTCCAGCAAACTATAATCTGATGTAAAGTTCGATGTCTTCAAATTTACAGTTGCTATTTTTTCCCAATTATTTTGATCCTTGCTTCTTTCTATTTCAAAACCCTTTGCTTCGTCATCGACATATGCTCTCCAGTTTAATAAAACGTTTTTATCTCTTGTTAGAGTTGCAGTAAAATCAAGTAACTCGATAACAAGTGGCATCGACTGAGAAAGGACGGGATAATCTTCGGTTTCGCCATCAGCTAACCAGCCTGTCGCACTACTTGTAGTTAGGGCTCCGGAGTAAAGTCTTACACGTAAAAAGCTATTCGGGGTACCACTTGCTACAGTAATTCCAGTCCATCCAAGCGTTATTGTTTGTGGTGAAGCGCTACTTGGTACTGTGACCACGACTCCTTCAGATGCATCAAATACGCCATTTGCATTATAATCAAGCCAACCTGCTAAATAAGCAGTGGCCCCTGTATTATTCAGGACAGTTACCTCTTGTATATGATTATATGGGCTGCCATCAGAAACCATAATACTAACAGTAGAAACTCCATCTTCATCTGTACCATCTCCAGTAGCATTAGGTGAACTGCCTAAGACCCATTCACGATCCCATGCCGAACCTATTCTTAATGTTGAGTTATTACATGCTTTTTGGTTTGCAGCCGGAGATAAAGCAACCGGATCATAAGTAGCAGGGGCATCCCCAAAATCAAGAGCTGGTCTGAAAGGATCCGACGCATCATTTACCGGCCTATTGTTCCAGGCAGGTGAACAAGAGGTAACTGATATTGGGTTAGCTGCAGCAGTAGTACCATTATTATTATATGGTGCTATTTGATTATCTATTCTATAGACTGTACCGTCATAAATCTGACCAAGCTGTCCCGACGTATCAGCATATAGATTATAAGTATTTGTAGCGGTACTTGTGGTCATATTAAAATGGATCCACTGACTTTGGTAAGTTGGTGAAATTTGGGTTGATGCATGTGTAATTATAGTACCGTCTTTTGTAATAAAATCTCCCCAGTCATGACTTGGTTGGCCGTTACCATCATCATTTAACACACCAAAAACCTGTGAAGCTCTTATAGGGATGCCACCACTAAAATCAATTCGCCAAATGATTGATTCGGTACTTGTCATAAAGTTAGTTGGTTCGGCACCTTCTATTCCAAGATATAAACAACCATTATAAAAAGCAGCTGAGGCAGCTTCAACTCCTTGCGTAAATGTAGGTACGCCTAATGTATTTATATCAGCAAGAACTGTTGTGATACTATTAGTAGTTACATCATATCTTTTTAGCGATCTGTTGCCAGCGCTTAGCCCAGCTCCATTCATTACATAGTAAACATATTTATTTACCGGGTCATATGCTATAGAGTTTAATGAATTACCTCCAATACCCGGATCAGTAAATAATAGATCGGCTGTTCTGTTAACAGGATCCACCATATACACATTTAGGTTCATATCAGGATTAGCAAGGAAATAAGCAGGTTGTCCAGTATAAGGTTGCGTATATGGTCTATAATAGTCTGTTGGAAAACCTGGATCAGGAGAGCAAGCTATAATATCAGAAAGCCAAAAGTCATTTGTATTTCCATCATTACTAAATGTAAGAACTATAGTTTTAACCGGACCTGCGATATCTACATTTATTGTTCCATTATTACTGCCAATGGCATACGCAGTTCCACTGCTTCCGCCAGTTCCCCAGTTGGCAAGTGGAGCTGTGCCCGAAACAGTAGTGGCTCCAGCAACTCCATTTAACGGTATTGCTGAAGCGGCGCCAGCAGGTTTAGTTAACGTTATGCTTTGTGGTGTACCTCCTGCATTTGTTGCAGTTGGAGCAAATGTGATTTCCTGGTCAATATCAAAGACAGAAAATTTCACATTCGTCACTTCATTTAAAAAAGTCATGGTAATCGTAACTGCCGATGTTCCTGATTTTATAAAAGCAAGATCGGTACCAGCTCCATATGCACCAGTTTCTCCTGTATGAGTAGTTAACTCACCCCATAATAAACCAGAGCCTGTAACTGGAATTGTTGTTGCAAAATTTAGCACATTCGTGGGTCCCAAAGCAAAATTCTGCGACTGCTTCATTGGATCTGTAACAAATCCGTTATACCAGCTACTAGAGGAATTATGCAGAAAATCAAGATAATCCCAATTAACTGTATAGCTTGTACACTGCGAAAAAGACGAGGTGGGTACAAGTAAATAAGTGGCAATGAACAGGCTGATAAACCATTTTCGCACAAACTTAAAAGTGGGCTTGAAAGAAATAAGGTGTATAGTTGTCTTCATCTGAACGGATTTAGGGTACTACAAAAAAACACTTAGAGAATAATAATGATCAAGCTATAATTCAAAGCTTAAATCAGAACACCAAAATTTTTTAAGAGTTCAATACAAGTGGATCAATAATGACTCACTTATATAAAATGTGTTGTTGAAATAAAAAAGCCGCAGTTATCCGCAGCTTTTTTTATTTACAAATAAATTTAGTTATTACTTGATGCACCAACACCAGTAAAGAAGTATCTATTACAACCAAAACGAGCACCAGACTTGATCCATGAAGTTGCATAAGGATTAGCTGAGAACTCCTGGTCAAATGTAGCTCTATAATAAGTAGGCTGGTCACCAACAGTTCCGGCATCGAATTTTAAAACATCAACTCTAGTACATTCCCTGATTGAAGGATCACGTTCTAATTCAATAGGAACGCTTACCCAGGTAATACCATCAAAACTGTATTCTGCTGAAACTAAAGCAGCTTCTGCTACTGCATTTAAAGCGATAGAAAAATGACTTACGTTCTGTAATGTTCCATCCTCGCCATTACCTGGATTAGGATTCGTAAGAACCCAGGTCCATTCATAAGTACCTGTACCACGGCTCTCATCCGTTGAGTTGGATATAAGTTGAATGCTGTATGCATCAACGTTTGTTGTTGCTTTCTTCGCTTTATTGAATGAAGAAAGAGTAATAATTCCGGCTGTAAGAACTGCCGCTGCACATGTTAATTTGAAGAAATGTTTCATTGTTTTCTTTTTAGGGGTGATTAATTTTTGAATAATAATAAGTATGGTTTAATTGAGCGATATACATTTTGATTCATCCGGATATCAAAGCAAAAGCTTCTCAGCCCGATGGCTTCCTAAAACACTACAACTAAATTTTTTTGATACTTAACCGAGAAAGTTACTTGGTAGGACTCACTCGGGTACCGGATTAATTACGGACATAAAAGTATATTTCACTTTTTAAACCTCATAGTTTTTCTAAGAGATTTTTCTACATAAGACTAAGGATTTTTTACAAGTAGTAGTTCTACTTTTTTTCTGAAGCTACTTAAACGGAGAATAGAAAAATTACCAAGTGTAAATGTACTAACGCCTTTTTTATTGAAAAAATATTGATTGAAAATTGTAGAAAAATAGGCTTGCAAATTTATAAGTATAAATATTAATTCAAAATTCTTACTAATTAATTTTCTTCGATCCTTTCATCTTCCTGGTTGGCAAGAATTGCCGAAGTAATTTTCTTCAAAGGGTTTTTGTGACTTTCTTCAAATTCTTTTCTTTTATCAATAATATTAAGACATTCAAAAACGGCCGTGCGGAAAGAAGACTCATCCGCTTTTCCTTTTCCTGCAATGTCAAAAGCAGTTCCATGATCTGGCGATGTTCTTATAACAGGAAGACCTGCCGTATAATTAACACCCTCACCTGAAGCAAGTGTTTTAAAAGGAACAAGTCCCTGGTCATGATACATTGCAAGCACGGCATCAAAACGATTATGATATTGCTTTGCAAAAAAACTGTCAGCGCTGAAAGGACCAGTAACGATCATGTTATTTTGTTTTGCCTCTTTTATCGCTGGTTTAATAATTGTTTCTTCCTCCTTTCCGATCAAGCCTTCATCACCTGCATGAGGATTTAATCCTAACACGGCAATCTTTGGTTTATCGATACCAAAATCTTTTTTTAAACTTTCATTCAGAATATTTAGTTTTCTAAGAATAATTTCTTTAGAAATATTTGCAGCTACTTCGCTCACTGGTAAATGCTCAGTAACCAATGCTACCCGAAATTCATTTGCAAACAATAGCATTACAACATCATTTGCACCAAAATAGCTTTTTAAAAAAGGAGTATGACCTGTGAAATTAAATTCACCTGATTGTACATTTTTTTTATGAATTGGCGCTGTAACCAAGCCATCTATTTGATTTTGTTTTAATGAATGTACAGCGGCCTGCAATGATTTTACAGCATATTTTCCACCGCTTTCGGTTAATTGACCGGGAGTAATGCTCACATCTTCTTCCCAGCAATTATAGATGTTCATTTGTTTCGCATTCAAGCGGGAGAGGTCTTTTATATTCTGCCAATTGAAATTAAATTCAGGCAGAGACTTGCGATAAAAATTAATGACCTTATTTGAAGAGAATATTACCGGGGTGCAAAGTTCAAGGATACGGCTGTCCGAAAATACTTTGATTATTAATTCAGTTCCTATTCCATTTAGATCGCCACAAGTAATACCGATTATTGGTTTGGTTGTCGGGGTCATATTTTATGTATTGATGTAAAAATACATAATTAAGAATAACCCATTTTTTAGCATGAATGATCAGCTTTTAATATAAAAGATGAGTTAATGCGATTATGCATTTGAATTTCATTTTTGAGAATATTGATTTCAATCAGGCGATTATTTATTCATTGATTGAGCAAACGTTATAACTTTAATTTTTAACGAACCACTTTAATTTTACCACCAAAACAGACACTATTTATGAAACACCTTTACGGTACCACTGTCTTTGTATTTATTTTATTAAACTCATTTGCCCAAAGTTGTCCGGGTCTTGGAAAGATCAACTATCAGCGTTGGAATAACATTTCCGGGTCTTCTGTAAGCAATCTTACTTCTATTTCTAGTTATCCAAACGCCCCTTCCACTTCAGGAACTTATACCATTTTTGAAATACCGACTAATAGTGGAAATAATTTCGGAATGAAATTATATGGATATATCTGCCCGCCAACAAATGGTAATTATGTTTTCTGGATCGCCAGTGATGAAAGTGCAGAACTTTGGTTAAGCACTACCATTAATCCAGCTAACAAAGTAAAGATCGCTTATAACACGAGTGCTACAAAGTCAAGACAATGGAATAAATCAGCCACACAAAAATCAGTTTCTATTTCTTTATTGGCAGGTCAAAAATATTATGTAGAAGCAATAATGAAAGAGGGTAGCGGAAGTGATAATTTAGCAGTAGGTTGGGCCAGGCCCGGTCAAAGTACGTCTGCGCCAAGTGAAGTAATTCCAGGGACATATTTGTCTGAAAACAACAGTATGGATGCACAGCCGCCTACTGCTCCTTCCAATCTTTCTTCATCAAATATTACCACTTCTTCATTTACTTTAAGCTGGACTGCGTCTACAGATAATGTTGGTGTTACGGGTTATGATGTATACCAGAACGGAATAAAAATTAATCCTTCAAACATCACATCTACATCTTACAATGTTTCAGGATTGACCGTTGGAACTACATATAGTTATTTTGTAAAAGCTAAAGATGCTGTTGGTAACCAAAGTAGCTCAAGTACTTCATTAAATGTTACTACAAATTCTCCGGATTCACAGCCACCAACTGCACCATCCAATCTTACAGCTACAAATATTGTAACAACGTCATTCACTTTTTCATGGTCTGCTTCTACTGACAATGTAGGGGTGACAGGGTATGATGTTTATAGAAATGGAGTAAAAATGAATAGTGCGTCTCTCATTGGTACTTCTTATAGTGTTACTGGTCTTTTAGCAAACACTACTTATTCAATGACGGTAGTTGCTAAAGATGCCTTAGGAAATCAGTCCACAAGCATTGCGATGAGTGTATCAACTATACCAAAAACACTTGCAAATGAATCTTTTTCTGTGCGTACGGTTATTGCCAATCAAAGAATGCCACATGATCTTGTTTACGGACCTGATAATAATATATGGTATACCGAAAGGTTTGCAGGGAGAGTGAGTTATGTAAATCCAGTAACCAATATAAAAACCATTGTACTTACGTTAGGTTCTAAAATGGTTCGGGCCGGAGGACAGGATGGATTGATGGGGCTTGCATTACATCCGCAATTTTTAACAGGGAAACCTTACGCTTATATTTCTTATTCTTATCAATCGATAAACAATACGGTTAGAAAAATAAGGATCGAAAGATATACATATAACTTTTCAACCCGTGTGCTGGAAAGCCCTGTTACAGTATTGGAAAATATTCCCGGAAGTAATGATCATAACTCTGCACGGATCTCTATCGGGCCTGATCTAAAATTATATTACTCAGCGGGAGATATGGGAGCCGGACAATTTGATAATATTTCACGAACCAACAATGCGCAGAATATTAATATCTACGAAGGAAAAATTTTAAGATTGAATACAGAACCAGATGCAGGATCATGGATCCCCGCAGATAATCCATTTACAAATGGAGGTCAAACAACTGCAGTTTATACATTAGGTCATCGTAATCCGCAAGGTCTTGTATGGGGTAATGTAAATGGAACCGATATTTTGTATAGCAGTGAACATGGACCTTTCAGTGATGATGAAATAAATGCAATACAAGTTGGTAGAAATTATGGATGGCCACAAGTTTCCGGTTATTGCGATGGTAATTATAATGGAATGACAATTGGTGGATTTGCTGTAGTTAATGAGCAAAATAATTGTGCCACACTTAATGCAAAGGAACCTTTGCGTTCAATATTCCCTTCAGCAAATCCCCCTACTGGCGGCGATAATATGACCTGGCCATCGATCGGACCTTCCGGTACAGAATTTTATGGAAGTCTTGCAATCCCAGGTTGGCAAAATTCATTATTGGTAGCCACGTTGAAAGGTGGTGTTATTTCGAGATATAAATTGAGCAGTGACGGACAAAGTATAATTTCTGATACGATTAATTATTTCCGTGGTATGGGACGATTTAGAGATGTAGTTGTGTCTCCAGACGGGTTAAAAATATATGTTGCTTGTGACTCCAGTGGCTCCACATCCGGACCGACCGGAGGTGTAACTACTACACCTGCAAACGCTGGAAGTATTTTGGAATTCACCTATCAATCATCAGGTTCAGCAAAAGCAATGAGTCAATTACTTACTGAAACCAAAGTATCAGATGATGTAAAAGATAAAAGCATTGATATATATCCCAACCCTGCCCGCACTTATTTTATAATATATAATTATGCTGTTGAAAACAGGCTGGTACAATTATTTGACATGAGTGGAAGGCTTGTAAGAAATATTCAAACCAAAGAGCTTGCTACAAGGATTGATATAAATGATCTTTCAAATGGAATATATGTGTTGAGAGTTAAAGAAGCCAACGGAAAAAATTTAAGGACTGAAAAAATTGTAATTGCCAGGTAAAAATGAGCATGATCATAGTTTAAAGAATAATTTTTACTGAAGAACAAAACCGCCAGTTAACTGGCGGTTTTAGTTTTACGGAGTTGAATAATGTATTTTTGTATCAACGACAAACCAATACTATGCGAAAAACTGCCACCAGCCTGCTAGTTTGCATGGCCATTTATCATTTCTCAAACTCACAAAATGTTGCTGCTGATACTTCACAAACACTTGGTGAGGTAATAGTCAAAGCGTATGAACAAAATCAAAGTCTTAGAAAAGTTCCCTCTGCAATAAATAAAGTAAATAAAAGTAACCTTGAACGATTCAGTAATACAAATATTCTTCCGGCACTAAATAGCACACCCGGAGTAAGAATGGAAGAACGTTCTCCCGGTAGCTACCGCATGAATATTAGAGGCAGCACTTTACGTTCACCTTTTGGTGTAAGAAATGTAAAAGTTTACTGGGATGAGATCCCATTTACTGATCCCGGTGGCAATACTTATTTAAATCAATTGAGCTATTATAATTTCAATTCTATAGAGGTGATCAAAGGTCCGGCAGGAAGCCTGTATGGAGCCGGAACAGGTGGAGCAATTTTGATCAATAGCAATGCTGCGCATCCCGAGCCTGGGTTATTGGTTAATCTCTCTTATGGTAGTTATGATCATAGTAATATAAATGTTCAGTTTAACCAGGGCAAGGATAAGTTCAGAAATTCTTTTACTTATTCGCATCAGCAAAGTGATGGTTACAGGGATCATACATCAATGCGAAGAGATATTGCTACATGGCGAAGCCAGATCACCTCGGGTAAAAAAGAAACACTGCATTTCAATTTTCTTTATGGCGATCTGTATTATCAAACACCGGGTGCTCTTACAAAAGCCGAGTATCAAAAAAATCCCCAGGCATCACGACCTGCAGCCGGAGCATTCCCAAGTGCTGATGGCGCAAAGGCTGCTATTTATCAAAAAACGTGGTATGGCGGATTTAATAATCATTTTAAATTCAATGATCACTTTGAAAACAGTTTAATTTTTTATGGTGCACTTTCTAAAATTAAGAATCCTACTTTCAGAAATTATGAAGCAAGAAATGAACCGCATTTCGGGGGAAGGACTGTGTTCACATGGAAACCTTCTGCTGTGAACGAAAAAGTAAAAGTGATTTTTGGTGCGGAGGCACAAAAAGGCTACTTCAATATACATACCTATCAGAATGTAAATGGCCAACCAACAACAACGCTTACGAATGATGATGTAAGTAATGGCATTTGGTCAATCTTTGCACAAACAGATCTGAGATTGAAGTATGATATAAATATTACCGCTGGTCTTAGTATTAATCAATCCACAATAAAAATAAAACGACTTTCCATTCCTTCATTACCTGAACAAAAAAGATCTTATAAAAATGAAGCGGCACCAAGATTGGCGATCTCAAAAAAAATTGTAGCAGATCTGTATTTATATGCAAGTGTAGCCAAAGGTTTTTCACCTCCAACAACGGCTGAAGTATTGCCTTCTACCAGTGTAATAAGTACAGAGCTGAATGCGGAACATGGAATTAGTTATGAAGTTGGATTTAAAAGCAGTTGGTTGCAGCGGAGGTTAAATGCCGAGGTCAATGTTTTTGATTATCGTTTAAAAAACGCAATTGTACAAAGGAGAGATGCAACTAATGGCGATTATTTTGTCAATGCCGGTTCTACAAAGCAAAGAGGGATAGAATCACAGGTTTCTTATTTGCTTTTGCAACGCAATTCATTTATCAATACGGCTAAATTATGGGCTAGTTATACCTGGAATAATTTTACCTATGACGATTTTAAACAGCTTACAAATGATTTTAGCGGAAAAAAATTGCCGAGTGTAGCTAAAAATACTGTTGCTTCGGGATTAGATATTTCTACTAAGCCCGGCATTTATATTAATCTTACTTACTATTACAGCGATCCTATTCCTTTAAATGATGCCAATACTGAATTTGCTTCTTCTTATAATCTTTTAGGGTCAAGAATAGGTTGGAAAAAAAATCTTAAGAAAAAGAACAACCTTGAATTCTTCGCAGGTATTGAAAATGCATTTGATGTTACGTATAGTCTCGGAAATGATATTAATGCTGCTGGTGGTCGCTATTATAATGCAGCGCCTGGCAGAAATTATTATGGTGGAGTTTCTTTAAGCTTGTTTTAAAATGATTCAATTTTATTTTTTTGAATGTGCAACAAAAAACCCCGGTCTTTACCGGGGTTTTAAAAATATAGGATTTAAAAAGTTACTGAGATCAGTTTACAGTTTTTGCAATTTTACATTCTGATCGATGCCGGCTCCCGTTACACTTAAATTATAACTACCTGACGACAATCTATTCATATTAATAGTAAAGTTGTTTCCAGCACCTTTTTTCACATTCTCTGATCCTTTTAGTATCACTCTTCCAACATTATCCATCAACTTCCATTGTACTGTTCCATCAGTTTCAGCAGCAACTGCTACTTTAACTTCGGTAAGCACTGGGTTTGGAGCTATACCCAGCTTACCAGTAATAAGAGGGAAGGATACAGAAATAATATTTGAGTATTTGAAATTACCATCAATATCAACCATTTTTAACCTGTAATAAAGTCTCTGCGATGATTGATTAATTGCATCGTTGTCAGTAAATGCATAATCAAATGAACCAGGTGTATTGTTTCTTCCATTGGCTGTTACATTTCCAATGCCGTTAAAACGAATACCGTCTGCACTTCTTTCCACAACAAAATGAGATGTTTTGACTTCATTCTCGGTTTTCCAATTTAATAATACTGAATTATTATTTTGTAATTGACCTGTGAATGAAAGAAGATCTAATGGCAGTGTAAAGAGTGTAAAGCTATTAGCAGCAGCGAAATAAAAGGAAGAGAAACTGGTTATATCTCCCTGCAGCATATATCCATTTACGCCATGGGCCTCTGCATAAGTTGGAGTTATTGCAGTTGGTGGCGCACCTATAGCACTGCTGCATGGATCGTTGTTTTTATAAATTCTTAAGTTACCGATGGCAGTAACGCCGCTAGCTCCATCAGCGATCAACGCATCTAACTCAGCCTTTGACAAATAAAGCCTGATCTTAACTGTGGATGCAGGTTGTACTGTTGGTGTAATGGTCATGTTTCTATCAAGATAACGAGTAGTATTTGCTACACGGATAGTTCCGGAGTGTTTATAAAAACTTGAAGTAATAGCTCCGAGATTATTTCCATTGGCATAAATTTCGGCCATGATATTGCCGTCAGGACCAGTGATCGGGACCCAAAGATTATTGTTGGTATTATCAATTGTTACTGTTGTTCCTGTATTGCAAGTATTAACAGTGCCATTGGTAACGTCAATTGAAGTTGGGATAGAACTTTTACCTCCATTATCATTATATCCAAGGAAAGAATATTTCTGAACACAGCCGGCGCATTGAGGTACAACCGGATTAGCGGAGCCGGGGCCTGAAGTGGTAGAATTATTATCCATGATCACAAAAATGTCTTTTCCATTAGAAGAAAAAGCAAGATCCCTGAAACGGTTTTGACTATTAAAATAACTAATAGTGTCGCTTGTAGTATTTGTAGGCGCCGTAGCAGTGCCTGCAGCGTTTAATCTTAATCTCAATAACCGTCCCCATTTTAAGGAAGCAGCAACTAATGAATTTTTCCAACCAGGAATTAATGTATGTGTATATAAATCTAACCCTGACCATGATTCAGTTGGCCAACCTGGCGCTGGTGTAGCATTTCCAGGATTAAATCTCCAAATATATTTTACAGTTCCGGGTGTTGTTAGATCACCGTTGGGTACCGGGTATGCCGAGAAAAGAGGATCTTTATAAAGTCCGTTTACCCCAGCATCAATAGTTGCCCTGTTTGTGGCTTCATTCCCAATTGGTGGACAGCTTGATACTCCCGAGGCATCAGTGTAAGGTGCGCCTGCTGTAACACTGGTTGTAGTGCCCTGAGCGGCATTACCATTATAATTTCCATCAACAAATCCTTGTATCAGGGGGTGGCCATAGTTTTTAAATGGTTGAAAAATATTTATCTCATCATCACTATAAGGACCGTGAGATGCTCCATACAAAATGTTTAAAGCAGGATCATAAGCAAAGCCCTGGTTATTTCTAACACCAATACTGTATACAGCACTTTGTAGACTAAGAAGTGTATTGTATGGATTATCATCAGGTATCCATGCATCTGCGCCGGCATCTCCATCAATATCAAGGTTAAATCTTAAGATCTTTCCTTCGTAATAAGCAGGATCCTGAGCTCTCATCGGCCGTGTACGATTATCGTATTGACCGGCACCCATATCGCCTGACGCATAGAATAAATAGCTGGGGCCTCCTAAGGTTGTTGGTGCTATAATTATTCTTTGCGAATTATGATCATTACTTCCCGGTAAATTATCGGCTACTATCGCAGAAAATTCCAATTTGCCACTGCCTGAATTATATTTAAATCTTACCAATTTATTTCTAAAAAATATTCCTGTCGGTGCACCACCTCCTAAATTCCTATGAACATATGATATATAAACATAGTCATTGTTGCCTGTTCCATCGAGGAAGTTTGGATGAATAGCTAAACCGGCCAAACCGCCTTGCGGCCAGCCACTACTAAACTGAACATTCAGCGTATCATGGGGAGAAGGTAACCATGTACTTCCCATTGATATATCAAGCACAGTCGTTTTAGCTCCTGTATTTGGATCCATCTTGTAAACTTTGTACCCTCTGGCTTCAGTGATCCATAAATTATTGTCAGGACCGTAAGTAACCTCCCATGGATATTGTAAACCTCCGGAACCGGAAAGAGTGGTTTGTTTGTAAACTTCATTCATGCGGCCTGCAACAACATTAGCCGAAGCCGATGGGTGCGTCACACAAATATTGAATCCACCATTACTTAAAATGAGGCTGCCCACATTCGAAACTCTTATATAATAAGTATTCCCGGTTGTCAATGTGGTTGAGGATAATGATGTATTTCCACAAGCAATAGAAGTTAAAGAGCCGCATGTACCATTATATAATTGTACCTGGGCATTAGTGAAACCAGTGCCTTGTCCGCTAATTGTAACGGCGTGAGTAGTATTAGAAGCAACAAATTGATACCATACATCATAATGTGTACCTCCCGTTTCACAACCAGCAGGAAGTCCGCCAGTGGCGCTGGCACTTACCAATGTACCAGCTGTATTTGAACAGTTGGTTGCTGAAGTTAATATCGGCGCACCTGCACAATTATCATTTGATGGAGGCGGTCCCGGATTTACTACACATATATTAAAGCCTCCATTAATTGTTGGACTGCTTCCAATATTTGATACTCTTACATAATATGTAACTCCAATACTTAATGTGGTTGAACTTAATGTTGTGGTACCACAAGTAATAGAAGCTAATGTTCCGCAGGCACCACTGTAAAGTTGAATTTCCGGATTTGTAAAATTAGAACCTCTTCCGCTAATTGTAACGGCGTGAGTAGTATTAGAAGCAACAAATTTATACCATACATCATAATGTGTTCCTACGGCTTCGCAACCAACGGGAAGACCAGCAGTAGCAGTAGAATATTCAAGTGTGCCCGTTGTATTCGAACAACTAGTTGCAGAAGTTAATGTTATTGCACCTGCACAATCATCATTTGATGGAGGAGGCAATGGATGTGTTACACATATATTAAAGCTTCCATTAATTGTTGGACTGCTTCCAATATTTGATACTCTGACATAATATGTAGAACCAATATTCAAAGTAGTTGAAGTAAGAGATGTAATACCACAAGTCAATGAGGTTAATGATACGCATGTACCACTGTATAATTGTACTTCGGGATTGGTGAAATTGGTACCCTGCCCGGTGATACTTACAGTATGTGTGGTGCTTGCAGCAACAAATTTGTACCATACGTCATTGTGTGTTCCACCTGTCTCGCAACCGGCTGGTAGACCTATAGAGGCTGTTGCATTGACAAGCGTACCGCCGGTATTAACACAAGTAAGTGCTGAAGACAATGTTGCTGCATTAGTGCAATCGTTGTTTGATGGCGGAGGGTGGGGATGGGTAACGCATATATTAAATCCACCATTGCTGGCTGGGCTGCTTCCAATATTTGAAACTCTGACATAATATGTAGCTCCAATACTTAATGCGGATGAAGTTAATGTTGTGGTACCACAAGCCAAAGATGCTAAAGATCCGCATGCACCACTGTAAAGTTGCACTTCCGGATTGGTGAAATTGGTACCCTGTCCGGTGATACCTACGGTATGTGTGGTGCTTGCAGCAACAAATTTGTACCATACATCATTGTGTGTTCCTCCAGTTTCACAACCTGCGGGCAAACCAGTTGTTGCAGTAGAATTTACAAGTGTACCAGCAGTATTTGAACAGCTTGTTGCTGATGTTAATATTACTGCGCTGCCACATTCATCATTTGGGGAGCTTACTAAACATATACTAAAATCCCATTTACTTGTGGGTCCACCCGTTCCTTGTGTCGTTGTATATACTCTTACATAATAAACCGTAGGTGTATTAGTAATAAGCCCGGTTTGTGTTATTGATGCCGTACCTGAAGCAGCCTGGACGCAATTAAGAGACGTAAGGCCGGCACATCCTCCAGAAAAAATTTGCAGATATGGAATAAATCCTCCCACTAGGGCAGTGCCAAAATTATTTATGGTAATGGTTGCAGTAGATGAAGTGGCTGTAAACTCATACCATTCGCTGAATGCTGTTCCGCTACCGCATGCAGGAGCTGGAGTAGCACCAGCAGAATTTCTTAAATTACCTGTAATAGGTGTACAAGTAACTGATGGAGTTAAATTGGCAGCATTTAAACAATCAGCCTGTGCATTAACTGCAGATGAAATACAAAAAAGAGCGATAGCCAGAATGGCCTTGGTGGTTCGTACAAGTAGTAACATGGTTTTTCGTGGATTTTAGAAGGCTAAGCTATCTATTTATTTTTATCAGTAACTAAGCATTAGTACCTGATTTTAATCGTAATTGTTCTATTAAAAATTCAGAAAAAGCACTCTTAAATAAGGCTGTTTTCAAACCTATTTTTGTTTAGATCAATGTGCTGATCGATAGAGAATAATTCCGACCTATGAAACCGAAAACGACCTCTTATATACGTATTCGTATCCTGGTATTACCATTTGCTTTTTTATTTTCATTAAATATTTTTGCCCAGCCCGGTAATAATAATTGCTCGAACGCTATCAGCAGAACATCATCAACATCCTGTAACAATAATCAGTACGATCTTCAGGGCGCAACTGCAAGTACGGGTTTACCCGCTGGTTGTGAATCAGGTGGAGTACATTATGATGTATGGTTCAGGTTTACCGCAACGAATGCAACACATAGTGTCAGCATAAGTAATCTTGAGTCAGGTATAACGAATCCCGAAGTACAATTATACAGTGGTACTTGCGCATCGCTAACATCCATGGTTTGTGGTACCACCACAGTTATCGGTACAGGATTAACAGTTGGTAATACTTACTATGTTCGGGTATCAAATGTGGGAGCTGCTGTTGCTGCAAATGGAAACTTTGATTTTTGTATCACACATCCGGGCACGCCACCAGCCAACGACGAATGTGCAGGATCTATTTTGCTGACATCATCAACATCTTGTAATAATGACCAATATACTCTGAGATACGCCACTGCCAATACGGGTACACCGGTTGGATGTGCATCGACCGGTCTGCATTTTGATACATGGTTTAGATTTACTGCAGCAAGCACCACTCAAACAGTGACCATTAGCAGTCTTGGTTCGAATATTACAAATCCCGAGTTACAGTTATTCAGCGGCACCTGCGGTTCTTTAACATCTTTATTATGCGGAACAACAACTCTTACTGCTACTGGATTAACAATTGGTAACACATATTATGTTCGTGTATCAAATATTGGTTCATGGCCAACATCAAATAATAATAGCCGTTTTGATATATGCGTTACCCATCCCAATCCCCCACCTACAAATGACAATTGCAGTGGAGCTACAGTATTAACATCAAACCCGGCACCTGCTTGTAATAATATTACAGCAAATCTTCGTTACGCTACTACCTCAGCTCCAACGGGTGCTTGCGGAGGCGCTACTGCCACTACTACTTATGATGTATGGTTTACGTTCGTAGCTACTTCTACTACGCATGCTGTTACAATAAGTAATCTTGGAAACAATCTTTCAGCTGCTACAACATATGTTCAAATGTTAAGCAGCAGTACAAATAATTGTGGAGGTGTTTTAACATCTTTGGGCTGCCAGGCAGTGAATGTCACAGGTGGAAGATTATCATTAACTACTTTGACAGTGGGAAACACATATTATGTGAGAGTTTATGTAACAGCAAGTCCAACGGCATCATCAACCAATGACTGGAATTTTAGTATTTGTTTGCAAGGCCCACCTGTCAATGATTTATGTACAGGCTTTACTACTCTTACACCTGGGGCAACCTGTATCACAACTTCAGGGACACTTGACCTTGCAACACCAACCATTGTAGGTGCTGCAATGGGATGCGTGATTGCAGGAACCTATTATGATGTATGGTATAGATTCGTTGCAACAGCTGTCACTCATACGATCACATTAGGAAGCCTTGGCTCAAATTTTACTGCACCAAGAATTCAAATATTCAGTGGAAACTGTGCGGCGCTTGTCCCTGTCGGATGCGCTTCGGCAACTACATTAACACAGGGTGGATTATTGATTGGAACAACCTATTATGTAAGAATTGCCAACTTTGGAGTAAACCCTTCGGGTACTGGTACCGCAGCCAATTACAATATCTGTATAACTGCAGCAGCTGCTCCCCCCGCAAATGATTTATGTACTGGTGCAATATCTTTAATAAGCGGAACTAACTGTTCTAATATTTCCGGTACTTTAATCAATGCAACAGCTACAGCTGGTCTGCCAGCGTGTGGTAATAATGGCTCATCCGATGTGTGGTATAGTTTTGTTGCACAAACCGCTTACCCAACAATTACTTTAAGTTCAATTGGAGCAAGTCTTACTACAGCCAACCCATTAATTCAATTATTCAGTGGCGCTTGTGGCTCATTGACCTCTCGTGGATGTTCAGCTAGTCCGCTAACTCCGGGTGGAAGTGGACTAACTGTCGGGGCTACTTACTACATAAGAATTACTACAAATACAAGTATGGCACCTCCGGCAGCAGGTACATGGGGATTTAATATTTGTATAACCGATAGAGTAGGTGCAACAATTGAATATGCAAAAAGCTATGTGAATCTTACTGACGGATCTGTTGGCGGCACTATTGACCCAGGTGATGTATTGGAGATCAGGGCGACATTAGTTGTTAATAGAACGGGTGGCATAAATAAGTCAATTGACAGTGTTGCCTTTTATGATACACTAGCTGCTGGTGGAGGATTAGGTTACATTCCCGGAACAATAGCATTGAGAACTAATGAAGGCAAACTTTACAGTCCTTCTAATGCAACTTATTTTACTGATGCTTATGATGACGTGGCGGATGATGCGGGATATTACAGTACTGCCGGCGCCGGAACAGATACTACTTTTCGTATCAATATGGGAATAGGCGCCAATAGAGATGCACGTGGAAAATTAAGAAACACTTCAAGACCTAATTTTGGCAATAACACATGTATTATTCTTGCCACTTATCGTGTAACGGTAAATGCAGGTTATGGTACTTCAATAAATTTTGGTGGAGGTGGATTTAGTTACAGGGATACAGCAACTGGTGTTTTATATAATATTAGTTTTCCAAAAGATAGTTTGATGGTTTTCCAAAGCCCGGGTGCTTGTCTTGATGCTGTTTCATCATCCAATATCTTGGGTGATGAATCAAATGGAACATTTGGCACTTCTCCAGGCCCTAATGGTGCGCCTCAAAACAGGGGTGTTTCACCTAACACTGACTATATATATACAAATTTCGGTGCAAGTACCCCTAATGACTATTATTATGGGGTTGCCAATAACACGAGTGCCGCTGGTTCTACCAATCAAACACTACCAAAATCAAATGCCGCCCGTGTTCATGGAGTTTGGGATATTTCAGGTGATCATACCGGTGCTGCAAATACAGCAAAAGGGAATCCACCATGTAACCTTACTGCACCTATAACTGCAGCAAATCCCTGTGGCTATATGCTTGTTATTAATGCATCTTATAATATAGATAATGCCTTTTCTTTTAATGTGACTGGCGCTTGTGCTGATACTTATTATGAAATTTCAGCATGGTTCAAAAATGTCTGCTCTAAATGTGGTTGCGATTCTACTGGTCGTTTTAATTCGAGTGCAGGGTATATTCCCACAGCACCGGGAGATTCAGCAGGTGTTAGACCCAATATAGCAATTGAAATTAATGGCAAAGACTATTATACAACCGGCGATCTTTTATACCAGGGATTAGGCGGTACCCAAACCGGCTCCGATACATTAAATAATTGGGTACGCAAATCCTTTGTTTACAGAACTGGTCCTACGGAAAATAATTTTACAATGACTCTTCGAAATAATGCGCCTGGCGGCGGTGGAAATGATTGGGCAATAGACGATATCAGTTTAAGAACCTGCACACCGAATATTGCGGTTACGCCGGGTCCCAATCCTTTTATTTGCGACAGTAATACTGTAGACCTTGGAGCTACTGTTACATCGTTCTATAATAATTATATTTATTACCAGTGGGAAGTAAGTACTGATGACGGTGTTACATGGAGTACGGCCGGACCGGTTGGTGGACCTACATCTCCTGTATGGAACGGATCCGAATGGGCCTATTCAGTTATCTACCCGACTTTTGTCGCTTATAAGGCTGATAGCGGAAGACAATTCCGCGTAACTGCAGCAACAACACTTGACAATATCGGAAGTTCAACCTGTCGTTATACTGATGGAGCAACAATTACATTAACTGTTGATGGGTGTGATCAACTGTTGAATGTTGATATGCTAAATTTCAGAGGAAGAAATGAAAATAGCAAGGGAGTTTTATTTTGGACTACTTCAAAAGAGGATGATCCAATTAAATATGAGATCCAAAAAAGCAAAGATGGTAGCAACTTTGTTACTATTGGTGAAGTACAAGGATTCAAGAATCCTAATGCAGATCTGAATCACTACACTTTTACCGATCCTGAATCTTTAGACAATACGCTTTCCTGGTATAGAATAAAAGCGGTGAAAACACAGAGTAATGAATATAAGTATTCAAAAGTTATTCAGTTAATTGGTGACAAAGCTGGTCTCCGGATTGAATCATTGGTCAATCCTTTCAGGACGCAGATAAAATTTGATTTGGTCTCAGGATGGGAAGGCGCAGTGAATGTAAATATTCTTGATCTGTTTGAACGAAATCTAAAATCAACCCAATACATGCTCATGAAGGGTAAAAACAATATTACAGTTTCAAATTTAGATCAGCTTCCTGCAGGTATGTATATATTACAAGTTATTTCAAATGAAAAAATAATAAACAGAAAAATTATTAAACAGTATAAATAGTTTTCAGAAAAGCAGCATTTTATTTCTTCAATATATTTTATCGGGAGGGGAATGCTTTTATGTATTCTTAAAAAAAAGACAATGTGTTTTATGACTCAGTTGATCTCTGCGCCTGGTTAAAGTCAAAATTATTGCGCATAATTCCCAAGCATGATTGGTAAAAACCCTCACTTTTTTTAAGTACTAGTGCTCTTGTTATTTCTTAGCAGTTGAGCTTATTTTGTCTGCATCCAATATTCTGAAAAACCAAAGCACTCTAGACGATATGAACCGCTTCCACCTTCCGTATGCGACCATCATTCTTTTATTCCTGGGAATTTTTTCTTCCAGTATTTCTTTTGCCCAACCAGCTAATAATGAATGTTCGGCAGCAATAACATTGACCTCTAATACTTCTTGTATAAACACAGCAGGTACCAATGTAAATGCAACATGGAACCCTACAACATTTCCTGGCGCAACTATTGGTTGCGGTGCTATTGATAAGTCTGATGTGTGGTACAGGTTTGTAGCACAATCTTCTTCTCAGACAATCACGATTTCATCGGCTCCTTCACAAATTCGTTTACAATTACTTTCGGGTACTTGTGGTTCGTTTACATCAATTGCCTGCGGCAATACTTCCATTGTAGCAACAGGTCTTACAGCAGGCAATACCTATTATATCCGGGTTTACACGCAAAACAGTAATACGAATACATTTAATATCTGCGTTACTCATGCACCTCCTGCAAATGATAATTGTGCAGGGGCTACAAGTTTAACTTCGAATACTTCATGTATCAATACGGCAAGTACATTGAATTCAGCAACAGCCAGTGGAGGAACACTGGGTTGTTTTGCCGCCGGCACTTATTACGATGTTTGGTTTTCTTTTGTAGCGGCTCATACAACCGAAACAATTACAATAAGCGGTCTGGGCGCAAACATTACCAATCCCCAAATACAATTATATGGTGGTACCTGTGCAGGATTAACCAATCTTTCTGCCTGTGGTACTACTTCAATTACTCAATCAGGCCTAACAGTTGGTACTACTTATTATGTACGTGTAGCAAATCTTGGAACCAATCCTACAGGTGCAGGATCGGTAGCTGATTTTAATATCTGCATTACACACGTACCGCCTGTTAATGATAATTGTTCAGGAGCTATTTCATTAACATCGGGAACATCTTGCGTTAATACAGGAGGAACTTTGGTTGGCGCTACTTATACTACTATTCCAACTATAGGTTGTGGTGTTGCAAGCAGAAATGATGTTTGGTATAGCTTTGTTGCACAATCAACAAATCCAACTATAACTCTATCTTCTGCTCCTGCTAATCCACGGATCCAACTATTCTCTGGTACATGCGGAGCACTTTCATCTTTTACATGTTCGGTCACGGGTACTCTTGCTGCCAGCGGTCTTACCATTGGCAATACTTATTTTATAAGAATTTATACCGATCCAAATGCATCGGGTATTTTTAATATTTGTGTTACTGATCCAGCGCCGCCTGCAAATGACAATTGTGCCGGAGCTATTTCATTAGCCTCATCAACAAGTTGTGTTACTACTGCAGGCACATTGCATTATGCAACATATACTGTTATCCCAACTATAGGTTGTGGTGTAGCAAACAGAAATGATGTATGGTATAGTTTTGTAGCCCAGTCAACAAATCCTACTGTTACTTTATACTCTGCTTTTGCCAACCCAAGAATTCAACTATTTTCAGGTACATGCGGAGCACTTACATCTGTTGCATGTTCAAGTACAGGTACTCTTGCTGCAAGCGGTCTCACCATTGGCAATACTTACCTGGTAAGAATATATACCGACCCGAATGTTGCTGGTATATTTAATATTTGTATCACTGATCCAATACCACCAGTACCGCTGGCTAATGATGATTGTGCCGGAGCTATTTCATTAGCATCGGGATTAGTATGTTCCAATACCGCTGGCACATTAAATTTGTCAACAGCCACCACAGGACTTCCGGTAGGTTGTGAAGCGGTGGGAGCACATTATGATGTTTGGTATAAAATTGTTGCCGTTGCTACTACCGAAACTATAACAATAAGTGGTCAGGGCACAAACTTCACAAACCCCGAAATTCAACTTTATAGTGGGACATGTGGTTCATTAACATCCCTACAGTGCGGAACTACCACAATTACGAGGGCAGGACTAACTGTTGGAGCAACTTATTACGTCCGTGTTTCAAATATTGGAAGCAGCCCTTCAATCAATGGAGGATTTAATATTTGCGTAACTCACACTGGTTTAGTAAATGATTTGTGTGGAGGAGCTATAATGTTAACATCAGGATACACCTGTGTTACAACAGCTGGAACCACAGTAGGCTCCACTTTTACTTCTGCTCCTGGTAATTGCCAGGGAACAGAAAGCGATGTATGGTATAGTTTTGTAGCACAAAGTTCAAATCCAACTATTACTTCAGTTGCTACATCAAACAGGCAGCGTATTGAACTCTATTCGGGTTCGTGTGGAAGCCTTGCGTTTCATACTTGTGGTCCTACAGGGAATAATACAACATCAACTATAAATCCAACCACTCTTACAGTAGGTAATACTTATTTTATAAGGATAACTTCATCGAATGGTACAACTTTTACATTCGATCTTTGTATAACTGATCCACCACCACCGCCACCACCTCCCTCAAATGATGCATGTTCGGGAGCTGCATTGCTAACTTCAGCAACAAGTTGTGGTCTTACAGCAGGAACTTTAGTTTCTGCAACCATTTCCAGTCCTTCTGTCGCTAGTACTTGTAGTGGTACACCTGGATCTGACGTATGGTATTTTTTTGTCGCACAAACTGCTTATCCAACTATTTCATTAAGCAGTATTGGTTCAAACATAACTACATCATACATACAATTATTTTCGGGAAGCTGCGGATCGCTTACTTCACTCGCATGCGTTAGTGGCACAGGTACATCTCTTAGCCTTAATACAGCTACTTCACCCGGAGGCGCGGGTTTAACACCCGGAGCTATATATTATGTACGAATTTATTCTCCTTCGACCTCACCTGCAGGAAGTAATTTTGGTTATAATATTTGTATTACTGACCCACCACCACCGCCACCACCGCCGGCTAATGATGCTTGTTCAGGAGCAATAACACTAACACCGGGAGCAGCAGGTGCGGCATGCTCAAGTACCGCAGGTACTTTGGCTGGTGCAACAGATTCGAGTCCGTCGGTATCGAGTAACTGTATTGGCTCACCCGGATCAGATGTTTGGTATGCCTTTACAGCAACATCACCTTTTAATACTATTGCATTAAATACTATACAATCAAGCATTCAAGCAAATACAGCATATCTTGAAGTATATTCTGGCAGTTGTGGTTCTCTCACATCGATATACTGTGTTAGTGGTACCGGTACCACACTCAATATGTTACCAGGGGGAACGGGGCTTACTGTCGGTAATACATATTATGTAAGAGTGCATACGGGCACCACAAATACGGCAGGTAGTAACTGGAACTTTAATATTTGTATCACCACTCCTGGAACTGGATCATCTGCAACAATTGACTATAGTAAAAGCTATGTAAACCTTACTAAGTTGTCTACGGGCGGTGGTGTAGAACCTGGAGACGTATTAGAAATAAGAGCAACCTTCGTTGTAAGAAGTGGTACTGTTGACAGTTTAGCCTTTGTTGATACCCTGCAATCGAATAGCGGGTTTACACTCTTATCGTCAACTCTTGCTACACAAACAAATGAAGGGAAAATTTATAAGTCGTTTACAGATAGTTATGATAGTGATGCAGGATGGTATACTGTAAATGGCTCTGATACCATTATACAAATGAATTTAGGACCAACTGCCAGCTCAGCATATAGAGGTAGTTTAGCCAGTAATTCCAGACCGTCAGTTTATGGCAGTACATGTATCATCATGGCCACTTATCGAGTACAGGTTAATGCAACTTATGGGCAAAAAATAAATTGGGGCGGTGGCGTCTTTACTTATAAAACCGGCTCTAACATGAAATTAGCATCATTTAGAAATGACAGTCTCGTTGTGTATGCCAGTCCGGGCTTATGTTCAACTGCACTTTCTTCCAATAACCAGGTCGGGATAGAATCAAACGGTACGTTCGGAGCTCCTTCTACAGGTGTACCGCTTGCAAGAAACAGGGGTACTTCTACTGCCGTGCCCAGTTATACCTATGCAACCTTTAGTACCGCAGGTGCTCCAACACCCGGAGGAGGTCCTAATGATTATTTTTACGGTATTCCAAATAACACCAGTGCTACATATTCAACCATTAATACACTTAATAAATCAACGCTCGGTTCATCTGTTCCTCAAAGGGTGTTTAGTCATTGGGATATCATTGGAGATCACACCGGTGCTACCAATCCTGCAAAAGGTAACCCTCCCTGCGATATTAACTTACCGGTTAGTGCTGCTAATCCATGTGGTTATATGCTGGTGGTGAATGCAGCTTATAAAACAGATACTGCATTCAGATCAACTATTACAAATCTTTGCCCAAACACATATTATGAGCTTTCAGCATGGGTAAGAAATATTTGCTATAAATGTGGTTGTGATTCTACAGGTAAAGGAGCTGCTAATGCCAATGTTGCTACTGCTCCTGCTTATATTCCTTTTGCTGCAAACGATTCATCTGGAGTACCACCAAATCTAGCCTTCCAAATTAATGGTCAGGATTATTATCAAACAGGAAATATTTATTATACAGGTACTGGTCCCGGAATTACGCAAGCTGCATCAGATACAGTAAATGCATGGGTAAAAAGAGGATTTGTTTACAAAACAGGACCTGCTGAAACCGGCTTTGAATTAGTAATAAGAAACAATGCACCTGGTGGTGGTGGTAATGACTGGGCTATTGATGATATTGTAGTAGCAACTTGTAGCCCGGAAGTAACAGTTACCCCTGGACCAAATCCTTTTGTTTGTGATAGTAATACAGTAGATGTTGGTGCGATCATAGCATCTTATTATGATAACTACACACACTATAAATTTGAGGAAAGTACTGACGATGGAGCTACCTGGACTTCAACAGGTGTAACAGGATCAGTAACTCCAGCCTGGAATGGATCAGCCTGGGCATATAGTGTTGCATATCCAACATTTATTGCCTATGCCGCTGACAGCGGTTCACAGTATAGAGTGGTTATTTCAAGTACAGCTTCAAACCTTGCAAATTCTTCTTGTAGTTTTTCAGGAGGAGCAACAGTAACATTAACAGTAGACCCATGTAACTCCTTACTGGATGTAGATATTCTATCCTTCAAAGGCAGAAATGAAAATAATGAAGCAGTTTTATACTGGACAACTTCCAAAGAAGAAGAGCCAGTTAAATACGAAATACAAAAAGGGAAAGAAGGAGGCAGGTTTGTAACTATTGGTGAAATAACCGGATACAAAGATCCATCTGCAGAAACAAATCGCTATACCTTTATTGATCCGGATCTGTTGGATAACACTATTTCATGGTATAGAATAAAGGCAATTAAAACGCAGGATAATAAATCTAAATATTCTAAAGTAATTCAATTAGTAGGTAATAAAGCCGGGCTTCAAATAGAGTCTTTAATTAATCCATTCAATTCACATGTAAAATTTGATATTATTTCCGGTAACGATGGATTAGTACAGGTTGAAATTCTTGATCAATACCAGCATAAGTTGAAGATTGGAAGTTATAACCTGGTAAAAGGCAGAAACAGAATTAATATCGATAATACCGATAAACTTCCAGCAGGCTTTTACATTCTACGAGTAACTTCTAACAATAATGTTATAAACAGAAAAATTATTAAGCGAGGCTAGACACTTCAAAAACTTTAAATACCCATTACATTTTGTTATGAAAGCCCTCTCCGATTTGGAGAGGGTTTTTACTTAGTAAGCCCGCCTCTTGATTTAACTCAAAAAAGCCCCAGAGCTATTATTGTTCCGAGGGTATTTTATTGGTAAATGTTCCTTGCAGGGGGGATAGGTGTGGACTACTTTCATATCAATAAAAATTCTACCTTATGAAAAAGCTTTTTGTTTTTGCCGTTGCGTTCATTGCATTTACAGGGTTTACCTTTTCAGGTAAAAATGAAAAAGTTGCAAGTAATGCAACTGCTTCTGTTTCAGCAAATGCTTCGCATGACTTTACTTTTTTCCGTATTCATCACCAATCAAAAAAGAATGTTGTATTGAACTGGGGTATTAACACACCAGCAGGTGTTACATGCTTTACCATTGAAAGATCATATGATTTAGGTGAATTCTATGATGTTATCAATGAGATCCCTTGTAACAGCGCAGTAAAATTTTCATGGAAAGACGAAGGCATTTTTCCAGGAACAATTTATTACAGGGTTGCTTGTCACATGAATGATGGTACTACCCATTATTCTCCTGTAGAAACGATCCGTGTTGTACAACGTTAAATTATTTATTTAAGCAGGAAAGGACCACCACCTTTCTTTCCTGTTTACTTAAGTATTGAGAGAATGATTTTGAGGACATCAATTTACGCTTATGAAACAAATTTTACTCACTGTTATAGGGGTGGTATTTTTTTCAATCTTTATTTCCGCACAAATTACCACGCCAATAATTAAAGCTGCGTTTGGAGTAGATGCTGATCTAAGGGCTAACTATTTCAATGGCTTTGTACAAAGTGGAAACGATGATTGGTTTAATAATGGTACTGCCGGAACTGGATTTTTTGTGATCGATACTACCGGTGCTGCAGCCGTTGTTGCTGGTTATTTAAGCGATGTTTCTCCCTGGCCAAGAAGAATGAGGCCATTATATCGTTCCATGAGCAGACCCCAATTCACTGTTGTAAACAATAGGCTTTGGCTTGATGCAATATTCGTAAGAGATTATCATGGAAATGATTCATCTGTTTTTACTGCGGGATCAGATAAAAATGGAATGAGTCCTGCAAACTGGACAGGAGGAACACAGTCAATTCCTGACAAAAATGATATACTTGAAATTTTCATGCATGTAAGGAGAGCTGGTCCAACTACTACAGACTCTTTATGGATGTTTGGTGCATTAGCATTAGATAATACAACAGGTAACCGTTATTTCGATTTTGAGATGTACCAGACAGATATTTATTACGACAGGGCATCAGCCAAATTTTATGGTTATGGAGCTGATGCAGGACATACCAGCTGGCAATTTGATGCAGCAGGAAATATCACCAGGCCAGGGGATATTATTTTAACAGCACAATATCAAAGTTCTGCATTGACGAATATAGAAGCACGTATTTGGATTGATAGGGCATCACTAAGCTTAACGCCGACCCAGTTTAACTGGTCGGGTCAATTTGATGGTGCCAATACTGGTTCACAATTTGGTTATGCAAGTATTTTACCAAAAACTGCCGGGGCATTTTATACAGGTCTAGGAAGTGGGAACAATACATGGGCAGGCCCATTTCAAACAGTATTGCAGGATAATAGTTTGTCAGTTAACTATGGCAAAGATCAGTTCATGGAATTTTCAGTTAACCTTTCTAAGCTTGGGCTTGATCCTGTAACCTTATTGGGAGGTGATGTTTGTGGTTCACCATTTAACAGGCTTGTTGTAAAAACAAGGGCATCATCATCGTTTACGGCAGAGCTAAAAGACTTTGTTGCTCCTATTGATCTTTTCCTGGCGCCGAGAGCTAATATGGCTGCAGAGCTTCCTATTTTTTGTGGAATGGCTGACACGATAGTAAGTGATATTTTTGTTGCGAATCCACATCCAACTTCTGTTTATTCATGGTCAACTATCGGAGGTAATATAACGTATACACATCCCTCTGGTTCCTGGATACAAGTGAATCAGCCCGGAATTTATATTGTAACACAACGATTGATGGCAGGTTGTAATGCTTATGCAACCGACACCATAAATATTTTAAGAGACATCGATTGTAATGTACTTCCTGCAAGGTTCAGATCTTTTTCAGGAGTGCTCAATACAGGGGATAAAAATGCAGAATTGCAATGGACAGTGACGAATAATTCAACTGTAAGATCTTTTGTAGTTGAATCAAGTGTAAATGGCGGAGGTTTTGTCAATGCAGGAGTGATCTCTGCTAATGGCAATTTAAAAGAAGAAGCTTCTTATAATTTTGATTATAGTATGCCATTGGGAAACTCTGCATTTATTGAGTTTCGAATCCGAATGATAAATCAGGATGGATCTTATTCATACAGCCGTATTTTAAGAATTAATGCAAAACCATCATTCAAGACAGGAATTACAATTGCACCAAATCCGGTGCGTGGAAAATTTCAAATGAGTATAACCTCATCATCAGATACGCAGGCAAAAATTTTGTTTGTTGATATGCTAGGCCGAACAGTTTCAGTGATGAATCAAACGCTTAAAAAAGGCACAAATATATTTGCAGTTGATATCAATGAAACTTGGCAACCCGGTGCCTATAATGCATTATTAAAAATAAACCAGGAAACACTTACTACACGTTTTGTTGTTTTGGAATAGCATGTTTATCTGTCTTTATAAAAGCCTCCCTTACTGCAGGGAGGTTTTTTATTTTAAAAAAACAAGCCAGTACATTTGCAAGAATGTATACGCTTAAAAAATCTTTGGGGCAGCATTTTTTAAAGGATGAAAATATTTGCAAAAAAATTGTGGATGCTATACTGCAATATCCTCATCAGAAATTGCTTGAAGTGGGGCCGGGTGGAGGGGCATTGACCAAATACCTCCTTGAAATCCCGGCTATTGAATTTAAAGCAGTGGAGCTTGATACAGAAAAAGTGGATCATTTGCTGGCCACTTATACTGGTTTAAAAGGCAAACTGATTAACCAGAATTTCCTTGATATGGAAAAGCCTTTCAGTGAAAGGTTTTCTGTAACAGGCAATTTCCCTTATAATATTTCATCACAGATATTGTTTAAGGTACTTGAATGGAAAGAATATGTAGTGAATGTAGTTGGAATGTTTCAAAAAGAAGTTGCACAAAGAGTGGCTGCAAAAGAAGGAAGCAAAACTTATGGTGTTACCAGTGTGTTGGTACAGGCTTTTTTTAAGGTAGAGTATCTTTTTGAAGTAAGTGAATCAGCTTTTACGCCTCCGCCTAAAGTTAAAAGCGCTGTGATCAGGTTATTGCCTTTGGAAAAATATGTTGCCATGAAAGATGAAGGATCTTTCTTTCGACTAGTAAAAGCAGGGTTTAATCAACGAAGAAAGATGTTGCGAAATGCTGTTAAGGATCTATTCGATCCCGAGATATTGAAAGATGAGATATTTAATAAAAGAGCTGAACAATTATCAGTAAAACAATTTGGTGAGCTTAGTTTTAAAATGAAATAAGGAAGAATGAGCAAAGTTATTATTACAGCAAAGGCGCACGAATTATTGATCGATACGCTAAAGGAGAAAGGGTTTGAGGTTATCAATGCACCTGCGATCTCATATAATGAATTGCTAAATGAAATAGATGGCGTAGAAGGACTCGTAATAACTACACGAATAAAAGTAGATGCGAATTTAATTGATAAAGGAAAAGATCTTAAATGGATAGGTCGTCTTGGAAGCGGAATGGAATTGATAGATGTAAAGTATGCAGAAAGCAAAGGAATAAAATGCATCAGCAGCCCCGAAGGAAATAGAAATGCGGTTGCCGAGCATGCACTGGCATTATTATTAGCACTGATGAATAAAATTCATTCAGTACAAAAAGAATTGAAGGAAGGTAAATGGTTGCGTGACGAGAACAGGGGTACTGAACTTTATGGTAAAACAATTGGTATTATTGGCTATGGCAATACTGGCAGTGCATTTGCTCAATTGCTGCAGTCGTTTAATGTAACAGTACTAGCGTATGATAAATATAAATTCGGCTTTGGTAAAGAATATATAAAAGAAGCAAGTCTTGAGCAGGTATGTCGTTATGCTGATGTGATCAGTTTCCACATACCTCTTACAGCCGAAACACATTATTTAGCAAATCATGATTTTTTTCAATCGCTAAAACAAAAGCCGTGGATATTAAATACATCGAGGGGTCAAATTGTAAATACACAAGATATGAAAGAGGCGCTTATAAATGGGAGTATAGCAGGGGTGGGTCTTGATGTTTTAGAAAATGAAAAACCATCTTCTTTTACATCAGAAGAAAACTTACTCTTTCATTGGTTACTTGAGCATCCCAATGTGGTCATTACTCCACATATTGCAGGGTATAGTCATGAAGCATTTTTTAAAATGAGTGAAGTCTTGCTTCAAAAATTGGGGTTTCTTAAAAATTAATGACATAATTATTCCGGTCTTTGCAGCCAGAAGAGTACCTCTTTGGGTCATTGGGAATCGATTTTTTTAGAAAGCCCGGAGAAAAATTTTTTGTTTCGTATTTGACCAAGTAAGTAATTTTCTATATTTGTATATATAAATGCAACGCTTCAGCAAACACTGGGGCGTTGTTATTTTTTTTGTCTGCAAACGTGACATAAGGTTTGTAAATATAAAAGGAGGTAATAATGAGCAGTTTTAATTATGTGACAAAGGAGACCCTTGAACAAATGAAGATCGACTTACAACGTATGAAATCTGTTGATCGGCCTGCGGCGTCAAAGGCGATTGCTGAAGCAAAAGAAAAAGGAGACCTTAAAGAAAATGCAGAGTATGATGCAGCAAAAGAGGCGCAAGGGCATTTAGAATCAAAAATTGCGCAAATGGAAGGCATTCTTGCAAACACAAGAGTGCTTGATGAAAGTAGTATTGATACAAGTAAGGTTTCTATTCTTACAAGAGTAACACTTACGAATTTGAATACTAAAAAACAAGTCACTTATCAATTGGTAAGCGAGAGTGAAGCGGATCTAAAAATGGGAAAAATTTCTGTTACATCGCCAATTGGAAAAGGATTGCTTGGTAAAAAAACTGGCGAAGTTGCAGAAGTACAGGCACCCGCAGGAATATTGAAATTCAAAGTTGAAAATATTTCTCTTTGAACCAATTTTAGATTTGCAGAGAATATTCTTATGAATTGGAATTATTTTAAATCTGCGATCCTAAATCTTAAATCTAAAATTTTTGGAAGTATGACGATCTTTTCAAAAATCATAGCTGGTGAAATTCCTTCTTACAAGATTGCAGAGAATGAAAAATTTTTCGCTTTTCTTGATATTTTTCCTTTGCGTGAAGGTCATGTGCTGGTAGTTCCCAAAATAGAAGTAGATAATTTGTTCGATCTGCCGGATGAGTTTCTTTCAGAGATGCTGCTCTTTGCAAAGCCAATTGCTAAAGCCATTGAGCGGTCTTTTAATTGTAATCGTTGCGGTATTGAAGTAGTTGGATTAGAAGTGCCACATGCACACATGCACTTGATCCCAATTAATTCTGCAAATGATCTGAATTTTACAAAGGACAAATTAAAAATGACGCCTGAGCAAATGAAGAAGGTACAGGAAACGATCCAAAGCAATCTTTAAAACGGGCTCCAAAAATCATATTGATCCCGGAAATATTACTTAACATATAAATCTTACTTTCACATTTCCCACTTAACATTCTTGTATATGAAAAAAATATTATCATTCGCTTTCAGTATTGCTGTTTTACTATTCTTGTCATTAAATGCAAGATCACAAACGCTAAAAATCGGTGTATTTGATATTGATGTAATGGTACAAGCCATGCCCGGCTATCAAAATGTAGATAGCCTTATGCAAATTTTTGACCGCGATTCATTAGGTTCTCTTCGGGAATATTATGAATCGGAATATAAGAGGCTCGACAGTACATACAAATTAGATTCTGCGCAGGTAGCTGCTGGAAAAAAATCAAAAGCAATTCTTGATATGGTATACGCCGACCGGCAAAAAGCAATGATCAATATCATTTACTGGCAGCAGATCGCTCAAAACAAATCCAACGAAAAAAGAGGAGTATTATCACAAGGAATGTACGACCAGGTAGTAAATGCTTATAAAAAAGTATTGGCAAGAAAAAAATATACATTGGTATTAAAACCGCAAACCTACGAGGGAGGGTTTAAGATCGATAATGTTTTTATTGCTGTAGCAAGAGAACTTAAGCTCACTGAGCTGCCTCAAAACCTTCTTTATCTTGGTGATGACCCCGATCCGGTAAAGCCACCGACAACAACTCAAAAACCACCTGCGACCAAGCCGAAAAGTTGAACAGGAAATGTTTAAGCTGCTTTTATTGATGTTGCATTACCATAATGGCAGCGATGGTTTCAATTCCTTCCCATAAAAATTTCAACTGTACATTTTCATTTTCCGCATGTTGATTGTTATCATAATTTACAACAGGGACGGTGATCAGTTTCGCATTTAATGTTTTTTCAAAAAGATAAAGCGGCAAACTTCCACCCATTGAGGGTATAAGAACAACAGGATAATCAACAGTGGCTTGCATTGCTTTTACCAGGCTTTGTGCAATCGGGAGATCAAATGAAGTTCTCTGGGCGGGATAACCAACACCACGTGTTATTTTGATCAGCTTGCTATATTTCAATCTTTCTTCATCTGTTGGTTCATGATCGATAACATGAAAACCATTTTTCTCAATATGCCTGGTCACTTTATTAATTTGTTTATCTACTTCATTTCCCAACACAAGGCGCAGATCGAGCATAGCTTCTGCTTTTGTTGGAATTATGTTTGCACCAAGTTCGCCAACATCAGCGCTTTTAATACCATTTATATTTAATGTTGGCAAATGCAGTAATTCAAGAAAAGATTTACCATTACCTTCTGGCTCCGCAATTCCTAATTCTTTTTTTAATGTTTCTTCAATGTTTGGAATTTTTGACAATGCTTCTTTTTCATTTGCAGAAAGCGGGATCACATCATCATAGTATCCTTCAACCAAAATATTGCCTTTATCATCTTTCATGCTTGCCAACAACTGTACTAATGATAGTGCAGGGTTTGGAGCCCAGTTACCATAGTTACCACTATGCAAAGGACGTTTTAGACCATAAACGGTTAAATTCATATTCACATCACCACGTACGCCAAAGCTTATCATTTTTTTTCCTGATACATGGCGGGGTCCATCTATAATAACCCAAAGATCAGTTTGCAGTTTCTCTTTATTCTTTTTAAAAATTTCATCAAGATGTGTTGATCCCAGTTCTTCTTCTCCCTCAAAAAAGAATTTGATATTATGTTTAAGCACAACACCTGTTTTTACTAATGCATCATAAGCATTCAATATCGTCATTACTCCTGCCTTATCATCAGCGCTTCCTCTTCCGGCAAGTCTGTATTCCGGCGAAATATTTCCAGAAATTGAAATTATTTTTCCTTCTTGTTCAACCGGCTTATCAATAAAGACTGGGACAAATGGTTGTAATCCTCCTGTCCATTTTGCAGCATTCACTGGCTGCCCGTCATAATGCGCATAGAATGACAATGTATATTTTGCTCCCGGAACTTTTATTTCACCAAATACCACAGGATTTACATTGGGAGTAGTGCCATTTAAAAATTCAGCTTTAATTCCCCGTTGCTCCATCATCGTTTTTATAAAAGCAGCATTGCGCAGAATGTTTGCCGTATCTCTTGTTACATTCGGAATAGCAACAAACTTTACGTATTCATCAATGATCTTCGATTCATTTTCTTTCCTGTATTGATTTATTTTTTGCTGAACTGTTTGAGAATGTGAGATCAAACCTGTTAGAAGGAAACAGGCCATCAAAAAATAAAATTTAAATTTCATAAAACTTATTTGACTGTAATTCGTGAGGGATTCTTTGTCATAAAATCTTTCCAGCTTTTTAGATTACCATTTGATCTCAATGCAGGTCGATCCTGGAAATGATGACAAACCGCTACGGCCAGCGCATCGGTTGCATCATAATATTGCGGCATTTCTTTTAATGCAAGCAAGTGTTGTAGCATTTTCCACACCTGGTCTTTGTCAGCATTGCCATTACCGGTGATAGATTGTTTTATTTTTTTAGGGCTATACTCTGTTACAGGCAAACCGGCACTGATTGCTGCGGCAATGGCTACACCTTGTGCCCGACCAAGTTTCAGCATACTCTGAACATTCTTACCAAAGAATGGTGCCTCGATCGCAAACTCATGAGGTTTGTGTTTTTCTATTAACTCTTCAATTTTTTTGTGAATTAACTGCAGTCGTATGTAATTATCCTTTTTACCTGAAAGTTTCAGTACACTCATTTCTTTCATGCAAATAACGCTGCTGTTGATCTCAATTATGCCATAACCCATCAATAATGTACCGGGGTCAATGCCAAGAATTATTTTTGGAGGCTTTTGCAATGAGCAAGTATTTTTACAGGATTAATGAAGCTAAACAAAAATATCAAAATCTTTCTCAATTATGTTCTGGGCCCTTTGCTCTTCGTTTGGTTATCTTATTCCGTTTTTAAGCAAATTAAAAATCAACCGAATCTTGAAGAATCATGGGTAAATATAAAAGCTTCTTTTACCGATACAAGAGTACTCAACTTTATACTTGTTTTTGTTTTAATGTTTGTGAACTGGTCACTGGAAGCTTTGAAATGGAAAATATCGGTGCAAGGAGTACAGCCTGTTAGTTTTTTCCGATCGTTAAAAGCAGTTTTTTCGGGAGTTTCTTTTTCGGTTACTACTCCCAATCGCACAGGCGAATATTTAGGCAGAGTTCTTTATATGGATGACGGAAATCGTTTAAGAGTTATATCGCTTACTATCCTTGGCAGCATTAGCCAACTCCTGGTTACTGTTTTTTTTGGTCTTTTAGGATTGTTTATTCTACGATCTGGTATTGCCAACGTGAGTTTATCGGTTTGGATGGTATGGATAAAGGATATTGGAATTATCGGAGCATCTCTTGCCTTTATAGTTTTAACAGTATTTTATTTTAGAATAGGATGGCTGGTGAAATGGATCGATAAAATACCGGCAATAAAAAAATACATTTGGCTTATTAATGAATTAGAAAAGACAGATACAACGCTGTTGTTGCGTTTGTTGTCTATATCCTTATTGCGTTATTTAGTTTTTGCTACACAATATTTTTTATTGTTTCGTTTTTTTGGTGTTGAAGTAAATTGGTGGCAGGGATTTTGGGCAATAGCGATAGTTTTTTTTGTGATGGCTATTACCCCAACTATCGAGCTATTTGAGGTGGTAAAAAAAATGTATATAACTAAGGAAATTTTTGCAATTTTTACAGTCAATACATTAGCGATCGGGTTTGTTACCACTACTATTTGGTGTATCAATTTAGTAATACCGGCGGCAATTGGCAGTTTATTAATACTTGGAATAAAATTTTTTAAAAAGGATGAAGCTTCGTAACTCAATATCGGCATTCAGCATTTGGTTGGTTTTTTTTACGGGGGAGGAAAAAGAAATGATGGCGCCACCTGTTCCAAAAAGCACAATAGGCGTAAGCGATGAGTTTTGTGGTATTACTAACAAAGCATTCCAGGCAGGTGAGCAGGTAACTTTTCATGTTTATTATTCTGTTGTAGGTACCTATATTCATGCGGGTACCGCTACTTTCACTACTACATTGGAAAATTTTGGAAATAAACCGGTGTATCATGTTGTGGGTGATGGTAAAACAAAAGCATCTTACGACTGGATCTACAGAGTAAGAGATAAATATGAAACTTACATTGATACAGCAACCTTACAGCCATTGAAATTCATTCGTAATGTAGATGAGGGTGGTTATAAGAAATATGAGACTATCACTTTTAATCGTACTGCAAATACGGCCGTAAGTAACAGTGGCGTATTTAAAGTTCCAGATTGCATACAAGATGTTTTAAGTGCCATGTATTATGCACGGAATATTGATTTTGCAAAATATAAATTTGATGACAAGATCCCTTTCAAGATGTTTTTAGATAATGAGGTATTCAATATGTATGTCCGATACATGGGAAAAGAAACTATAAAAACACAATACGGAAAATTCAAAGCGATAAAATTCAAACCGCTATTATTAAAAGGAACCATATTTGAAGGTGGTGAAAAAATGACCGTTTGGGTAAGTGACGATCCAAATCATGTAGTGCTTCGGGTAGAAAGCCCGATCGTCGTTGGTAAAGTAAAAATAGATATGATGGCTTATCGCAATCTTCGCTATCCGCTTACGTCAATGGTGAAATTGAGAGGTAATCAATAACGGGTTAGATATCTTTTAATTTAAAGAACTCCTTCGGTCTTATTCCTTTTTCTGTTTGTTGAAGTGTGCAACACTCATGTACGGGGTCATGTTCAAAGAAAAGAATATAATTATTTTCCAATGCTTCTTTCAGGAAAGACCTTTTTTCTGTCATTGAAATTAGTGGCTGCATATCGTAAGCCATAACATAAGGGATAGGTATATGACCTGCAGAAGGCAAAAGGTCTGCCATGAACACAACAGTTTTATCTTTATACTTTATTTCAGGAAGCATCATACTTTCAGTGTGACCATTAACGAAACGGACGGAAATGCTTTCATTAAAAATAGAAGATAATGTTCCTGGCGGAAATGCCGTCCACCCTTTCACATCTTCAAGAGGATGTTTAATAAATTTTAATTGACCGCTTTCCTTTATTGGTAAAATATTTTCTTTCAAAAAAGACGCTTTCTCTCTTTCGTTTGGCTCAGTTGCCCATTCCCAATGTTCCTTATTACTCCAATATGTTGCATTAGGGAAATTCGGTGCCAGTTTATCTCCTTCTCTTTTTATAGAACCACCACAATGATCAAAATGCAAATGAGTTAGAAATACATCAGTGATATCATCCTTGTTAAAACCATATTTGGCCAATGACTTTTCCAATGTGTCGTCCCCATGCAAATGATAATGACTGAAAAACTTTGCATCCTGCTTATCACCATTGCCATTATCAACAAGTATCAAACGATTGCCATCTTCGATCAATAGACAACGCAGAGCCCAGCTGCATAAATTATTTTCATCAGCTGGATTTATTTTATTCCAGATAGTTTTTGGCACCACGCCAAACATGGCACCACCATCCAATTTGAAATAGCCTGTATTTATTGAATAAAGCTTCATTGATATTTATTTTATTTCAAAGCAAATGAAGTTTCAAAGAAAAAAAAGATACTTTTTATAGTACTCTAAAAGTCCCCTGTCGGGGGATTTAGGGGGCCGCCTTCTTTTGGGCACTACGGGTATACAGTAACAAAAAGAAACCAATAATGTAAATGGTCATCAAAGCTAAGACAGATGCTCTTTGCGAGCCAGTAAATTCTGTAAGAAATCCAAAAAGAAATAATCCAAAAACCAATGCGATCTTTTCTGTCACATCATAAAAACTAAAGAAGGAGGCAGTATCTTTTGTTACTGGCATTAGTTTAGAGTAAGTGGAACGGCTGAGTGATTGGGTACCTCCCATTACAAAACCAATAATGCTGGCGATAATATAGAATTGGGTTATATCTCCGCGGGGAATAGTATATCCATAAATACAAATTCCAACCCATAATATAACACAAAGCATCAAAGTTCTTAAATTACCGGCGTAGGCTGAAAGTTTTGAAATAAGAAAAGCTCCCGGAACGGCGAGCAATTGCACTAAAAGAATAGCGATGATAAGATTGGTACTCGGGATATCTAACTCTCCTTTACCAAATAATGCTGCAGATAACATTATCGTTTGCACTCCCATATTAAAAAAGAAAAATGAAAAAAGAAATCGCTTTAAAACAGGTAAACTGCTAAGTTGTCCCCAAACTTTTCTTAACTCTTTATAACCGTTAGAAAGTAAATGTTTTTTTGTAGGGTCCCCTGCGGGTTCAGATCTCGGAAGACGGCGTAATGCAAATTGCCCAAATCCCCACCACCAGATGCCCACTAATAAAAACCCGGTACGAAATTGTATAGTGGTGGTTGCTCCTTCTGCATCAGATCCGCCAACTATTCCAGGAAAAAAAACAAGAACAAAACAAATAACTTGTAAAACCACACTTCCTACATAGCCATACGAAAACCCTTTTGCACTGAGTTTGTCTCTGTCTTCTGGCGCCGCTATTTCCGGAAGAAAAGAATTATAATAAACAACACTGCCCCAATAGCCAACACAGGCAACGATCACGCATAGTAATCCAAATCCAAGATTTGAAACTCCTGAGTTTATTTTACCATCGGTTGTATTCAAAAAGAAAAGTGAAAAACATGCAAGACTGCCCATCGTTAAAAAAAAGTTCATAAAACTTTTTTTATTACCACGGTAATCAGCAATAGAAGAAAGCAGCGGAGAAATAAGGGCAACAATCAAAAAAGCAATTGACAATGCATAATTGTATAAAGAAGTATTTACAAATTCTCTTCCCAAAAAGGTTACATAAGAAGTATTATTTTCACCTACCCGCTGTTTGGTGATTGCTTCATAATAAGCGGGAAAGATCGTGGAAGTGATCACAAGGGCATAAACACTGTTCGCCCAATCATACATTGCCCAGCCATTCAAAACTTTTTTAGAAGCCGTTTGCATGTAGTTGATTTTAGTGAAAGGAAAGATAACGAGAAAAAGACTATTTCACATCCATTACTCCGCTGAGAATGATGGCTAATAAAATAATACCGGCTATGATCCTGTAAAATCCAAAAGCCTTGAAGCCATAAATTTTTAAGTAATTAATGAAAAACCTGATGGCAAGCATAGCAACTACAAACGCAACGATATTACCAACGATAAAGGAAGTGATGTTCTCATTAGATTCAAGAATGATCTCGTAGCCTTTTCGTGAAATGGCTTTTCCTGTGACATCCATTATATCATTTCCCATTGGATCTTTTTGTACCCATTCTTTCAGGAATATAGAATATACTGTTGCTGCCAGCATGGTTGGTACAGCAAGAAAAAAGGAAAACTCAGCGGCAAGGTATCTTGTAAATTTTTGTTGCATACCTCCAATAATAGACGCAGCACTACGGCTTACTCCGGGCACCATAGCAATCACCTGCCAGCAACCAACCAAAAATGCCTTGGGAAAAGTTATCTGGTCGTCTGACTCAATTGTATGTACACGAAATAAATTATCGACAAACAAAAGAATGAACCCGCCAACTAACAATGCAATAGCAACAGGCAATGGCTTCTCAAGCAAAGAATCGATATGATCTGAAAAAAAATAACCAAGAATCAGGGCAGGCAAAACACCAACAGCAAGTTTTGCATAAAACTGCCAGCGGCGAAACTCAAAGAATTTTCTCCAATATAAAACGACTACTGAAAGTATAGCGCCGAATTGAATTGATACTTCATATAATTTAGTGAACTCTTGCTCATTAATACCAAGCAGGTAACTGGTAATGATCATGTGACCGGTAGAAGAAATAGGAAGAAACTCAGTAAGACCTTCAACAATAGCGATAATAATTGCGTCAATTAAGCTCATAATAAAAATTTAAAAGCCCCGAAATATACGGGGCGTAAAATATTAATTATTCATTATTAATTGAATCAGGCTTTTGGCTTTTTAAAAATTGCATAGATCTCAATACCCAAACCGATTATTATCAATACGGGAGCCACACTGATCCTTAAGGTACTATATACTTCATCATAATTAAATGTGCCAGGATCTTTGCTTTTGCCACCTACCATCAACAACATACCAATAGCAATTACCACAACACCAAGCAGCATCAGCCACAGGTTTTGTTTTTCAAATAAACTCGGAGTACTTGTTGTAGTTACCTGTTTCTTTTCGTTCATACCGGAAATTTAGGGCTGCAATATAAGGAAAGTCCACAGACCATCGTCAATAGACCATAGCCTTATGTTAATACGGTGATCAGTCGACCGTTGCCTTGGGGTTTAATACGGTTCTTTATAAGAAAAGTCCACAGCCTTATGTTATTACTGTGGTCTGTCGTCTGTCGACCGTGGTCTACTAATACAGTTCATCCAGCTTCATACGCAGATATTTAAGCACACTGCGATGGGTGCTGAAAACGGTAATGCAGATGCCAAGCAATATCAATACAAGACCCAGCAACAAAAGAGATTGAGTATCTCTTAATGCCCTGAAACCGTCAAAAAAGTTTTCAAGAGAAATGACGAGCACATAAACGATTGCGGTCGCAATGATACCGCTAATAGCGCCATTGACCACGGCCCGCATATCAAGCGGTTTGGCAATATACCACCGGGTGGCCCCCACCATTTGCATGGTTTTTATCAGGAAACGATTACTGAACATGGCCAGGCGGATCGTGTTATCGATCAGAATAATCACCACTGCCGAGATCAATATTGCTGCGATCAATAAATAAATGCTCACCATCCTGAGATTGGAGCTCATTTTTTGAACAACTGCAGTCGGATATTTTACTTCATCAACTATAGAAAATTGGGAAATATCTGCTTTGATAGCGACAAGGCGGGCAGAATCAAGAAAATCGGCTTTCAATTTGAAATCAATACTTGGTGGCAACAGGCTATTATCAATGAACTCGGTAAAATCTTCACCACCGGTTTTTATCCATTCTTTCTTTGCTGTTTCCTTATCAGTGTATTTTATTTCTTTCACATAAGGCTGCGCTGCAATATAATTTTGGAGCCGCTCTCTTGCCGTGTCCTTAATATTTTGTTTCAGGAACACCTGCACTTCCAAACTTTCTTTAAGACTTGTGATGATCTTGCGGCCGTTGATAGTGATCAACCCGATAATTCCCATCAGGAATAATACAAGGGTAACACCGAGAATGGACATGAAATAAGATGGCTTACCGCGTTTGATAGAGGCTCTTCCTGCTTTGACCATGAGTACTTTATTAGGTTTTTAAGGATTGGCAAAGTAACGGTTTTGTTCCCACATGTATTGGTCAAATCCGTAAATTTGTTGCTCTCTAACGATTAGTATCGAATGATATTTTTGAGAGGTGGAAAGAAATATTTTTTTAAGTCTTCTTTCACATCTTTGCTCAACGTCCCTTGCGACGCTCCGTTCATCTGCATTAATTCTTATCATCAAAAAATGTTGAATAGAATTCCGGGAGTTGAAGAGTGCGACGCAACGGAAGCTAAATAGGAGTAATAAAGCCGGGCTAATAAAAATATTAAATCAACAATAGACAATATTAAATAGTAATGGAGTACAGGTTCAGAGATATTGAAAAGAAATGGCAGGAGTGGTGGAAAGCAAATAATGCATATAAAGTATCAAACGATTCACCAAAGCCTAAATATTATGTGCTGGATATGTTTCCTTATCCAAGTGGCGCTGGTTTGCATGTGGGACATCCATTAGGTTATATCGCATCGGATATTTATGCACGGTTCAAGCGATTGAAAGGTTTTAATGTATTGCACCCGATGGGTTATGATTCATTTGGTTTACCGGCTGAGCAATATGCGATCGAGCATGGAATACATCCGGCAGAATCTACCGGGAACAACATCAATAATTTCCGCAAGCAATTAGATAATATCGGTTTTTGTTTTGACTGGAGCCGTGAAGTAAGAACCAGTGAACCGAACTTTTATAAATGGACGCAATGGATCTTTTTGCAACTGTTCAATAGTTATTTCTGCCACACAGAGAAAAAAGCATTGCCCATTTCGAAACTTATTGCCAAGTATGAAACAAAAGGGGCTATGCCAAAAAATGGAGAGCCAATACCGGGCAAGCATTTTTCAGCAGAGCAATGGAAAGCGTTTTCAGAAAAAGAGAAGGCGGATATTTTGATGAAGAGGCGATTGGCCTATTGCGGATATGGCGAAGTGAACTGGTGCGAAGCATTAGGAACTGTTTTAGCAAATGATGAAGTAATAAATGGTGTGAGTGAAAGAGGCGGTCATCCTGTTGTGAAAAAAACATTACGTCAATGGTACTTGCGCATTACTGAATATGCAGATCGTTTGTTGGATGGACTTCACAAAGTTGACTTCAGCGAAAGCATGAAAGAGATGCAGAGCAATTGGATCGGTAAAAGTAGCGGAGCTGAAATCGATTTTGAGATCAAGAAGTCCTCTCTAAAGCTCAGGGTCTATACAACCCGTCCTGATACAATTTTTGGCGTTGATTTTATGGTGATTGCTCCTGAACTGGAGATGGTGAATGAAATAAAGTCGAAAGAACAAACTATAGCTGTTGATGAATACCTGACTTATGTAAAAAGCAGGAGTGAAAGAGAAAGGATGGCAGAGAAAAAGATCACGGGTGTGTTTACCGGTGCATATGCGATCAATCCTTTTGACGGTAGAGAAATACCGATCTGGATATCAGAATATGTTTTGGCAGGTTATGGCACTGGAGCTATTATGGCTGTGCCTTGTGGTGATCAGCGTGACTTTTTATTTGCAAAGCATTTTAATATTCCTATTACAAATATCATTGGTTCGCATTATAATGGTGAAGAAGCCAATGCCACTAAAGATGCAATTCTTGAGAATTCGGGTTTTATCAATGGCACGGTGATGAAAGATGCAATTGATGTGGTGATAAAGAAGATCGAAGAAATGGGGATTGGTGTAAGAAAAGTGAATTATAAAATGCGTGATGCTGCCTTTAGTCGCCAGCGTTATTGGGGTGAGCCATTTCCAATTGTTTGGAAGAATGGCATTGCAGATCCTTTGGATGAATCTGAGTTACCGGTTTTATTGCCTCACATGGATGATCTAAAACCAGGGCCGGATGGAGAAGGACCATTATCAAATTTGACTGATTGGAAAAGTTATAAAGGTGGGGTGAGAGAGGTGAATACAATGCCGGGCTATGCAGGCTCATCATGGTATTTTCTTCGTTACATGGATCCCGGTAATGGTAAAGAATTTTGCAGTCGCAAAGCATCTGATTATTGGGGACAGGTTGATCTGTATATCGGCGGTACAGAACATGCAGTGGGTCATTTATTATATAGCCGCATGTGGACGAAGTTTCTATTTGATCTTGGTTTGATCAGTCATGAAGAGCCCTATAAAAGATTAGTGAACCAGGGAATGATACAGGGGAGTTCAAGATTTGTATACAGGATACATGGTTCAAGCAAATTTGTCTCATATGGATTGAAAGATCAATACTCAACCGATCAAATTCATGTCGATGTAAATATTGTCGATGGTGTTGAACTTGATACCAGAGCCTTTAAAAAATGGAAGGGTGGTGAATTTGACGACGCAGAGTTCATTTTAGAAGACGGAAAATATATCTGCGGAGTTGAAGTAGAAAAAATGAGTAAATCAAAATTCAACACGGTTAATCCGGATGATCTTGTGACAAAATACGGTGCCGACACTTTTCGCATGTATGAAATGTTCCTTGGTCCTGTTGAAATGAGCAAACCGTGGGATACAAAGGGTATTGAAGGTGTTCATCGCTTTTTAAAAAAACTTTGGCGTTTATTTTATGATGAAGTAAAAGGTCAAGTATGGACGGCTCTGGCTCCCTCTCCCGTGGAGAGATTGGGTGGTGAGATCGCAACTGATGCTGAGTTAAAGATCCTGCATAAAACAATTAAGAAGATAGAAGAAGATACTGAAAGGTTTAGTTTCAACACAGGTGTCAGCACTTTTATGATCTGTGTAAATGAGCTTACCGATATTAAATGTCATAAAAAGGAAGTGCTGGAACAGTTGCTTATTCTATTGGCGCCTTATGCACCTCATATAAGTGAAGAATTGTGGAACCAGCTTGGTAATACAGGAACCATACTTGATGCTCCGTTCCCTAAATGGAATGATAAGTATCTGAAAGAAACTTCAAAAGCATATCCTGTTGCCATCAATGGTAAAACAAGAACGGAACTTACGCTGGCACTTGATATTACTCAGCAACAGGTAGAAGAAATAGTAATGAAAGATGCGATCGTTACAAAATGGCTGGAAGGCAAACAACCCAAGAAGATCATTTATGTTAAAAATAAAATGATCAATGTGGTTGTTTGATCCCCTGTCTCTGCAGGCGACAAATATTTATAAAAGTCAATAATGAACATTCTTGTTCAACTCCTATAGGAGTTGAATGTCAACGGTCCCTAATTATTACTATAAGGATTAAACTCCGTAGGAGTTTGGGTAGTTGCAAAATTTATAAATGGCATTGTTGAAATAATATAGTTTCGTAGTTTACGCAACTAAAATTATAGCAATGAAACGCCTTTCTCTATCATTAGCATTTTGCTTTGCAGCAATTGTATTACTTTCTCAAAACAATACATACTTTCTCTCTAACCCAACTCTTACTCCGGATGGGCAAACCGTCATCTTCGCTTATGAAGGCGATCTGTGGAAAGCAAGTGTAAACGACGGTAATGCGACACGCCTAACCGCTATGCAGGGTTATGAAACTTCACCCCGTGTTTCCCCTGATGGAAAATGGATCGCATTTACCGGCAGACAATATGGTAACGGCGATATTTATATAATGCCTGTTAATGGTGGTGATGTAAAGCAGATCACTTATCACAGCGGTAATGATGAAGTAACAAGCTGGAGCTGGGATTCAAGATCAATTTATTTTAATAGCAACCGGATGGGGCAGGTAGCGGGTTTTAAAGTAGGTGCAGAGGGTGGTACACCGCAACGTGTTTTTGGAAATTACTTTTTTCAGTACGATCATAATTTGATCGAGCATCCGACAAATGGTGAAATATTTTTCAATGATACATGGGAAAGCAGCAACCAGGCACAGCGTAAAAGATATAAAGGGCCTTTCAATCCGGAAATTCAATCGTATAATTTTAAAACAAAACAACATAAGAAGTATACTGTTTGGGAAGGAAAAGATTTTGCCGCAACGATAGATAAGACTGGTAATATCTATTTTATTTCTGATGAAGCAAATGGTGAATACAATCTTTATGCATTAGATAATGGGAAAAGGAAAGAGCTGACAAAATTTTCTTCATCAATAAAAACACCGCAGGTAAATGCCAATGGTGGAAAAATTGTTTTTGAAAGGGACTACCAGCTTTGGCTTTATGATGTAAAGTCAGATAAAGAAAGTAAGTTGAATGTTTCCATCATTCGCAATAATGTTTTGCCAAAAGAAAAAGATTTTGAAGTAAGAGGAGCCATTGAAGATTTTGATGTTTCTGGTGATGGAAAAAAACTGGCTTTTGTTTCAAGAGGTGAATTGTTTGTAAGTGATATTGAGGGAAAATTCATACAACAAGTAAATCGGGGGAATGCAGAACGTGTAACTGAAATAAAATGGATGAGTGATAATAAAACATTGTTGTTTAATCAGACCTCAGCCGATGGATATTATAATTTATTTACTGTAAGAGCGGATAGCAACAGTACGCCAAAGCAGCTTACGAATGACAAAAGAAATAACCGCAGCATTATACTGAATAAGAAAAGAACACAAGCAGTATATCTGAGTGGCCGTGATGAAGTGAGGCTGCTGGATCTGAAAACGATGCAAAGCAAAATGATCGTGAAAGATGAAATATGGGCTTTTCAAAACAGTGATCCAAGTTTTTCTCCCAATGATGATTATGTTTTATTTACTGCTAAAAGGAATTTTGAAGAAGATATTTTTGTTTTTAACATAAAAGGAAATAAAACAACCAACCTTACGAATACAGGTGTTACTGAAACCGGTCCCATTTGGTCAGGCGATGGAAAATATATCTACTTCACTTCTCAGCGTTTAAAACCCTCTTATCCATTTGGAATGGCAAATGCAAGAGTATATCGTTTGCCATTGGAAAAATTAGATGAGCCATACAGACTGGATAAATACAACGAGCTTTTTAAAGAAGAGAAAAAGGATACCACTAAGAAAGTTGTGAATGCAGATTCTTTGAAGGCCGTAACGATTGATATGGACCTGATCATCGATAGAATGGAACAGATCAGCCCTTCGATGGGGGCGCAGTTCCTGCAGGCTGTTTACCAGAAAGCCGATAAGACAACTGTTTTATATACCAGCAATCATGGCGAAGGCAGAAGTGCTCTTTGGAAAACCGTGATCGAACCATTTGAACAAAATAAAACAGAAAAGATCTCAAACACAGATAATGCGGGTGGATTTGATATTGTGGATATAAGTGATAAATTATATGTATTGTTTAATGGAAATATAGGCAAGTTGAATCTTGATGGTAATAAAGTTGACCCGATCAGCATCAGCTATACATTCAGAAGAAATCTTTCAGAAGAATTTACGCAAATGTTCCATGAAGCATGGGCGCAAATGGAAGAAGGTTATTATGATGATAAGTTTCATGGCATAGACTGGGCGAAAACAAGAGATTATTACAAACAGTTTTTACCATATTTAAATAACCGTGCTGATATTAGAACAATGCTCAATGATATGTTAGGAGAATTGAATTCATCGCACCAGGGCTTTGGCACATTTGGTACGGATGAAGCTATTGCCTTACAAAATCAAACAATGGAAACAGGGATCATTTTTGATAATGATGATCCTTATAAAGTAAAATATATAGCCCGCCGTTCTGTGGCTGATAGAAAATCCATTGACATAAAACCCGGTGATGTATTGGTAAAAGTCAATGATGAAGCCATAGATAAAAAAATAGACCGGAATTATTATTTCACTGTACCATCAAGAGACAGGGAGTTAAGATTGACTTTTGATCGCAATGGACAAATGGTGAATATAAAAATTCATCCGCAGGCTACACTTTTTACCAATCTTTATGACGAATGGGTAGACAATAACCAAAAGAGAGTAAATGAAAAAGGGAATGGCCGTATTGCTTATGGTTATATGAAGAATATGGGTCAATTCGAGCTCGATCAATTCATCATTGACATGACACAGGAATTAAATAAAAAAGATGCTTTGATATTTGACCTGCGTTATAATACCGGTGGCAATGTGCATGATGAAGTGTTGAAGTTTTTAAGCCAGCGCAGCTATTTGCAATGGAAGTATCGTGAAGGACAGTTAACACCGCAATCAAACTTTTCTCCTGCTGATAAACCGATCATTTTATTGATAAATGAACAATCATTAAGTGATGCAGAAATGACCTCGCAGGGTTTTAAAGCATTAAAACTTGGAAAGATCGTTGGCAATGAAACTTATCGCTGGATAATTTTTACCAGCGGGATCGGTTTAGTTGATGGCTCAAATGTTCGCATGCCGGCCTGGGGCTGTTATTCTCTTGATGGGAAAGACCTGGAAAGAACAGGAGTGCATCCGGATATTTTGATCGTCAATAGTTTTGACGACAAATTAAATGGAAGAGACCCCCAACTTGACAAAGCAATCGAGGAAATTTTAAAACAACTGAAATAGAGATTAAGCTCTTTTCAATTTGCGCAGGCGATAATGAACTTTCCTTTTGATGAAATCACTCAGTTTGTAACGCTTAAGTAGTTCTTCAGGAATGTGTGCGGCTCCATTGATAAGACCAAGACAGCCGGGTTGATTACAATAACATTGAAAAGGGCTTGCCATGTTCCATTCAGTAGATGGATAGAAGAAAGTGAACTCTTCGCCTTCTTCTATGTCACACAAAGCAGTTACTTCCATTTTTGTTGTATCAAAGAAACAATTGGGATTGCATCCATGATTAATGTATTGCAGGAAATAAGGATGTAACGCAATATGCGTTTTGTTTCCTGTTTGAACAGTTAAATAAGAAGGCTTGTCGGAAACAAAGGCGGCGCCCAAAGGACTTATCTTTTCGCCTTTTCTAAAACTTTTTAATGCAAATAAAACTTGTTGTCCTGTTTCGCGGTCCTTTCTTATTTCTGCAAATTGGTGATTGGCGACTACGTCATAGTCGTTGCTGGTTGCTGGATTTACTTTCATAAATTGTTAGTAAGTAATTTAATATTAGAAAATAATGGTACAATGAAATTATATATAATAAATAAAACAACAAAGTATATTCGTTAAAATGTTAACTAATGGTGGATTAAACACTGTTCTTTTGCTAACGATCATTTGAAATAACTAATCAATATGTGTATGAAAAAGTTTTTTATTGCTATCAGTTTTATGGTTTCAATAAGTATTCAATCACAGGAATTGAATGTAATGACGTTTAACATCAGGTACAATACAAATAATGATAGTTTGAATGCATGGCCGTACAGGAAGGACAATGCTGCTTCGCAAATAAAATTTCATAATGTACATATACTTGGAGTGCAGGAAGCATTGTATGAACAGGTAATTGATCTGAGCCAATCACTTTCACAATACAAGTATGTTGGTGTTGGCCGTGATGATGGGATAATCAAAGGCGAGTATTCTGCTATTTTTTATGATACTGCAAAATTGATATTACTCGGATCATCTACTTTTTGGTTATCACTTACACCTGAAATACCCGGAAGCAAGAGTTGGGATGCTGCAATAACGAGGATAGTTACATGGGCAAAATTTACAGATATAAAAAGAAATAGAACTTTTTTTGTTTTCAATACTCATTTTGATCATATTGGCAAAGAAGCAAGAAGAGAAAGTGCCAGGCTGTTAAAGCAAAAAGTGAAAGATATTGCCGGGAATAATCCAGTTGTCATTACGGGTGATTTTAATTCCAAACCATCTGAAGAGCCAATAAAGATCATAACTGAATCAAACGATAAGGATAAGTTTATTGACACCAAAGCGGTAAGTCTTACGCCTCATTATGGCCCACAGGGAACCTTTAATGCTTTTACTTCAAAAGAAATAGACAATGATCCGATAGACTTTATTTTTTTGAAGGGGAAGTGGAAAGTATTGCAACATGCAACTCTTTCACAAACATGGGGTGGCCGGTTTTCTTCTGATCATTTCCCGGTGTTTACAAGACTTAGTTTTTAGATCTTAAGGACTGCGCTTTGTCAATTTGATAACAGCGCTGCTTTCTTCCGTGCTTTTTAGCATCGCCTCATAACGTTTGTTATCAACTATAGCAAGCATGTAAGATGTATTGGGAGGAATGGATCCAAGGTTTTCAGCAACCATTACCAGTTCATTATTTTCATTGAGTTCGTTAACTGGTAATTTAATTGTATAAGCTGCCGCTGTAAGCCGAATATGTTGAAATATTAGTTTGTTATTTAGAAAGAGTGAGATCGAATCGCCATCTATTTCTGCGTTATCATAAAAACGAAGTTCAATTGAATCACCTGTGATCGGGATATCCGTGGCGATGATTTTCTCTCTAATTTTAAATTCTTCTTCGATCGTTTTCTTTACTGTTAGTTCCTTTGGTTCTGTTCTTTGTATTGGTGTTACTTTTACGGGTTCCACATTTACAACCTGGTCATTTACTTTGACAGACTCCTTTTTTTCAACAGCAATTGTATTTTCTTTTTGCGGAATTGCTTTTTCAACAGGCACAATAACCGGTGTTGAAGCAATAGATGAAACGCTGTCAATATAGTAAGGATCGTTAGTGCCGGCAGTATAATTTACAATAATAAAATCCCATTCATCAGGAAAAGACGTTTCATTTGTTTTTTCAAGATGTACAGTTCCCTGGATCGATTCTTTTTTATTTTTTAAAGCGGCATTGCCATCTAAAAACATTTTATCGCTGCCGGGGCAATTGAAATCAGCAGAAGATAAGTAAGGAATTTTTCCCGGTGCATTTAAGCTAAACTTGCCGGTTTTTTCTTCCAGCAATTGATCATCCCACCATACCGCTTCGTTAGTAGTTGGATCAAAGTATCCTTTGATGGAGTAACGTCGATAATTATTCTCGGATTCGTAGTAATAAGATGTGCCAACAAGGCTATCGCCTTTCTGTATTATTTTAAGCTCCGTCTTTTTTTTATTGATCTTTCCTTTCCACACACCTGTTATCATTTGTGCGGAAGAATTTGTAAAAAAACAAAGCAGGCAACCTGTAATAATTAAGCTAAAGAATGACCTTTTTGTATACTGCATTTTCCAATGTCTCCGATCTGTGTAACGAGTAAAAAATCCAATTATTTTGTCGGCATTTGAGCTTTAAGAAGACTTTGTATACAAATGAAATAAATGAGGTTAATACGATAGAAAACCTCCTTAGGTTTTTTCATTGGTTTTTTCCTGCATTACATATTTCAATTCTAGGGTTTTGTGATTAATAATTTAGTTTTACAAAAATTACGAAGGAAATTCATGGCTAATCCCAATATTAATAATCAAAAAGATTCACTGACGGCGGCTGATAAGGAATTTGAAAATAATATCCGCCCGGCACATATTGATGAGTTCTCGGGTCAGGCACAGATCATTGAGAACCTGAAAATTTTTATCAAGGCAGCTAAGATCCGTGGTGAGGCATTAGATCATGTTTTATTTCATGGCCCGCCGGGATTGGGTAAAACAACTTTATCAAGAATTGTGGCGAATGAAATGGGAGTTAAAATTAAAGAAACATCAGGTCCGGTAATTGAAAAGCCGGGTGATCTGGCAGGGCTACTTACTAATCTCGAGCCCAATGATGTTTTATTTATTGATGAGATACACCGGTTGAGTACTGTAGTAGAAGAATATTTGTATGCGGCGATGGAAGATTTCAGGATCGACATTATGATCGACAGCGGTCCGAATGCAAGAAGTGTTCAAATTAATTTGAATCCATTTACATTGATCGGCGCCACCACGAGAAGTGGTTTATTAACAGCCCCGTTGCTTTCACGGTTTGCTATTAAGTCAAGACTTGAGTATTATACTTCAGATATTTTGAATAAGATCATTAAACGTTCATCAGCGATCCTTAACACATCTATTTCAAAGGATGCCATTGCTGAAATAAGCAGGCGAAGCCGTGGTACGCCACGTATCGCAAATGGTTTGCTGAGAAGAGTTAGAGATTTTGCACAGGTATTAAATGATGGTCAAATTGATCTTGGTATTACCCAACATGCATTAAAGGCTTTGAATGTAGATGAGCATGGATTGGATGATATGGACAATCGCATCTTATCAACTATCATAGAGAAATTCAAAGGAGGGCCGGTTGGGATCACCACAATTGCAACTGCAGTTGGTGAAGAAGCGGGTACATTGGAAGAAGTGTATGAGCCATTCTTAATACAGGAAGGGTTTATACAGCGTACACCACGAGGAAGAGAAGTAACTGCGAAAGCTTATGAGCATTTAGGAAAAATGAAACCGGGAAGTACGGGTACTTTGTTTAGTTGAGATCTCTTTAGAGTATATAATGTAAAAAGGTATATAAAGTACTTTCTTTTTACTCTATATACCTTTTATACTAATTACTTCTATTACTGCACCACCAATCTAAATCCATTTCCATGGATATTCACTATTTCGATCTTTGGATCGTCTTTTAAATATTTTCTAAGTTTCGCAATGTAAACATCCATACTGCGGCCATTGAAATAAGTGTCGCTACCCCAGATCTTTTTCAATGCCTGTTCTCTTGGCAAAAGATCATTGAGATGTTCGGCCAGCATTTTTAATAACTCATTTTCCTTTGGCGACAATGTTTGTGTAATACCGCTATGTATTAACTGGCGGAGCTTCGGGTTGAAATGATAAGTGGAAAGATCAAATTCTTTATTCTCTGCTTCTTTATTGATCTCTTCGTTACGTTTCAATATCGCTTTTATTTTTAAAAGCAATACTTCGCTGTCAAAAGGTTTAGTGATATAATCATCAGCTCCGAGTTTGTAACCCTGTATCACATCTTCTTTCATTGTTTTGGCGCTAAGGAAGAATAGAGGAATATCCGGATCAACATCTCTTATTTCTTCTGCCAGTGTAAAACCATCCATATTGGGCATCATTACATCCAGCAAGCAGATATCAAATTTTTCACGTTGAAATGCAGCAAGACCAAGACGGCCATCTCTTTCAAGTGTTACTTCGTAATCATTCAATTCAAGATAATTCTTAAGAACAGTTCCGAGGTTCTGATCATCTTCGCACAACAAAATTTTAGGTTTCTTTCCGTCCATGACTTTCGTTTTGAGTTATTAGTATTTGCAAATAAAGATAAAGCAAATCCGGGGTTAAAGAATCCGGGTTC
>Ga0193738_1000044_pt1 | contig 82988 bp, 71 predicted proteins | sample L2a1metaG_FD_144927 | JGI IMG/M metagenome (GOLD analysis project Ga0193738, IMG submission 144927) | Soil microbial communities from a riparian zone of the East river system, Colorado, United States - L2a1 | ecosystem: Environmental > Terrestrial > Soil > Riparian zone | place: USA: East River... | reverse complement strand
ACCTGTACAAGTCCAGCAGCGCAGGGCGATTTGACAACTCTACCTGATATAGCGTTGCCGATGGGTCATTATCCATCATCTGTAAAAGAACTTATCATGGCACAAGCAAAGGCCGCAGAGTAAATGCGCGAAGGGCGCAGAAACTTTCATTGGTGATCACACCTATACCTTATACCTTATACCTTATACCCTATACCCTATACCCTCATTGATCATTGCGTAGCAAAGTCCGGAAACTGATTCCACAAGCCCATCTTAAAATCACGTGCAGCGGACAGTATCTTCCGTCCATAGGCCGTGATCGTGTAAATTCGTTTTCTTCGTCCGCCGCGTTCAGCAGTGGATGCGCCCATTTCGGACTTAAGGAATCCCTTTTCTTCCAGCCTGGTGAGCGTGGAATGGACCGCGCCGATTGATACAGAGCGATTGGTCTGGGACTCAAACTCTTCCGCGAGTTTGAACGCATAAGCTTCTTTTCCCAGAATCCCCACTAAAAGAAGGATGACTTCTTCGAATTCTCCTAATCGTGTTTCGATCATTAGTTACTAGATTGTAGAGGAAATATACGAGATGACTCGGGGATTTGTTCTACCAGTTAGAAAGAAATAGTGAATTTTTTTTGGTGATGACTCGAAATCGACGGTTTGCGGCCGTCGTGACAGAGTCTCGAGTCCAGTAAATAACACCTTGATCGGATGACCATCGTGATAAACGGAAAACGTAGTGACTACGGAAAAAACTAAATTTAGATGATGGTTTATAGTGCATCGTTCTCCGTGTTCAAGCGCGTCTCTCTATTCGTTGCATTAATCCTGGTCGGTGCTTGTATTGATCGCATCGATATACCTGCCCCTACCACCTTACCCGCTGACCTTGTGGTCGACGGCATGATCACAGATGCGCCAGGTCCTTACACCGTAAAACTAACGCGCGGCATACACCTTGATGATTCGCAATTTGACGGTGATCCTCAGCACGCCAAGTCCGTCACTATGTTTGACAATTCTGGCAACTACGAAGTAATGCAAGAAACAAAAACAGGTACCTACAAGACTAGACCGGAAGGTATGCGCGGAATAGTCGGTCGTGAATATTTCATTCGAATAGAAACAATGGATGGCCACATATATGAATCAGTTCCAGAGAAAATTAACCCGGTAGGTGATCTGGATACGTTGTATTATGAATTCGAGAAAAAAATGAATCCCCTGGGTACAGAAGAGCAAGGTTACAGGATTTACGTCGACTCAAATGTTCCGGCAGGTGACAGTACGTTTATGCGATGGCGATTTACAGGTACTTATGTGGTTGAAACTCTACCTCAGTATAAGGTTAAAGGTGGACCAGATGGTCAATGCGTCTATGCACCACTGGAGTGCAGCGGATGGGCCTCGGTCCTTGGTGACCTCAAAGAAGGATATGCATGGAATCCGATTAACTATAAGTATGAGTACGTAATTGGACTGAAATGCACTTGCTGCCGTTGTTGGATTACACCTCGGGATCAGGACCCGGTAGTGAAAAGTGCCTACACTCAGGAGAATGGAAGATTCAATCGTCTGGAGGTTGGCTATGTTCCCGTGAACTATTATACGTTTTATGAAAAGTACCAGGTCAAAGTTTCGCAGTTGAGCATGTCGAGGAATGCTTTTGACTTTTGGCAGAATATAACTCAGCAGCGTCAGGCTATTAATAGTTTGTTTCAACCGGTCACCGGCAAGGTCCAGACAAATTTTACGGAGAATGGAAACCCAACTTCCGTACAAGGGATCTTCCAGGCCTCTGCCATTAAAACCAAGATCATTTATCTAGACAAAAATACACATCGGGTATATGTTACTGAGCCGCTTGACTGCGCCCGGCCTCCACGAAAGGGTCCTATGGGAGAAAGTTGCCTGCTGGGTTTTCCAGGATCGATAGCTACTCTGGAGCAGCCGGAAGACTGGGAGTAGAGATGGAGAAAATAAGGAAATAAGGAGATAAGGAGATAGGGAGATAGGGAGATAAGGAAATAAGGAAATAGGGATAAGGATCACCAGCTAGGTTATAGGTCTGTTAGATTCCAGTGTACCATGCCCATCCGCTGTCGCCGAGGTCCATAAACTCATCGGTGACAACGATACGTTCGAGGAATTTCATGCTCTTGTAACCAATTTGTGTTTCTACGCGCAAACGAAGTGGAGCTCCGTGTGGAACGAGCAGGTTTTTTCCGTTCATTCCATAGGCAAGAATAGTCTGAGGATGAAATGCATCCATCAGGTCGATGCTGTCTATCACACCATCATAGGAATAGAAATTCACAAAGCGGGCCGTGGGCATGATGCCTGCGTGGTTAAGAACGATGCTTAGCGGCACACCTATCCATTCGCCAATAGCGGTCCACCCTTCCTCGCAGGTATGACGGGTTATTTGTTTTTTTGCGGGAAAACTATGTAGGTCCGAAAGGCTGTATGCTCCCGGTCGGGCTACACGTCCCTCTAGAGCCAACTTCCAGTCCGAAAATGAATTTTGCATCAGGCGTCCATAGGCTTCGCTTACCGAATAAGTCCTGGCAGGATCGGATGGATTTGTCGTTCCTGTAGCCGGAAAAGATGATATATCTCCAAAGCTGTATTCCTTGACCAACGACTGCCCAGGAAGCAATGCACGGTGGGCTGTATACGTCAGCACATCGCCCATCCGCAGCAGATTACCGTAGGTCGGAGGCAAAGGTTTTGTACAACCAGCCAGAAGCAGGCCACCTAAGGATGATAATCCAGTCATTATAGCCGTACGTCTTGTAACGAGTTTATTTTTAATCATATCATCTGCCGATAGTCATACCTCGTATTTGTTCTTTGAATCCGGTAATAATTATCATCATTACATGCACCAACAGGAAAACCTCAAGCGCTATTGAGGCCAAGAAATGAATCGTGCGGGCGGACTGTGCGCCAAAAAACATCGTCAATAGAAATGGATAAGCGGCAGTGACAGCCGGTGACATCGTTAAACCAGTCAGGGCAATCACTGGTAAGAGAAAAAAGATTACCAAAAGATAACTCCACTTTTGAACGACGTTGTATTCAGGACCTGACGACAAGTTCATTTGCATCTTAAGATGACTAATAATATTGCTGACAAGAAACCGCCACGAAAATTCGCTTCCTTTGGGAAAGAGGCGGTTCCGGAAGTGACCTGTAAAAATACCAGTGAGGAGGTAAAGGACTCCGGCGATAACCAAGATCCACGCAGCAAGGAAGTGTAGACTCCGTCCCCATCCATTCTTGTTAAAGATGTCATAAGTACGGCTGGCCGTGACAGGTGCACTTGCTTCATCGAAAAACGCAATGCTGTTCTCCCAGCCGCCATGCTGATAGTTTCTGCTGATCGGTAATTCAATCAATGCTGGTGTGAGATCGTTGCCCACCTCTCCCCAATACAACCTCGGGTGGCACATGAGTATGACGACTCCGGTGTAAGCAAGCGCGAGAAAACTAAATGTTATTATCCAGTGAGAGATTCTTACCCACCACTTATGTCGACTGCCTTCACCTGAATAGCCCTGAGAGGTCATTTCGAGATTAGAATTGATAGTTCAATGTACATTAAAAGCCGCAGAGTTGAAATGTGCATCAAGACGGAACCGAAGCGAATGATGACTTTGTTCTATTATCAATTCATATGATGATGACAATCATTCTTGCAAAAAATGAATAGGTTGCCTATACTTAATACTGAGTAAGACATGTTCAACCAAACGTAGTCGAAACATGGAATTATCAACTGACCTTTTTACCAAACTACAATCCTTTCGGGAGCCGGATCTTCAAAAAGAGATCCTAAAGAATGGAAAGATATTAAAGGCCAACAAGGGCGACGTGCTGATTAAAGAAGGCCAATACCTCAATTTTCTTCCCATCGTAATCAGAGGCCAGATCCGCGTGTACCAGGAAAAAGAAGACCGCGAGATACTCCTCTATTATGTTGGTCCCGGGCAAACTTGCATGATGTCCCTATCCTCTGCTTATTTCGATTACAACAGCGCAGCTAATGGAATCGCAGTTGAAGCCACGGAGATCCTGGTGCTGCCCGCGCACGTAATTGCGGACTGGCAGCTAAAATATCCATCGTGGAATAAGTTCATCATCAATACATTCAAGAGCCGTTATGACGAGTTACTTACTGCATTCGGGAGTGTTGCCTTCAAGCCAATTCATACCCGGGTCAATGATTATCTGAAACAATATGTGAAGGAACAGAAATCAAAGAAGATCCCCATTTCTCACCAAACGCTTGCCAACGAGTTAGGCACGACACGCGTAGTTGTTTCACGGATACTCAAACAGATGGAGGCAGAAAAGAAACTGAAGCTCCACCGGGGCGCGATTGAGTTAAGAATTTAGCAGACCATTACAGGTGCCTGGGTGGCTGGGTGCCTAGGAAGCCAGTTAACCAGGTACCGGGATAAATCTTGCGTTGTGTATCTTTTGATACACATTTCTTCGAAGGGCGTTGGTTATCATTGTATGTAATCATTGGAAAGATAACCATGAAATACATATCGATAGTTCTTTTCTGCCTGGTCACAACTAACGCAGTGTTTGGTCAGTCTCAACCTTCATCCAATAAAAAAATGAAAATCCTCGTTCACATTACGCAGGGTCCTGAAAATCCAACGCGCGCAGCCCTTGCGTTCCTTGTCGCTAAATCAGTTATAGATGAAGGTCATTCCGTAGTTCTTTTTCTCGCAGGCGATGGAGTCAATTTGTTCCGAAGCGATGTGATGGAAAATCTCACCGGTTTGGGAACCGGAAAGTTAAAGGAACACTACGAGGCAATTGTCAAAGGTGGTGGAAGATTTTACCTGTCAGGTATGTCAAGCAAAGCCAGAGGTATAACCGATGAGGTTTTGAAAGACAAACCAGCCGAATTTGCAATGCCAACTGTTTTGGTGCGGCTCTCGGTTGAGTGCGACCGTGTATTTGTTTATTAGTTATCAACATAGATCTTAACACTTAAACTTTATCACTATGGAAAAAGTAATTCGTTGTCGCGATGTCGGCTTTGACTGCGACGGAGTGATCAAAGCGAAGACAGAAGAAGAAGCCTTAAAGCTTGCCGCCGAGCATGCAATGAAGGTGCATGGATTAAAAGAAATCACCCCGGAGATTGTGGCTAAGGTAAAATCGGTGATCAGGACGGAGTAATGCTTGACTGGCTAACCGTCTAAATTTCGGAAATTTGAAATTGCAAGTCCTTACTACATTTTTCCAAATAACTTGGCGGTAATGGAATTTGATTCTATCGATTTCTTGTCCCCTATGTTTTTGAATTCAAGATCAAGTAACTCAGAGTCAATTGTTCGTTGATATTCGTCTGTCAGGCTACAATTAAATACGCTGTTTCCTGATAAGTAAAATATGTACTCTTTATTCAGTTCAAATGTCCGTCTCTCACACGAGGTTTCACCTTGAGTCAATTGAAAGGTCCTAGTTGTAAATTCTCCTTTCCAAACTTGAATGATCTCTATGTCAAATATGTAATGATCAACCGAAACGACTCGTCCGTGAAATATACTTTTGGATGATTGAACCTCCTCATCAAATGTCCGTGGTAGGCACATACAAGCAAATGCCGGGTATGCAGTCACGACTAGAATTAATATTAATAGTACTTTCTTCATTGTCCTCTGCCTTGCTGCCAAGTTTTGTAATAACCAGCGCGGGAATAAGTTACTTTCCTGTCCCGCTTGCCTTATTAACTAATGTGCCGTCAGTTTTGGATGTTACATAGGTAAATTTCAAGCCATCATAAATTCCCTTCCATATTGCAGAAAAATGTGTTTCATTTGGATAGACTTCTACTTTCCATTGCAAACCGTCCGGCGCCTTTAGTTTAAGCAGTGAATCAAAACCCGAGATCCCCATTTCAACTTGAGCCCCTCCATCGCGAGAGCTAATCCAAAGCGTATTCCTTATCCCCTTATTATTTTCGAGTTTTTCTGAGGCTATTCTGTTTATATACTCCTTATCCCACCATAAACTAGGCTCAACAGTAACGTATGATTTGAAAAGCCTGGGTTCATTTAAGTACGCGTAAATTGCGAATAACCCGCCTGATGATGTCCCATAAAGAATGTTGTTTTCAATGTTTGCGCGGTATTTGCTATTTACAAAGGGTACCAATTCGTCCTTTAGAAATAAGAGGAAATTGCCTGCACCTCCGGAATTAAGGCTGGATTTCATCCATGAAAATTTTGCGTCTTTATTTTCTGTTGACGTTGGTGTGAAGTCCCTCTCCCTCATGTTTACCCCATTCTTGTAATAGTTCGGAATACTAACGATGATCATATTACCAGGTATGAACTTGGCGTGTCCCAAAAACTCGTTAACCTTTTCCGCTAAGGAAGTATTCCATTCCCCGTCTAATACATACAAAACATCAAATCTATCAGTCAGGCCAGGGTCATACTTTTTGGGCAAAATGATTCTTATCGGCCTCTGCTCCTTCAAAACATTGGAATACAAAGAATCGTATTGAATGCTAGCATTCTGCGCCTTTGCGTACGTTGATGTTAACAGAAAAAAAATGACGGGCGCAATAAAAGGAAAACTGGTTCTAATTTTCATATCGATGACCGTAAATTCTAGTTCTCTACCCCCGAGTGGGTAAAAGGTTACACTTTGGGAGAATCTTTTGACAAAGTTTCTCAATAGTTGTGTGGGAATCAGGTTATATAATGTCTTGTTGAATACTCTTATTTGAAGTGAGGCTTTCCGAGTGGGTAAGGCATTGGGCGCTAACGGAGTAAGTCTTTCGCCTTGAGATGTCTTGCAAAGTTAAGACACTGGATTTAATCCGTACTTCTTTATGATTTCCGCCGCGGCATCAGGGTCAACTATTAATCCATACTTCTGTCCTGTCTCTCTAACTCGATCCATTTGTGGAGGTTGACCCTTTAACAGAAACGGTGCTAATTCTGCAAAGTAATATTCGAAATTACCCGGCGTGATAATTTCAATAAAGCGAACCATTTTATTGCCCGCATTCCAAAAGGTATGAAAAATGCCCATTGGCTTCACAATAAATTGTCCTGGTCCTGCAGTTTGAACTTCACCATTTTGAATTACCGAAAGTTCGCCTTCAAGAACGTACGAAATCTCATTTTCACGGGTATGTTTATGCATGGGTGCTCCAAGGCTCATGGCTTCCAGGGTGTGTTCAATAATAGCTGCACTTCCACCGACCGATTGACTCAGCACCTTGTAGGTTGTTCCCAACGCACGAAAATGAACCGATTGATTTACCTGTACCATGTTGAAATTATTTTAACGACTATTTAAGAATGCCAAAAAGTTGAAGTTAAAACAGTCTCCATGTCAAATCGCATACTTCTTTCGGTAATCAATAAGCGATAAATCGGTAGACCTTTTACACGCTTCAACTTCTCATCATGTGAACTTCTCACCTGATCGGAAGCGAATAGGTTCCAAAACCAATCAACAATCCCGCCGACGTTCGACACTTGCGCCACCGCTATAGCTTTAGCGCACGCGGTCGGCGGGCAGGCAATAAATCAACACTCAAGTATTTCCCTTATAAGGTTATACCCTTATTTCCTCATTGCTCATTGCCCGAGTCATTCCTTCTTAAACACCAACGGCCCCACGTCCTTCTGCACGGGCTCCAGGCTATTGAGATACATCCATATCGCAGTAATATCTTCATCACTCATGCGTGAAAAAGGTCCCCAGTCCATGGGAGAAAAATTAATGATCCTGCCCTTTCTGAAGCGGGCGATAAATTCTTCCGGCGTTTTATAATTTGCGAGCGCGCTGTTGGGATCTGGAGTGATATTCGGTGTTCGGATCCAGGTGGTAGGATCAACTCCAAGATATGTATAAAAATCTGGCCAGGGTTCAAATTCCATCCCACCGGCAAACTCAGGACCAGTAGCCTGATAGGTCATCATGTCGCGTTGTGTATGACAGCCCACGCAGTTGGTTACATAGTGAGCTAAATATTCGCCGCGCTCGATCGTAGCTGCCATAGGAGGTGCCACTGCAGGTGCATCCGGATCTTTTATAGGTTCGAACGTCGGAGTTAATGAACGGACGGCTTTACCCACGAATGTCCAATCATTTGCAGGAACATTATTTTCAGCGGGAGCAATTGAACGTAAATAAGATACAACAGCGATAAGGTCATCATCGGCCATTTTCCAGAACGGCATGAGTACAGGCATCGACGCTAAACCGTCCGGCCGGATGCCATGCCGCATCATACGGAATAACTGTTCGTCCGTATATCGTCCGATTCCTGTAGTAGGATCAGGCGTAAGGTTGCGGGTGAACATTGCACCTAGCGGACCCATCTGAAATCGTAGTCCGCCTTTCAATTCTATGTTCTGCCCTTGGTCAGCGGCAACAAAATCAGCGAAGCTGGAAACATGACATGAAACGCAATGGGCCGGACCTTCTACCAGATATTTGCCGCGGACGACCACGGCAGAGTCTGTACTTGTTTTGAGCGACGGGCCTGGCCAGTCATAGGTTTTATCCCATGACGATTGGACATAAATGTAAATGCCGATAACGGCAACTACGATGATGGATACAATGACGAGAAGGATTTTCTTGATCATAGCGGGCGCTGGTTTATGGTTTAAGGAATGTCTGGATTGAGTCTAACGGTATTGTAAAATAGCTTTTTTCAAGGAATTCGAAAGGGATGACGGGTAACAAATGTGTTGACGAAGACTTAGAAGGTAGAATTTAGAAGTTAGGAGTTAGAAGTTAGAAGTGGGGAGTGGTTGCCCTTCGGGGTACCGACGCAACTCTTATCCTATTTGGCAGAAATTTGCTAATCCCTCTTTATATTAAATCCTAGTTTCAGGATAAGTTTTAATGAATGACACTACTATCCATACACTCTGGCACAACGGTTCGTATTCACAAGGTCATTGCCTTTTTATCATTGGTTGTTTGTTGCAGCTCGTGTGCGAGCGTGTATGTGTCAAGCCTTCGCAACACTCCACTGATGACTCGGAAGGGTGAGTTTCAGGGCAGTGCATCATTTGGAAGAGGCGCCAACATAAATGCAGCCTATGCGTTACTGGATCACGTCGGAATTACTGCCGGCGCAATGTACGCCAACAACCGGGCGCAGAACCTGAATAATACTTATCGCCGCCACCAATCCGGGGAAGTGGCGCTGGGATACTTTGGTCACACCGATAAAATATCGTACGAGATATTTTCAGGATATGGCGCCGGACACGGATATGCACAAGATTCCGTTTGGGGGTTTTTCTTTTTTGCGAACACGCAGCTGACGGCCGAAGGCGGGTACCACAAGTATTTCATTCAGCCGACCTTTGCTTTTCGGCCCAAACGCTTTTTGCTGGCCATCACCATGCGAATGACTTATTTAGAATTCAAAGACATTCGGGTGATGACTAATAACGGAGACCCTTCCATTCTTCGAAACAAATACTCATACGTGTTTGAGCCCTGTTTTACGGCAAAATACTTTCTCACTGAAAAACCAAAATCAATGTTCGTATTTGCCCAGGCAGGTTTTGGGATAGCAGATCAAACCGATGACACCGAGTATACCCTGCCTTTCTTTATGCCGCATTATAGCGTGGGGATCGGGATTAGATTGTCCAAAGGCGAACCTTGATAGTTGTATGTACAGATTCTCAAAATCAAAAACCGTCACACAAATTTTCCTGTTCAACCCCTTCGGGGTTCAGGTATCGTATACTTGGCAACCCCGGATTTCATCCGGGGTTATTAATGCTTGAATCCCGTTGGGATTCGTACACTATATCCTTATGCTTTCGGCTTCCAATCAGTTTACATGGAAGTATTCTGGCACACACGATAGAAAGCTGTTCAAAGTCTCGACTGCTTAAACTTATCAAATCCCGAAGGGATCTAACATGCACTGATCAAATTGACCTAATCCCGAAGGGATTAAAGCTCAATAGCCAGGCATGAAATGCCGGGTGGTGACGGCAGCCAATAGTTGAACGCCAACGGGGTTCAACAGGACGGTTGTTTATCCGTTCATTTGAAACCAAATCTCAGACGCAACAAATCTGAAACAAGAAATATTTGCTACTATACAACCTATGGGGTTCACCTCCAATCGAAACCCCACTGATTTCCTTTCCCTCTTTCCTCATCATCACACCTTCTCCTCTTGCCACATTCTCATATTCTCATCTTCTCAACTCCTTCTTGTAAATTAGCGCACATATTTATAAAGCTGTCACATCTGATGAAACGTATCCCCATTGTCTTTTTCCTGTTCGCCTGTTCATGTTCAGGATCCTCCGAAAAAGTATCCGACCCGCTGGCGATATTTCCATTGAATGACGAATGGGAATTCTTAAGCGGTCTGGGTAAAGATAGGATCATCATGCTGCTCAAGAGAACGGAAGAAAATAAATTCACCTATCGCATAGAGCTTATGAAGGACTACTATGGGATGCCCCTCGATTATGGAACCCTCAGCCTTAAACAAATCGAAAAAGACAGCTCGTTCAGTTTTATGGGCGGCAATGAAGAGTGTCAGCTTAAATTGAAAATGTTTCAGTCGAAAGAACCAAAGGGTGGAAAACGGATTATTATCGAACGCACGTGTCGTGATACTACAAAAAACATTTCCCATTCAGATTTTGAACCATTGTGGCGCAGAGGTGAAGCACATTCGAAGTAGTTTGTTATGTGAGCGAAATCAAACTCTACTTGCCCTCATGGAGAGCAATGGTTATTAGCTGAAGGGGCTATTGACTCAAGACCGCCTGGTATTCCTTGCTATCAAATTCATGACTCCGAAAACACCTGCTGCGACGATCAAAAATATTCCGGCAATAACATACTCTTCCCTGGAGAGCTGAGAAAGGAACCATAAAGTGACCGCTATCGCCAAACAATGAACAACAATTCCGCCTGGGATTTTAAAAGCATTCGACGGAGCTGGAGTCCTTCTTAGTTTCAACGCCGCGAGGATCACACTGAGATAGGTCAACAGCAATGCAGCGCTTGCCATGATTGCAAGCTGCCGGAAGCTACCGGAAATTGAGAGAATGAATCCGAGGAAGGCGTAAAAAATTATCGATACATAAGGAGTAGCATATTTTGGGTGAATACGGGCGAGAACTCCCGGCAACAGCCCATCTTTGGCAGCTGCAAACGCGAGCCTCGGCGCATTTAGTATATCCCCGATGATCACTCCAAAAGTAGAGATAGCAGCACCGACAAGAAGCAACGTCGAACCCGTGTTCCCCATAAATCGGTATGCTGCGGCCGCTAACGGTGTCTCTAGATGATTTTTCAAGTCAGGACCAAGCAGACCTTGAGTAACCAAATGAATACATATGTAAAAAACGAAAACAACAGTTGATCCCATCAATATACCTCGCGGAATGGTATATGTCGGATTTTTTATTTCACCGCTGATACCCAATGAGCACTCCATTCCACCGAACGCAAAAAACAAGATCATCGACACTTCGCCCAGGCTGGAAATAGAGGGCCATTGAACGATTTTCAAATACTGAGGATTTACAAACCACATTCCGCCAACTATCAAAACCAAAAGAGGGATAATCTTTGCAATTGTAACCGCTGCAGCAAGACTTGCACCCTGTCTAACTCCAAGTACATTTACCCAGGCTATTCCTCCGAATATCACAAGCATCAAGCTTGTGCGAACCATCGGTTGTCGTAGACCCGGAAAAAACACGGCCAGACTATCTGCAAACACGTTGGCCACAGCGGCATCTGTCATCAGAGAATATCCAAGCCAATAAAGTGTACTACCTAGGAAAGCAGTGAAAGGACCAAAGGCCGCTTCTAAATACGAATAAATACCGCCGGAACTTGTAACGCGTGTGCCAATTTCAATAAAACAAAGCATTACCATCATTATAAGAAGCGTACAAGGGATATAGGCTAAAAATGAAGCACTGCCTATGCGGGAAGCTATTACAGCGGGAAGAGCAAATATTCCGGCTCCGATGGTGAGATTAACAGCGCTTGCAGTTAACATTCCAACGCCGATAGTTCGTTTTAAACCTTGCTCCGGTGTTGGTTTCATTTACAATGCATAGTTTGTTCTAGTGCGGGAACATGCATTCAAATTCTGCTACTGACATTCATCCTTTAAAATCACCCAATTATACATTAAGCCGATGACATATTCTCATTTTTTAGTAAGTTCATATCCCAATCTTGATTCGCTAACAAAAACCCAATTCAATAGATGAAATTCGCGCTACTTTCTGTTACTTACTCGGGCTTGTTTTATGCAGGAAAGGCATTGACCCTGGAGCAACAAGTTCACAAAGCAAAAGCTATGGGCTTTGAGGCTCTTGCCATCGAAACAAAACGGCCCATAGGCTCTCCGCTGGATCTAACCAAAAAAGACAGGGAAAGGCTGAAGGCTGTAGCTGATGGTGAAGGCGTCGCACTATGTGCGCTGGAAAGTATGAGCAATTTTTGCAGCCGTCACATGGAGGAACGCGAAAATAATCTTGCCATGATGCGGATGGTGTTGGAAATGGCGAAAGATCTTAATATTGACAAGGTAAAGATCTTTGCTGCCTGGCCCGGAATCATCAATGACGAAGAATTACTCGCCAGTTATGCTCCTTATGAAAGGGGAAATTACTTCAAGGTCGTGAACGCCTCCGATCTTCGTGTATGGAACCGAGCAATAACTGGCATTCGTGAGGTGACTGACCTGGCCGCGGATATGGGTATCACCATACTACTTCAGAATCACGCACCTGTTTTGAATCCGGGCTACGAAGATACGTTGGCAATGCTGCAAGAGATCGATCGCAAAAATTTGAAACTGTGTATGGACGTTCCGTTATTTTCCGATCGTCAGAAAACCGAATACGTACGCGAGGCTGTCGACAAGTGTGCAGAATACATTCAATACACTCATTACGGTGCCTGGAATTTTACGGAGGACTCTAAAGGCGAAATCATCCAGGAGCCCGCACCTTTCCACGGTGGAAAGATCAATTACGACGCATTTCTCGAAGGATTATACCAACACGGATATGATGGCTATCTCGTCTCCGAATACTGCCTTCCGATGATACGCAATCATCAGATCATGGGAGTTGAGGAGATTGACAAAGCTACCGAGCGGGCTATGCGTTACGTTAAACAATTGTTGAACAGGATCGCTTCCGTTAAAAAGACAGGCACACAGAAAGCAGCCCTCGTTTAATTCATGCTCCTATCATTGATTATTAACAAGCCATGCCAGATCTATGCATAGCCTCATGAAAGTGCGCCTCATGGGGATGATGTTCCTCCAGTTCTTTATCTGGGGATCATGGTATGCTACGGGCGGTAACTATATGGCGAGTCATGGAATGAGCGACATCATTTACCTCGCTTACATGGTTAGCCCGATTGGAGGTATTGTCTCCCCGTTCTTTATGGGCAGGGTAGCCGACCGCTTCTTTTCGGTACAAAAAGTAATGGGCGTCATGCACATTCTGAGCGGCATCTTCGTCATCTGTGCCCCATTACTAGGATCCACATCCCCCACGTTGTTCCTTTTATTCCTTCTATTCCACATGCTATGCTATATGCCTACCGTTGGCCTGGCATCAGCGACCGCCTTCCATCTTGTTAAGGACAAGGAAAAGGAATTTCCGATCATTCGTTTGTTCGGAACCTTTGGTTGGATAAGCGCTGGTATCCTCGTCAGCCTATTTCTGCATGGCGACACTACTCCACTACCAATGTATGTTTCCGGAATCGCCGGAATTCTAATGGGACTGTACAGCTTTACACTGCCTGATGTTCCTCCACAGGGTCAGGGCAAACGAATATCCTTCCGCGATATCATCGGAATTGATGCGCTCAAAAAATTAAGTTCACCTTCCTTCATCATCTTCATTATTGGGTTACTGCTCATCAGCATACCATTTGCTATATACTTCCCTTATGTACCGGTATTCCTCAAGACGGCAAACATCAGCGACCCTGCATTCAAGATGACGTTCGGCCAAATGTCGGAGGTAATATTCCTGTTGCTAATGCCCTGGTTTTTCAGGAAGCTGGGGATAAGATGGGTGATGATCATGGGGCTTCTTGCCTGGTCACTCCGCTATGCATTGTTTGCGTTAGGAGCGACAGATGCCGTTGTATGGATGTTGATCGCCGGAATACTGCTTCATGGCGCATGTTACGATTTCGTTTACGTTGCCAGTCAGGTTTATATTGACAAGCGTGCTACGAGTGACATACGCGCACAAGCTCAAGGCTTTTTTGTACTGGTGTCCTATGGTGTAGGTCAGGGACTTGGAGCTCTGACATCGGGATGGATCTATAATTCCATTATGCATGGAAGCGACAATCCGACTCTTGAACAGTGGCAATCGTTCTGGATAGTGCCATTGATTTTTTCCGTTGTTGTTACGGTTCTCTTTGCACTGGGATTCAGGGATGGTAAGGGGGATGAGGAAAAGGTATAAGGTATAAGGTATAAGGATAGGAAGGCAGCAGAAAATACTTGCCTGCCCGACGACCGCGTGCGCTAAAGCTATAGCGGTGGCGCAAGCGTCTCACGTAGGCGGGAGTGTTTATTGTTTATTGTTGAGTGTTCTGATCGGAGGACGTAGTGTAAAAAACACTCAACAATCAACAATCAATATATCAACACTCAAGTGTAGCAGTGCAAGGGATTGTCATTTGCCTCTTGCAACTACCACCCTACTCGGAACACCAGCGACACCAGCAAGGTTTACAGTTCTGAAGGACAATTCATTTCTGTCATCAGCTAATTCAATTGAAAGCGAATCACGCACGTCACGCCATTCATTTTCCGAAGATAGCCTCATTTGATATGACTTCAGGTTAGGAGTATCCGAGTGCAATTTTACTATCGCCTTATCGCCATCAATCTTTACATCGGCTTTCACGGTGTTTGGCGTCCATTCAATAGCATTGCGATCTGCAATGGGAATCATGAACTCCGTCTTGTAGGACCAGTGCGGTTTGTTGTCCCATATCCATGTATTGTTCTTAAAGTAGTCATCAGCGTACACGTTCAAATGATCAATCGCGTCACCGGGTTCCGGCCATCCGGTAAAACGATTGTTGCCGGCCTCCCATTCAATCCACGTGTAGGTTTGTGCAAATCGTTCCTTGGTCCACTGAACCATCTTTCCATCTTTGTTCGCGACTCCGTCAGATGTTATCGGTATGCGTTCACGTCCTTTGACAAGAACTAGATCTGCTGCTTTGTTTTTCAAAAATGCATCGCGTATTTCCAAAGCCGATTGTGGAATCCCATCCTTTTCAAAATGATGATTGTATTTTGCGTCTGACAAGAACCATTTGTGAAACTTGTTGCTCCAAATCTCATTAATTCCATGATGACCATCCGGACCACCTTTTACACCCGGACCTGCACCCAAACACCGCGTGACGTAACCGTACGAATTCATTACGGCATTTTGAACAATCATATAGTGTCCACAATGAAATCCCTGACCCTTTAGACCAGCGTCGACAATTCTGTCGGCATAACCATCTCCCGGGTAGTCATCTTCGAAATCGCCAATGTCAATTACCCCTCGAATCCAGTCGCGAAGAACAAGCATTCTTTCAAACTCATCCTCCTCACCGTGGAAAACTGTATCAAGCTTGTATTTTTCTCTGAACGTATTGAACCTGGGGGAAGTCAGATCTTCAAATGAACTAAACACCGTATTCTCGACGAACACCGGTTCATCTACCTCAACGACCGAAAATGGTTCTTTCTTTCCGCAACTTAGGGAAAGCCAGCACAAACCGAATAATACTGCGAAAGTCTTCATGATGGATACATTCCTTATGTTAATCAAGTTTGGAAAAATCAGCCGTAAGTCAAACAAAAATATGCAATGAAAGATCTGATTTATGGGAATTGCAGGAGAAATAAAATTGTACTCGATGACTATAAAACCTTATCTTCAAAATAACAAATGACTAACTCCCCGATGCTCGCTCGTTTTGTTTTAGGTTGTTGCTTCGGCATCTCGACCATAGTTGCGTTTGGTCAACAAACCCAAACCAATAGCAGCTCTGTCTCATTTCCGCTGAAAGCCAGCGCGAACAGCCGCTACCTTATCGACCAAAAAGACAAACCCTTCCCCATCCTGGGAAGAACTGCGTGGTTCATGATTTCTCAATCAGTGCCGGATTACAAATACTTTCTTGACAATACGCTGGCGAAGGGATACAATTCCATAGAAATGTCAATGATCACTCACGATCCCCGCGGCAGTCATCCACCTTTCAATGGTGATGGCGATCTTCCTTTCCTGAAACAATTGGACGGTTCACCCTGGAATGGATCATTGGTATACAAAGACATCGAGACCCAAGCACCAGACCTGACCTCGCCCAATGAAAAATACTGGAAATATCTTGACACGTTCCTTTTGTATTGTGAATCAAAGGGAATCCTCGTTTTTGCTTTTCCGGCGTACGTGGGATACGTTGGAACGGACCAGGGCTGGATGGAAGAACTCATTGCCAACGGCCAAAAAAGATGTGAAGCATATGGAGCATGGGTCGCGAATCGTTATAAGAACCACAAGAACATTGTTTGGATGCTGTTGGGGGACATGGGCTACTATACTATTTCCCAGCGAAATGTTGAAGCCGCATTAATTCGCGGACTCAAAAGCGTGCCAGGCCAACAATCAATTTTTTACAGCAGTGAAGCCAGCGCTGGACAAAATAGTACTGACGCAAAAGACTTTGGAAAAGACATAACCCTCAATGGTACATATGATTGGGGATACAGAAGCATCGCGGCGTTGGGCAGACGTGCATACGCCTACTCGCCAACGACACCTGCCTTCCTTCTGGAAGAACCTTATGACGAAGAAGGCCCGGATGGAAATAGCGTCAATCCAAACGCTATCCAGCCGGTTCGCAGATATCAATGGTGGGGATGGCTTAGCACTATTGGTGGCTACGTAGCGGGCAATGGATACATCTGGCCGTTCGTAGATCCATGGAAAAAACATCTTGATACACCCGGTGCAATTGACATGAAAAACCTCAATGGTTTTATCCGCTCTATCAATTGGTGGGAACTTGTACCGTCCGGGCTGGGCGGCATGAGGAACCTTATCACGTCGGGTGGCGGATCAGATACTACCACTACCTTTGTTGCTGCCGCTGCCAACCCATCAGGATCCCTGCTGGTTGCTTATCTTCCGCCGTCTCACGATAAGATGATCACCCTAAATACCAGTGGAATGAGTAAACAATTGTCGGCGTCCTGGTTTGATCCAACAAGTGGCACATACACCCTAATAAAAGGATCTCCTTTTGCTAACACAGGCGAACTCAAGTTTGTCCAGGAAACCACTAACAGCCGTGGCGAAAAAGACTGGGTCCTCGTTCTTTCATCGGCAAAACAATAACACAGTCCAATTGAATTTCTTATGTAAGTGGACGCAGGTATCTGATGGATAATTTTTAACTTCGGAAACACCCGGTCTTCGGACGTAGGAATACAACAATGGCTAATTCGATCAAGAATATTTCTCTTCTGCATATCCTCTTTATCCTCCTGCTCCTTTCCGGTTGCAAGAAAGAAGCATCGACGAATCTGAACGATCCGCTTTCAACGTTTGAGATCGAAGATGGATTTAAAATAGAGCTGATAGCATCCGAGCCACTTATCGGTGATCCAGTCGATATGGAGATCGATGAAACCGGCACACTTTACATTGTCGAGATGCCAGGCTATCCACTCGACAAAAGTGGAAGCGGCAAAATTAAAGTACTGAGGGATACTGATGGTGACGGGCGAATGGATAAGAGTACTGTCTTTGCCGAGAACCTGATCCTCCCCAACAGCGTGATGCGATGGAAGAATGGTATCATGGTAACGGACGCGCCAAACGTTTTCTATTTTGAAGATGGAGATGGAGACGGAAAGGCTGAGATCAGAGACACGCTACTTACTGGTTTTGCTCTCTCTAATCCACAGCATAATCTCAACAGTCCCGTTCTTGGCATTGACAATTGGATCTATCTCGCCCATGAGGAAGCAGTGACCACCGAAACCTATCAAAAAGAGTTCGGTGATCCCGGTAAAGAGATATTCTTCCCCGACAACCCTTCCTCCCCACGACTGGATATAAATGCCGGTGGAAGGGCGGTCCGGTTCAGACCTGATCAACATATTGTTGAAATGACATCCAGTGCTTCACAGTTCGGTCACGCGTTTGATACATGGGGACATCACTTCGAAGTCGGAAATTCCAATCACATTTACCAGGAAGTAATAGCACAATCCTATTTAAGTCGCAATCCGCATTTGCCCATCTCCGATGCAACGGAGCACCTATCTGATCATATGCCAGCATCTGAAGTATTTTCGATAACCCAAAATCCAGAGCATCAACTGCTGACCGATGTCGGAGTAATTACCTCTGCGTGCGGACTTACAACTTATCTCGGCGGATTGTTTCCGGCGCCGTATGATAACGCCACATTTGTTGCGGAACCGGTGAATAATCTCCTGCACGTAGATCTTCTCACTGATCATGGCGCAATCTTTCAGGCCAAGAGGATGCATTCAAATAAAGAGTTTCTTGCTTCTACAGATTTTCGCTTCCGCCCTGTAAATACATATGTCGGTCCCGACGGAGCACTTTACGTGGTTGATTACTACCGCCAGATCATTGAGCATCCGGAGTGGATGGGTGATGAAGTGGTCAAGTCCGGTGAGCTCTACAACGATAGGGATAAAGGTCGCATCTATCGTATTACACCAACCGATGCACCTTCGGCTCAATGGACTAAGGGACTTGACCTTGGAAAAGCTACAAATGAACAACTGGTGGAAAAACTAGCTGACAAGAATATCTGGTGGAGGCTGAACGCACAACGATTGCTAATCGATCGGGCTCTTTTGGACAACTCATCTGTTGCTGCACTTACAAAAATGACACAAAACTCCGCATCATCTGTGGGTCGCCTTCATGCCTTGTGGACGCTGGAGGCTTTGAGCGAGCTCAAGAAAGAGCATATCGAAGCAGCGCTTAGAGATCCGGTCGCCGGCATTCGTGAAAACGCAATTCGCCTTGCTGAACTTCATCTTTCAGAATTCAAAGACGCTCAACCTTTACTGAAATTACAGGACGATGCCGATCCGAAGGTGAGATTCCAATTGTTGTGCACATTAGGATCCGTCAAGAGTGCTGAGGCCGAACAAGCTCGTCATAAACTTTTGCTTCGTGATGTCAGTGATCAGTGGGTCCAGGTCGCTGCGATGACTGTACCATCTTCAGAAACAGCTTCGCTGCTGAAATTTGTACTCAGCAATTACAAAGAGGGAAACACTGATTTTGCGTCTCTGGTCAAAAGGTTGACGACAATGGTTGGATCAATTGGTGAGCCCAATGCAATTCATCAGCTGATCCAAAAAGCCGCAGTGACCGATTCAAAAGTTACATGGCAACCTTCTGCTCTGGAGGGCCTTGCGGAAGGTATACAAAACGACAAAGAAGCCCTTAAACTTTCGCCTGCCGGCCAAACCCTGCTTCTGAAGACCTTCTTTGAAAGTGCGGCGGGCACAATGCGAAAAGCATCGCTTCACCTGTTAATTGAAACACGACAAAACAAAGGCATTGATGACTCCTACATGAAGAGAGCATTAGCCATTGTAAATGATCATGCTGAACAGGAGGATAAAAGAGCCGACGCTGTAGATTTTCTAGCCCTTGGCAATCCGGCCGACCACATTGTTTTGCTTAAGAAATTGATTATCCCTACTGAACAACTTTCGGTGCAGCTTGCGTCGCTGCGGACTATGAGCACAATAAAAGACACGGCGGTTTTCGGTTATTTGATAAGACAATGGCCCAACCTCACTCCTGACTTAAGAGATCCGGCGGTCAGAACGTTCCTTGCGGATGACGAACGTATAGCGATGTTGTTGCATGCCCTCGAAAGCGGACGTATCCAAACCAGTGAAGTGAGCTGGGGCCGTAAAGTGAGACTGATGGTAAATTCGAACGAAACACTTCGCAACAAGGCGCGCCAACTGTTCACTAAAACGAATGACGAAGAAATAAACCGTGCCTACAAGGGAGCACTCGAAACGCAAGGAGATGCCATAAAAGGAAAGAATGTTTACCAACAACAGTGTGCTCTGTGTCACCAGGTACGAGGAAAAATTGGTGTAACTCTTGGGCCAGACCTGGGAACAATCCATAATTGGTCGAAGGAAGCTATCATGGCAAATATCCTGGCTCCGAATCAATCAATAAGTAGTGGGTACGAACTTTGGGAAGTGGTGCTAAACAATGGAGAGTCATTTCAGGGAATTATAGCAAGTGAAACTCCGGGCGCGATAACCTTGCGTAATCTTGGTAGTGCGGAGAAAACGGTCAGACGTGAAGACATAAAGTCGTTAAAGGCGTTATCTATGTCGATCATGACTGAAGGACTGGAGAAACAAATAAGTGTGGACGATATGGCGGACTTACTGACGTTTTTGAAGAGCAGTGAGCAATGATCAATTAATGATCAATGAGGAATGAGGAATGAGGAATGAGGAATTGTGTGGGTGTGAGAGTGTTAACCGCAAGGGCGCGGAGATTTGGCGGAGAGGATAATGAATCAATGGGAACATATGAAAGAAATGAAAATCAAGACAGCATTAGTGGTTGTTGGCGCTTTTCTGGCGGCGAATGTATTGGGGCAGACAGCGACTCCGATTAAATGGCCCGACGGGAAACGAGTGGCAGTGAGTCTCAGCTTCGACGACGGACGGCTGACCCAGGTGGACAAAGGCATAGCGCTTTTGGACAAGTACAATGTGAAGGCTACATTTTACCTTATGCCTAGTTCCCTCAAGGAACGGCTCGAAGGATGGAAGAAAGCCGCTGGTAACGGTCATGAGATCGGCAATCATTCTTTGAACCATGCCTGTTCCGGTAATTTTGAATGGTCGCGACACAAGGCGATAGAAAACTATAGTCTGGAACAGATGCGCAATGAGCTCATAGACGCAAACAAGCAAATAGAATCGTTACTGGGAGTAAAGTCAGAAGTATTTGCATATCCCTGTGGACAAACATTTGTTGGTCGCGGCGTAAACACAAAGAGTTATGTTCCAATTGTATCTGAACTATTTATCTGTGGACGTGGATGGATGGATGAAGCTGCCAATGATCCAACCTACTGCGACTTTGCACAATTAACAGGTGTGGAAATGGATGGGAAAGATTTTGAGCAGATCAAAGCCCTTATCGAGACCGCAAGACAACATAATTATTGGCTGGTACTCGCAGGCCACGAAATGAATGAGTCGGGCAATCAAACAACACGATTGACCATGTTGACGAAGCTAATCGACTATGCCCAGGATCCCGCAAACGGAATTTGGCTTGCGCCTGTTGGAACCGTTGCGAAATACGTGCAGAAAAATAAGCACTAGCATCTTTTGCGGTCTTTGCGAGTTATCTTCGCGGTCTTTGCGTGAAATGCATTTGAGTTTTGCACACACCTGTTTCAAATGCAGGTTCACGCAAAGGCCCCAAAGATTAACAGCCAAGGTCGCAAAGAATGCCCTGTCGGCGAATTTCATTTGTCATTGCTGTACCGATGTCATAAATTCCGATATCCATTAGATCCTAACCCTCTCATCGTATGGAATACATAACAAAATACAGCGACCAATTTGCTACCTGGATCATGACTTATGGCACAAAGCTTCTTGGTGCTATCATCGTTTTTATTGTTGGCTTATACGTAACCAATTGGCTTTCGCGTGCAATTTCGCGTGGAATGTCGCGACGACATTTTGACGTTTCGCTGCAATCATTTCTTAGCAGCATGATCGGCGTAGGTTTGAAAGTGTTGTTGCTTATAACGGTCGCCGGAATGCTTGGAATTCAAACCACCTCGTTTGTGGCAATCATCGGTGCGATGGGTCTGGCTGTAGGACTCGCATTGCAGGGATCCCTCGCCAATTTCGCAGGAGGAGTGCTTATGCTGGTATTCAAGCCCTTTAAGGTTGGTGACCTCATTGAATCGCAGGGACAAACCGGTGTAGTCCAGGAGATACAGATCTTTAATACCATTCTACTTACTGCGGATCTTAAAACAATTATCCTCGCAAACGGAGCCGTATCAAACGGTACAATCATCAACTACTCAAAGCACGGAAACTTGCGCGTCGATATAGGCCTGGCCGTCTCACCCGAAAATGACTTCCAAAAAGTAAAAAAAGTAGTGGAAGAGGTTATGGCGTCTCATAGCAAAGTACTTAAAGACCCTAAACCAACTGTCACCATCCAAAAGATGGGCGATGGAATGGTATCGCTGTCAATCAGGCCCTTTGCTTTGCAAGCGGATTATTGGGATGTGTACTATGAACTTCAGGAAAATCTGAAAACAGCTTTTGAGAAAAATGACATATCCGCACCGATACCCAAGCAGATACAAATAACCAAATAGACCTTTGAATCTAACACGAAATGTACATTCTAAAAAAATCAATTTCAATTGTATTAGTGGCATTGTCCATTCAACTATGCGCACAGCCAGATCGTATCAAAAGTATCTTTCCGGAAGGCACGCAATTCCTGCAAAATATTCCCTATGCCAGTGATACCTTAAAAAAACATTTGCTGGATATTTACCTTCCCAAAGACGTAAAACCAAATACTCCAGTAGTGATCTGGGTGCACGGCGGTGCATGGATGCTCAACGACAAATATGCCGACATGGGCTACATGTCCAACACTATAAGGTCGATACTCGAAAAGGGATATGTATTAGCTTCTATCGATTACCGTCATAGCACTACGGCAATCTTCCCCGCTCAAATCCAGGATTGTTACCAAGCGCTTGAGTTTTTGCACAACAACGCCTCAAAGTATAAACTAGACAAGAACAAGTTTGTCCTTTTCGGATTTTCCGCAGGCGGACATCTCGCTTCGTTGCTTGCGTTGTCGATCAATAACAATGTATCTGAATTCTATCCACAGAAAAAGAAAACCAATTTCAAGATCAAAGCGGTCATGGATTTTTATGGCCCTTCAGATTTTTTGTCAATGACAGCAATGGGCGATCCGGAAATGAAAGGAGATCCAATATCGACACTGTTGGGAAGCACGCCAATTAAACGCCCCGACATCAGCAAACTTGCAAGTCCAAGTAATTATGTTGACAAAGATGATCCACCGTTCATCATTGTGCATGGCGAAAAGGATGAATCAGTCCCTTATCAACAATCGGTGTTACTTCAGTCGTATCTTAACCTGGCGGGAGTGAAGAACCAGTTGATAGTGGTAAAAGGAGCTCCGCACTTCGGAGCCATGTTTGACACAGACGAAATAAGGACAAAGGTTCTTGAGTTTTTGGCCCTTAATTTTAAATAATTGCGTGAAGGATGGAAGCGGAAAGCCGCAGCGAATTGAGGATCCCGATAAATATCGGGACGGACAGCCTGCCCCAATCGTCATCGAAAGCCGACTGTGCTACTTATAAAATACAACGTTGCACGACGGATTGCTATCCTTAAACTTTTCAATGGTCTTGCTTGAAACACGCGTGTTGTAACACTTCACTGTCTTGAGTGGCATGCCAAAGATGGCATCCATACTCTTGACGCTGGTATTTGAAAAATCAATTGATTCAAGGAACAGCTCTTCAACGGGCGTAAGACTACTAACCTGGGTTCCCGAACAATTAAATACCTTAAGATTTTCCAGTGTACGAATCGGTTTCAGTTCCTCTACAGGCGTGTTGGAGATGTCAAGATCTTCCAGCGAAGTCATCGAACTTAACGGCGCCAGGTCACGAATCGGACTATTCGTCGCATGCAGAGATTTCAACGACTTAATAAGGGTCAGCGGTGATACATCACCAATTCCCGTTCCTGAAAAATCCAACTCTTTGATCCGCACAAACGGAGCTAATGATGTCAGATCATTGACTGGTGCATCCTTGAAATGGATCGTCTCCAATTCAATGAGGCGGTGCAAATCCTCGCTTCGCGTCTGAGCTCGAATCGGTACCTGCGTTTGAAATACCTGCTTCCACGCGTCAGGTAAATCATTCCACCATTTTTCCAATGTGTTTGTCTTGTACACTACAAGACAATTCGGCCGCTTTTGTAAGAAGTCTTGCACTAACAGATTGTCGATCGCAGTTTCATCTGCAAAAACTCTTTCGAGTGCCGGGAGATTGGTTAAAGCGTCCAGGTTCTGAATATCGGAGTTATCCGCATTCAACATGCTCAGCTTTGACATGTGACTCACAGGTGAAATATCCGCCACGCTCGTATTGCTTACATCAAGAACTCTGATTTCGCGATGATCCTTTAATGGCGTCAGATCTTTTATTGACGTTTTGCCGGCCACTACTGTTCTTAACTTCGGCAACTTTTTAAGCGGTTCGAGATCCAGCACGGCTGCATTGTCACTAACATTAATAGAATCGATGTTCGTGACTTTCGCAAGTTCTTCTTTTGTAGGATTGATCTGAATTTTTGCCGTGGTGCTCAAGACCGTCTTCCAGGCTGCAGGAAGACTATTCCACCATCCCCGTAGGTCTTCTGAATCAAAGATCACCAACACGTTGGGATTGGACGCCATGAATTCATCAGCGAGACTTCGGTTCACGACCGTATGATCACAGTAAACGCGTTCGAGTTTTTTTAGATCTCCTAGCGCAATCAGACTTGAAAAGGTAGTGTAGTTCACGCTAAGGACCTTTAATGCCTCAAGATTTCTAACGGAGGAAATATCATTGAACTTCGTACTGTCCAGATCGAGTGACACTAGGGACTTTAGACTGGACAACGGCGCAAGGTCAACCGTTCCGGTACGGGACAGATTTAATTCTTCCAGTAGCGTTAACGAACCTAATGGAGTTATATCTATGATCTTTGAGTTTTCAAGCGTAAGGTACTTTAGCTGCGCGAGGTTTTGGAGCATCGTAAAGTCCGTGACGCTTGTATTTTTCATCTCGAGATGTTCCATGTTAACAAACTTCTCAAAGACAGAAATATCACTCACCAACGTATTACTAATGTTAAAGTCCTCCAGCTTGTCGGAATACTTAAGGGCCGACAAATCTTCAAGATTTGTGTTGGATAAATTCAAACTCGTTAACGCAGTCAGGTTTCGAAGTGGATTGATATCGGTTACAGCGGTTCCCGACAGGTCCAGTGACTGAAGATCTACTAACTGCCCTAACGGCTCAACATCCTGAATGTAGCTATTTCCACTAAGATCAAGAGCATCGATAGAAATAACATTCCTAATGTCATTGAGCTGCATGCTATCAGTAACGACATTAAGTTTCTTTTTGAATATCGATTGCCATTCGAACGAAAGCGCCTTCCACCAATTTGTCAACGCCGTCTTTTCGTTGAACTCGTTTGTATATATACTTACAATCTTCAGGTCTTTGTCAGCCGGATCATAGTTAATCTCTATAAAACGTGGGATTGTATTGTTTATGGCTTTTCCTTCAAGTGTGACACCTTGAATGTTCCTGCTCAACGACACCTTATAAAAGAGCTTGTCGTTAGCATTCACCTTACCCTGAATCTCCTTGATCTTGAATTCAAATTTGATATTGTCGAAAAAGAAATCGACATCTTTCAGATACGCCTGAACATCCTTGTTAGTGATGACATTTCGTTTCTCGACGAGGTCATCTTCAACCTGCACCTTTCCATCCCTGAAAATCTTCGTATAACTTTCTGTTATGAGCACATCCTTGTCGCGAGCAGAGGTACCATTACTTCCGAGTGTGTTCAACACATACTCGAGAAATGCAACCATGTCCTTCACTTTTTGTTCGTGCTGTTTGAGCTCCGGATCCGTAAGAGCAGGGGCTGCAGATTGCTTGGTCTGTTTTGTCGGTTTGGTCTGTTTGGGCTTTTGAGCCAAAAGTGTTCCCTCTGAACATAGTATCAGCCCAAAAACAAACGCAACCCAAACTCTATTTACCTTCATAGTAAAGATACTTTCGAAGCAAATTCTTCTCAGACTCATTGTTTACCTTGACAAGATTTGAAATAAGCCAACCAGAGTTATAACCAGCTCGATTAAATTCCGACAATTCAAAATACCATCCGTTCACCTGAAAGAAATGGAATTTGAGCTCTTCCACTGTTTTGAACTTCAGATTCCCTTTCTTGACCTCATAAAGAAAGAGTGACAAATGATCGGGCACGAATCGTTTCACCGCAAATTGACTTATGCTATCGGTGTAATTGAATGCTTTCCGAAGGTTCATGAAATCCAGCTCGTGACTCAAAGGATGAAGGAATTTTCCAACTTTAGTTGTATCTCTTTTAAAGTAGGGATCGAACATGCTAGCATACACTTTGCTGATCACCCATTTGGTTCCTTCGTGATCCTTTTCCAGCTCCATGAACAATGTGACGGGTTCATCTTTTCCGTTCATAGCGAACGTGGTGTGAACTTCCGAAAACCAACCGCCTCCGTGGAAATCCAGGATAACAGGCTTGGTTTTCTCGAGCACATCCTTAGCGAACAGCACTTTGAGTTCTGACTTTATTCCGTCATTATTGTCATCAAACAATATCCCAATGTATTTTTTCCTCAGCTTTTCGCTTCTGTATTGTTTGTCCTTCGGATAGTAACGCTCTCCCTTTTCATCCTCTTCGCCGTTGAAGCGTCTGAAGAATTGATTAACCTGCTTGGTTTCGGCATAAAGCTTACTTTCATCCTCCTTGTCCAGCAGTTGGGCGTAAGAAGGATAATAAAAAGATAAGACTAAAAGTAAGAATACTAGTACCGGCGATCTCATGCACTTGTTTCGCTCACCCTGATGTCACCCAACATCACATCCCAGAATTCAACGGTTCTTCCGGCGATCTGTGTTTTCTTCCGCTCCACGTAAATGGTGATATCTTTCTTGGTCGTGTCCTTATATTTCATACCATCTTCCGATGTTCCTTCGAAGCGCTGATAGATGGTAACCACGCCAACATATCTTCCATCGGGCTGGCGTTCCAGGTCACTGATGTAGTGAATGTCGTACCATGAAATCGTAACTTTATCATAGTTAAGTGCAATCAGTCTTTCGAAATACTTACGCACCTTATAGTAGCTGATCTCTTTCCTGTTGAGTGAAGACACCCCCATTTCGCTATCAGGAGCAAACAATTCTTCAGCGCGATCCATTACACGTTGTGCTTCAGAATATGGAGTTTTCTTGTTTCCGATGATGGTGATGTATTTACTTAAATCGCGGACCTTCTCCAGCGCCAATGAGTCGATCGCTTGTTTTCTTTCTGGGCTGATGTCAGCTTTTTGGGCAGAAATATTTCCAATTACCAGAAGGGTTATTAAAAGTCCGAGTAGATATTTGAGCTTTATCATGTTCTTAAGATTTTATTTGAAAATTATTTCTGTTTTACCAGTTCGACTTCCGTGATCTTTCCTGAGTTGTCGAATTGAAGCTTGCCAAGCTTGTCAGCCTGTTTCTTCTGATCTTTCAGATAGTTAAGATAGTCTTTAATTGTTGTGGGACGATCGTAATCCTTTTGACCGCCTGATTCGCTGATAACGATTAACACTGGTGTATCCGGAGATGAAAAGAGTGTGAGCGCCTCATTGATGCTGCTGTTTGCTGATGCTATGCTGGTGGCGCTTCCGATCGCACTGAAGTATTGTTCGAGCTTCGTATATGGATCGCTTTTCTTTTCCTTTTCGGCAGCCTCTGCCTCTAACCTGGCGCGCTCCTCAGCCTCTCTTTTCTTTCGCGCCTCTTCTTCTTCACGTTGTTTCTTAGCACTGGCAGCCGCTTCCTGCTCCAATCGTGCTTTTTCAGCAGCAGCCTGGGCTTCCATTGCTTTCTTTTTACTCTTGCATCCTGAGCCCAGGGCTACGCAAGCGATTATAATAGCAAATGCGACTAATCTTATGGAGGTTCGAAAAAGGGTCGTCATCTTTTGTATCATCTGAGTTGTATTTGGTTTTTAATTACATGTCTAACAAGAATAATTATGCCAGTTCTCTTAAATAAAATAGGTCGTTCTTAAACGAAGGTACAGGTTTAGTTATTATCCCCGTTTTGCAGAGTTGCGGAGAAAATTCCACAATGTTTTTTACATCTGCAAATTGTTTTTTACCAGTTAACAAGTGGGCAGTTAAGCAGCATTGTATGGGCGAGGATTGATTATATAGCCTGATACGACAAATGAACACAAGATTGTTGTAGCAAACTACCACACAATGATCATTCCAATAAAGTTAGGTGCTATTAAAGAATGGAGTTAATACCAATCTTTTGCTTATCTGAGTGCAAACACCGGTGTTTAAATTGACTCGCGCGCATTGAATCTAACGGACACATTATGCAAAGCCATTTCCATGCTGCAGGCGGATGTTCAACCCCTTCGGGGTTCCGGATTCGGATACGTTGTACCCCGCATTTGATGCGGGGCTATTAAGCTTGAATCCCTTCGGGATTCAAATGCAGATAATGCGCTAACGAAATGATGTTGGAACTCTGATGGTTTTTCGCCGATACTACTCCGACCTCAGAGTCGACGCCGGATTCACCAACAATGCCTTGATGGTTTGGAAGCTTACCGTTACCAATGCAATCAAGACCGCCAGCGTCCCTGCTAACGGGAAGATCCACCACGAAATGTCAATGCGATAGGCATATTCTTTCAAAAACCAATCGTTCATACCGATCCATGCCAACGGTGACGCTATCACTATTGCAGCCACAACCATTGTTAGTATTTCGCGCGAGAGTAAGCCAAACAGCGAGCCCAGGCTTGCCCCCAATATTTTCCTTATCCCTATTTCTTTGGTTCGTTGCTCCGCCGTGAACATCGCCAATCCTAATAAACCAAGACACGATATCAAAATGGCAAGCACGGCAAAACCATTGCAAAGCTTACTGATCACCTGCTCACTCTGATATAACTTTTGGTATTCCTCATCCGAAAACTGAAATGCGGAAGGAAATTGTGGATTCAATTCATGCGATATTTTTTCAATACCAGCAATCGCCTCGCGGGTTTTTCCCGGAGCCGTTCTAACCAGTGCGTGACCATAACCGATGTTTTCACCAAATCGCAAAATCAACGGGGTGATTTTGTCATGTAATGAGGTGAAATGAAAATCCTTAACTACACCTACGATCGTTCCTTTCTTTCCCCACATAGTTAAAGGCATTCCAATGGGATCTTTATACCCAAAGATCTTCAATGCACTTTCATTTACGATAAATGCAGCCGAATCCGTTGCAAATTGATCGGAGAAATCGCGACCGTACAGCATTTCAAGCTTCATCGTATTCATAAAATCATAACCGATCGCGGCAAATGTAAACTGTAGCATCACCCCAGGCGCCTTACCTTCCCAAGCCACGCCTCCTGTTCCGTTGATAAGCGACGTGGGCGGCGATGTGATACTACTCACGGCTTTTATTCCCGGCAAGCGAAGCAACTGTTCTTTAAACAAACTGTATTTGTTGGAAAGTGTACCTTCTAAGGGCACATAAATAAGATTCTCGCGATCAAATCCAAGGTTAACGGACTGGATATACGAGACCTGGCGCGAAATCACAATTGTCCCAATAATTAACATGATCGATAAAACAAACTGAAATACAACCAGACCCTTCCTAAACCACAAAGCTCCATGACCGAACTTTAACGATCCCTTAAATGCCCTCACCGGATTGAAAGAAGAGAGATATAAGGCAGGATAACTGCCCGCCACAAAACCGGTTAGCAGTGCAAGGCCAGCAAGGGCCGTCCAAAAGAAAATATTACCAACAGGAATTTCAATGTGTTTATTGACAATCGTATTGAAATAAGGCAGCAATAACGCCACAAGCAGTAAAGAAAATCCAAATGAAAGAACGACAATCCAAAGGGCTTCCCCCATAAATTGGCGTACTAATACACTTCGCACGGCTCCCACAACTTTTCTCACGCCAATTTCTTTGGACCTTTTGAACGAACGCGCCGTTGTCAGATTCATGAAGTTTATACAAGCAATCAGAACAATAAATGCTGCAATGACACTGAATAGATTTACATACTGAATCCGTCCACCGACAAGCTTACCGGATTCAAACTTGGAATGCAGATATTGTTCACGGTACTTCTGTATGTCAAACTCAATCCTGAAGTTTTCCTGCTTATTATAGTTATCAATGAAGTGCAGGATCTTTTTCCTGAAACCTTCCACGTCCGTATCCCTCTTCAAGACCACAAATGCATCAGGTGCGTTGTTGCCCCAGTCTCTTGCCCACTTATTCATTTCCAGGAATGTCTCCCAGTTAATGATAAAGTCGAATTTGCGAGAGCTCTGGTGAGTAATGTTTTCAAACACAGCCGAAACTTTCAGGTCCTTTTTATTCTGATAGCGGATGGACTTGCCCATTGCTTCGTCAGGAGAACCAAAAAAGTCTTCTGCCATTTTTCTTGAGATCGCGATATCTACCGGAGCCTTTAATGCACTATTCACGTCCCCTGCCAACAATGGGTAACTGAACATTTTGAAGAAGTCAGGTCCGGCATTGTTCCCCTCCTCCTTTAAGACCTTACCGTTGAATTCGAACGTTGCCAATTCGTTCCATCCCATACCGCTTGCGAATTCTACTTCAGGAAGGACCGCTTTCAACTCTTCAGCAAGCAGCCCGGGTACATTGTAATGGGTATCGATTACTCCGTCGTGATATTGCCGTTCAAAAACCGTGTATAACCGATCATCCAATTTATGAAAGGCGTTGATGCTTCGTTCATCGTACACCCAAAGCATGATCAAAAGGCTGCACGTGAGTCCGAGTGTTAGGCCGAGTATATTAATAATGGAGAAAGCTCTGTTCTTAACAAGATTTCTCCAGGCAGTTTTTATGTAGTTTTTGAACATAACCGGCAGGTTTGAGTTAGGAGTTTTACTTGTGACCGGGAAATTGGAGAAAGGTTACAATAATAAGAAACTAAAATTCCTGCTGTCCCAGCATTGAGACAAAACTGGTGTCTATTCACTCTCAGCATACACCCCAAGCGTTTCCAAGGAAATTAACGATTGGTGAATTGACATGCAGCGTGTATTTTGGAAACTATTGTAAACATCACGTAATGACATTTCGAAGTTCATTGTGGGTATTTGTGGTACTGCTCTTCGGATGTCTCGAGCCAACTGATATTGTTACCGCCAGACTCGGCGACGAATTGGTAATTTCCGGGCAAATCAGCACGCTTGAGGAGCAGTCGTCACTGACCATTGGCGCGACTGCGGAGACCAAGCGCCTACCTTATCCTGTGTCAGGTGCCAGTGTTATTATCTACGAAGACGGTGATTCCCTTGGAAGATATATCGAGAGCATTGAACGGGCAGGGAAATATATTCTAGAAGGACACAAAGGAGTACCTGGCAAGATCTACGAGATAAAGGTTACACTTCCCGATGACAGGACATATTGGTCTGCTCCGGAAAAGATGCCCGAAGAAGCGGGAACAGTCTCCTCTTATTACGAACATGTACGCGAGGAAGTCATTGACGGAGAAGGAACCCTGACTACATTGAATTTCCTTAAAGTCTACGCAAATGCGTCGTTACCTTCCGCAGAAATGCGATACTTCAGGTGGGTTGCGGAGGAAGTTTTTATTATCGTTCCCTACACTCCGCCTTTGCAGCCGTTTACGAGCCCGTCTTGTTATATCACGCAGCTAGCCGATCCACAATTTCTTGTACTTCTGGATAGGCAAAATCTTAACGCCTCGGAAATCCCGGACAAACTGGTCGCACAACGATTGGTTGACGATTCATTTCTTTACCAACACTACTTCGTTACTTATCAAAGTGCACTCACTGCAGAAGCATATGACTATTGGCGTAAGGTGGATATCCTCATTTCCGCCAACGGGTCTTTGTTCGATCCGCCACCTGCGAAGATTTACGGGAACATAATTGGAGAACAAGGAATAAAAAAAATCTTTGGATATTTCCAGGCTACTAACCAAACTCTCCACAGAATATCAATAAAGCGTACGGATTTTCCCTACTTGCTGAATGCTTCCGACTGCCAGACCGGTTTGCAGGCGATACGTTGTTCAAACTGTATTCTGCTCCAAAATAGCAGTTATGTGCAACCTGCCTGGTTCTGAGAATTAGAGAATAACGGTATGGCTATTCACTTTCTTGGACCGTATTGAAATGGTTGCTTACCATACTCCAGCGCTCCCAGATCCGGGGCTTTTCCTGAAAATCCATCCGTGATGTTCGGCAGCACACATCCGGCATCAATCGCTCCACTTCCAACTTTCAATCTGAAATCAATTCCTTTGTCGGGATAGACGTGACCTTTTCTTGACGCATCCGGCAACGGAACACTTTCAAATATAGAGTTGAAGTCCAGCTCAATTCCATGCTGTTCATAACCAGTCCTGGTTTGAAATTCCTTTAGCGTCGCGCTTTCAATTACCTGAAGTTCCTTGTCATCCGCGTTATTGTGAGCGTCGTCTGCCGGATATCTAAGCCGGTAACGGTTTTGATTTCCGGACTTTTTCCTGTAGCCGTTATAATCAAGCGTTGAATAACGCGTCCATGTAGTGATGCTCAGATTCTGGCGCGAGTTGTCGTGTCCAAGGAAAAGATTGTTCCTGAAATGAGCATTCGATACGTTCGTGACGGCTGCTTCTGCAACGAAAGTATTTTGATAGGTTAAAACACCTGCCGGCCGTATCGTATATTTCATTGCTGTACCCGTAACGTTGTAGCAAATGTTCCTTATAAAATAAACGGGGCCACCAAAAGTAGGCTGTGCGCTAATCGCTGCATGATACGCGTTAAGTCCTTTATTTTCGAATACTCTTATGTTGTGTGATCCACCATCAGTTTCAATGAAATCGTCAGAAACATTAAATATATAATTGCGGTAGAAGTCGATGGAAACACATTCTTTTCCTGCCTCGGGTAGCCCATGGGTATCAACACAAATTCCATCGTGGAAATAAGAGATACTATTGTAACAAACTACATGCCCCTGTCCATATACTTTAATGGCATAATATGACGACAATGGAGTGGGCTTCTCGAACCCATACCATCCTGTTAACGTATCAGGATCATGTCTACCAACCATAGTATTATCGGCTATGTAAAAATCCTTTGAATCCGCACTGTACGACATTACCGCAATACCGACATCTTTGATGTTGCATTTTTTAACAGTGAGGCCACTACATCCCATCACCCGTTTCAAGCCCGCATAAAAAGCGATCTCCGTATTCCTTATTGTTAGTCCTTCAAAATAGTGATAGTCTGCTGCCATTACATCAAAAAGACGATAGGCGCCATCGCCATCAAATATTACTTCACCGTCACCGGCAGCTTTGATTGTGATCGGTTTTTCGGGAGTGCCTTTCTGCGTAAGTACGTAGGCACCGTGAAAGTCAAGCGCCAAAGTATCGGCATATCGACGCCTGTCTCCTTTGTACAAGCCTGCATGAACGAGTATGATGTCTCCAGGCTGAACGCGTGCATCTGGTACGTTCCACCAATCGCCGGTGTTGCCTTCCCCGTAGTAAGCTTCATTGAGCCCGGTAAATGCAGGAGTTTGTTTGGGGCCTTTGTAACTGGGTGGATACACGTGATAAACCCTTCCGTTTGCATAAGGCTTCGGCTCTGCTTTAGTCTGGACAAAAACTGTTTGCTCCGCCAGTCCATCAGTCCCATCAGGGTCTGTTAATTGAAATTTACATTCATAAGTGGTTGCTTCTTCAAGATTGAAAATACTGCCGGCGAACATAGGCGTTGTCGTGTACACCCAGCGTTGGTCATGACCATAGATCCTTTCTCCTCCTATTCGCAGCAAGGGTAAAGCTTCTTTCCATTCCGTTGTTCCCTTCTTGCGATATCGCACGCTAACGGAAGCATTCCTGTTCTCGTCTCCGTAGATGGTCCACTCAAATCCCGCACAACGAAGTGTCGGCGGCTCGACGATAAAATCACCAATCTTAGTTTGATTGCTGACTGTATTTTGTGAGGGCGCATTTTGACCTGCGCATATCAACCCCGATAAAAGAAGCGTAACGAAGGGTATAAGAGTAACTTTGATCATCCGCGGCTATATGATTTTAGGGTACTTCATTATACTGATGCGGCCGCCTTCATATGTTTCTTAAGGCTCGCTCGTGCAAGCACTGTGGCGGTAATAGTAAGTACAGCTCCCAAAAGCATTGGCGCACCGGGCAAATAGATCGGGGCGTTTGCGTTTGTAAAAAAAGAAAATGTGTTTGTCATGATAGGCGGACCGATGATAGACGTCAACATCATGAGGCTCGTGAGCGCACCTTGCAGCTCGCCCTGTGCGTTCGCGGGCACTTGTGTAGATATTATTCCTTGCAGCGCAGGTCCCGCTATACCCCCAAAGCAATACACAACCGTGAAAGCGAACATCATCCACGATTGTGTTGCTAATGCATACAAAACAAATCCAGCCGCATTAAATCCTAACCCAACGTAAACCGTGCGTTCGTTACCCAGCTTTGGTATTATCAATCTGATTAATCCGCCGTTGACTATTGCAAAGGTCGCACCCACCACTGTCAATGACAATCCTATTGTCCTAGTATCCCAGTTAAACTTCTCAATTGTATAAAATGCCCAGTTGCTCTGGACAGCATGCGCGGAAATGTAGACGAGGACGAGGGATGACACCAAGCCAAGTATTACCGGGTATTTTTTCAAATTGCGTAACGAACCTATGGGATTGGCCCGTGACCATTCGAACTTCCTTCTGTTTTCCTGCCTTAACGACTCCGGCAGTATGAAGAACCCATACAACCAATTTGCCAGGGACAAACCCGCAGACACCATGAAGGGAACACGCGAACCAAAAGTTCCAAGTAAGCCACCAAGTGCTGGTCCGATAATAAATCCCAACCCAAATGCGGCACCAAGGATGCCAAAATTTTGTGCACGTGTCTCTGGTGTACTAACATCTGCGATATACGCACCAGCGGTAGTAAAGCTTGCGCCCATCATGCCAGCAATCATACGCCCGACAAAAAGCCATCCAATTGTTGGGGCAAAAGCGAGAAAAATATAGTCAACACCAAATCCAAAGAGAGAACCCAGCAGCACCGGTCTCCGTCCATATCTGTCGCTCAATCCACCAATGATGGGAGCACAAACAAACTGCATCGCTGCATACGCAAAATACATCCATCCACTGACCGTCGACGCTTTGCTATTCGTCAGCCCCGTAAGTTCCTGGAGTAAAGACGGCATTACGGGTATAATAATGCCAAGGCCGATTACGTCGATCAATAGTGTAATAAAGATGAAAATCAACGCGGGATTCTTCTTGGCCATAGAAGGGAAATTTACTCAATTTAAGCGCAAATTTCTGAAAGAGTCCGTTAACTTGGATGGGAAGAAGGTATAGGGTATAAGGTATAAGGTATAAGGTTTAATATGGGTTCGATAGTTACGTGAGTGTTGAGGGTTCTGATCGGAGACCGAATGCTTAAAAAACACTCAATATTCAACAATCAATAAGTCAACACTCAAAAGCTGTTAACCATCTGCCCGGACATTAGGTACTGGGTTTTAGGGGTTGCGGGGTTAGACAGAAATTCCAACAGCTTTAACTTAACAAATGAATAGAAAAAAATTCTTGGCTTTTTTTTCAGGGCTTGCAATCTTCTCATCGAAAGCTTTTGCAAAAAAGAAGACGATTCAAATCGACTTCATCCGCCATGCCACTTTTACTTTACGCGTTGGAGGAGTGAACTTCCTGATCGATCCCATGCTCAGCAATAAACACGAAATGGACCCGGTGGGCAACGCTCAGAGCAACGAGCGTATTCCAATGGTTGCGCTTCCATTTTCCGAATCCACGCTAGCTGAAAAGCTGCAGACCATAGATGCTGTTATCGTCACCCATACCCATCGTGATCATTGGGACGTAAAAGCACAGTCTATATTAAATAAGAAGCTCACTTTACTCTGCCAACCTGCTGACCGAGACAAACTCAAGCAACAGGGATTCGCAAATAGTATGGTAGTAAATGATGAAATTGATTTCAAAGGAGTAAAGATCTACAGGGTCAACGGCCAGCATGGAACGGGAGATATCGGCACCAGGATGGGGCCCGTTTCAGGATTCGTTCTGACAGATGGTGAGAAAAAGATCTACATCGCAGGTGATACCATCTGGTGTGATGATGTAGACCAAACAATAAAAACGCATAAGCCGGACGTTGTCGTAGTCAATGCTGGCGCAGCACAATTTAATCAAGGTGACCCTATTACGATGACATCGAAGGATGTTATCAGGACTATCACTGCATCAAAGTCCGCAAAAGTGGTCGCCGTTCACATGGAAACTGTCAATCATTGCCTGCTTAAAAAAAGCGATCTAAGAAAAGAGCTGGAGACGGCAAGTCTTTTAAAGAACTGCGTGATCCCAATGGATGGCGAAAAAATCCATTTTAATTGAATTTAATTTTCATTCATAAACCATTGCGAAATGAAAGTTATTGATTGCCGAGTCTTGTCTTTGCATTGGTTGCAGTCGAGTGGCTATCATTTTGATTTGGCACTCACTTCATTCTTCCCCTTTAGGGGGTGGGGCGGTAGGTGAGCTAAGCGGCAGACCCAGATCGTTGAGCAGCTTCATTTTTTCATCAAACTTATTCTTATTCTTTAGCGGCACATCCGCCATAAGATCGCATTGTTGCTTAAACTCCTGCGCAACGATGGTCATATCGAAGTCCTTAACCATTTTCATTACCTCGGCCGTAATTGAGTAGTCATACGAAAGAGTAATTCTTTCCATTACTTCTTTTTCGACGATGAGGCTATTATGAAGTGCATCTTCAGCAGCGGACTTATATGCCGCAATCAGACCGCCAACACCGAGCTTGGTGCCCCCGAAGTAGCGGACAACCACCACCAGTACATCGGTTAGATTTCTCGATCGAATTTGTCCGAGTATCGGATCCCCTGCTGAGTGATTCGGTTCGCCATCGTCAAAAGCCCGAAATTGCTTTTTTTCTGCACCGAGGATCCAGGCAAAACAATGATGGCGAGCATCAAAATATTCGGACTTAAGGGAGGCAATCCTTTCCTTGATCTCCGATTCAGAGGAAACAGGATAGGCAAATGCGAGAAACTTACTTCCCTTTTCCTTGTAAATTCCTTTGCCAGTGGACTTTATGGTTAAGAAAGAGTAGGCGGGCATGTAACGAAGTTCTGATTTTTCTCGTCAAAGAAAGAAATTTGAAGTTCATTGGTGCAACCAACCGAGTGATGCCTGAGTCTTTATCCGGTAATTAAAATGACATTATGAAAAATCTTCTATTTAGCCTCGGACTGGCATTTATATGCTGCGTTTCCACAGTTCTTGCTCAAACAAAAGAAACCCGAAACGTGGAGACATTTACAAAGATCTCTTTCCGCGTTCCTGGCAAACTTTACCTCCGGCAGGGTTCTCCTCAAAAAGTTGAAATTGAGGGCAAAAAAAGTGTTTTGGATGAAATCGATATTGACGTTGATGGCTCCAGGCTGGTGATCGAAAAGGAAGGAAAATGGAATGACTGGAATTGGGGCAAAGATGACGAAGTTACAGTTTATGTCACTGTAAAGGATATCGAGGGTCTCAGCGTTGCCGGTTCCGGTGATATCATCGGCGAAACGAAGATCATTGCAAAGAATTTGGATCTGGCGGTTAGTGGATCGGGCAACTTAAAAGTCGAAGCTGACGCGTCCGGTGATATGGAAGCAGATGTATCTGGTTCGGGTGATCTTGAGGTAAAAGGAAAATGCCGCAATTACAACAGTGATGTAAGCGGATCGGGAAAAGTTATTATGGCTATGAACGTTGCAGAAGATGCAGACTTCGGTATTTCAGGTTCAGGAAAAATTGAAGCAAGCGGAAGAGCCAACACAGTAAAAACTTCCATTAGTGGGTCGGGCAAAGTTCTCGCCGCGAACCTGGAGACAAATAGTTGTAACATCCGCATCTCAGGTTCTGGTGATGTGCAGATAAATGTCAAGAATGAGATCGATGCTGTGATTTCCGGTAGCGGTTCCGTGAGTTATCGTGGCAATCCGAGCAAGGTGAACAGCCACTCTTCGGGTAGTGGAAGCCTGCGGAAGATGTGACCGTGATTTGTAGGATTAGCAGGATTTTCAGGATTAGCTGATCGCTTGCATTTTCTTTTCATTGACACATTCTGATCATTCTTCAATCATGTCTGAACCTTGATTCGTAGGATTTCCGCGATTAGCTCGATTTAAATGCCGAGCACAACACCAATCCTGATTATCCTTCAATCATGCGAATCATGGTTCAGACACTTAATCCTGATCATCCTTTAATCAAGCGAATCACGGTTCAGACTACCGCAACAGGATCAATTGTCCCAAATGGTAATGCATGTGCGTGGTCCTTGAGATCACAACGTTAAGCCTGTTGCGATGAGGTTCTTTAGCGAAGTCTTCGGCAGATACTGCCACGTGCTTGGCAAGCCACTCCGCCGGCTCCATGCGGACGAAATGTTCCATAAGCTCCTCGTTGACATCACTCCAGTATTGCCTTAATTCTTTTATCGCCGGGAATTCAAGCCCCGATTTATCAGGACTCGTAATAAATATCTTCTCAAGCTGTGGATATAATTTCTGACCCAGCCCCAGTAACGGCAGGATTCCATCATTTACAGCTGTCAGGTGACCCAACAGGTATACGCCCGTGTTTCTTCCCGGCGCGATTTCTGTCATCAGGTCATCGTCTGATACACTTTCAAAAAAGTCATTCATCCGGTTAACCTGCGTTTCCCATGCTTTTAGTGTGGTCCGGACAAAGAGTCCGGAATCGGGTAAGATCGAATCGGTGGATATCATTGGGATCAATATTTAAATAACAAGGTTAGATCTTTAGCGTGGCAATGTGCCTTGAACAATTTCAGCGCGTCCGTAGTTCTTTAGTGGCTTTGTAATTCTGATAAAACGCAAAATAAAATCAGGTGACTAGATTTTATTATTATGTTAACTTGAATTCATACTAAAATATCTCGACATGGACATAACTTTTCAAAGTGAAACAGCATTGCAGTTGCTGTTCTCATTTATAATAGGAACGGCTATTGGTATTGAACGTGAATATAGAAGCAAAGCGGCAGGTTTACGAACCATGATCATGATTTGTCTGGGATCAACAATTTTCACTGAGCTTTCAATGGCCATTGGAAATAATTCTGAAGACAGGATCGCTTCTAACATAATCACTGGTATCGGATTCCTGGGGGCAGGGGTCATCTTCAAGGATGGGCTTTCCATAAGCGGCATCACCACAGCCACCACCATCTGGATCACCGCTGCCTTAGGCATGGCCGTGGGTGCCGGCCAATATTTCATCGCCTTCGTCAGCTGCGTTGCGATCCTTATTGTGCTGCTATTCTTCGAAGTTCTTCAAAAGGCCATCGCGCGCGCTCATCAAGAAAGAACCTACAAGATCACAACACGCGAAGATCTACTTTTTTCGTCCGAATTCGAGAAGGAAGTTAAAAGCTTGAAGTTGACTTTCAGAAAGGAACGTGATATCAGAAATGATGGAGACTATATTCTTGTCTATCAGGTTTCCGGCGGCGAAAAAAAACTAGATGAAATCAATAACTATCTGAAGTGTTCAGGCAAGGTTGTTTCTTATGAATATTGAGAATGCGATCACAACGTTATTCCACGCTTCAGAAAACGTTTCCGTAAAAGCGTTGGAATTGGTAGATTGCCGTGAAGCAAATGTGGAAAATGAAAGATACTAAAGATACTGATGCGCTTATTGAGATTCGGATTGACCAGGAGTCGCGGATACCTAAATACAGGCAGATCGTAAATTCGATCATTGGCGATATTGAACGCGGTGTCTTATCGATCGGTCAGCGAATTCCTTCAATCAACGAAATCAGTGAAGAATATTATTTATCACGAGATACGGTTGAAAAAGCGTACAATGTTCTCAAGGAAAAAAAGATCATCGTTTCCGCGAAGGGAAAAGGTTATTATGTAGCGCGTCACGTACTTCCGTCAAAGATCAATGTGCTCGTGCTTCTGAACAAGTTGAGCTCCTACAAACTCAGGATCTTCAATTCGATCGTCAACAGTCTGGGAAATAACGCGAAGGTTGATCTCACCATTTATCACTGCGATCCAAAGATCTTTCTCACATCATTGGAAGACAACATGGGCAAGTATGATCATTACATCGTGATGCCTCATTTTAAGGGCACCGAGAACGTTCATTACAACGACAGTCCCGAAGTACTTGAAGCAATTCGAAAAATTCCAGAAGACAAACTTCTCGTTCTTGATAATCATCTCCCTGCGTTGGGGCCGAACGTTGCCTCTGTCTATCAGGATTTCAAAATGGATATTTACGAAGCACTTCAGGAGGCTAATACTTTGTTGAAGCGTTATAAGAAGCTCATTCTTGTCTATCCGCGCAAAGCACTTTATCCTCATCCATTGGAAATCGTCCAGGGATTCCAGAAGTTCTGCAACGATTTTAATTTCAGTTCTGAAGTCCTGGAAGAGATCTACCAGGATATGGAGCTGCGGCCACGCGATGCCTATATTATTATAGAGGAGACGGACCTCGTCAATCTTGTAAAACAGATCCGGGACAAAAATCTGGAGCTGGGTAAGGACATTGGCATTATCTCCTACAACGATACCCCTCTGAAAGATCTACTTGGAATAACAGTCATCTCAACAGATTTCCAGGTAATGGGTGAAACCGCGGCCTACATGATCCTCAAAAAGAAAAGAGAAGTGGTAAAGAATGTCTTCAGCTTCATTAACCGAAATTCCATTTGACTATTGTTTTCGGACAAGTACCGTTATGCCTGAGGAAAGATATAGCGCTGTAACTATTTTTCGGTTTTCTATCGTGCTTTGTTTATTAATAGCAAGTACAGCAGCATTCTCTCAATCAATCGCCAATTCGAACAAATGTTTTACGAAACCCGACACGTTGGATGGCCACGAAGTGTTCAGCACGGTCAATCAGCAACCTGAGTACGCGGGAGGACTTTCTCAATTCAGCAAAGACGTACTAAAGAGTCTCAAATTTCCGAAGGAAATAAAAGAAAAAGGTGGCGAAAAAGTTGTGTTCACGTTTATTGTAGATAGTACAGGACACATTCGCAACTTTTGTTTCATCACTCCCATCGATGGTCAATATGATGCTCAAATAAATGAGCTCGTGAAGAATATTGACAACTGGACGGCAGGCGAGTTATACAATAAAAAGGTCAATGTGCGGATGCTGATACCCATTAATGTTGATTGGAAGTAGTCCTTTCCCTGAACTAGTCACCGTCATCCTCCCCTCAGCAACCGTCATTCAGAGCGTTTGCTTCGTTATCAAGCAACTGCGCTCGCGGAAGGGGTTTTGCGCATTACATTAGCAAATTGTAAATCCTCACGCGAAGAAACCCCGTCCGTAAACGAGCTATCAATACGGAGGAGATCCTTCGTGCGAGAGTTTGTCAATAAATAGTCAATGCTCAAAACCGAATGAGATCCTTCGCGAGAACATGCATCGCTATTAAAAAAATGTGCGCTTCCATTTATCGTGCGCAGGCGTTAAAAGGAGAGAAGCCGCTCTGGATGACAGCACTAAAATAATTAAGGCGCCTTCTTCAGCCCCTCCCATTTCACATTCCAATTACCATCCTTGGGAAATCCAGGTGTATCCTTGTCCATTCCATCCCATCCTGCCGCCATCATGGCCACAGCTGCTAATAATCCTCCATTGCCCGGCAGATACAAGCGGAGGCGCTTATCCTGATAGTTGTGGCCGTTGACGAGGTAGGTATTTTTTTGGACGTCCATCAACAAAGCATCAACTGCTTCATGAGGCCGGTTCAATCTTGCTGCACTCATAGCAAGTAGCGGATAGTCCCAGCCCCAGGTAGTTTCCCATTGCCAGCGGCCGAGAATATTTTCAAGTGTATTCGCCATCACAACGGTATCAATACGAGAATTGTAGGGAAGAAATCCAAATGCACCTGTAACGCAAGGATGATCCCTTCTAAATTCATCGTTCGTGTAAGCCTCCGGACTGGTTGCCGTCGGAAGATAAAGCGAATTCGATATTGAAAGCGGCGCAAGATTCTCTATCACATTTTTCCAACCGGGCTCTTCGGGCAAGTTCAATCGCTTCCTCCATTCCTGTGCGATGGTGAGTCCGAAGTGCCAGTACTGCAATTCGTAAGCAGGATCGTCAGTAGACTCTGCTTTAAAAATCTCCTGCGCAGGAATCAGCGGATGACATAGATGAAACTTTCCATCTTTCAGTTTGACGAACGAGGCCATAAAATCGGCGGTACTGAATACCATTTCCTTGTAGCGCTGAAGCACTTCGGTATTTGGATCATTGCGATAAAGAAGCTCCGCCATATAAATAGGATGAGGTTGTTGCCAAATGATAAATGCTCCGACACCTGACGGGCTTTCGTTGCCATACGGGTCCGTCATCTTCTGCCATCTAGCTCCCTTATATCCTTGCCATTTTGCCGTAGCCTCTGCCTTAGGTAACACATCGGCATACCATTGTAAACTTTCTTCAAGCAAGTGTGATCTCCCCCACAACGCAAATTGTGCCGCATGCCACCAATGCATCTCAAGGTGAAATTTTCCATACCAACTGTTCATGGTTAGCCCTGTCTCCTGAGGAGGCATTGATCCCGAGCATTGAATCTTGGTGAGGTATTGCGAAAGAACGACACGCCGTTCCAATTCACGCGCGCGAGGATCTTTACATTCTGAAAAATCAACAGCTCCTCCATTCATCCAAAATCCTTCCCAACCCTGAGAACTGCTCTGTTCTGTTGCTGCATATTCTGCAGGCCGAAGGTCACCCGACGGATCGAACAAAACAGAAAACTCGACTTTATCACCCCCGACAAGTCCGGGCTGGAGCACAAAGGAATTTTGTCCATTGGGAATAAAAGCGGAACTGTCGGCCCATGCAATGTGAGTAAAATAGATTGTGCTATCCAATTCACGTCTGACCGACACCGCATTGTTATTTTGCTTGACGATCACAGACTTGTGCTTTCCGTCCTGTTCCCAATCGTAACCCGGGCAAACGTGACAATCTTTTCCATAAGGAAAATTGAATGAGATCTTCAGCCTACCCATATCAATCAATGGTGATTCTACCTTGACGGCAATTCCATCCTCCTGCTGATGGGAGTACAGAATCACCCGAACGGGAACACCTTCAACCTGATACCGACTTTCAATTCTTCCGCTCCAGAGATCAAGCGTCTGTTCAATTTCAGTAAGATCTTCAAGCCTGACGCTGTCACCGTTCGCCTTCAATAAGATCAGTCCCACAAGTCCCAGATGCAAACGATGTGGATTTGCCCTCAGCACCTGCGTTGCAAGCCCTTCCTTCCCTCCCGTGCGTTGAACAGCATACGGAGCCGTGGTGCCATCACACGATTCGTATTCGCGAGCCACATCCTTAACGGTATAATTTTCCGCAGACGGTATACTATGCCATGCCCATTGAGTTTGAGTTCCCAGTGGAATTCCGTATTCATATTCCGCAGCAAAAGTCTGCAACCCACTGACATCAACGGTGAATGCAAATTCTCCATTACCGACAGACAACGACCCAAGAGTATCCGGGGCATGTAGAACAACATTATGACGGCTCACCAATGCATGACGATCAATTGCCCCGATATATCGGGGTGTTTCCTTTTGAGAACATGAAAGTAGAATGATCAACAGACAATAGGACAAGCGCCGGAAGATCATCGGTTTTTATTTAGTGGTTACAGGTTGCAGTCGTACAGGTCCTATCAATCCTGATTCTCTCGGCATCCACTGAGAGGCATCGAACAATCCGTTCTTGCGATTTTCGGATTTCCGGGCTGGGAAATTTATGTTGTAGAATTTTTTCCAGAAGACTTCCCTTTTATCAAGGTCAGCAATGCGGTTGGCCATTAAGTTAGAAACTCTTACTTCGAGAATATTTTCTTCTGTCAAAAGGGATTTGTCAATGTAACATCGGTACACTGGTCCGATCAACGTCGCAAGTGGTTTTCCGTTAAGCGAGATCTCAGCACTTTCCTTTACGACGCCAAGGTCCAACAACCAGCCGGCAGAATTATCCGCTGGTCTTTTAAACGAAGTGGTGTACGATGCTGTTCCAGAAAATGAAGTGAAGTCATCTCCAAACGCAAGCCACGATGAAAGTGTATCCATTTCAACGGCGGGAGGAAGCTTGGGACCCCCTGAGAGAAAAGCTAACTTCCATTTTCCATTTAGTATAACCGGATCTCCTTCTTCCGAAACGTAACGGAATGCCTGAGCGCTGATGTCACCTTTATAGGTTTCCAGTATTAATGTTTGATTCTTGGTCAGTTGAACGAAAACTTCTGCCTTTCCCCCACTTCCCTCTCTAACACGGCCCGACCCGAACTCACCTGTCATTGGATCATATATCGCAACTGACCGGCTACTTTCGGTCAATGACAGCCATCCTTCAAATGATTTATCCGTTGCATTGTCAATCAGGTAAAGTTTCCTCTCGCCGGACTCTTTTTTACGGATAAATTGAATTCCCTGGTCCACCATCGCTTCTCTTGCAACTGACGCATAGTTAAGTAAAGCATCAATAGAGTCACCCATAATTATTCTTCCCTGTCCCAATTTCGCTTCGCGAATACCAGCGACCACATCAGCGGACGCGCTACATTCTGTCAACAAATCATCAAACAGTTTCTTATTTTCCTCAAGCTTGCTCAAACCAGCTGGAGTTTTCGGAAGACCTTCAGTTATTATCACCGTTGCACCGCCTTTTGCAAGACTGACAATTTTCTCAAAAGTTGCCGCTGGCAGATAATGACAATGCGGAATTACAATGGTCTTGTATGCAGCAGTTCCTTCCGTTATTAATTCTCCTTCTTCTACAACAATCTTACTTATTTGCGCGTCAGAGATATAGTCAAATGTATAACCCATCTTAAGCATGGTTTCGGCATTCCGTCTGAAGGCTGTATTTTCAAATTGTTTTCCGACCCCGTCAAAATGCTCGACCATTTCTTCGCCGCGTGTTGCAAAGCGGTCATATATGGGGAAGTACAACAATACATCATTATCCGATGAAGAACGCTGCAAGAAAGACTGACATCGGGTTATGTATTGATTCAACGCGTCAGCATCAGCCCAAAGGGAATTTCTTGGATTCATATGAATCGACGCATAGAACAACCAGCCGGGCCATGCTTCACCGGGTGGAGAATAGGTAGTACCATGATATAGCACGTGATTGATCCCATTCAATAAAAACCGGTCGATAGACACCTTAATGTCTGATAGGTTCGACTCAAAGTGTTCATTTAACCAGGTGGCGGACTCTGAGGACACCAATTTTTTTCCTACCACATTTCCCGCTGACGAAGCCATCTTCATTCGTAAAGGTTCAACCCCTTCGATCTCCGGGATATCCACTTCCGCATAAAGATCAAGTATGTTTGACGGCGAACCGTGTGCCTGATTACGAACCAGTGCCGATTTAGTATGCGCCCAATCCCGCCATACCGTCGTAAAATTTTTGAGCACCAATTCCGAAATAGTCTCACGGTAATCCGAAAGAACGCGTTCGTTTTTTTCAGCGTCATCATTTCCCAGCAGCGCGGGTAGCTCGTTTTCCAACTTGTATCCTCTTCTCTTCGCAAACTCATCGAACAACAACGGTGTCCAGTCGGCGGCACCGCGTGCGTCGTCGACTTCGTAAGAATCATTAAAAAATGACCGCACTGTTGATATGTCGTGCAATGCAAAGGCGCTGTCGAACTTGGAGAGATAACCTTTCAATGCACTTTCTGAGAAGTGATCAATTACGTTTCCTTCTCCTCCCGGTCCTGCACGTTCCACCATCTTGCCATGTGAGCCTTCAAAGATGGCGTAGAGCTTCCAGTTGCCTTCACCTGCGATCCAGTTTAACTTTCCATCGCCATCAACCTTATCTGTCAAATTAACTTTTTCACCCTTGTCGCTATATGCCATCAACGTTAATAAGCGCAATGGCCGCTCAAAGATGACCTGATCAAGGGCGAGTGACTGTAGGTTTTTGTTTGACTCAACCGGCCGCTTGAGTTGCGAGATGTTTAGTTGTTTTGGATCGACGCGCGTCAACGGTTCCTTCCGCGTACCCTTCGTTACTGATTTCTCCGTAGAAAAACTTTCATGAACTTCATATATCTGATTTCCTACTGCACGAAGAAACGGTTGTTGAATGAATTCAATTTTCTGAGCAAGGCGTTCACCACTTTTCAATTCATAGATTTGATGCTGCAGGGTTTTACAGGCATCTTTATCAGTGACCCATGGACCACCAAATGGCCACCCTGTTCCTGTCGCCATGTCGATCCCGAGATCCAGTCGTTCACCTTCCTTAAGAGTATGAATTAATAACTCCATCCATTGTGGCGTGAGATAATCCACGAATTTATCTTCATAACCCAGCACACCATAGATGGGCGTGATCTCAACTCCTCCCAATCCTGCCTTTTTGTAAGCTTCCATCTCCACAGTGATACCCTCTTTTGTAAGAGCACTCCCCTGCCACCACCATCGCGTCCATGGTTTTGTCTCACGACCTATTTCTGGCCATGCCGGCTGAACGTCTGCAGCAGGCTGACTGCACTGCAGGAAGATGAACGAGATGAGCAATGCGCAAAAGATTTTCAAGATCGTCATGAAGGCATTAATCGAGGTGAAAAACTTGCTGCAACGGTGTGGTCACGGGAGAAAAATCGTCGTTGGTGTCCATAATGTCTGCCATATACTTCCACCATTTTTTTACAATTGGATTCTTACCCAGATCCTGTGAGCTGTTGCCTGAAACCTTCTGGACGGCAAAGAGAGTATTTGTTTCGTTGTCCAGGAAAATTGAATAATCCGAGATTTCGCTATCCTTTAGAAGTTTACTCAACTCAGGCCAAATAGCTCCGTGTCTTCTTTTGTACTCTTCTTCGAAGCCCGGTTTCAGCTTCATCTTAAAGGCGACAATCATTTTATTTAGATTTAGTGATTTGGGGATTGTCCCAACCCCCCGACCGCCTTCAGGGGAGAATGTCCAAGTGCGAAATGAATGGCAGAGCACTCATCATTTTAAAGTTGAGTCCGATTCCGGAACACGGCATAAAGGTGTCTGAGAGTGTGTGAACGCCGAATGTCCAATGTCCCCCGATTATTATCGGGGCGAATGTCAAATGGAACTACGATTACCTCATACCTTAACCTTATACCCTATCCCTCCATCAAGACGTTATAATCAAACCCTGACCATGACAGTACATGATGGACGGCCACCGGCTATTGCTAAAATTGCCTTTTTATTTGCAATTTCCCAGCTAATAGTCCGACGCATGAGTGTTATTCTTGGTGTGATCTTTCATTTTATCGGCGGCTTTGCTTCCGGTAGTTTTTACATGCCTTTCAAAAAAGTCAAAGGCTGGTCCTGGGAAAGTTATTGGATAATTGGCGGCTTGTTTTCGTGGCTGATCGTACCACCACTCGCCGCATGGCTTACGTTGCCGGGGTTCTCAGAGATTATTGCCAACGCTCCTTCCAGTACAATTCGTTACACTATTTTGTTTGGAGTACTTTGGGGAATTGGTGGGCTCACTTACGGGCTTGGCGTTAGGTACCTGGGAATGTCGCTTGGCAACTCTGTGGTTCTGGGATTTTGTTCTGCGTTTGGCGCCCTTGTACCTTCAATTTACTATAACTTCTTCCCGGCACCTGGTAAGACAACCTTCATGGAATTGCTTACCACAACGTGGGGTCAAATAGTATTAGCAGGAGTGGTAATGTGTCTGCTCGGCATCTACATTTGTGGAAGAGCCGGCGTGTTGAAAGAACGCGAGATGGGGGAAGAACAAAAGAAAAAAAGTGTTGCTGAATTCAACCTTACGAAAGGATTGTTCGTGGCTATAGCTTCCGGAATATTGAGCTCCTGTTTTAACTTCGGTATCGAAGCGGGAAAACCAATGGCAGAAACTGCAGTGGCGATGGGATTAAATCCACTTTATCAGAATAATGTTACCTATGTGGTGCTGCTATGGGGTGGACTTTCTACCAATTTCATATGGTGCATGTTGTTGAATATGCGAAATAAAACTTTTGGAGATTATACGAATGATAAAACACCACTCCTTAATAACTATTCTTTTGCCGCTCTTGCAGGAACAACCTGGTTCATGCAATTCTTCTTTTACGGAATGGGCGAAAGCAAACTTGGCAATGGTGCAAGCTCATGGATTCTTCACATGGCTTTTATCATACTCATTGCCAACATGTGGGGAATATTTCTGAAGGAGTGGCATGGTGTGAGTAAAAAAACGAAGACTACTATTATTGTAGGAATCAGTACGATTATATTATCTGTGCTGGTAGTAGGATATGGAAATGCGATTAAATAATTGAAACAAAAATTTACGGGTATGGCGGCAAATGTAACAACTCAATTCAAGCATGTAAGTTATCTGTGGGACGAAAAGAAAGCAGAAGCCCTGGCTGGCGATGAAGTAGGACTCCTTATTTATCGTTCAAATATTCTCGGCGCCGATCTCCGGCTAACAAACTACGGAGGAGGTAATACCTCATGTAAGGCGATGGCTAAAGATCCATTGACCGGGAAGGAGACTGAAGTAATGTGGGTAAAAGGATCAGGAGGTGATATCGGCACGTTGAAAAAAAGCGGCCTTGCAGCACTGTACGTCGATCGCCTCCGTTCGCTAAAGACTGTTTACCGGGGACTCGAACATGAAGATGAAATGGTTGAATTGTTCAATCATTGTATTTATGACCTTGCTTCAAAGGCACCTTCAATTGACACGCCCCTTCATGGTTTCCTTCCTTTCAAACACATCGATCACCTCCACCCTGATGCTGCTATTGCTATCGCCGCAGCAAAAGACGGAAAGAAAATAACGCAGGAGCTATTCAACGGAACCATTGGATGGGTGGAATGGCAACGGCCGGGATTTGATCTTGGATTGAAGTTGAAACAGTGCCTTGATGAGAATCCGGGTATACGTGGAATAATGTTGGGATCTCACGGCCTCTTTACCTGGGGTGATACTGCCTATGAAAGTTATATCAACACTCTCGAAGTCATTGAACGTTGTGCCCAATACCTTGAAGACAACTACGGTAAACGCAGCCCTGTCTTTGGAGGTGCAAAGGTCAGCAGCCTTGACAAGGAAAAGCGGTTACAACAAGCTTCGCTGCTCGCCCCAATTCTTCGCGGCTTCTGCTCCAGCCATAATCGCATGATCGGACATTTTACGGACGACGACCGCGTGTTGGAATTCGTGAACTCAAAAGATCTTGACAGGCTGGCACCGATGGGCACCAGCTGCCCCGACCATTTTTTGCGGACGAAGATCAGTCCTTTAGTGTTGGGACTCCGTCCTGACGAAAGTCTTGCTGACGTAAAAAGCATCAAGGAAAGACTCGCTCCTGCATTTGACGGTTACAGGGCGATGTATAAAGACTACTATGAAAAATGCAAGCATCCCAATAGTCCCGCGATGCGTGATCCCAATCCTGTGGTAATCCTTTATCCAGGTGTGGGAATGTTCACCTTTGCGAAAGACAAACAAACGGCGCGTGTAGCCGCAGAGTTTTACACCAATGCTATCAATGTAATGAAGGGCGCTGAGGCAGTTTCGGAATATACGTCACTTCCGAGACAGGAGGCATTTAACATAGAATACTGGTTATTGGAAGAAGCAAAACTTCAACGCATGCCTAAACCCAAAGCTCTTTCCGGGCGAATTGCACTGGTGACAGGCAGCGCGGGAGGTATCGGCAAGGCTATTGCAAAAAAGTTCGCGGATGAAGGAGCCTGTGTAATACTAAGTGACAATGATCAGAATCGTTTGAATGAAGCTGAGGAAGAATTCAGGAGTAAATACGGAAAGGACGTTTTCGCCACCTCACTGATGGATGTAACAAATGGTGGTCAGATTGAACAATCGGGCAAAGTTGCGGCATTGGCATTTGGTGGTGTGGACATCGTCGTAAACAACGCAGGACTTTCCATTTCGAAACCTCTGGAAGAACACACAGAAAATGATTGGGATATTCTTTATGACGTCCTGGTGAAGGGTCAGTTCCTTGTTACGCAGACGTGCGTCAATGTAATGCGAAAGCAGGCAATGGGTGGCGATGTGATCAATATCGTCAGTAAAAATGCATTGGTATCGGGACCGAACAATGCAGGATATGGATCAGCGAAAGCTGCACAGCTGCACCTTAGCCGCCTGAATGCAGCGGAACTTGGTCCTGATAAGATCCGAGTGAATGTCATCAACCCGGATGCCGTTATCGCTGACAGTAAAATATGGGCTGGTGCCTGGGCAGAAGGAAGAGCAAAAGCATATGGCGTGAAAGTGGAAGAACTTCCCGCCTTCTATGCAAAACGCACTTTATTGAATGAAATCATTCTACCTGGAGATATAGCCAATGCCTGCTATGCACTAGTGGGTGGACTCCTTAACAAATCAACCGGCAATGTGATCAATGTGGATGGTGGTGTCGCTGCGGGGTTTGTCCGGTAGGCCAAGGGTGGTAAAGTTTCACAGCTCGTGCCTCATTGGCGAGTGAGTTATTTGGGCTAAAGCCCCTGGTAGATGCTAACCTAACCCCCAGCCTGAAGGCAGCCTGAAGGCTGGGGCAATTGATTGATTGCGCTCTGGATGCCAACAATTGCAATTACATTATTAGGCGCTCATCGACCGATTAATCCGGCAGCCCCAGCCTGTAGGCTGTAAATGATTGAGAAGGGTCACGATTTCAACGACGTCATGATACCATCAGGCTATCATCGACAAATCATTAATTGCCCTGGCCTTTAGGCAGCCTTCAGGCTGGGGACTAAGGAAGAAGGAAGAGCCGGGGCTTTAGCCCTGACTCGCGCACGCACTCAGCTATCGCACTGCAATCTTACACTACCACTACTTATTGCTATCTATTTGCGAGGGTGTGCAATCAGACCTTCGATAATAAGGAACTGCGCGGAGATGTAGGTACTCATAACGAGCAAACCCGAATGAGGCAATGGTTCTAGAAATTTGTTGACCGCAAGAAGAGAATCGGAAACCATAAAAAACATCGCGCCAACAAAAACAAACCAAAAGCTGACAACACTCGTGCGACCCAGCCGGAACAAAGCATTCAGGACCATAACCACAAGAACAAGCGCATACACGATCACCGGAAACTTCATTGCACCAAGAGCTGGGTAAAGGATTACAACTAGACCGGTACCCGCTAAGACTATTGGGAAAGCGGCGCGAAGTTTCTGAATTCCCTGAAGAGAATCTTCCTGCTCGCTATTTTGATGCTGGCGGTAAGCAATAATGTAAAAAACGTGTGATATTAGAAATGAGACCAACCCGACCATGAAGTAGATCGAATTAACTGAATCGAACATCAACGATACGTCACCTGCAAGTGAGAAAATTATCGCCAGCAACACCATAAAGGAACGATCTTCTCCTGCAGATAATAGATAGTACACTCCCAGCGTAACCATGATCATTGGCTTACACGGTATGAGAAGCCGTTCGGATTGCGTGGCGATAGAAACTAATTCGCCCAGCGCAACGATAAAAAACAATATTAATGCTATTTTTTTCATGCGGTCACTCGTTGGGAGACTCGTCGTTTAAATAATAAATATAGCACTGCAATACCAGCAAGAGCAGCGCAAATACCAAATACCAGGCTAAAGCGACCAGAATCATTTGCGTATAGTATACCCGATAGAAAAGCCCCGATCCCTATTCCAAACTCCATAAAAATATACACAGACGCTACTCCACGTCCCCTGAATTTCGGATCACTTAGATCCGTCGCCCAGGCTATTAATGTCGGTGAGCTTGTACCGTTTGCCAATCCATATAATGTCACACCCAAAATGAGTTGCAATTCTGTCTGAGAAAATCCAATGACAAGCATTGAAACCAGAATGAAGAATGCACAAACCAGCAGTACAGGTTGTCTTCCGTAGCGGTCCGAAGCTCTACCCCCAACAAGCCGCACAATGAGAGAGGCAATTGTCATATAGGTGAACAACAATCCGTTATTCCTGATTCCTACATATTGTCCGAAGTCAGGGATAAGTGTGAACGACGTTCCATATGAAAAGCCGAGGAGCACCATCACAAGGCAGGGCGCAAGCACGCGCGGTTCGAACAAATCCTGTTTGTTGACTTTCAACAGGCCGATACCATATTTATGCTTTTCATTCAACGTCTCTTTTATACCCATCAGAATGAGAACGGACATCAGGCCGCACGCGGAAGAACAATAAAACACTGCGTCCAGACCAAAGTGATTTGCCAAAGAACCACCCAGTGCAGGACCACCTGCCATGCCCAGCGATCCTGCAGTACCAAATAAGCCCATGGCTTCACCGCGACGTTCAGCGGGGATCACATCAGAAAGATAAGCGGCTGTTCCAGTCGGAGTAAATCCCGTTGAAAATCCGTGAATAAGTCTAAGCAAAAGAAATCCGGCAACGGTGGAGACCAGCGGATAGACCAAACTACAGGCAAAACATACTATTGAACCAACCATGATCACAGGCACGCGCCCGATCTTATCCGCAAGCTTCCCGCTGAAGGGACGTGATAGCATTGCGGTTAATGTGAAGAGTGAAATGATCAGGCCTTTGAAATCCGCTCCCCCCAGGCTGGTAAGGTATTGCGGTAATTCAGGGATCAGCATGTTAAAGCTGGCAAAAAATAACAGCGAACTTGTACAAAGCAGCCAGAATTGCGAAGAATAGATTTTTACGTTAACCAATATTCAAGAAATTTTTCGGTCGCTGTTTACCGTTCGATCAATACCTGTTCAAGATCGGCGGCTAATTCGGGGTTAGTTGGATGTTTAGCGTTCAAATCTACAAAGTTTCCATCCCTGTCGATTAAAACATAATGTGGAATTTGGTGTACGTCAAATATTTTCAATAAATCTGGATAGGCTCCAACTCTGAAATGGCTTATTCGACCAGTTCTGAAGTCAAATGAATCAAGGATGTTATTCCACCCTTCCGGGGTTTCATCGAGAGACACGAATACCAATGATAACTTCGATCCGTAACGTAGAGACAATTCCTTAGCAGACAATAGCTCATTGACGCAAGGCCCACACTTAGCCGCCCACAACGCTACGTATACAGGCTGTCCTCGTTTCTTATTCAACATCTCGAAAAATCTGAGTTCATCTTGTTTTGCTGATCTATACCTGTTCTTTTCGAGGTTGTTGTATTCCAGGTATTGCTCATTGAGGGACTGTGTCGACTGGAGGTCATTCAAAATGGATGGTCGCAGAGGAATGGCAGTTAGTGCATTATAGTTCTTCCAGAAGTCTGCGTCATATTCAATGGCTGCAAGCTGTTCGCGGCCGGGTTCATCACCTCTGAAGCCGGGAAAGTCGTCAAGTTCAATTTCACCGGTCATCAGTTCGACAACGTAAGTATGCCCGAAGTTTTCTGTTACGTTGAATAAATAGCCTTCTTTCCTGGAGTATTGGTGATAGTACTTTCCATTGTACTTCCGGTATGTCGTTATCGACTTCGTTTTCTCCGTGGATGTTTCCTGGCTGAACTCAGCTCTTACAATAGCATATTCTTTCGACGTTATGTACAACAAGCCGCTTTGCGAGCATTTGAGAAGCGTACCATTGCCCAGTACGATGCTGTCTTTTTTTAGTCTGTATCCAATCTTGTAAACTTCCTCTCCGTCAAAATAGGTCAACCCATCGATGGTAAAATCGTACAGCTTGGGACTCTTTTTAAGAATACTTACTTCAAATGGTCTTATAATATCAAATGAACCAAGACTTGCCTTCGTCTGGTACGGCACTGGATCGCTGCCCAGGACGGCATACAAACCAAACGCTCGATGCGTGTCTTTGATATGAGTATGATCAAAACTGCGTCTCAATTGTGTTACCCGTACTTCCTCTTTTTGTCCCGGAGCAGTTTGCTGTACTTTATATCCATTGGTTTTATAATGTTCGACGGCAGCTTCAATCAAACGGCCATACACAGAATCTTCAATACAGTAATGCCTGTAGAAGTGCCGGTAAAGGAACGGCTGGGTATTGTAATTCTTTTTAATGCCATCAAACGCTTTTTCGACAATCTTCCTGGGGTGTTGGCCTAATACTGTCACTTCGCCCAATTGCACGACTTCTTGCTCTAACCTCACCAACAAGAAAGGCGTTGGATCATTAATAACTGACGTTTTGAATCCTATGCTGGAAATCTTTAGTACAACACGGGACAGACCCAGCGCACCAGAGATCTTCAATTGAAAATAGCCCTGGTCATCTGCGGCCGATCCAATTGGCGAATTGTCTACGCTAACCGATGCGTATGCAACGGGGGCGCCATTCTCTGCCGAAACTATTCGTCCTTGAATTGATAGTGTGGAATCCTGAGCGTGTGCGACGCTACAAGAAATGTGGATGACAACAAGTAGTCTCCACATAAAACCCATCTGGAAAATTGTGGACACCAGTCGCTCACGCACTTTAATAGTATTTGAAAAAGTCTAATTCTGTGGCTGTCCTTGCGCTCCCAGCAAAAATGCCTTTATAAAATCGTCGAGATCTCCGTCCAAAACATTTTGCGCATCGTGACGTTCTACCCCCGTCCGCGCATCCTTTACCAACTTGTAAGGATGAAGCACATAGTTCCTGATCTGAGAACCAAAGTCAATTTTCATTTTTCCAGCTTCGATCTTGTCGCGCTCTGCATGCCGCTTCTCCATCTCACGTTGATACAACTTCGATTTCAGCATCTGCATCGCACGCTCGCGGTTCGCATGTTGTGAACGCTCCACCTGGCAAACGATAACGATACCGGTGGGCTTATGCGTCAGTTGTACTTTCGTTTCAACTTTGTTGACGTTTTGTCCGCCAGCGCCGCCCGATCGCGAGGTTTGTATTTCGATATCCGCAGCATTGATTTCGATTTCGATCGAGTCATCTACTTTGGGATAGACGAATATCGATGCGAACGAAGTATGACGTCGTTGATTGGAATCAAACGGCGAGATCCTCACTAAACGATGAACGCCTATTTCGGATTTGAGTTTTCCGTAAGCGAAGGGACCCTCCATTTCGAGCGTTGCCGACTTGATGCCGGCTACATCACCTGATTGATAATCTATCTGAGAAACCTTATAACCGCTCTTCTCCCCCCACATGATATACATCCGGTTGAGCATATCCGCCCAGTCCTGACTTTCTGTACCACCAGCTCCAGGGTTAATTTCAACAACCGCTCCCAGCTGATCCTCGTCCTTGCTGAGCATCTTCTTGAACTCAAGCTCCTCTACCGCTTTGGCAGCACGGTCAAATTCACGGTCAAGTTCCTCCTCCCCCACGTCGCCAGCCAGATGAAATTCGTATAACACGTCGAGATCCTCAACCTGCTTGGTGATGTTCTCGAACGCGTCTGTCCAAACCTTTTTACTGCGGATATTCTTAAGAATTACTTCCGCATCCTTAGGTCTATTCCAAAAGTCAGCCTGTTGTGTGATTAATTCTTCGTCTTTTACCTCGACACTCTTACGGTCGTAGTCAAAGATACCCCCTCAAGGCGCTAACACGAGCCTTCAAATCCTTCAATTGATCTGTCGTCATAAGTGAAATACTGATTTTGGGCAAAAGTAATTATTTCTCCGAAACTAATTCTGAATAACGGATGGATCAAACCTGTTTAGTTCAGGCATATAAAAAGCCGACCCCTTCTCGGCAGTTAGCAAACGATATTTACCGCCAATCCGCTGTGATTTTTTCTTTATTAGCATGAGTGGAAGGCCCACACCAGCGAGCACCGCAGATGTAGTGGCAACACTTTCATGGATAGTAGCGTTCTCACCATGAACAACAACCGTGTTGAACTGATCGATTAAAAAATAACCAACACCCCCAATGACTAGCATGGTGCCCACCCTGTTACCAAAACTTGAGTGCTTGAAATAAACCCTGTCAATTTTGTGGAACGGTACTATTTCCTTGTGCGCCAAAACAGCCGTATCGTAGAGGTTGTTGACATAACTTGTTTTTACCGTCTTTGAGCCTTTTAATCGGTAAATGAATTCATCTCCATAAAAAAGCCTCAACAACACTTTTTCTCTTTTCAGTAGCACCAATTGCTTCTGGCTATACGCAAAAGTAAATGGCAATAAGCTAATGAATAAAACAAGGCAACCTGAGAACTTTTTCACACGTCCGTATTTCTGTTAAAATTAGGGAAAATAAGGGTACCTAGGTGTCTAGGTAGCTAGGTAGCCAGGTTACCTGACTTAGACCTTAAGCACCCAATTGAACGCGTCTTCTTTTATCCCACGCTTGATTTTGTCAAGTTCAGCGTAGACCTTATTTGAAAATCCCGTCTCATGAACAGGTGGTAAGTTATAGTCCTTTCCATCGTAACCTATTACTTCGATTCGAGCGATAGTCGCTGCAGTACCGACACCAAATGCCTCTTTTACAATGCCATTCTGTAAGCCTTTCACCAGTTCACTCACGCTTATCTTCCGTTCCTCCACTTTCATCCCCCAATGACGCGCAATAGTAAGAACGCTATCGCGGGTGATACCTGCCAATATTGAGTCACTAAGCGCCGGAGTAACCAGAGTGTCTTCAATAACAAACATAAGATTCATCGTCCCGGACTCCTCGATGTATTCATGTCTTTTGCCATCCGTCCAGATCAACTGATGATAGCCTTTCTCCTGTGCGATCTTTGACGGGTAAATCGCGCTCGCATAATTGCCAGCTGCCTTCGCGAAGCCCGTACCACCTTCAACGGCACGGGTATACTTTGTTTCTATTTTAACTCTCAAAGGCTGCGAATAGTATGCGCCCGAAGGAGATGCGACAATCATGAATGTAAAATCTACCGACGGCCGAATACCAATGTATTCGTCGGCGGAAAAAAGAAATGGTCGTACATACAATGAGCTGCCTTCTTCCTTTGGTACCCATTCCCGGTCCAGGTCAAGCAAAGTTATCAATCCGTCGATAAAGAGTTCCTCGGGTACTGTCGCTAATGCCATTCGCTCAGCGGAAATATTCATTCTCTTCCAATTATCAATCGGTCTGAACACTAATATTTCATCATGTTGACCGCGATGTGCCTTGAGTCCTTCGAATATAGCCTGCCCGTAATGAATGGCCGGACTCGCCGGACTGATCGGGATATATCCATACGGAGCGATGCGCAGATTTTGCCATGCGCCACCTCTGAAATCTGCCACGAACATGTGATCCGTAAAAGTTCTGCCAAACATCAACTCTTTGAAATTGACCCCATGAAGCCTGGATTCGCTAACCCTTTCGATTTTAATCTTTTCTGTGCCAACCATGTTTAATGAGTTTTACGGGGCCCAAGATAGGCCTTATTTCCAAGGAAGGCTAACACTTGTTAGCAAAATCACATGCGGGGTTTCCACGGCGTTTCTTCCGCTTTTAACTCATGCGCTATTTTACGACTCAACACGAACAGATAGTCCGAAAGGCGGTTGAGATATTTAATAATGAGTGGATCGACAGCCTCGTGCTCGCTAAGCGAGATGCAGATTCGCTCTGCTCGCCGGCAAACGGTCCGTGTAACATGACAATAAGAGATGGATGGGTGACCACCTGGGAGAACGAAGGATCGCATAAGAGGAAGCTCGCTGTCCATTGCATCGATCTTGGTTTCGAGGAAACTAACGTCTTCTTCTATCAACAAGGGAGTCTTGACCTTTGTGTTTCCTGGTTCGGTGGCCAGAATAGAGCCGATAGTAAACAGTCTGTCCTGAATTTCAATAAGCTCGTCCTTGCGGATGCGATTGACTTCCTGGTCGCGTATGAGCCCCAAAAAACTGTTCAACTCATCCACTGTCCCATACGTTTCGATCCGCAAATCAGCCTTAGAGACGCGCTTACCGCCAAAGAGAGAGGTGGTGCCCAGGTCGCCGGTTTTTGTATAGATTTTCATTCTGCCTCCTATGTCTAGTCAAGTTAGGAGATGTAAAGCAATTACAAAAAAAAACGGAGAGCAGCGGTTGTTGACTGGTTATTGAACCGGAGTAGGTTGGCTGCGATTGACTTTATCATTCTTGTGATCCCACTCTATAAGTCCATCACGCAGACGAATGATACGGTGGGCATAATGGGCGATATCATCCTCGTGGGTTACCATGATGATCGTGTTGCCCTGGTCGTGAAGCTCCTGGAATAAGCCCATGATATCATAGGAAGTTTTTGTATCAAGGTTTCCCGTAGGTTCGTCAGCAAGAATGATCGAGGGGTTATTTACGAGAGCCCGGGCTATGGCTACACGCTGACGCTGTCCTCCTGATAGCTCGTTTGGTTTGTGATGATGACGGTCGGCGAGGCTAACATTCTCAAGGGCCTGCATCGCCATATCGTTGCGGTCGGACTTGTTGTATCCGGCATATATCAGCGGAAGGGCGACGTTGTCCAGCGCGGATGCACGTGGCAAGAGGTTAAACGTTTGAAAAACAAAGCCTATTTCCTTATTTCTGACCTCAGCAAGCTCGTTTTCCGTCATGTCGCTAACGAGATGATCGTTCAGCCTGTAACTACCCGCAGAAGGAGAATCAAGGCATCCCACGATATTCATCAACGTGGATTTGCCAGAACCTGAAGGCCCCATGAACGCCACGTATTCGCCTTTATTGATAGTTATTGAAATATCCTGAAGGGCGTTCACAATGTTAGTGCCCATTGTGTATCTCTTGGCAACGTTGTGTGTTTCAATAATTTTCATTTCCTATTGGTTTACAAAATGAACCTATAATTACATTGATGCGGGCAAAAGTTAGAAAGTTTGCTATTAATTATACTCCCTTGAGGTGATTTGGTTGCAATTCCCCTAACCGCTCAAAAAATTCCCTGCAATTTAATTTATCCTGGCGTTTGTTACCTGCCCTGGGAGAGGATTTACGCAATTGACGTTTCTCCCCTGACGAATGTTACACACTCGCTGATGACCTGGTCATCTTTCAGGATTCTAGTATGGCCAAGACCTTTCGTCTTAATGAGTCTCGCGGCAGGATATAAGTTAATAAGATGGTCGGCCTGTTTTACACTCACTTCCTTGTCGTTTTCATCGTGGATCAATAACAGGTCAAGCGGTCGTGGCAAGTGCTTTATGAAATAGGACGCCGTAAATTCATCAAACGGTCTGCCTTGCGTCTTAAGTATATAGTCCTTGAAAAACTTTGCTGTTGAAGACGAGCCATTTATCGCCTTCAAATAGGTATCGATAATTTCCTCACCGATGGTTGGACTCGCTATGTTGACGAGCTTCGGAATTGTCAATCCATTCGATGCAGAAAATAACGACGCTGCACCTCCAAATGAATGCGCTACGATTGCAGCCGGTTCTCCTATGCGCTCGTAAATTCTGATAAGGGTTTGTTCGAATTCAATCAGTGTCGTGCTTTTACCGTCAGATTTTCCATGAGCGGGACCGTCAAATGCGACGACCATAAAACCAGCGGCATTAAAAGGTTTGATAAAACGACGAAACTGCATTGCCCTGCCGCCCCAGCCATGAACAAACAGTACCGGTCTTCCCTCTCCCCATGAATAGCACTGGATGCGCTTGCCGTTTATTTCAATGTCAAATTTCTTCGCGAAAGTTTCGGCTTTCTTCTCTTTGTCGGGAACAGCAAATCGAAATGGTGTAAAGAACAACTTCACAAAGTAACGGTGGGCCAGTGCAGGAGCGATGGCTTCAACCTTGGGATATACCCAACGTATGATCTTAAGGGGTAAGGGTGTCTTATCTTTCTTCACAATACCATCAACTATTGGATTGAAAAACGGAATGTAGAGGTTTTGTATTCAAATGTCTGAAGATCATAAACGCGCTCAGCAAAAAACACGTCATTTGACTTGTCCACCAGCACCACCGTTGAGCATCTTGAGCCATAGTTCGGTGTCTTGATGAACATCGATGATAACGCCCGCTCTCGTTCAAGCGTCAATCCTGTATTCGGCAACTTGTCGTCATCGGCTACATGGTCATCGTAAAGGATTTCAAATAACTGTTCCGGATCTACATTGTTCTGCCGAAGCGCCGGAGCTATTTTCTCTTTGCCTATCAGAACTTTTGGCCAGGGACTTTCGAGAAGATGATTGCTTAATCCATAAAAGCCAGGTGTAAGTTTGGTAACGCCTTCCCTATAGTTTGAATAATACCAGAGCTCTTCCGGATTTCCTAAAATGAGGTTGAAGCCATTATATTTTTTTCCATCTTTTTCGATCTCGTGCATGTAGGATCCCGGCGTTATTTCCGACTTGAGATAGTCTGACACAAGCTGACCACGCGATGGTGCAGCAGGATTGATACTATGCGGGTCCCTGTAATTAGTGAGCATGCTGATCTTTCCAGACTTCGTCAAACCCAGCCAGGTTCCGCCTGCTTCAAGATCACGTCCCGCAAGGATCTGTGGATAATCACGCCAATAATTTGCAGCTTCAGTTTTTCGATTATAAAATTCATCACGATTGGCGGCAACGATAAGTTTATAATTCGGATGATGTTGAAGTGAAATAAAGATCAGACACATTGTCGACGGAATTAAAAAAAGTTAGTCTGCTGGGGTGACTTAATAGACGTCGCCGTGATGCATTTTAGTCTTCTTCAAACAGTTCGAGCTGCAGCGGAAGCAAGGTAAAGGATTTTCTGTGAAAAGGAGTTACTCCCCACTGACGAATACCATCGCGATGAGCTTCGGTAGGATATCCGACATTGGTTTCCCAGCTGTATCCGGGAAACTGACCAGCCAGCTTAACCATCAGATCATCACGATAGGTCTTGGCAAGAATGGATGCAGCGGCAATGGACAAGAATCTGCCGTCACCTTTTATGATACATTCATAACGAACATCGGAATATGGTTTAAACCTATTGCCATCGATAAGCAACAATTGCGGTCGGGTTTGAAGCTTGTCGAGTGCAAGGTGCATCGCTTTAAAAGAAGCATTCAGGATATTAATCTTATCGATCTCCTGATGATCAACTTCGCCTACAGCCCACTCCAATGCATCTCGCAAGATATCCACCCTCAACTCTTCACGTTCTTCTTTTGTGAGCTGTTTTGAATCGTTTAATTTTTTGTGCCGATAACGCTTTGGTAATATAACTGCCGCCGCAACCACAGGTCCCGCTAAACAACCGCGACCGGCTTCATCACATCCGGCTTCAATAAGATCTTTCGTGAACGACGACCTCAGCATATGCACAAACTTAAGGCTGAAATGATTTCCGACAAAAGAATTTCAATAGCTTTGAGATTCTGTGAACAATCCTCGTCGTGATATCTTAAGAATCAGACGACATCAACACGTTAACGACCAATAACTTTAGACGGTATGGCTCAAGAAGAAATCAAGAATCCATGGACAACACTTTCGGGTGAAGAAAAATATGAAAACAGGTGGATCAAGGTTACAGAATACCAGGTGATCAATCCCGGTGGCGGAAGAGGTATCTATGGAAAGATCCACTTTAAGAATAAAGGAATTGGAATCATACCGGTCGATAACGAAGGAAATACCTGGCTTGTGGGCCAATACCGCTATACGTTGAATGAATTTCATTGGGAAATCCCCGAGGGTGGCGCACCACTGAATGAGGATCCATTGACTGCAGCACAGCGGGAACTGAAAGAAGAAACAGGGTTGACTGCAAAAAAATGGACGCAGTTGTTGCGAATGAATACTTCCAACTCAGTGACGGACGAGGAATGTTTGATTTTTCTTGCCGAAGATCTTCAGCAAGGAGATAGCGAGCTGGAAGATACGGAAGCCGATCTAAAGGTTCGTAAAGTTCCATTGAAGGAAGCGCTCGATATGGTAGTCCGCGGTGAAATCGCCGATAGCATGAGCATGATGGGATTGTTGATGCTGGGGAGAATGAAAGGGTTATAGCACCCCACCCTGTACATGACCATCAAGACACATATACGCGAAAATTTTCAGCTAGCGTATCCGGTAATGCTAACCAATCTTGGTCATGTGATGATTGGTGTAGCCGATAGCGTCATGGTCGGTCATGTCAGCGCCACATCACTGGCTGCTGCTGGTCTGGCAAACGTCGTGTTCAATGTCCTGATGCTTTATGGTATCGGCGTATCCTATGCGATAACGCCATTGGTAGCGGCCGCTGATGGCGCCGGCAAAAAGAATGACATCATCGAAACGCTTCGTCACGGCCTTGTCATCAACGTCGCCAACGGTATTATGCTTGCTGCGATCGTTTACGCTTGCAAAGGCCTCCTTTATTACATCGATCAGCCAACTGAAGTAGTACCTCTTTCAATCCCATACTTAAGTATTGTTACTTTTTCTCTGATCCCCATGCTTATTTTTCAGACCTTCAAACAATTTGCAGAGGGTCTTTCCAATACCCGCATTGCATTGGTCATAATCATAGCGAGCAATGTTGTTCATATCGGGCTGAACTACATCATGATCTTTGGACATGCAGGATTTCCAGCCATGGGTCTGAACGGCGCAGGATGGGCGACTTTCATGTCTCGTATTTTCATGGCAGCATCATTCGCGGGATACATCTATTTCGCGCCGCGTTTCAGACAATTCAGAGGTGGATTTTCTTTAGGCAAATATTCTAAAACACTTTTTAACAAGATGCTTCGCCTCGGCGTGCCCAGCGGGTTCCAGTTCATTTTCGAAGTGGCAGCATTCGACTTTTCGCTGGTGATGATGGGATGGCTTGGAGCAACAACACAGGCTGCACATCAGATCGCTATCAATCTTGCCACCGTTAGTTACATGACCACGGCCGGACTAGCTGCTGCAGCAACGATCAGAGTGAGCTATTTTTTGGGTAAACGCGATTTTAAGAATTTAGGGACAGCGGCTTATACATTGCTAGGAATGGCCCTGCTATTTATGACGCTGTGCGCTTTGACATTTATCGTCGGAAGACATTGGCTGCCCGGACTGTACGTAGAAAACTACGAGGTGATCAGAATCGCATCGACGTTGATGATAATAGCAGGATTATTTCAACTTTCCGATGGCACGCAGGTCGTATGTGTTGCTGCTCTTCGCGGCCTTCAGGACGTTAAAATACCTTCATTATTGATTTTTATTTCTTACTGGATCATCGGGCTACCCCTCGGCTACTGGCTAGCATTTGTTATGAACTTAGGCGCCATCGGAATTTGGTCAGGACTTCTGATCGGACTTACAATAACCGCTGCAGCGATGTTTGTTCGCTTTCGCGTTCTGGCCGGAAAGTTGTCGAGTATCGGCGGCCAATAAAAGACACAACTACTTCAGGGGTTCAATTGAGATTGCCTCGCACAAAGCAGATGATTTATAAATATCCTGTCCTTTAATTATCGTGTGAACACGTCGGATGTCACTCATTTGACGAAGTGGATCTCCATCGATAATGATGATGTCTGCAACTTTTCCGGGTTCAAGAGAGCCAAATTCTTTTTCCTTGCCGGCCACTTTTGCCGACTGAAGTGTTGCGATCTTTAGCACGTCGGCATTCGGGATGCCCGCCTTTGAATAGTTCTCCAACTCCTTGTGCAACACAAATCCAGCCACGTCGTCGGTCCCTGGTACAATAGTGATACCGTTGTCATGTAGAAGTTTAGTCATGTCAAGCATTTTTTGAAACGACGCAGCATAAACCGCCTCCTGGCCATTGGGAACTTCCAACGCTCCGCCTGACTTGAAGCTTCTCTGAAGTTCTGGCGGCAATCTGTCTGCCACCGCCGCCATGGTTGGAACGGGTTTTCCGTTCTGGGGTACAAACATTGTCTCAAAGAAGCTGACGGTTGGGTCAATTACTATGTTCCTCTCCTTAAGTTGTTTTATAAATGCTGTTACCTCTTTGCTAGATAAATCGAGCTTTGCAGCGTTTTGCGCCACGGCGTGAAACCGAATAGGCGTCCTGGTATCCAACTCCTTCCCAAGGAAATTCAGGAACACCATATTCATATGTTGTATTTCGTTATAACCTGCCTCAATGGCTTCTGATGCAAGCATATGGGCCGGAACGTGACCACTTACTCGCATACCATTGCGATGCGCCTCATCAGCCAGTGGTTTGACCCATTCAGGCTTCAACGAGCTGTAAAGTTTTATCTGAGCGTAGCCAAGTGAGTTATAATGTTTGACAGCGGCAATTCCCTCCTCCACAGTTGATATCCTCGCTCCGGTTGGGCCCGAATAAGGACCAGCACCATCGATAAATCCACACATCACTTGTATCCGCGGACCGAGAACAGTTCCATTATCTATTTCTTTCTTTCTATCAAACAACGATTCTCCATTGGCCATGTCGCGTACGCTGGTAACGCCGCAGGCAAGATCCTGTATCCCCTCCGTAAGGTCTGAATAATGAACGTGCATATCCCAAAGTCCAGGCATCACGAACTTGTTGGCGGCATCTACAGTTGTGTAGCCCTTGGGAATTGACGACCCCTGTAACACTTTTTTTATCAGGCCATTTTCCACCAGGATCGTCGTGTTTGGCTTGACAGTTCCAGTCTTTGTATCGAAGACGCTTGCATTAATTATTGCAATCCCACCCTCAACCCTTTGGCGGACATTCGTTGCAATGTCTTTGAAGTATTTCTGCTCATATTTCTTTTGAGTGACTAACAATGTGTCGTTGAGATTTTCATATCCCTTTCGTAGCACAGCAAACCAATCGCCGGGGATCGCAAACAAAGTGTTGTCTTGATCTATCCAGCTATATGTTGGTGTGAGTCCTATTCCCGATACTGAGATTAATCTAAGCTTCCTATTGCCAACAGCTTTTTCCGTTAGAACAACAAGCTTGCTGCTACCGCTGGGAAGCAGCTTAACGGTGTGGTCAGGGGTCGAAAAGTACTCACGATAAGAAATCCCTGCCTGGATCTTCAGCGCCAGGTAACTTATGTCTCCATTTACCCGGCGTTGATCTTTTTCATCGGGGTTTTCCCAGGAGGCAATTCCATTGGAAATGTTGAATTTTTCGTGGACTGGTTTTTTGTAATAATCCACGCCAGAACCTTCCAACCAGGTGATGAATCCATTCTCATTCTGTCTATATCGTGTTACAGTGCTATCGCCCCTTCCTCGATCATTGTATTGCATGTTCTCCACGTATGTACCATCTGCTTCCGCGCGGCGAGTTAGCGCGCCAGCCTTCTTGCCACTCATAAGAATTGTATACTCGATGGTATTCTCTTGTGCGAAGGATTGGATACAAAGGATAGCCAATAGTGCGACGCAGGGGATATAAAATCTCATGGGGGCCGGGAGTCACGTTAATACAGTAAGATATACATAAAATATTCTTGTCAGCAGTTGCCCGGGCGACAAAGTGTAAACGACGCCGTAAATTGGTTGGATAATTATTATCTCTTAGCGCATAAGTTTATAGATTTAAGAATTGAAGTCAGCAACACACCTACCTATGACCGAAAACGCAAAACCTGTACATCAGTCGCAGACCACGATCACTGAACTGATGATTCCTTCCTATGCCAACTTTGGCGGCAAAATACACGGTGGAATATTACTTTCCCTCATGGACAAAGTAGCCTACGCCTGTTCCAGCAAACATGCAGGTGCTTATTGTGTAACGGTGTCTGTCGACCGTGTTGAATTCATGCAACCCGTTGAGGTCGGTGAGCTGGTTTCGCTACACGCCTCCGTGAACTATGTAGGACGTACATCGATGATCGTTGGCATTCGTGTCGAAGCGGAGCAGGTTAAAACCGGCACAATGCGTCATACCAATTCCTGCTACTTTACCATGGTCGCAAAGGATGATGACGACAAGCCTGCCGAAGTTCCGAAGCTGATTCTGCAAACACCCGAGGAAGTGAAGCGTTTCATCGAGGCGATGCGGTTAAAAGAAATCAGAACGAAAGTAAGGGAACAGTTGAACGACGCCAGATCACACATCGAAGTCAGTCGTGCCGCCGAGATATTGAAAAATGAAAGATGTATCATTACCAACACCCTTCAACCTTAATAACGTCGATAAATGAAATATGCTTTACTACTGATCCTCTTTTCATTTCAGCTTACACTTGCTCAACATCCGGCCATACTCAGCCAACGAGATCAGGCCCGGGTTATCGATGACGTTTTGGACGATCGCCTAAAAAATCTTTTGCCTTCGCTGATGCGGAGAGAAGGGTTCGATATGTGGGTAGTGATAAGCCGTGAATACAACGAAGATCCGGTAATCAAAACATTCCTTCCGGCCACATGGCTTGCGGCGCGAAGAACCACAATGCTTGTGATGTATGACCCTGGGGAAGGAAAGGAAATGGAATACCTGGCTGTCGCGCGTTATGATGTTGGAAAGATTTTCAAACGAGCGTGGGATCCCGAACATCAACCTGATCAGTGGGCACAACTTGCCAGGATAATTCGCGAAAGAAATCCTAAGAAGATCGGAATAAACAAGGCGGAGCATTACGGCCATGCCGACGGACTCACGGCGAACGATCACGAACAACTGCTTAAAGCACTGGATCCAAAACTTCAAGGGAAACTCGCTTCCGCGGAACGTCTTGCTGTCGCCTGGCTTGAGACAAGAAGTGAAAAGGAAATGGCGCTGTATCCTCAGATATGCCGTATCGCTCACGAAATAATCAGGGAAGGATTTTCAGACAAAGTCATACAACCGGGAGTCACTACCACAGACGATGTCATTTGGTGGTATCGCGAAAAGATCAAAGAGCTAAAGCTGGATACATGGTTCCATACGTCGGTCTCTATTCAACGAAATGAACCGGACGTAATTTTCACAAAACGTCCGCAACCCGTCGTCATCATGCCGGGTGATCTTCTTCACGTAGATTTCGGTATAACCTATCTCCGGCTGAACACGGATACACAACAGCACGCCTATGTATTGAGGTCAGGTGAAACGGATGCTCCCGAATACTTAAAAAAAGCTTTACAAACGGGAAACCAGCTACAGGACATTCTAACCGGCAACTTTAAAACCGGAAGGAGTGGCAACCAAATACTGGCTGAATCGCGTAAGCATGCTATTGAAAAGGGAATAACACCATCGATCTATACACACCCTATCGGATATCATGGTCACGCCGCGGGAACAACCATCGGACAATGGGACATGCAAAACGGTGTACCCCACACGGGTGATTACACCTTGCACACAAACACGGCATACTCCATCGAGTTGAATGTGACAACTCAAATCCCTGAATGGAAAAAAGAGATACAGATAAAACTGGAAGAAGACGGCTTCTTCGACAATGCGGGTAAGTTCAGGTACATCGATGGACGGCAGACTGAACTAATCCTCATACCAAATAACATGTAGCCCACACGTAAAACAATGAGCGGCATTATTGTTGTGGTATGCTCGCCACACTAAACCCCCATTGTTATGAAAAATCTTTTCACCCCGTTTTTGCTTTTCTTGTCCGTTCATTGCCTGCACGCCCAGGACGCTCCTGTTTCTTATCAGAACGACATTGGATTTAACACCACGTTTGCCTTACAGGGAGTTCTTAACTCCAATCGAACTCCTTTTTCTCTGATGTACAAAAAATACAAGGCTGAAAATAGGGCCTGGAGGCTCGGGATGGATACGTATGTTAACATCACCAAAACCGATTCAAAGACGAGCACGTCAAGTTTCACAGACTATTCATCGGGGTACGTGGGCCTGGTGACCGGAATGGAATTACAAAATAAGATCGACAAAAGGTGGGTGTGGTACTATGGAGGTGATATTGTGCCCTTTTATTCATTTTCTAATTACGACAGTTTTTCCAATGGAGAGTTGTCCTGGGAAGAGGAGTACAAGGAATTTGGCCTTGGCTTACGACCTTTTCTTGGGATCCGTTTTGACATCAGTCCGCGTTTGTACTTGTCGGCCGAGGCCAATGTTCTTTTAAGCTATGCCCGAACGAAGAGCTTCGCTTCAAATGTGAATGACCCCATACCTGCCCGTGACACTGAAGGAGCGCATATTGTCTTCACTGCAAATCCCGCCAGTGGTCTGTTCCTCTATTACAGGTTTTAATCTTACCGTCAAGCAAAAGTCGTTGTCCAGATTTCGTTGCACTGATGAAACTGCGGGATAGGGTTACTTCTGATAACCCTATTCCTTTGTTACCTTTGAGCGATGAGAATTTTAAAGGCAATATACACGGGTTATGGCGTTGCGGTATTTGCAACTCTTTTCCTTGTTCTTTTTCCTTTTTTTCTGATACCGATCTTTTTTTCCAGTCAGTTCAGGCTTACCGGAATCCTTAACAGGTGGTGGGCACGTTTGCTTTTTATTTTTATCGGAGTTCCCTTTAAAGTTGAGCTTCGCGGTAAGCTTGATCGAAAGAAACATTACATATTCTGCTCGAATCATTTTTCTTATCTCGATATCCCGACGTTGGGTCTGGTTCCTCACAATACCATTTTTGTAGGAAAGACCGGCATTGAAAACATTCCGCTGTTTGGGTACATGTACGGGAAGCTTCACATTACGGTAGACAGGTCAAAACTAAAAAGCCGATACACTTCTCTCAAAAAGTCCCTTGAGGCAATAGACGAAGGAAAGAGCCTGGTTATATTTCCTGAGGGAGGAATTATTACACCGAAGGACCCGGTAATGGGGCGATTTAAGGATGGTGCCTTCCGTATAGCGATAGAAAAACAAATCGAGATTGTGCCTGTTACCATTCCGTATAATTGGATAATTTTGCCACCTGATCAGTTTCTGTTGCGCTGGCATCCGTTAAGGGTAATCGTTCACGAACCGCTGGATACAAAAGGCCTTACCGTGAATGATATCGATGGCTTAAAACAGAGACTGTTCACTATAATTGATGAAGAACTGAATACACAGTTGAAAAATGAAAATCGATCGCGCTCTACTGGACAAAATAGCACATCTCTCCCGGCTGGAATTTGATGACAAGGATGCTGAAAAGATGATGAAGGATATGACTGCTATTGTTGATTGGGTAGAAAAACTGAAGGAGGTCAATACCGAAGGTGTCGAGCCGCTCACTACCATGAGCTATGAAGTAAATGTGCTTCGGGAAGATGAAGTAAAGGAACACCTGAGCCATGAACGGGCTTTAAAAAATGCGCCCAAAAAAGACGCCGACTATTTTCGTGTGCCCAAGGTGCTTGAATAGGTATACGGTATAAGGTATAAGGTATAGGTGCCACATTACGTGGTGTTTCAGTTGGAGAAGTATTCAACTGAGTTCAAGGAGCTTCATCAAGAGAATATCTATACTTCTGAACATCCGGCGGCCGGCGAAGGAGGCCGGCAATAAAAATCCCAGTTTGCGTTAAAGAACAAAACCGCTAGGTTTGGTTGCAGGAGTCAGCGCATGTCTCAAACTACGTTAGCTTGCGTTCTAATCAAGTCACCTTATGGGTCTATTATTTTTCTGGAAAAGTTGGCTGAAAGATTACCGTTGGATATGGCATTTGTGTGCAGCCACTTTTATTCTTTCTGTCTGCTTCCTGTGGTATTCTTATTTCCAGGGCGCAAGTGGTGTCATCAATTGGGTTAAGCTCCAGGAACAAAAGATTATTGAAACTTCAATCAATAGTTTTCAACTCGGCCCTTTTAATATCAGTGTCCCTGCCGACAGCTACGCAATACTCGAATACTTTCACGGAAGTGATATCAAGCCTAATATAACTGCCTCTTATTTGCTTCTCGCAGTTCTTGCTTTTAGCGGAGTGATCATCATTTCTGTCGTTACCACGCTTGAAAAGTTCTGGTATTTTATCGGCATGGCATTGTTTCTGTTGTTCATAGTCAGCTTGCGACTTGAGGTGCTTGGCATCTTTGGAATGTATAGTAAGATACCAGTGGCCATCGTAATTTTGCTGTACACAATCCCCAGTTTCTATTTCAACCGAATTAAAAATACATACCCGTTTCTCAAACGACTACTTGTTTTTGCGGCATTGACCATTCTTTTAATTATCGTCATCGCTTTTTTTTCGGCAGTACAATATCCTTTTTACCATCTGAGCCTTACAGGCTACTTACCGGCATTAATTGTCAGCGTGATATTTATCATTACGGTTTCCCATGAAGTGCTGGCCTCATTCATTTACATTGTCAGTCAGGGAACGTCGAAAAGTCTTCAGCATTTCGGATTGATCAGTGTCATTTATATGACGAATGTGATCATTACCTGCTTTCATGAGCTTGGTGTCATCGAATGGAATTTCCTTTATATCAACCTTTACCTATTGCTGACAATATCGGCCATCCTGGGTATATGGGGATTCAGGCAGAGGGAAGTGCTATACGATAACATAGTTGCCTATGCTCCGTTCGGTGCATACTTTTTCGTGGCCATAGGTGCCATATGCTTCGCTACGACAGGATCGTTGCTTGGAAATGCAAATGATCCTTCTTTAAAGATTATCAGAGACGTGATCATCTTCAGTCATACTGGTTACGGAATTATCTTCCTTACCTACGTCTTTTCGAATTTCATTCTGATGATGGCGCGCAACCTTCCCGTCTACAAGGTGCTGTACAATCCCACAAGGATGCCATACTTCACGTTCAGATTTGCGGGGCTGATAGCTGTACTTGGATTTGTATTCTACTCAAACTGGCGAGACTACTTAAATAACGGGACCGCCGGCTTCTATAATTATGCCGGCGATCTGCACACGTTGCTCGGCAATTCAGAAAATGCCCAGAACTTCTACAGGCAGGCTCAAAACCTGGGTTTCCACAACAATCGGTCGAATTACGTCATGGCAACTTCAAAATCCTCGAGGTTTAATTTGGAGGCTGCGCGCGAAGACTATCGCCAGGCAAATGCAAAACGGCCAACACCTTACTCGTTGACTAATGTCGGCAATATTTATGTGTGGGAAGGTGATGTTTTTAACGCGATTCGCGCATATAAACACGCAAACGAATTGTTGAACGGTTCGAACGTTGTTGACAACAATCTTGGTTTTGCATACACCAAGGTGCACAATCTGGACTCTGCATTGTTATATCTGAATCGCGCGCGTAACGATTCTTACACAAAAGCCTCTGCCGAAACGAACTTTTTCGCCATGGCGGCACTTGAGCTCATTCCCATCAAGATTGATTCCGTGCTATCGCTATTTGAAACCAAGACTACATCGGTCATCGCAAATGCGCTTGTCGTCTCAACGCTTCAGCATCAGGAAATAAAAACTGAAGTGAATCCACTGGCGATAAAAAATCTCGATCTCTACTCCGCGACACTTTTAAATAATTACTGCATCAAGTACGCGACTACTCTCGATACCAGTTTCGTACGTGAAGCATTCCGTATAGCGTCTGACTCTGTCAATGCCGATTACAGCGAAACTCTCAAAGCTTCACTTGCTTTTGCTTATTATTTTCAAGGTAATGTGACCAAAGCGCTGCAGATATTAGCAGAGCTGGCTTACATCAGCCAGGATTACCAGGGAAAATTCAATTACCTGATGGGTCTTTGGGCTCTTGAACAGGAGAATCCAGAATTGGCTTCAAGTTATTTCACTCATGCCACCACTTCGAGATACAAAGAGGCAAGGTTTTATAATGCGATCGCATTATCTGAAGCGAGGAATATATCAGAAGCATTGATTGCATGGGATACGGTTTTGCTAGGCACCAATGCCGAACAACAGGCTATCGCCGGCCAAATGAAAAAGATCCTTTCGTTACCTGTTAGCAGCCTAACAAACTTGAATGATGCGGAAAAGTATCAGTTCTGTCGTTATCGGCTAGGCGTGAGGGACTCAGTGATATTCAGCCGTGTAGTTCAGACTTTTGAAAACACCGATTATAAAGCCCAGGCGATACTTGATTTCAGCAAGAAGTGTTATGAGGCAGATAAATTGGCTCCCGCTATCAAATACTTCAATCGTATCGCAGGACTCGAGCTAACGGACGAAAGACTCTACAACGACGTCAGGCATTTCGAACTTCTTATGCTTGCGTCGAGAGGTGACATTCAAAATATCGCACGACAGATAAACAAAGGAATCACATTCGATAGATCGCGTTCGCTCGAAAAGTCATTGTATACCGCGCTCATCGCCGAGTCCAGCGGGGATACGCTGACAGCAAAGCAGAATTATGAAATACTCTCACATTATAATCCTTATTTGGAAGAAGGTGTGATTGCGGCCGCAGCTTTCTTTCGAGGCCAAAAGAATTCAGGTCCGAAGTCATACAATATTTTAGCGGAGGCACTTCAGATCAACGGCAATTCTCTGCGGCTACTTAAAGCTTATGTAGCGGAAGCAAGGAGATCTGGGTTTGATGAATACGCAGCAAGTGCTGCAAGTCGAATTCAGGAATTGGAACAGAACTTTCGTTAATGGTGATGCTCCATCCGCTTAGCGGTGACGTGATGAGGTTTCTTGGCGCCATTCTTACGCGCGTCGGTGTCGATCTTTATATTTTCACGAATCACCTGCCAGTATTCTTTACCATAGTCGACGAGGATCTCAGCTTTCGCCGGAATATCTTTCATCGCCTCAATATATACTTTGTGTCCGTCTATGACATAATCTGAATTGTTCAACACGCCTTTCAAGCGAACCATGCCACGCGCATCATTGGCATATCGCGCAAACGCCTTCGTCGCGGGAAGAGCATCGATAACGTTGTTACGGTTTATATAAAATATGTAGCCGTTCTTGCCATCCTCGTCCTTCACCTCTTTCCATTTCGTCCGTTTTCCCTTGTATTCTACAATACGTGTTCCTTTCGGGATAAACTCTTTAGTGAATAGACCTTTTCCTGAGCCCGGTATACCGGACTTCTTAACATAAAGCTGTTTTTCGAGTAGTGCCATTATTAAAATCTCTGCGTTATTAAACACGCATTTATAAAATAGCGCGCAAGATAACGGAATTAAGACAAAAATCGTGCGGTATTATGATTGTTGCCATTCCGGCAGATATTACCAATAACAAGAGAAAACGTGATGGAAGGTGACCATGTTAGCGGTCATAACATTGTCAAATGAATGATATAACGATAAGTCTAATGCTCGCCAGACAAATCACCAGTCCGACAAAAATCATCATGGTCTTCAGAGGGAGCCTTTGAGTAAGGCTAGCGGCAATTGGTGCAGCAACAACGCCACCGAGAATTAGTCCGGCAATGATCCCAAAATAATTCAGTCCGATGGTAGCAAAGAATGTAAGGGAGCTTGCAAATGAAACGAAGAACTCAGCGAGATTAACCGAACCGATAGTATAGCGTGGGCTTCTGCCTTTAGCGATCAGTGTAGAGGCGACGATAGGACCCCATCCGCCACCACCGACGGAATCCATAAAGCCACCAAATCCTGCAAGAGCACCGACATTCCTGGTCTTGGTTTTCTCCCTTGCTTTTATCACGGCCTTCCTGATTATTATAACCCCAAGGGCAAGCGTATAAAATGCGACAATAGGCCTGATGTAAACATTGTACTGCTCAAATGAAGACAAGATATAAGCACCAGCGACTGCTCCGAGGGCGCCAGGTATAACGAGTTGCTCGAACAATTTCTTATTGACATTTCCAAACTTCAAGTGCGACAATCCAGAAACCCCGCTCGTGAAGACTTCTGCAGCATGGATACTGGCACTTGCTGCTGCTGGAGAAACGCCAAACGAAAGTAAGAACGTGGAAGCACTCACTCCATAGGCCATTCCCAATGATCCATCAATCATTTGTGCAATAAATCCCGCCAATACAAAGATCAGGAATTGAGGCCCTAGTGAATCAATCAGTTGTGAACCTCCGCTTACAACCGCATCCGCAAAGAAGATTGAAACAATAAAGGTCAAAGCAAACAGGATAAACACTGTGATGAATACCCAGGTGCTATAGTAATTTTTGGTTGAAGATTCGGTGCTCATGATTTCTCCTTTGGTCTACCCTTTTTTGTAAACTGGCTTATCAAATTATCAAAAGTTAGAACGACCCAAAGCGTATTGATCCTGTCAAATTCATCGCCCGAGATCCTCTGCTGGAATCCGTAGATATAACCGACGTTCAATTTTATGTTATTATAGACTGGATAAGAGAGGCCGCCGTAAATCCGGTTTTGATCAAACACATTGGCATTTCCTTTCACTGCTTCGCCAAATTGTAACATGACCTCATCGTATGCAATAAGCGTGACCGGTCTTGGTGCGAAAGGAAGTTTTACTGGCTTCTCAAGACGGAACATGAACCGCGCCCGGTAATTGGGAGTGTAATTTCCATCATCGTAGAAATCTCTGAGGCGATACTCGAGACTAACGCGGTTGATTAGATTGAGGAATTTTCCCTTCTGCTCGTGATCAAGCCGGACCACCCAGCGATACTCATTAATAGCAGGCTGATCGAGATCGGAAGGCTTGGCATAAAGGACGTGGCTGTTAAAATAGCTGAAAGGCGTGATCCCAAGTTTTATGTTGTCCGTGAGACTGAAATTGATCCAGGTCCAGATAGTGCTAAGTTGTGGCTCACTGAAAAAGTTAGAGCCTACACCTGCATCCTGAGTTCTATTTTGAAGATGAACCTCCCACTTAATCTTTTTATTAATTGTATCCGCCAGCACCATCCGAAACCAAAAGAGATCATGTGAATAATATGTTTGGCACACTGCTTTCAATGAGCAGAAGAGACCGAAAATCAGGAGGCAAAGAATACGACTAGACATTACAATGATTCAAAATTGAAAATGTCCTAACCGTACCCTTTGAGTTCTGTATTTTTTGTGTTACAGAGAATACCTTAGCGTCACTCCATAAGTTCTTGGATCACCCAATACTCCGGCATAGTGTCCTGCATTTCCACCAGCTGGCAATAGTTGCTCGTAATAATTTTTATCAAGCAGGTTCCGCGCCCATAGGGATAATGATATACCCTTGGATGCGCGGAAGCCGGCTCTTGCGTTCAGCAAGGCATAACCATCAATGTTGAGGTATGCTGACGGAGAGGGACTTGATGAAAAATCTGAACGATAGTAAGTATCAAAAGCAATGAAGAAGTTTCCTGCCTGTTTCGCGAATGTTACCGGAGCAAGGAATTCGCCACCGATGGAAGTCGTCCACTTGGAAATGCCGGGAAGCTGACCACCCGAGATATCTTTGAAAGCAACCTGTACGCCTTCAACAGTGGTACCAGTTTCTTCCAGCGGAAGCGGTGCATTGGTAAATGTAACATACTTGCCATCGAGGTAAGCTAGAGACCCGTAGAAGCTAAGATTCTTGCCGGCCTTTATATTCGCGTCGACTTCGACACCCTTCACGTTCACCTTCTCGGCGTTGGCTATGTAACCACGATTGACGCCAAGCTCTGGTGACTGAACATTCGTCTGGTAGTCGTTGATGTCCATATTATAAAACGTCACGTTCAATGTGGAATTAGTAGTTGGTGCCGTCTTCACACCAATTTCAAAATGTGTAACATCCTCGGGTTTGATCACGGCTAGATCTGTTGCCGGCTGACCGCTAATTGTTGGTAGACCTGCCACGTTCACACCAACAGGTTTGAAGGCGGTGGAATAGGTTGCATAAGCATTGAGGCGGTCGTTTGCCTTGTAGTTAATCGTGATGTTGTAGGTGAGGTTTTTCTCGTCTGCATCTGCCGCATACGCCTGGCTCGTGTACACTGAATTCTTAAAGCCCTGTAGCGCGACTTTTTCCGCCTTTGTGCCCTGATATGTTGCAGTGTCCAATCCTCCATATGCAACTCTGTCGTAGACTACGTCTTTCTCGTCATAGTTGTACCGCACGCCAGGCATCACGTGTAAGCCCTTCACAATTTCCCAGTCCACATTGGCAAATACTGCAGCGCTCTTCGACTTTATAGAAGCTTCTGTGGCGATACCGTATCCCTCGAATAGCCCGGGCGTTGCCCACAGCGGACTAGTTGTGCTCTGAGAAAAACGCCATTGTGCACTGCCTGATTCTTCTGTGCCGTGGATCTTAACCTCCTGGTCGATAAAGAACAAGCCAACGACTCCACTTAAACGGTCGGTGAATTCACCGGCATAACGGATCTCCTGCGACCAATTCCTGTGTTCTGCAGGATTTTGTGATTTAGCAAGTGCTTGAAGACCAGTAAAGTCTCTGTCGTTTGATGGTCTCCAATTCCAATATCTCCAGGCTGTAGTAGAGGTCAGCGTTCCAGGGCCCAGCTTTGCATCCACGTTGAGTGAAACACCACCAAGTTCATTGCCTGATCGCCATGGCGTATCGTGATCAATTTTACGATCGAAAGCATTATCGGATGGCAGAGAGTAGTCGAGGTCGCCTATGATGGCACTGAATTGACGGTATGCCGCGCGTTTGGTCTCAACGACGCCTGCCACAACCTGCGCGTATCCATCAGGTTGTTGCTTTGAAACATCGCCTGACAGCGTTATGGTCACATTGTCTGATGGTTCGAACAACAACTGTCCACGTGCACCGAGGTTGTTTATGTCGTTGGTGTATTTGCCCGTCACAATATTCTCAATGGTGCCGTCTCGTTGTGTACCAGAGAACGATACACGAGCTGCAAGATTTTTAGCGATCGGACCAGTTATAGAACTCTTCGCTTGTATGTATCCATAGTTACCATAGCTCACTTCGAAATCAAGTCCCGGGGTGAAGCTTGCCTTTCGCGTAGTTATGTTGAACGCGCCGGCCGTAGTATTCTTACCGAACAATGTTCCTTGTGGTCCGCGTAATACTTCTATTTGTTCGATGTCAATAAAATCGAGTGTGGCAGCGGCGGGCCGTGCATAGTAGACTCCGTCCACATAAAAGCCCACTCCAGGATCGAGACCATCGTTGGTGAGCCCAAACGGCGAGCCCACGCCTCGGATATTTATTCCCGTGTTACGGGGATTAGACGAATAGAGCTGTACTGACGGAATAAGTTCCTTCACACGATTAACATTGAAGGCTCCGGATTGAGCAATGGCCGCGCCACTCACGACACTTATCGGAATAGGCACATTCTGAGCTGACTCTTCCCTGCGTCGGGAAGTAACCACGACTGCATCCAGGAGGCTGTCATCGATGAGCGATACCTCTATAGGTTCTTCCGACAGCTCGTAGAACTCAATGTCCTGGGGTTTAAATCCAACCGACCTGATCTGAAGCGAAAAGGGAACTTGTTGTGCTTTGATATTGAACGCGCCGTTGACATCCGTCACGGTATTTACTGAAGTACCCTTGATAGCTACGGTTGCCCCAACGACAGCTACGCCATCGCCATCTTTGACAACTCCTTCAATAACTCCCTGGGCATACGCGCCGCCCGCAATTATAATTATTGGTAAAATTAACAGTATTTGTAGTATTCGTTTCATCCTCATGAACGTTTAGTGATTATAATAAAGAGATTGTTATAGTAGACCGGTTACTTTAGCTTTTTGGAAGCGAACTGTTCGAACTTATCGGCCTCGAATCGATTGGCCTCCGGTTTCAAGTAACCAAATTCATGCAGGTTGTCCTGTCCATTATGAATAATCCATCGCAAAAAGGAAATAGCTTCAGGGCTACCGTTATTCCTGTCTACCGACATATGGATGTACTCTACGGGAACATTGCTGATGTCTTTGATTGGTTTTTCCTCCAGTTGCTGGATGACTGTGTTGAGGTCATCATAGAATTTTTCTCCGTCATTTACTTTGCCGTTTCCGTTCAGGTCGACAGGTAAAACAGCGAGGCCTTCAACAGGTTTTCTGGATGCATGGTCATACGCAAGCGTGAGAGGAAGATAAGACACGCCGATGGAGTCACGAAGCAGGGCCTTCAACAAATGTTCGTCAGATCCTGCGATCGCTTTTCCGATGATCTCTTTATGTTCATGGCCGAAATACTTTGCAAATGTTATTGGTGCCCCTGCTTTCTGCAACCTGGTGTAGATCGTATATGGAGTTTTTATCTCCTTCTGATTTTCCTTATCCGCAAAGATGTCGTGAAAGTACAGTTGGTTTATCAACTCGCGGTTTAATCCTTTATCAGTGTAGGTCTTTGCGAATTCTGACTTGGCATTAGCCACAGGAAGCACGGCATAACGGGCGATGTACACGTACTCGCGACTGTTTAGCAATTCAACATCCTTGTCATACGCTTCTATAAGAATGTCGTACTTCGCCGGATCTGCCGAGCCTCGTGATTCGATTACGATCTGGACGTCCGGGTTTTCTTTATTGTAATCATCGATCCATTTCTGTACCAGTGGGTACGCGAACCTAACGCCGGTGATCACCACATATTTTTGGTTTTTCTTAATCGATGTAGTTGGTGTTGCAGGTTTGTCGCTTATGACCGCTTCGTCTGAGCTGCCATTGTTCAAACCCGATTGTGCTTCCGCCGACAAAATGCCCAGGGAAAAAATCAATGTTACGAGGAGTTGGTGGATAGTCTTCATGATTGCCGAATGCCTATAGTGTTAGTAGATTATAAGGCAAATATAGGCCGAATCTCCATAAACTCAATAGAGTTTAGAGATTTCTGGTGAAGATTTTTGAAAAGCGGCCTGAAATAGGCGAAAACTTGCTTTTTCGGGGTAAAGGCACGTCGCGTAAGGTATGCGAAAGTCGCATTTCTGTCGTTTTTAATCCGTCATCCTGAGCTGGCTAAAGGGATATAATAGACGATTTCGTGTACTTTTTTAGCCGACCAATACATGAATTAGGTAGACTGCGAAGGATCTCCTTCTGGAGGCGATCCCTTTAATTGATTGTGTTCTAAACTGAAGAAGATCTTTCGCAGCGTGCACTCTTCAGACTTTCACTGACTATTCATCCTTTGAGTCTGTCATCCTGAGGTGTGATCTCCATTCGCTATAACGATTTTGCCTATACTTCTAAGACAACAACTCCACGAATCTACCTGTCTCCGAAGGATCTCATTAACGAATGAAGCAATCCGTGATACTTGGATTGCTCTTCCCTGACGGAGATCTTTCGCCGTGTGCGATCGTCGGATTGAGGCTGATTATTCGATGAGATTACCGTTCGTTGTTAAGTCCTCCCACCACAGCTCAAGATGACAGTATTAAATGCTAACCGAATAGGAGGCTCGCGATCACCAATGTCACTATAATATTAAAGAGCTGAGCAAGCAAAAACGCGTACAACGGACGCTTCGTCTCTGAATTGAATAAGTCGGAAAACTTTGTCTCCAGTCCAATGCTTGTAAATGCGAGGACAAACCATAATGTCTGAATACTTTTCACACTCTCCTTAACATTACTTACCGTTGAAGCGTTGAGAAAGAAAGAAAAAAGTATGGATGCCAATATAAATCCTATGATGAACTTCGGAAACCGATCCCAGATAACGCCAAGTCCAGCTTTAGGTTCATTCGATTTGTCACCGTCTTTTTTGGTATACGTCCAGTAGACACTAATAGCGAATGCAGCCAGTCCAAGAAGCACATTCTGCGAAAATTTTACGATCGTACTGATCTTTAAGGCTGTCTCGCCTACGAGGGTGCCGGAAGCTACTACCGCACCCGTTGTGTCAATACTTCCACCGAGCCACGCGCCTGTTACCTCTTCTTTGAATCCGAACTTTGAAGCAATTAATGGCATAATGATCATCATTGGGATTGCCGTGACCAATACTAATGAAATAACATATGAAAGTTTTTTTTTGTCGCCTTTGATTGCGCCTGCAGTAGCGATAGCGGCCGAAACTCCACATATCGACACTGCGCTTGAGATCATCATCGTCAGCTCATCGTCGATCTTTAATTTCTTGCAAAGCCAGTAAGCAAAATACCATACGCTTACAACTACGATCAATGCCTGGATCAGGCCGAGAGACCCTGCCTTCAGAATGTCGCCAAAGATTATACCGGCCCCTAGTAGCACAAGCCCTATTTTCACGAACAGTTCCGTCGATAACGACGCGCGAAACCATTCAGGCAAATGAAACAGATTGCCGATCAATAGTCCCACAGCAAGACTGAAAATAACTGCCTCCAGATTGAGCGCTTTTATTTCACTATTACCGGCCAGGATAAGCGCAATTAATGTCAACACGTAGACGACCGGAAATACCAGCAAACAGCTTTTTACAGGTCTGCCTGTAAGAAAAGTTCCTGCAACGGCTGCTACAAACACGAACAGGAATTGCAACAAGATTTTTACGAGATTATCAATGGAAAAAACGGTGGTGAACAGGTCGTCGAAACTTTTCCAACCAAACTGAGGAACAGGAACAAGAAACCCGGCAACCAAAACTATAATGATCACAAAACCGAGTACAACGACGGCCCAGTCTTCGGTCACTAAACTTTTTTGTGCTGACAACTGTGCTTGAGCTTCAGGCATTATTTTGAGTTTTGATATGTTGTAAATAAATGTCAACCACAGTTTAAGTACAAGGTTTTTTGTTTGAATGTTGAAAAATCAACCCGAAAAGGCGGCACTCATTCGCGGAATTATCTAAATTTCGATTGAGTTACCTCCACCCTTCGGGTAATAGCCGTCAACTTATCAATTTTAGTATATGCTTTCAAAAAAGTGCCAGTATGCTCTTCATGCGCTTATTTACCTGGCGGATCTTGAGCAAGGTTCTTCCGTTACCATTGGTGAAATTGCCACTGAGAAGAATATTCCAAAAAAATTCCTTGAGGCTATCTTGCTAGACTTGAAAAACGCCGGCATCCTGGGAAGCAAGAAGGGAAAAAGCGGAGGTTACTATTTGATCAGAGAACCAGCACAGGTTCCCATAATCGAAGTTATACGGCATGTTGACGGCGCTGTAGCCATGTTGCCTTGTGTGTCGCTTAACTTTTACGACAGCTGCGGGATGTGTGACGATGAAAAGACATGCTCGATTAACCACCTCTTCGGCCAGGTCAGAGATGCCACGCTTAAGATACTTACTACAAATTCCGTCGCTGATCTCGCACGCAACAGTTCGCATCGGGCTGCGAAAACTAAACGGAACTAATATTTCCCGCTGATGGCTCGGATTGAAAGACACCCTGATTCATGCGGATATGCGAAGATCCGCGTGCCTTTTGATGTGCGTAGATCCGCGGGAAAAACTCTCTAATTTATTTTCCACTATTCTTCCTCCAAATCAACGGTTTCATCTTTCGATTCCGACAATCAGCCTTTAAAAACAAAAAGGGCGGACATCTAATGATGACCGCCCGACCTCAACTATTCTCCTTGACTAGTTTGCTTTCCGTATATAAACGTTACCGTACTTTGATTCGAAACTATATTCAGGTCCTGAACCCGGTTTCGCTGATACATTGATATGAAAATGTTCTTCTCTCTTACTGTCACTGCCAAACTTAGTATCCAGGTTAGTGTATATCTCACCAAAGTTGGTCTCCGCTGTTATCGTGCCCGTTGCCTTTTCCGTTAGCGCTGCATCGACACCGCCATAGGTTGCCTCAACATCGAGCGGTCCTGCGAAATCCTTTATTTCCACCATACCGTAGACCGATTCCACTTTTGTTTTCACGTTTCGCGGCACTTTGATTTCAAGGATAATTTCCATATCAACGCCACAGGACATCACGTCGAATTGCCGTCCATTTTGCTCCTGGTATTTTTTCAGTTCCGCGCGATTCTTAAAAGTGATCTTCTGAGACCCATCAACGATTGTGTACCGTTGCGGAAGATTCTTTAAGTTTTTGATCTCGTTCCTGATCGAGACTGTATTACCAGATGATGAGGTGAACAATTCAAATGCATCATCGCTCTCTCCGTTGTTTATGCTTACTGTTCCCTGAATGCTTACTTCATTCTTATCCCAGGTGCTTACGCGGATCAACTCCGGATAATCAAAGTGTATAAAAACACTTTGGCCGGCTGATACTGCAATGGATTTATTTACCTGTGTCTGGGCAAAGTCTGTTAGGGGCGTTAGCAAGGCTGTTAGAACTGCTATAATTGCTTTCATAGTATTAGATTTTGAAGCAGTATTTCTCTCCAACCCGGATTGGGCCGGAGAGAAAGTACAGACCTATTTACTCTTCCTGAGGTAGACGTTGTTGTGGGTTGATGAAAGTGTGACTTCCACCCCGCCACCATTGATCTTGGCTGTCAATTTATCAGTATACCTGATCAGATTGTCTTGTGTTTTTTCAAGTTCAATCTTGAAATCGGGATCCACAAAGATCTCACCATACACCGTGCTTAGCTTCACATTTGCCTTCATCGTGACCGGAAGGGCAACGTCGACATGTCCATGGACAGATACGATCGAAACGGGGCTTTTAATATTAGCTCCCAAAGTGGTTTCTATGTCACCGTGCACAGTTTTAATTGTCATGGGGCCGGTTACATTGTTCAACACCACACCACTGTGAACTGTAGAAACTTCGATTTCACCTTCTACATTTTTGAATTCAATTTCCGAACCGTAGGGTGATGTGTGAACAACAGAGACAACCACACCTTTTGGCACCTTGATAGTGATATCGGGGCCATCCATTTTCTTTAGTTGCTGAACCTCGATCACATTGCCTTTGTCGACCACCGAAAGCCCTAATCCTGTGTTGTCTTCAATACCGGCGGTACTGATAGATTTCAGGCCTTTTGCCCGTTCATCGTCGTCCCTCTTCCCATTGCGAGAAGAAAAAACTATTTCATTGCCCGAAGATCCCTCGATGACAACATTGTTAACTTCTTTTATTTCAAGCCGTCCCGTGCTTTTCGCTATCTTAAATTCCTGGGCCTGAGTTAACCCCATGGCTAAGCACATCAGGGTTATCGTTGTAAGTACACTTTTCATTTTCTGGTTTTTAAACTTTTTAACTTCTGTTTTTCGTTCTTTTCTATTTGTTATCTGTTAGCGCTTGTCTATCGTCGCTTCGGTATATTTTGCATGCGTTATAACGCCCGACCAACGGTTTG
>Ga0193738_1000043_pt1 | contig 83055 bp, 54 predicted proteins | sample L2a1metaG_FD_144927 | JGI IMG/M metagenome (GOLD analysis project Ga0193738, IMG submission 144927) | Soil microbial communities from a riparian zone of the East river system, Colorado, United States - L2a1 | ecosystem: Environmental > Terrestrial > Soil > Riparian zone | place: USA: East River... | reverse complement strand
GATGATGAAACAACTTCTGTTGATGCGGCTAAAAGAGTTTTAGAAGAATATGGTGGCCTATTGATCGAAATAGAAAATAATACACAAAGAAATATTCGTTTTAAGCTAGGCAGGTATTTTTTTACGATCGATCCTAATACGATCTTTTCTGAAGAAGGAATAAAAAAATCACTTGAACAACTCGGACGAACTTCCTGCAAAGCAGTTGATGAGGTTGAAAAACTTGGTCATCGGATCATCCAGTTAATACCAGAAAAAACTACATGTATAATCTCTCTGCATAACAATACGCCTGATTTTTTTTCAGCTATGGAATATGCTGCCGGAAATAAAAGATCTGTTGATAGTAAAAAAGTTTATATAAATACTGATCAGGATGTGGATGATTTTTTTCTAACTACCGATAATAACTTATATGAAAAACTGGCTGACAATGGTTTTAATACAGTTCTCCAGGATAACAAAAATTGTACGGAAGATGGCTCATTAAGTGTTTACTGCGGCAGAAAAAATATCCGTTACGTTAACTGCGAAACCGAGCACGGAAAGACCGAGCAGTATTATGAAATGATGAAAGCCCTTATGGTTTCACTTTACCATAGAAAATAAAGTTGAGCTTCTAATATTTATCCCCCCTTTAGGGGATTTTATTTTGTCAAAAAATTGTCCTTGAATCAAAAGCTTCTTTGTATATTTAATCCGACACTCCGACCTTAAAAAAAATCACTCCTGATTAGTAACTCGACTCCCCCCCTTTGAAAAAATCTTAATCTGCCTATTTTAAAATAAAAGGATCTCGATTAAAACGCTGTTTTAGTCATATCTGCCTTTTGGAATCTGCCACTATTGCTTGTTGTATAGACGTTTGCTTACAAAAAAATCTGTAACCGCCGCACCCCATTGAGATCTAAATATCATTTTATGAAAATCAATCTAGCCTCAAAAACCGTTTTGTTATCATTCGTAATTTCTTTTTTTTATGAGGGGTCTTTTGCACAACTCACACCAAGAGATTTTACACTTTTGTCTGGCCCTAACTCACCGGGAACAACTCTTATAGGCTCCTCCATCACTATTAACGGGGGTAAAGTAGGAGCATATAAATTGGTTCAAACAACAGGCAACACTACTATTAATGCCGATATTATTTCTGGCGACAAAATAATACTGACGAACAGTAATATTGTTAATGGCAGAATATCTGCTGCCGCCAATTACCCCAATTTACCTATCTCTACTGGTACCATTCTTTCCGTCGGATCCAGCACGTCCCATTAGTGGCAATATGATGTAAACGGAAATATTGTCATTGGAGGTGGAACAGTTTTAGGAACAGTAACTCTACCGGTGGGTCGTAGCTATACAGGGCCAATTCCTTCAGGTGATACAGTCTTTGGAGCGCCAAACCTGCTAACATTACCTACCATGCCGCTGCCATTTAACATTAATGGCATTTACCCTGTTGCAAACCTGGCAACTTACACAGGAAACTTTACAGAAGGCCCCGGTAATTATGGTAATATAAATTTTAGCGGCAATAAGACAATGAAACTCGTTAAACCAGGAGTTTATGTTTTTAACAGCATTACAATGACCGGTAACTCTAATAAACTCATTTTTGATTTTGATAATATAGTCGGTAATTATTTGATCTATGTTCGCAATAATGCTGATTTCGGAAAATTAAACGCAAGCACTATCGGAGGAAGTGCTTCAAGAATTTATTTAGAAACACAAGGTCCTGGAACAGGAACATCAATTCCGGGTTACAGCTTTATTATTGCAAATGGTTCTTCAGGTGGTGGTTCCAAATGGATGGGAACTGTATATGCAACTAATGGTGGAATAAATATCGGTTCCGGAACAGGATCAAGCTTGCTCACAGGTGCCTTTGCAAGCAACAAAGCTATTACACTCCAAAGTGGAGTTACAGTTGTTTATGCTCCTTTTAATGAATGCTCACCACCTGATATAAATGCTGGCCCTGATCGTCCATTAAATTTTATTGGACAAAATTCACTTACTGCTATATCTAATACCCCTGGCGTTTCATATAGCTGGCAGGCAACAAACGGAGGAACAATTACTTCAACAAATACAAACACCCCAACAATTTCAGTTTCTTCCGCAGGAACATATATAGTTACAGCTTCCGTAAGTTCTAATTGTGCATCAAAGGATACAGTTATAGTTACCGCTTCAGTACGTGATGTAATAGGATCAGAATTACTTTCTATTTACCAGAATTATGGCACCAGTTCGCTTAGCAGTCTTGATACATTCTTTGCAATTTCAGGTGCCTATGTAAAAATTGATTTGATATTCTTTGCGGGAAAAAGACAACAACTCTTAGATACATTATTTAAACCCAGCTATGGCCTTATTGACACTTTCACAAATGGGGCAAGCCCGCTCACTATAACGGGAGATTTTCCAATTACCAATTTATTAAAATTGAATTCCCTGGGTAATCTTATTAATTATTGCCGGCCTTATTACCAGCCATATACTTTTAAAATCAATAAAAGTTACTATGATGATTTTTCAGAAAGAGATACACTTACTGGTTTAGTTAAAACAGCGGGTGATACCACCATGCGAACACATCTTGTTCGACCAGGATACAGATTGAATGGTGATGGAGTTAAAATAGGCGTTTTATCGGATAGCTATAACAGAATTACGAGTGGTACTACGCCAACACTTCCATTACAACCTATTAAAATACCACCCTATATAATTGATCCGTCAACACTGGATACAATAGGAACAATTAATCCTATTCATCAAACATTCAGAACACAGAGTGCGGCACAAGATATTGCGCAAGGCGATCTGCCAGGCGATACTTTAGGAGCAGTTAATCCAAATGGATATCTTAAAAATGTACATGTATTGCAAGATTTTCCGGCTTCAGCTACTGATGAAGGAAGAGCTATGTTAGAAATAATTCATGATGTGGCGCCTGCCTCAGAACTATATTTCCGTACTGCATTTCTCACTGCCGGTGATTTTGCCAATGGAATAAGACAATTAAAAAATGCAGGCTGTAAGATCATTGTGGATGATGTAACATATGCTTCCGAACCATTTTTTAAAGACGGCGTGATTGCAAAAGCAGTAAATGAGGTAAAAGCGCTGGGCGTTACTTATTTTTCTGCTGCAGGAAATTTTTCCAACAAATCATATGAAAAAGAATTTAATCCTGTTGATGCCACCTCAATCGGTTTTCCCGGCGCTAAGGCTCACAACTTCGCCAGTGGTGGCGCAGTTGATATGTTCCAGCATATAAAACTGAAGCCAGGTAGTTACACTTTTGTTTTTCAATGGGTAGATAACATTTATTCTTCAGGAGAAATAGCCGGCACACAATATAATGTGGACATTTTCCTTACCAAAAACACGAATGGTACAGGATTGATAGGTTTTAACAGGGATAATACTTTGGGTGACCCGATCGAGTTTATACCGATCACAATTGTTGGCGACTTCCCTGGTGATACTACAGCAAAAGACTATAATGTACTTATTGTAAATAATACACTCACCGGAGATCCTCAACGCATCAAGGTTGTTGGTTTTCGTGGCGAGGTTCGGTTTATGGAATACATTGAGGGTAATTCAACAATTGTAGGACAGGCAAACGCAGAAGGAGCTATTTCAATGGGTGCTGCAAGATTCAATCATGTACCGGGGCATCCATTATTACCAGCAACTTTATCATCCATTACAAAACCACAGATTGAAAAATTTTCTTCAAAAGGTGGTACATGGACAGAAGGTGCAATAAGACAAAAGCCTGACCTCGTAGGTCCAGACGGTGGAAATACAACAGTGAAACTAGGACAAGATTATCCTGACTGGGTATTAGATGGCTTTTCTAATTTCTTTGGAACTTCTGCATCTGCCCCACATGCTGCAGGAGCTGCTGCGTTGATCATGCAGGGACGAAAAAGATATATTACAGGTCATCCTGAAACTTCGCCAGATGACATGAAGGCGTTGCTGCAGTTAACTGCAGTCAATATGCGGCCACCCGGACTTATTGGATATGACTTTAATTCTGGTGCAGGATTGATTGATGCAGATTCAGCAATGCGAACTTTTGCAGCGCCAACACCATTTGAAATTCAATTGGTGGTTCCTTCAAATATTATTCCCGGCGAATCACAATTTAATCTGAGAATAATCGGTCAGAATTTTAGTAACAATACAATTATTTATTTTAATGATTCAGTAATTCAAACACAGTTTGTAAATAAGAATGAGTTGACTGCAATAATAGGCCCATTTGAAGGCAACCCGGAAATAAGAGCTTTTACAAATAACATAACAGATTTTGGTGACGGAGGTTTTTCCAATAGCCTGTTTTTCTTTGACGCTGATATTGTAGTAAGTGCCATAGATATTACTAAGAAATATGGAGAAACGATGCCTGCTCTTGATACGGTGATCAGCATAATTCATACTATTACTGTAGATGGAATACAGGTTAGGGATACAACGTTACTTCAGGATACTACATTGACACTTGCACAACTCGGGCTTAATACTTTAACGCTAACAACAAGTGCTGCGAAGTATAGTGATGTAGGTACTTACGCAATTACTCCATCAAGAATTTTTAATATAAATGATCCCGCCGACCTGGCATTACTAAAAAAATATAATTACACGTTTAACAGGGGATTTGTAACAATAGATAAGCTTCCGATAAAAGTTACCCCTAATGATAAAACAGTTGTTTATGGACATGTAATTGATAATATAAGTTATAAGTATACTAATCAAAGTGGAACTACGATCACGGATGCCGTTCTGCTTAATAAGCTTGATTCTTCCCAAAAAGAATTCACTCCAAATAATGTCCTTGCGGTTGTAAATGGTTATCCTGGCTCCACTGGCCTTACCGATGCTGACCTTATTAATATGAGTGGCATGGTGAGTTTTCAATCAGTAAAAAATTCAAGAAAATTTGAAGTGATCAATGGTGTACTGACTCCTTTACCTGCCAATTCAACTAAGTTTAATGTACATTATCTTGTTGATGTAGGTGCGCAGGCAATCCGCAATTTTAAAACTAATCCAGCTCTTGCAATATTTGAACCTTCTTATCCAAATATTCATTCAAGAGCTATTGTTGGTGCTGGTGCATTGTCATCGGGCGGCGTACATGTAAATATCACAAACAAACAAATGGTGAATGGAACCCTTGTGCAAATGGTAAATGGCACCTCAGGTACATATGCACCGGTGTTGAACGGAACACTTGTACAAATGGTGAATGGGAAATTAACAAATGGCACATTAGTGCAAATGGTGAACGGTACATTAGTACAGTTAGTAAATGGTGAGCTTGTACCACTCGCAAATGGCACATTAGTGCAGTTAGTAAATGGAACTTTGGTACAAATGGTGAATGGAACTTTGGTGCAATTAGTGAATGGCGTAAACCAGCCTGTAGTTAACGGATCTTCGGTACAGATACAAAATGGCACTCTTGTTCAACTCGTAAATGGAACACCACTGGCAAATGGAACATTAGTGCAAATGGTGAACGGTACATTGGTGCAATTGGTTAATGGAACATTAGTGCAAATGGTAAATGGCGCATCAATACCTATTACCAATTCCCTACAAATTCAAAACGGCACTCTTGTTCAACTTGTGAACGGTGTGCCTTATGAAATGTTGAATGGAACACTTGTGCAATTAGTAAATGGAACATTGGTACAATTAGTAAATAGTTATAGTTCAAGCCCGGGTAATAATGAGAATGCCGCAGTTATTATAGACACAGATGATGTAGCAGAACAAGATGGTTTTGTTGGCGCCATGTTCTCCACTAACATCATTACTGGTCTTAATATCGGCACACAATCACTAATAAGCAGCACGTTGATCAATCCTAACTTTGCAATTACGTATGGACTTGGCCACGTCACAATAGTTGAAGACAGTGCTTGTTTATTAACGCATAGTCCGTTTAAGAATTTTGGTAATACAACACAACAACCAACAAGCTTATGGTTGAATTTAACAACCAAAGTAAGCGGTCAGCTTGTGGCCGAAGGAGATTATCTTTTATTCAAATCAGCTTCAGTAACTTTCAACAGCATCGCTTCAACGCCATTAGTAACTAATCTTGCAATGCCGAATGGCAAGATCGTCGCTACAGCCGCAGTTACTACTCCTATTACAAATTATGATGCCAGCATCAACACATGGATCACTAAAGTTCCGTTAGGTTTTGCAAGCACATCTGATATTTTTGTTTCAGGAGTCATCATTAATTCAAGCAATGGATTTTTGAAAATGAATGGCAATACAAGTTCGGTGGTAAAAGGAATGTTCTATAGTAATAAAGTTTTCACTGATCAATGGGGCTACGGAATTGCAGCTTACCAACCACAATTCACATACGCAACAATTGCTGGGTCCGGGCAAGTCGTTTCAGTGAATGGAAATTATCGGGCAGGTACTCCTGTGCCAATTTTATCTTCGCTGGTTCAGGGTGCCAGCGGTGGCGGAGGAAATAATTATACAGGAAGTAGTTCTTCATTCCAAAATTTCACGGCGTGTATTGATCCAAATTCATTACCATCAAGCCGAATCATGAATTCATCATTGACACTTGAAGCAGATCAACCCATTCCATCGGGGCCAGAAGTTACGATCAATCCAAATCCTGCCTCTGGTTATATAACTGTTTCCTTTATTCCTTTAAAAAGCGGTGCTTCTAAAATTGAAATATTTACTATTAATGGAAGAAAAGTTCTTGAAAGTAATTATGGTCTTTGTGAAACGGGAAATAAATATATAAAGCAGATAGATGTAAATAAATTAATAAATGGAATATACCTGGTTCGTGTTTCAACAGCAGGAAAGATGACAAACAAAAAAATTATCATATCGAGATAGGCAAAAAATGAATCAGCCGGCAGCTCGGTTTATGCCGGCTTAAATTTAATCGTTACTATGTAAACCCAAAGACCATGAAACAAAAACTAAAAATTTTAACTCTTCTTCTCTTCATTGCTTCTGTCGGAAGCTTTGCACAAAAGCCGCCTATAGATGAGTTAAATATCACAGAAGACACAGCATCTGTCAATCTACTATTGAAAAAAAGTAAAGAAAAGCTTGGCACCTCACCTGATAGTGCGATCGGTTTAGCAATGCAAGCAAAAGACCTGGCAGAAAAAATAAATTATGATCAGGGCAAAGCATTATCATTAAAAAATGTCGGGCTTGGCTATTATTACCAGGGTAAATATTTGGAAACACTTGATTATTGGACGCAGTCATTGGCTATTTATGAAAGCCTGAATGATGAAACGGGAATTGCCAATTTGCAGAATAATATCGGGGCGGTTTATGCAGATCAGGGTGATGACGCCAGGGCTCTTGACTATGGATTAAAATCACTAAAGATCTCAGAAAAACTAGGAGATAAACTCAGAATATTATCTGCACTTAATACAGTGGCAAGTATATATTATGCTAAAAAAGCAACCTGGGATACTGCATTAAATTACCTGATAAGAGCTTTACCACTTGCCGAGGAACTTGGCAATCCAGATTATATTGGTGGTATCTCTGAAAATATTGGTGAAATTTATTATGATAAAAAGGATGATGCAAAAGCAATGGAATATTATAAAAAAGCAATGAATGTTTTAGGAAACACCGCCAATGCATCATATGCTTACAATGGGATCGGGAAAATTTATCGGCGTAAAGGGAATACAGCGGAAGCATTAAAATATCATCAAACAGCATTAGATATTTCAGAAAAGCAGGATAATAAATTACACATGGTCAGATCGCTGGAAGGAATGGCTAATGTTTATTTAAGTATGAATGATTTCCGATCAGCTCTTTCCTACTTTAGCAAGGCCGAAGCTCTGGCAAAGGAATTGAAAGCGAACCACAATCTTAGAGACCTGTACCAGGAAATGGCAGAAGCTTATGAAAAAGCGGGGGACTATAAGAATGCATTCGCTTATCAAACCAAGCTCAACAATATAAAGGATACTCTTTTTAATGAACTGACCGAAAGAAAATTGGGAGCACTGAAATTTGAATTTGATCTCGATAAGAAACAAAATGAGATCACATTATTGACAAAGGATAAAGACCTGCAGGCGGTCAACATCAAAAAACAAAAGTTTGCAAAAAATGCTTTCCTGATCGGCCTGGTGCTGGCGTTTACAATTGCTTTATTAATTTTCAGAAGCTACAGGATAAAAGCAAAAACCCATAAAATACTTGATCAGCAAAAAAATGAGATTGAAAATTTACTCTTGAATATTTTACCGGGTGAAGTGGCTCATGAATTGAAAACAACCGGACGTGCCACACCAAGGCATTATGAAAGTGTTTCAGTGATGTTTACCGACTTTAAAGGTTTTACAACCATCGCTGATAAAATGGACCCCGATCATCTTGTAAAAGAATTAGATGATTGCTTTATTGCCTTTGATGGGATCATTGAAAAATATCAACTTGAAAAAATTAAGACCATCGGAGATTCCTATATGTGTGCCGGCGGCATTCCTACTCCTGACGAAAATCACGTATTGAAAATTGTAAAAGCTGGTTTGGAAATACAACAATATGTAACCACTTATAATGAACGGAGACAGGAAAATGGTTTAGAACCATGGTTTATTCGAATTGGGATACATGTAGGACCTATAGTTGCAGGTGTAGTAGGTAAAAAGAAATATGCATATGACATCTGGGGAAGTTCTGTAAATATTGCAAGCCGAATGGAAAGCAATGGCGAACCTGGAAAAGTAAATATTTCTTCAGCCACATATGAATTGATCAAAGATTATTATGAATGCAGCTACCGGGGAAAGATCAGTGCAAAAAATATCGGGGAGATCGATATGTATTTTATCGAGCATGAATACGTAATACCTAAAACTCTACTATTAAACGAAAGTCAGGAAATCAACCAATAAACCATTCCAATAATTTTTGAGAAGGATCAGGACAACTAACATTTCAGTCGATTTTGGAAAATATTGACTATTTCAGCGGAATATTTTTCTTGATCCATCGATGAGAATGAATTTCGGTTAATGGTTAATCACTGGTGTTTCCGGATAAAGGGTTGCTTTTAAAGCTGATTATAAACCACAAGTCAAGTTATCAACATCAATTCCAATAAATTTTTTCAATCGAAAAGCAAAAACTTTTGGCTCTAAGGCGTTGGACCTGTATTTTTGCACTCCCAAAAAATAAGGTCTCTTATTAATTGGAAACAGGTCGATCTCGTAGCTCAGCTGGTAGAGCACAACACTTTTAATGTTGGGGCCCTGGGTTCGAGTCCCAGCGGGATCACTTTTTAAAGAGATGAAATAATCTCAAATCGCTCTAAACACCCTGCAGACATAGGTTTGCGGGGTTTTGTTTTTTTGAGACATTGTCAAAAAACACCATAACTCTTCAAATCCTGGTGCGTAATTCGAGCGGAAAAAAATATCATTGAAATCTTCCGCTCGAATTTTTCTGAAACTCGTTCCCAGTAAGGGATTCATAATTTGAACATGCCCTTTCTACGTAGCTATAAATGGTAATTTAATAACCATTTCAAAGCTATTTTATGCCTCAAAATTTCAAGATTCTTTTCTTCCTTAAAAAAGGAAGAAATCGTAATGAAAAATCATTACCTATTTATGTACGGTTAACAGTTAGCGGAGAACGCGTCGAATGGACTTGTCAACGGAATTGTGATCCCGCCAAATGGAATCAACAAACAGGACGTTCTATTGGCAATAAGGATGAAACGAAGAGCTTGAATCAACAACTGGATGCCATCCTTTCAAACATCTTCCAGGTTCAAAAGGAATATACTTTAAGGAATGAACCCATTACTGCTGCGCAGGTTCGGGCAAAAATTCTTCATGAGACGAAAGAGAAAACATATTCATTGATCGAGGTCTACCAATATCACAATGATCAATTTGAAAAATTAGTAGGATCTGAATTTTCTTATGGCACTTATAAGAAATTCAAATCAGCTCTAAAATCATGTAAAGCTTTTCTTGAATGGAAATTTAAAAAGCAAGATGTGTATTTAACGGAAATAAATCACAAGTTCATCACAGATTATGAATTCTATCTCAAATGCATTCAGAAGCTACAGCATAATTCAACGATGGTTTACATAAAAAAGCTTAAAAAGATCATCAGGCAATGCGTAGCTAACGAATGGATAGATAAAGATCCATTCAAGTCTTATAAAATAACCACTAAGGAAACACATCGTGACTTTTTATTGAAGGATGAGTTGGAAACACTCATTAAAACAAAAATTTTGCTAGAGCGATTAGCCCAGGTCCGTGATATATTCTTGTTTAGTTGTTACACAGGCTTATCATATACAGATGTAATGGCGCTTACCAGAAACAACATTTCAATTGGCATAGATGGAGAACAATGGATCTTCACAAACAGAACAAAAACAAATACAGCTTCAAGAATTCCTTTACTTCCGGTAGCAAAAAACATAATCGACAAATATTCTAATCGACCAGATATTGTTAATTCGGGAGGACTTCTTCCAAGACTTACTAACCAAAGACTGAACAGTTATCTAAAGGAGATTAGTGATATATGCGGATTTAAAAAAACGCTCACCTTTCACTGCGCCAGGCACACCTTTGCAACCACTGTGACACTATCCAATGGAGTTCCTATTGAAACAGTTGGCAAAATGCTTGGCCACAAAAGCCTGCGTACTACGCAGATCTATGCAAAAATTTTGGATACTAAGGTTGGTGAAGATATGCAGCTATTAAAACAAAAGCTTTTAAAAGTAATCTGATTTCCTTGTATGAAAACGACCAGCAGCAAATTTGATTTTGAAAGAGGCTATAATCAACAAAAAACGAACATTTTTGTAGTATGGGTTTTATTTAAAACATTTCATTTCCGCAGTAACGATATTATTATTCTGGCCATCTATTAGGGGAAAGGTGTAACCTTTTGATTTTTATGAGAGTATGATAAATGGGATAAAATTTATTTTGTCCCATTATTATCTTTTTATATATTGCAACTAAATTTCAGTTGCAAACCAAAAACCTCTAATATTATGCGAAGCATCAACCTCAATTACTGTTTAAAATGGCCAAAATTGAAAAACTAATTAGAAAGCTATTAGCCAACCCCAAGGATTTGACATGGGAAGAGTTAAAAAAAATTTTGTCTCATTTTGGTTATGAAGAAATTAAGACAGCTGGTTCATCGTCTAGAAAGTTCCTAGATGACAAAAAAAATCTAATTAGTGGGCTTCATAAACCGCACTCAAATGATCGATTAAAAACATATCAAATTAAAATTGTTATTGAACATTTAAAAGAAATAGGTAAATTAAATAATGACTGATACTTTAAAATACAGAGATTATATAGCAAGTATTCATTTCAGCAACGACGATGATGTTTTCTATGGGAAGGTAATTGGTATCAATGATCTAATTATATTTCAGGGAACGTCTGTTAAGCAACTAAAGAAAGAATTTAAAGAAGTCATTGACGATTATATTCAAACTTGTAAAGATTTAAAAAAGGAGCCTAATAAAACTTACAAAGGAAGTTTTAATATACGCATCCCTTCTGACTTACATCGAAAAGCAGCTTTATATTCATCTTTGGAAGGAATCTCTTTAAACGATTTTGTGCGGTTATCTATTGAGTATACGCTTTCTAATAAAGGAATCGTCAATGAACCGAATGATCGCAATATTCCAATCGTAGCCTCAGACATGTCTTTCGAAATGCCTTCAAATATTGGTAAATCGCCATATATAGCCTGTGCCAATGAGGCACAAAAAGTTTATATATCTCAAACTCAAACCTAATAGTATGTCAAAAGAAAATAAGCAAGACAATGATAAGTTTATTTCTCTCATTATCGTTGTTAATACAATTCCAGTTACTATCACAATTAATGAAAATGCACCATTAAAAGCGGCTGCAGAAAAAGCTCTTGAAGAAACAAAAAATTCTGGCCGTCCATTACAAGATTGGGAAATGAAATTGGATGATAAAATTCTAGATTTGGACAAAAAAATTAAAAGTTATGATTTCCCTAATAATCAAGAATTGTTTCTAAGTCTAAAAGCAGGCGTGGGAGGTAATAGAATTATATAAAAATGTCAGAAGAAATCATAATAAGCAATTCAAATGAACAAACAGTGGATCCCACTGTGTCCAGAAAAAAGTTTGATCTAGAAACCCAAGACTTTTTACAGTCATATTCACGTTATAGAAAAAGAGGAATAATTTTGTTGGGATATGAATTTCCGAACATAAAATTGGCATTCATGGCTGTGAAAATAAACCCAGCTCCTTTAGTTTTTGCTGTTGAAATCAACTTCACCAACTATGATTTAGAGGCACCTTCAGTAAAATTTATCAATCCTTTTTTAGATACGCCTATCGATATTACACAATTACCTCATCAATTTCCAAGGAAAATTGGTCAGCTAAAAAATCAAATCAATCTTCAAACACTTGTTCTATCACAAGCGGATAAAATTCCATTTTTCTGTATCCCAGGTGTTCGAGAATACCATAATCATCCCGCTCACACAGGAGATAGTTGGCTATTGCATCGTGGAACAGGTGGTGAAGGTACACTAGGGTTTTTGGTTGAAAAATTGTATCAATATGGGATTTCAGGGATAAATGGGTTCCAATTTCCTGGATCATTTCAAAAAGTAACCGTAACGTTTGATCCACAAACAATACCCGAATGAATGGACTTGTCAAGATACAAAAGATACTGCTGCCTTTAAAACATATTGAAATAATTTATGAACACTTAAGATCTGTTGGCCACAATGGCGTCGAAGGGATTGCACTATTGTTAGGAAAATTTGAAGATGAAGAAAAATTTATTATTACTGCTTCATTGATCCCCAAGCAAGAAGCATATCGAACCGAATCTGGCTTGTTTTATTATGTTGGAGGCGAAGAACTTCACAGAATCAATAGATGGGCATATGAAAATAAATTATCATTAATCGCACAAATCCATAGTCACCCTGGCGAAGCTTATCATTCATCTCTCGATGATGCGTATGCAATAATGTCAATCGTGGGAGGGTTTTCTATCGTGATTCCAAATTTTGCTTTCGGACCTATTGATATTAAGTTATGGGAAACCTATAGATTAAGTCCATCAAGCGAATGGAAACACGTTGCATATAAAGAAGTACAAAAATTATTCGAAATTATTCAGTAATGGCAATAGCAAACTTTTTTGACAAGATCGCCTTCGGAGCTTCTCAAATTCTACAACAATTTAGTGTCAAAGAATTCGAAAAACTTTTATTATCACATAATATAAAAATAAATTTTTCAAAGAAAACAGCACTCAATAAGGAAGGAAAAATTCTTTTGGAGCTATTAGCTCGTTTATTAAGTAGATTATATCCAAATTTAGAGTTTAATTGTATTGATGATCAAAATAACCAATATGGCGAGGAACTGGTTTCAATTTGTAAATCCATTAATCCCGCCATAAATTTCACCACTAAAGATGCTACGATAGAGGTAAATGTCGGAGCAATGGATTCGTATGAATCTCCGGCTCAAAAATTCTATTTAGGATCGGATGAATGGTTAGGCTCTCTATCGCAATCAAAGCCTCTAACCTGTAACGATTCTAATAATCCATTTGGTGCTGGATTTGCGGCATGTATAGGTGCGGCTAATGTTTTTAGGACTGTATTTAAGAAACAATTACCTTTTACTGAACTTGATCAACAAATCGTCTTTTCTGTTTTTGACTATTCAATAAATGAAAGCTCTAATCAAGGTCCAAGGCTTCACAATATTCATTTTAATGACACCATCCTTGTGGGATTGGGTGCTATAGGTAATGCAGTCATATGGACATTGAATCATTTAGATCTCTCTGGCGGTTTGACTTTAGTTGATCACGAAATCATCGAGATATCCAATCTTCAACGTTACATCATAACCTCACAAAAAGACATTGGCAAATACAAGGTAGACATTGCAAAAAAATACCTAAGTAAAAAGATAAATATCGACACACATTGCATCGATTGGCAGGAATATTTAAAAAGTAGACAAAATTGGAAAATGCATATAGTTGGAGTGGCTGTGGATTCTGCCCAAGCAAGAATATTGATCCAATCTAGCCTGCCCCGAAAAGTTATTAATAGCTGGACACAAATGGAGCAGCTTGGAATTTCAAGGCATTACGATTTCACAAAAGATGCTTGCTTGGCTTGTCTATACCTTCCGACGTCTCCACGAAAAAGTTTGTCGGAAGAAATTGCTGAAAATTTGAACTTAGTGCCTTTTGAACGAACAGTTATTCGACAATACTTGGCTGAAAAAAAACCTATTGATGACCAACTCCTCCAATTGGTAAGTCAATATAACAAAATTGCGATTGAAGAAATATCATTTTACAAAGGTGCTTTACTTGAGAAATTTCATTCTGAAGTAGTCTGCGGAGGAATTTTAATGAAATTAACGGGATCAACAGTTAAGACAGAACTGGTTCATGTGCCGTCCGCCTTTGAATCAGTCCTTGCTGGCATTTTTTTAGCCTCTGAATTAGTTATTGATGCAGAGAATTTGATGAGAGAAAAAATTCCAAATATTACGAAACTAAATTTGATGAGGCCGATAACAAAGTATACTACCGAAAGTGCTGCCAAGCACGCTTCCAAAAAATGCATTTGCCAAGACATTTTTTTCATGAATGCATATAAACAAAAATACAATGTATAGGAACAAACCCTGATTAAATGAAATCGGGAAAAAATGAGACAATCAGCAATGAACCTGCGTGTTACCAATTGAAGTAAAGGTCCTAGCATATTCATTCCTAATTCACAAAAGAAAGATTTGGGTATTTAGAGAATTACTCTCTTTTCAAAAGTCTCTTCTAATAATCAAATCCCCAAATTCAGGCGTATCCATTATTCTTTCCATCTCATCTTGAACTATCTTTTGAACATCTTTTTTAATCCGTAAGTAATTATCGAGCATTTCTTGTTGCGTCACACTTGAAAGTTGTGGCAAGCTTTTATAAAGAGCTTGCTCCCTGGCTAGTGAATCATGATCATTTAAAATTTCAGCGCAAAAAGTTTTCAATTCAACCTTCTGATCTGGGTTATCGGCTACCATACCAACAAATTCGCCAGATGAAAGAGAAGATATTTTCGATTGAGGTATTGCCATTTCAAGTTGTTTGGAGCGACTTATTGAAGTATCCCGACTGTTAATCGAAATACTCTCCCTGTCCTGCATGATCTTACCAAATCGTTCTGATAGTTGTTTAGCGGTATCACCGGAGACCTGTCCGCTGATCACATTGCCGACAATGTTTAAAATCACTTCGGCTTGTTCTTTACCGTAATGCATCTTCAATTGGCTCGAATCCTGGACAGCCAGCGTCGTTGCCACTTTATTAGATCGGGCCGTTGCTACTAAATTATCGATGCCATTAAAATAGATCGTTGGAAATTCATCAAAGATCAAACTGCTCTTGTGCAGATTCTTTTTATTCATCATCCGGGTGAGTGCAGTTACATATAGAGAGATCACTGCACCATAGGTCGCTGATTTCTGCGGATTGTTTCCCATGCAAACAATCTTTGGTTCATCAGGATTATTTATATCAAGGGTAAAATCATTGCCGGATAAAACATAATAAAGCTGCGGTGAAGCCAGCTTAGCCAGGCTGATCTTCGCACTTGCGATCTGACCTTCCAATTGCTCCATTGCATCATTTAGAAATGCCGAAACAAAAGGATTGATCAAACCTTCGATCTGCGGATCAGTTCTTAAAATTGAAAACAACTTGCTGTATTCCACTTGCGCCAGTTCGATCACATGTGCCAACGTGCAATGTTTTCCTTTCTTATAGTTGCACAGAAACCAGATAAGAGCAGTAATAAAATTTATAGGAGACTCCACAAAAAAATCTCCCTGCTTCCTGATCCATTCTTTATTCAATCCGAGCATAATCGTTCTCGAAGATTCCGCAGCATCGGTTATATCTGCCATCGTCGCTGGATGAATCGGATTACAACGATTGAATATTTTGTCAAAATCAATAATGTAAAATTTAGGATTGACAGCGTATGAATACTGGTATTTCAAATACTGATTGTATGCATGCTTTGTCAGGTCATCAAACTTAAAATCATAAACAAACATGCTGAACCCTTTTTGGATATGTTGTGTGATGATATGCTGAATAATAAAATAAGACTTGCCACTTCCCGGTGATCCCATCACAAGCAAAGCTCGAAAAGGATTAATGATATTGATCCAGCTTTTTCGGAAGCGACCTTTCAGATTATATCTTGCCGGTAGATTTACCGAATACTCGTTTCTCAATAATCTTTCTTCTTGAGGGAAGGTTTCATTAAGGGAGTTGAATACATTATCACTCAGTTTAAGATAGATTATTCTTGAAAGAAGTGTGCCACCTGTTAGTATCAAAACAAAACCAATTGCAGTTATACTCATATAAGAAATTACAGAAGCATTAATGCTAATCTCCAAATTGAAGATTATGAAACTGATAAAATATAAAATCATACCTGTCAATATGTATACAAAGCCATTTTTAAGACCAAGCTTTTCATCCTTTCTTCCTTTTGCTCCAAAAAGTGAAATTCCGAGGAGAATGAGCGCTATTAATTTTGACTTATGAAAATTGCTAAACAAACCAGTGTTGTAAATATTTTGCAAGAGGCGGTCAGTGATTTCTGATCTTATCCCCCACTCTTTAAATGCCCCGTAACAGCAATAATAAAAATGTAGCAGCAGGATCGCCATGCTCATCATTCTCGTCAAATCAAGGATCTTTCTCAGGCCTTGCTCATTCTCTCCGGTTTGCATATTCTTACTTTTTTTATTACTAATTTTTTCTTCTTCGTTTTCTTTTTTTCAGTTGATATGGCAAATAATAAATATCATCAGCCGGAATAATGACATCATCTATCACTTTACTTAAATCAGGAAATTGCTCTTCATGAATATTTTCTGGGAGACTGGAATTTTCGGGTGGGACCGATCTTAATTCGTTCACCTTTTGCTCTGCAGAATAGGCTTGTGTAATCCCACATTTTTCAAGGATAGTTTTTGCACTGTAATCCTTGCCGATATCACTCCCGTTAAAAACACATTTCGTATTATGATCAATGTAAGTCAGGCCATAAATAATGCCATCACTATTTTGCCTGGCAACAAGATTTATTTTTTCTTTTTGCAACGCCTGTTTAAAAGCATCTAAATTCTTAGGCCGCTTTACCAGGATCCAGTCAATTGAAGTCTTGAGATTCTTTCTATATTCATTTTTTAGCAACTCATTTTCTTCAAATCTCTTTTCTAAATAAGAAAGCGTAGGCTTATTATAAATGGAACTGGCTTTGATCGGCACGCCGATCTTATTTCCCTTTTCATCCAGCACCCTGTATACAAGTCCCCCCTTCCGGAAAATTATCCCTTCTTCTCTTCCACGGTCGGCGACCAAATTGTACAGTTTCAAAACCGCATTCAGTTCCGCCAAAGAAGCATACTTATAGTTGGGAAGAACTGCATCCAGGACATTTATGATACCTCTTTTTGTAGCTGATCGTCCATAGTTTACTCTTTGCACATTCATTGGTTTTATTTCACCTGGTTGTTGGGTCTTTTGGTCCTCTGCTGTCATCAGGTTATAAGCAATCTCAATTTCTTTCCTGGCTTTTGTTGATTCGTTCCTTCCAAGATTGTGCAATGAAATTCTTCTGCCATCCTGTTGAATGTTTGTAGTAACAATATGTATGTGCGGGTGGCCCGCATCAAGGTGCTGATAAACCAAATAAGGTTGTTCAGCAAAACCGATCTTCTCCATATAAACCGATGCAATTTCAACAAGCCTGTTCTTCTCAATTTTTTCATTTAATCCGAAATTCAACGAAATATGAACTGTATTTGTGGAGGCTCTTTTATTAAGCGAGATCAGCTTTTCAAAGCGGCTTAACTTTTCATAAAAATTTAGTTGCTCCGCTTCCTTCAAAAAATTATGAGCATAGATGCATTCCGCAACTCCTTCCTTCATCTTTTGCTCATTGTAGTTGAGTGCTCTTTTAATACTATTTGGTATAGTTATTTTTGCAACCATTGCCAATAAATTTGATTCATCTTTACTCTGATCTCGTCCACCTTTTTCATAAAGTTCTTTTTGCTTGATTCATTGAGTATCGTCCATGCTTTTATTTCAGCGATATGGTCAAGAGTATGTAGCTTATGAACAACCTGGTTGAAGTTGTTCCCAATGGCATTCAGTTCCTTTTTCAACAGGATCATTTCTGTCAAAAATTCATCTGCCGACTGATTGCGATACAGGACATTTACCGGCTCCCTGAGAAGAACATCCCTGGCATATTCACTGAGCGTGTTTGAAGTCGTGCGTCTATAAAATTTGTCAAGTTTTTTTTCTTCGTCTTCATTCAGACGGACGGTTAGCCATCTTTTGCGGACCTGTTTTGTTTCTTTCATCACCTTTCATTTTCACAGTTGAACAAATAATTTGTTTCTCTTTCTCAATAACCCCGAAACGACTCCGGAGTGGAGGGCAAGATGCCCCAAACGTGACACGTTTGTACATCTTGCCGGTTGCAGATTTAGCAACCTGGCAACTTTATAAAAGTAGTATGTGTAAGAGCCTGAAAAAATACCTGTTCAAATTCTGAATGCGTGAATGTGAGTTATCCAAAATAATTTTAATGCTGAAAATATTCTAGTCAAATTAAAAAATGTGATGTATGAGTAATGTAGCAAGTAAAGAGAAATCAAAAATTTTTGAAACCGTTTTAAGCAGTCCTGGCATGAATGAAAAATGCAAAATCGTTTTACACCTAAGCAGGCAAAACATCTTGTTGTTAAGCCGGCTCATCGAAGCAGGATTACTGTCAGATCAGCAGAATTTTGAAGATGAGATTATTTCTGTTTTACCTGATGGATCTTTGGAAGATTTTAAAACGACTCACGAAGAAATTTTGAGGAAAAGTGATCTTACTGAATTCTATGAAAAACTAAAATTACTTTGACGAATGCCAATATTTAATGAGGGCTTTCAGCGATCATGATTTGATGCTTGACTGAATAAAAAAAGGGGCTTTATAAAACCCCTTCGTCTGCAAAACTGTAATAACCTTCGGAACTAACAATCACATGATCGAGCACTTTTATATCATGAAACTGTGCAGCATATTTGATCTTGCTTGTTAGTTCTTCATCTGCCTTTGAAGGTTTCAGACTGGTTGATGGATGATTATGTGCAAGCATTATTGAACAGCAAGCGACTTTAAGTGCTGCAGCAAGTATTAGTCTTGGATCTGCGACAGTACCCGTAATACCCCCGCTCGATACATTATAAATTTGCAATACCCTGTTGGATCTGTTCAAGAACAGTACTTTGAATTCTTCAATGAGATCGATCTTGTCTTTATCCCAGTAATGCAGGAGTATTTCATAGACATCAGAAGAAGATCTAATCAGTGGACGTTCTGAAACTTTGCAGTTGACTTTCTTCTTATAAACAATGTCAATTTCGGATACATTGTTCAATTCTTCCAGGCTTAATTTCTTTTCCATAATCTTAAATTTTAAATCGTTAAAAAATTAATTATGGAGCGCAACCCGGCTTTGGGCAATCAAGGCAAAGAAGCAACGGAATAAATAGTATCTGCTGTATTGTGGGACACCCCTTCTTTATGCCGGAATTTCTTTGACGCTTCAGCAGCCCAATAGCCGAACTTTGTGAAAAAATTAATGAAGGAATAATCGTCAAATTTTATTGGCTTCGTTAATTGTGTATAAAATCTACCGGCCTTCTATTTCCATATCGCTATTTTTATTTTATGGAAAGCTACCAGTTACTTCAAACCATCTATGAAATTTCAAAACAGGATCCCAAGCCAGAAACTTATCCCTGCAAACCAAGAGAACTAATTTTACGACTCATGCAGGATTGGTCAGATATCCAGGCGCTATTGCACGATCTTGAAAAAGAAAAATTGATCACTACTGTTCAACAGGATACCCTTGTGATAAAAATTACACATGAAGGAATTTTAAAAATTGCCGAACGACAATCTGTTCTCGGGAAAAAATAACCAAACTTGTGTTGCCGTTAAATGATTTATTGCAGTAACAATTCTACACCAATTAATTTCCGATTAATAATAAAACCCGAAGCTGCCGCCCCCATTAAATGTATCTGTCGAAATACCGGGCGGCAGCTTTTTTTGATATAGTAAACCCGGGTTGCCCCGGGTTTACTATTTGTTTAATTTAAATTCAAAACTGATTCACCTTTTGCAGCAAAGGCTTCGCAAAGATCGAATGCTTTTTGTGTTCTTAATTGGGCTGTTCCTCCAAACAATAAGGATTTTATTTTTGCTTCCCCGCTTTTATAGTTTCTTAAATTCTGAAAATATCCAGTTACAGAATTGTAAGCGCCGAAGAGAGTCCCTTTTGTTGTCTCAGTTTGCTGCCCGGGACTGCTCATTGCATATTCATAAACCGAATCACACATATTCTTATAACAAGTAGAAATTTCATCCAATAAGCCCTCATTCAAATTCTTCAGCACTTCCTTATTCGGAACCATGGCAAGCTGGATCAGTTTCATTACTTGTTTATCGGTGATACGGACTTTTGACCATTGATTGAAACCAGCTTCAAGATATTCGGATAACCGATATGATATGCCCATTACTTTATGCGCTTCTTCCAATCGCTGTTTTGCATTGAAAGTGTGACGGATCTTTATTGCGTTGCTGCAATTCCTGAATGCAGCATTTAGCGTATTGTTACAAACGATCCTTACGGGAGTAAATGCTGCCATGATACTTCCGAAACCGTCATGCGAGGTCGTAAGAAATAAATACTTTTCAATCAGGTCATCACTACCTACTTTGATATAGCCCGGGAGCTTTGCAGTAATAAAAATCCTCTCTCCCTTTCCCAGTGCTCCGGCTGTTTCATATTGTATCCCATCATCACCGCCGACAATCGCATCAAAAAAAGAAAACGCATCTGCATTTTGCATTACTTCATAATTCTTGCCAACAACCCCCAATATATCATCCGTGTCGGTTCTTACTGTTGCATAAAAATCGGATACTTCAATTTCAGGATTTTCATTTTTTGAATTCATTGTAAATAGTTTTCTTTTTTCAACTGTATAATCCAAGCCGGCAAACGTGATGGCTTCCCTGCTTGTTGGATAATCCTGCACAACCTGTCCCAACCCATGCCAGGCTTTTTCCTTTACTGAAAAGAAACTGTGTTTTCCTGTTTGTTCATTTAGATGAATGTTATGTGCCATAATTTACTACCAGATTAAATTTATATTCCGCAGGTGGTACTGCTGCGGTTGCATTAATAAAAAATTAGAATGGTAAATCGTCAAGAGTTTCTGAAATAGATTCTGCGTTGGGAACGGCGGATGCTGTTTCTATTTTAGCCATCTGATGGATTGTAATGTTATTGACATGGAAAATCAGCGAGCCTTTTGCTTCGCCTTTCATATCATTGTAAACATTTACACCGGCCCGGCCTGAAAGTTCTACCAGCGTTCCTTTCTTCAATCGTTCTGCAATACGGGGATTAAGCCAGTAAGAACAATTAAAGAAGGTTGATACTTTCACACCCGCTTCGCTTCCTTTTGGTTTGTACCAATCATTAACGGCAATTGAAAATTCAATTACCTGTCTTTCATCTTTGAGTTGTTTTACAACTGCATCTTTCGTGATCCTTCCGATAACTAACATTGTTTTAAGTTTTAATGATGAAAAAAAATTGTTTTGTAAAAGAAAAAGGACAAAAAGAAAGGCAGCTACCAAGTGGCCGTGTCATGGCAATACACCAAATCGCAGGCGGAATAAAAGAAGGATTTGTGCGAGGGCACCTGTGTTTATGCCGAACGATTTGGTTGAGCGCAGCAGCCACTAACTTGCCTTTCGCCTGCTGTCCGTGTTTTACAAAACAGATGGCGAGACTTCCCCGTGTATTGCCGAATAAAGAAGAGAACGTTAAACGGAGCGTCGCAACGAAGCTGCTATGAAAAGATTCGCTGGCATAAAAAATATTATGAAGAATTTGATGAGATGAAAGAATGTTTCACTTCACCAAACATGACAAAGTGGATCAACTTGCTGGAAGGTGCGCTCCGGAAGAGCGGCGGTTGACTTTGATCGTAACGATCATTTAATTGCTTAAATAAAAACTTTTTTTCGGACCCAGGAATCAACTTAAAACATTTAATAAACCGGGCATGGTCATCTGCTGATAATTTTATTTCGTCGCTGTACACGATTTTGAACTTCCAATCATATTGTTTCAAACGGATATAGTTCTCCGCTACTTCCCGACGGATCGCCAGTTGCTCATTGCCCTGGAATGCGCGGGGTTTGATCTCAACAAGAAACGCTTGTTTCGTTATTTTATGACGTATAAGAAAATCGGGCGTGTAGCGGCGTATGTTTCCCCTTATATAAAATGTGGGCAACCTTGTTTTAGGATCATAATATATCGGGATGTGTGAACGCAGGTACTCATATTCTTTTTGAATGGAGATCGCATACTTGAGTTCAAGCATAGAATCAAAAGCACATCCCCAGTTTATAACTCTGAATGATCTCCTATAATTAAACGATTTCATTTTATATGATTTGATCGCTAGCGGTCAAGATCGACCAATAAGTTTGCCCGTATCTCGGTTACAAACTTTGTTTGTCCTTGCGCGTCTACGTATCGCCTGTAGATCACACGACCCTCCACCAACACATGGCTGCCTTTGACCAGGTAGTTGCGGAACTTTTCAATTTGCTGCTTGCCCCACATGGTGATCGTGTGCCAGTCGGTAATCTGTTTTTTTACTCCCTCATTCGCAGAAAACCAATGATTGGTGGCGAGACGCATCTTTATCATTGTTGTCTGGTCGGGCATTGTTTTGAATTCCGGGTCTTTACCCAGGTAGCCGATCAGTTGTACTTTGTTCATCGATTTCATATTTCCCTTTTTTATTTTTACGAAGGTGGGGCGACAACAAAGCGACAAAAGATCTTTAATCGTTTATATCGGTTCGGAAACGTTTTATCAAACGGATATTTTTTTTTATGGAATGAAACCGGGAACGAGAAAGTGTAAATTTTGTGAAAAGCTCATTGATCTGTCAAAGGGACGCCGTGACAGGCAGTTTTGCGACGAGCGATGTAAGAACAGCTATCACAACAGTATCGTTTTCGGGGAAGAAAAAGAAGCAAAGCGGATAAATAAAATTCTTAAAAAAAACAGGGATATCTTAAAGAAGATGACGGGCAGAAAAGATAACAATGAAATTACAAAAGAGAGATTGCTAAAAGCAGGATTTGATTTTACTTATTACACTCATCATAAATCTACCATTCATTATAATCATCAATACACATTCTGTTATGATTATGGCTACCGCGTGGTCAAACCGGAAATTTATAAAGTTGTGAAGGCATTTGAAGAAAAGGAAGAATGATCTTCCTGCCCCTACACGTAGCAAGCCAGTCCTCAACAAAATTATTTCGAATTAATTTCATTATGCTTTCATCGAACGTGAAAGTTATTAATCACTATACAAAAAAAATTGAGGCGAAACAATATTAAGAATGTCGCAACCAGTATAATTTTTTAAAAGCAGAACAATAAACTTAAGATACTAATACATAGTGGTCCTTTGTTATCAAAATTTATAATTTAATATGTAAATTCCCATGACTTAAAAATTAACCAACCGAAAAAGCTTATGACAGTTCAATACTTTTTAGCAGACGGGACAAGCGTCGTCTTCCAGGAAATCGAGAAAAAAAAATACCGCGGTACCTGGCTTCCCGGAGCCAAAGTTTTTGGAAGCAATTCAGAGATCGGTCTTATTACGATCCAGGAATTGGAAAATCCTTTGTTTGTATTTGGTCAAAGAGTATTTGAATTATTCAGGCAGGTGAAATTTTTCGCCCACGAAAGACCAGGGCTTCGCTTTGAAGCATTGCTCAGCGGCGAAATAAATTTCACCAGGGATGATAAGAAAGTAAAGTTAAAGGCCGGCCAGTATCACCTGACGGATATTCCTCTTTTTACTTCACTTTTTAAGAAACATAATTCCTGCAGCATTTTTGTAACATACTTTTCAAAGGAAATGCTTGAACAACTTGGTTTGAATCTTCTTCCCTGCCTTCCCTCCCGGATGCCAGATAAAATGAACTACCTGATACATGAAATGCTTCGCAATCCTTACGGAGAAAACCTGCGTGACTTTTATTATCAAAACTGTGTACGGGAACTATTGTTCTTTCATCTTACGCAGCATAAGCAACCAATCCCCGGTGAATTGGAGGACAGGGATATTGCTGCTATCTACCAGGCTGATTCTATTATCTCTTCCAACTTACACCAACATTTTACGATCGATAAATTATCGCGGATGACCGGGACCAACCAGTTCAAATTGAAGAAAGGATTCAAACATGTTTTTGGTATGGGAGTGTTTCATCGTCTTTTGTTTCGAAGAATGGAACATGCGAAAGTTTTGCTGGAGACGACTAACAAGTCGATCGGTGAAATTGCAATACTTGCCGGCTACGAGACCGCTGCAGGCTTTATACATGCATTCAGGCGGGAGTTTAAAAAAACACCAAGGGAATGGAGAATGGAGTTTAAAAATAAGTCAGACGAAGAATGATCAGGAGAAATTTCAACAAACCAAAGCAGACTTAGACATTTTGTTGTAAGTGGAATTGGTCAAAGGTTTGAATTAATCAAAGCTTCAATTTTTTGTTGCTGTTGCCTTTCGCCCTCTTTTGTAAACCCAGTCTTATTGTAAATTAAATTTCCTTTTCTGTCAAAAATTAAAATAGTTGGATAGCCGGAAAAGCCAAATTTGTTGTCCGGAAATTTTGTATAATCAATTTCCTGCGTCCTTGGTTCATGCTGGCCGCTGAAACCAGTTTTCGACTTTTTAAATGATCTCATTTTAGTGTCAATGCCATTGAGAAAGAAAACTGGTAATGTAAATTTATCCAAGCCTGCAAGTTTTTTAAAATAATCATAAGTCTCGTTAGATCCTGTATTTCTATTTTCTATTAATGGCCTGGCAAATGCGCTGTCAGTTAAAGTGATTGTAAGAAAGGCAACGTTTGGATCGTCTTTGTATTTACCATAAAGCCTATGCAGCATATTCATTTCGACAAAGCAAGGCCCACAGGGAATAAACCAAAAATCAATGAACGTAACTTTATTATTGCTTATGATCTTTAGATTGGTTGTATCGCCATTTATATCGTAAACAGAAAGTTGCGGAATTACCTTGACAGGTTTCTTAAGAATTTTTTGTCCCAATGAACCCATTGTCAAAAGTGAAAAAGCTATAAACAGCAGAGTCCTCATAATATTGCTTGCAAATACTTTGTTAGCTGCAGTGCTAACCTTCCCGCGGCGGAATATCTTCGATCTGGTCAAATTTCAAATTACTCCATCCCTCTCCTTTTCCAGCTTCCTTATAACGACCCAACCACAAATAAGTTTTTCCATTCCACCATCGTGTACGCTGAAACGTTCTTTCAACTACAACTCCTGATCTTGGAATTTTTTGTTCATTGACATAATAAGGAGCTTTCTTCTCAGTCAATAAAACTCCTAAGGGAGATTTGGCGCCCGGCATACGTGCCCGTTGCAATTGGATCTCGGTATCACTTCCTTCCATATGTACCGGAATAAACGGTATCCAATTTTGAGGCACCGTCGTACCAAGAACATACCTGACCACCGCATTTCCTGCGGGAACAAAGGGTGCAGGTTTGATTTCCTTTAATGCCATCTCGTTTCCATTTACTCCTCTCCCAATTTGTGAAGGCACTGTATTCTCAACACCCCACACCAGGTTGGCCATTTCATCACGTAAGAAATTAACTTGCTCCAATGGATCTCCTTCTAATGATCCGGCAACGGCAGCAGGTAAATAAAAGTAATTACTATTGGATGTATTGTTGTTGACATCAGTTTGATGAAACATGGTCCAACGATGCCAGTCTGTTTCGGGACCCCGCCCGGCAGGTCTGACCAATGTATGATGACCAAACACATCCGTAACTACGATCCCTTTCAACTCACAAAGGTTGTTGACCTCAAGTGGGTAAGGAAGAAGGAACCAATCGTTAGAGTAGATCAACCCAAACTCGGCCAATAACAAATGAAGCAATCCTGTTGGTGATGTATCAATTTTGCCAAAGTCGGTTTGACCCTCTTCCATCATCCAGAAACGCGGATGCGGCATGCCTTTAAAAGCAACTGGTGCCGGCAAGAAGGAAACATGATTCTCCTTTGTAGGTTTTGAAGACGCAGGTGCCGGTTCTAATTGAACTGATCTTTTTAAATTTAAATCGAAGGAATACCAGTCAAGATGACCTTCATGATAATTGTCCACGGACAGCGTTTTTTGCTGATCTTGTTCTATCATCGATGAAACGGCAAACTGATACTCCAACTCGGAAGGTAACCATGCACTATGAGTTGCTTCTTTGGGCTGACTATAATTTCGCTCGTACTGACCCGCGAGTTCTGCTGCGATAATATTAAATTTATCCTGGTCACTTTGCGTCAACCCCTCGTCCTCCATCCATTGTTGAAATTTGGATTTACCGGCAATCACCGTTGTAATATCATTATGTAATGAATAGCCATCAAAGATCTTTCCCTCTACTGCTTTCAACAACTGCAAACCTTCTGCATCATTCGGGTCAGGTTCATAGCCGAGTTTGTATTTACCAATTAACCGCGACAAGTGTGCAATCAATCCATCCTCCTTCATTAGTTTAAGAAAACTTCTTCCCATTTGAACAGCCAAAAAAAGATTGGCGGTAAGCCTTTCTGCTTCGACGTTTGTTTCAAGTGGAATATTGTCGTCATAGGGAAAAGTGATATTTGGAAAATTTATTCTATCCATCGGCGTATGCATTCCCAGTATTTGTGCTGTAACGGGGCTTGCCGCATCTTCGCCCTGGAATTCTCCAAACTGCCATTGCCTGCACAACATCCATAATGGATCCCTTACTTCGGCTTTAAGGCTTCGGTCGAAATGAGTTGTTCTTGGTGTAGGCTCTAACCTGTTGTATGCAGTTATAGAAGGAATTCTATACTCAGTCAACATAATCGCTTCCATTGTAAATTCAGGCATAACATTTTTTTTGTGTGTCAACTAATCAAACTACCTACTCTTACTATAGGCGCTGCATTGATAAAAAACTCCAGGTTCAAGCGGTAGTCCAATGCAATGTCCAGATCGAACTTCGAAAAATCAGCCATCAATGCTGGCAACAGCACACCCAGTTCCGGCTTATTAAGTTTATCCAGTAACTGCGGTTCAACCGCTCTTAATTTTGCGCGAAGAATTGTGTCGTTCAATATTCCAACCAGGTCATCCCATTCCCAGTTGCCCTTTTCTTTGGGTGTCACTGCTAATAACAACGACTGCGGTGGCACAGCATTCGGTTGATCATAGTTGAAAGTAATGCCGGTCATATTTTCCTTGGCTGGCACTTTTTCGGTCCAGTCATCCACGAGCAGTCCTATCCGTTTGCTACCCGGTATGAAAGCGGCATCGCCATGCATAACTATGGATAAGGTATCATGACTGATGTTGAATGGTTCTTCGGGCTTGACACTGTCTTTTTCCGGGAATTCAACAGCGATCCAACTGTCAAAGGCCCTGTATGGCAATTGAACAGCTTCTATCTTCAACATTGAATCATTGAGCACCTCATGTAAGGTCCTGATGTATTCCCATTTCGATAATCTTGGCCTGACATGCGCGATGTTTTGTAACCATTCATCCTCGGGAAACCGCATCTTCAACACTTCATTCGCATGCTTCAATAATTGCACGTTGTCCGACTTAGACTGTTGAATATCGGCTTCATTGTTATAAGTAAACGCAGGAAGAATATTGAATACATCTCCCAACAATTTTTTTCCTGCTGCTAATAATTTCTCCACCTTCTGCTCGATAACTGTTGCAGTGCCCGCGGCAGTGAGAAGATCATTCATCTGCGAATGGGCTGCAGCCATTCTTCGCGAAACATTCCTGCCTTGTTCCAACAGTATGATCTTTATCTTATCTGTCAGTGCTGAGGAAACCTGCGGGAATGTATCAGTTAGTCCATAATTAGAAATGCGTATGAGCGTTTGCTGCAACTGGTCTGCCTGGGTATTTCCAAAGGTGAAATTTATTTCATTAAAATCTTTCTTTGCCGCTACGAGTGCATCGAATGTTTCTTTCAAATTGCTGCAATTGGTTACCACACCATCTTTATCCTCCACAACTGCACTAATAGTTATTGTATCAAGAATGTCCAGCTGGTTCTTAAAAAGAATTCCTTCCTGTTGAATCTTCGACTGAAGACCTGCATCGTCATACGCTTTAGGATTGTTGTTATCGGCGAGACTAGTTTTGGATGGTGGATCAAAATCTTCGGCGTGCAGGTTACGGCAATCGGTGATGAGAGACTTCAACATCCGCAGCATCGGCAAGATACTTCCGATAGTTTTTTTGCCAGCTGCATTTTCGGGCTTCATAAATTCGATACTCACCTGCACGTCATCTTCTATTGCTTTTAAACGACGATAATAAAAAGCTATCCTGCTTTCAAGTTCGGAAGCCGCTGTATTCTTTTCGGGACTACTACCGGTATTCAATTCATTCCCGACCATATAAATCAGATCAATGGGCTGAAGTTTAAGTTTGTCGATTGTTACTTCTTCAGATCCAAGTTCTACTTCGTTCTTATCCTTATGTGCTACTCTGCAAACAAGATCATTTGCTGAACCAATAATAGATCCAAGCCATTTATTAATTCCAGGTTCCATATTTGCACGGGCAGTCATGGTTATGGGGGCCCATGGATTGCTGGACGAATCGCCAGGATCCAACACTTCAAATTGGATCATTACGCGATTGGTATAATTAAAATGCGTGCTACCCGGTGTATTAATAACATCCAGCTCGGGAGGAATGTTCGCTTCTTTTAATGCATTGACAACTGCTCCCGACCGATCGAAATTGCCCTGCACCAACTGGAATACTGTTTCACTCAGCAGCAGATCCTTTACCGCATCCAGTGTTTCCGATAATTTATTCTTCTCACTGATGATCACATTTTTTTCATTGACAGAAGCAGCTAACACGTCTCCTTTTGCTCCATAGGGAAAAGCCAGGTTGCTTTCGGCTAACAATAAACCATTGACAACATTATTGGCTGGGATAGTTTCTTCGGCAGATGAATCACCCTGCTGTTTCACAAGATGTGTGTTCATCAGATAGGCATCCCTGTAATCATAGATATACAGATTCAGTTTTGCCAGGCTACTATCATTCGAAGCACTATCATGAAGTCCTCTTTCAAACTGGTAACCCAACAAGGCTTCCAGTGCTTGCCCGTTCCTGATCCCCTGCAGAATGAACAACGCTCTTCTTACTCTTTCCGAAGAAAGATTCACCGCCATCGTATCAGGCTTGTCCTTTGTTGCGTGACTCATATAACCTGCACGCAACAATGCAGCAGCAGATGCATGATTAATGGATGGAGCATGCACAAATCCTCCATTCTTTGCATATTCATACAAGGGTTGTCCGTTGGTGGGTCTTAGTTTTGCAGGAATCGTTTCGGATTGCACCACCATGCGCCTTGCGGAAGGACGCAAATTCTCTACCCACCCATATGCTCCAAGGTAAATTCCTTTTTTTCTTTCGCTTTCCACTTCAATATTGTTCAGACCGCGCTGGCTGAGTAACCTTGTTTTAAAAATTGCAGATTGCCACGCATCGAGCCGGTATGTACAAGTATCAAGATGTTCAGCAAAACATCGTTCAAGTCTTGCAGTCGGTAGTTTCGCCAGGAAACCCAATGCCGATTTCATTTCAGCAAGAAACTCTGCAGCATCCTCGTTGATACCTGCCGTCAAAAGATAATCACCAATTGGTTTGCTTCTATAGGAGTGATTCGAATCCGCCACTTCAATTTTAGCCTTCATTAATTCATAGCCCGAAATCGTTCCTCCCGGCCTGATGTTGTGAAAATTCCGCGGCTTCAATGTGTCGTTGAGATCGATGTTATTTTTTCCATACCAACGGACACTTGCTTTTTTTAGCTGCAATAAAAGTGAACGACGCAGTTGCATGTATAAAAGTGCAGAAGGTTTTGTTCTTCCTGTACCAAAATCCTGTGTCTCTAATGCATCGACGGATCCTGCATCGGCCAGCCAGTGCAAATAATTTTTCTCGAGGTCGTTATCATAAAACTGAATGAGCTTTTTTTCAGAAAGTGGCAGATTGTCGACGAGGTTGGCTGCATCCAATAATGTATGATAGTGTTGAAATACTAATCTTAACTGCTGCGGTATTTGAAGTTTCCCGTTCTCAGCTGTTGCGCTGTATCCATATTTAGCCAGGAAATTCAGTAAGAGATTCTTACTGTCAAATCCCTTTTGCATATCATCATAATACCGTCCCCCGTGTTCGAAATCATCACGGTTCCTCAGATCATCGGTGCTATAACCAACACGCTGGTAAAAAGATGCCGAGCCAGGTTGAAGGCCGAGTATGTTCATCAATACTTCAGATGGTTCCATACCTGGTTTACCCACATGCACAAGTTCATTCAGTAAACTTTTCCATATGGTATGATAATCTTCTAAAATTTTCCAGATCGTCTTGTAAAAGGAATCTCCAACCAGCAAACGCCTGTGTTCAGGCCATTCCCATTTACTTGTGTCACTGGTGAGCAGCACACCATAGGGTTGGTTACCCACCCGTATCGCTGGCAACCATCCCCTGCCCGTAACATGGTTAACAGAAAAATCACGAAGCATGCTTTGAAAACTTTCCCCCACTACCGGCTGCATCATGGAACCGAAATAATAACCAAGGGTCGAAGCATAAAGTGCCGTATTCATCGCCACTGCTTCCTGGTGATCCTGTGCATCACTATTGAGCACATATTGCAAAGGTCCATATTCAATTCCCAGTGCATCGGCGAGATTTCTTCCATCACATTCATCGGGGAAACTGAATTTGGGTTTTCCTGTTTCTGTGTAATAACTAATCTCATTAAAGGAGTCATTTTTTGTGTAGCCTGACTCTTCGAGATCCGTGTTATTTGTTGGTGCCCCCTGTCTTACGAGGCTAAATCCCTTTGGTGAATAATGATGATTATTGATAAGCGATTCGATAGCAGATCCGGAAGTAGTTTCATTGGAAGAAAGTGAAACACCCAGCACGAGAATTTTACTAAACCCATTGACTGCCTGTGCCTGGCTTAAGGGAATCCGAAATCCCATACCGAATTCGACTGCTTTATCAAAATCAGACATCCAATCATAGCCAGTACCAAATACAAGCTTATTATCTTTCATTACAAAGGCGGCCTCTGCATCCATCGGATCAGGGCCAAGGAACAACTCATCCGGTATAATATTTCCTGTTTCCTGGCGAACGATGGTATCGCCTTCATAAAAGATCGCGACGAATTTATCGGGAAGTATTTCCGTCCTTGGTGCACGGCTCCAATCGGATGTTTTGGTAAGGTCGTGAACCGGGAAAACTAATTCATCTTCCTGTTCAAGGTCGTCTAACCCGGTCCAGTTAGTGGGTTGCGTTTCCCGGGCAACCCAGGCTGATCGCTGCGAACCAAAGAGGGTAGCAAGATAACTCCACGCCGATCTCTTCCGATCCTCTTTCCCGGTTGCAGCACCCTTTTCAGCATTGAATATAACTTTCCAATATTTTTCTCCTTCTGTTATTTCTTTATCGGTAAGTATTCCTTCATGCGTATGAACCGCTATGTCATCCGGATATATTCGCAACAACAATTCAGGTTGCCTTCCCTGATTGACAAAACGGGTTTCGATCCGAACAGGAAGCAATAAAAACGGAATTTTATCATCCAGGTTTTTTATGGCAGTCTTTGGATGAGGATCAACATAGATACTACCAATGGCGGTATGTAACTGTCCTCTTACCTCATCGAGCTTATCGCGACCACTCTTATATTCATTTCGTTGCTTTCTTTTTTTCTCTTCCCATTCCTGCTTGTCCGGTTGTTCCGTCTCAAGCATGGTAGCGAGTTTCTCTTCTTCATTTTTTTTCTCTTCTAAAAGCCTGCCTCGCCCGGCTTCAATTTCTCTGCGCCTCTCTCTTTCTGCACCTGCTTCCTGCGACAATTGGTTTTTCTCCTGCTCCGCTTTTGCAAGATCTTCTTCTAACTGTGCCAGCAAGGATTGAAGTTGTTTTAATAATTGCGTCCATTCATCAATCTTCGCACGGTCAGGTTTTTGTTTATTTTTTTCTTCCTGGATGTTTGCAGCTATTTCCTGGATGCTGCTCCTTGTGACCTTGATCTTTTTTTGAAGAAAGCCGATAAGATCATTCTTGTCCTCCAGTTGAATCAACACCTTCCTCCGTTCGCTTAACTGATCATTCAGATCCCGTATCCGTGCCTCGAGCCCGGCAATCTTTTTCTTTATAATGTTGATGTCGTTCCCGCCGGAAGGAAGAACTGTTTCCTGGTTGTTGATCTTATCAAGCTTCTTAATTGCTTTGTTCAACTGAATTGCCGAAGCATAGGAATTTGCATCACTCAATCTTCTTGCCTCCCTGAGCTGCTCAATTTTTTCGAGTTGTTCGGTCCACGTAGACATGTTAATTATGGTTGAATAGTTTTTTGCCGATCATTATTTTGCTTTTTCGAGCATTTCTTTTGCATGCACTGCTACCATGCTTGGTTTCTGTAAAAGAATAAAAGCCATGTTGGCGGAATCCATCCCCCACCTGAATGCTTCCGGTGGATTGAAACCGGGCACTACGCTTGCCTGGATAAATTTTAAACTATCCGGCAATTTGGTCCATGACAGGTCATCCCATGAAAGTCCATCACTGCCCTGGTTAAAAGTGATATCCATTCCAAATCGTGGTTCACCCGGGATCTCCTGTATGATAAAGAACCATCCAAGCTTATCAGTAAATCCAGGAGATGGATCGGTTCCCTCGGCTTGCTCTTTGGTAAGATCAAATCCGAAAAACTTAATATCCGGTTCGATCTCCGCCTTGTACAACGGAAACATTACATGTGTTTTGAACTCTTCAGCAGAAAGATCCTGGTCGATCTCAGGTTCATTGGGATCTTTCCCCGTAATAGCTTTTTGTGCAAAAATGACTGTGTTGGGATAGCGCTTCAATAAGTCGCCACGAATGACGAGTACCAGTTGTTTGGCATCACCCTGCGCATCCCGGTTGTTATGTCTGCCAAGTTCACTTTTGAAAGGCCAGGTATGGATGGGTTTGATATCTTTATGCTCCTCTGTAAGTTCCGCATCAGATTTATTTTCTTCGGGCTTAATAATTCCATTTACATCCCAGAATTGCCGGAAGTAACTTCCACGTTCATCAGTTGGATATTCTCTCCATAATAACTCACGACCCATTTCGTGATTCAAACCCACCATGTAACTCTCAATGAATTTTTGATTTGTTTCCAAAAGTGAAATGGTATTAGGTGGTATCAATTTCAGGTTGGGTAACAGTAATTCACTCGATATATCGCTCAGTTTTTTATACATCGGGTCTTCAAAATCCGGATAGGCGATCGCAGGAAATATGGTTTCAGGTGTATTCAGCCTGATGCGACCCGGAAAGAGGACCAGTGATGATAACCGCAGTGGATATGAAACATGCGGATGAATAGCTTGCGCCGTTTTCGCATAGGCATTGCTTATATTTAATTGCAGCGTTGGTTGCAAAACTGCTTTTACTGCCAACCTTTGGGTAAGATCAGTCAGCGCGGTTCTGTAATTCTTTGCTTCTACGCTGTCCTGCCCGGAACCACTGCTGGTGGCCGGAGGTGTTACGCTTTCATCACTTAGTTTTAAAGTGAAGGAAGGTCTTTGTGGAATGTTGCTGATCAGTTCCAATTCTTTTTCCGGATCAACCAATATTTCAGCAGCTTGATAGTTGGTCCGCAACTTCGAAGTAAAAACATATGCTGCCACAACCAAAGTTGCAAGCGCACCAACAACAAAAAATAAACCTGTAACGACAACAAGGAACAAAAAAATAACTAACAATATGATCAACGCTAACCCTGCATGTTTCAATAGCCATAATATCCACCCGGGTAATTTGTAAGGAAATATTTTATCGGCGATCTGTTTAGTATTAGGCAGTCCCGAGGGTGTAACTTTAGGAGGGGCCGCCGTTATTTTTCCGTCATTAATATCGTTTACGAGCTGGTGATAGGAAAACGTTTTTTCAACTGCGAGTTTTTTTACCATCTTACCATTGGGTCTTACCATTCTTCTAAACGCTCCCGATAATACAGCCGTGGGAAGCCTGCTTTCCTGGACCTGGTGAAGAATAGTGGTTGGGCTTCCCATGATCCGACCGAGTACCGGCCGGCTCATCGCCAATAAATGAGTGGGACTTACCTGGCTAAATGTTTTTTGTGTGAATTGCAAAGCCACTTTCATATATAGCACGGTATGTTTTATTTTTCGATTGGCGTCGATGATCTTTTGTACCTGTGCCCAGGCCTTGCGCATATAATTCTCCTGGTTCTTTTGAATGACCCTTGTTCCAAAGCCGGCGGGGACTCTTGTGCGCGGATCCCTGTTAAGATCATTTACCCAATAATTACTGGTGACATCTAATAACACCACATCCTTCTCACTCTTCTTTGCATGCTTACCTCCATAAAGCGGTACAGAGATAATCGGATCACCCGAATCATCGGTGCCTATTATAGTAGCTGGCAGGTTAACTATCTTTTGTAATTCAGGTTGAAATTCATTGGGCAAAACAGGATCAGGAAAAACAGTGGAGACAGTCGAAGGAGACTTGAGTGCACCTTCCAAACCAATGATCGCAGGTTTAGTTCCGGGAATTTCAAGTGTCTCATCATCGGCCCGTACAAAGCCCGGCCTCGAGCAGTCCATATCACGGATCCCTACTTTTGGATCCATCGGACGAGGCTCAAGCAATTTGACCAAAGATTCAAAGTCTGCGTTCAGACCGGTACGAAAATACCATTCAAAATAAAAAGGCATTTCACCTTTCGCACCATTGGTATTATCCCATGAAGGCGCCTGTGCATTTATAGTTTCTGTCGGCTGCTCCAACCCTGCCAACCGGCCTGTTTCAAAAGCCGGAATTACGAAAGCACAATAAGGCGTGTTGGGTTCTAACTTACGCGGGCTTACCAGCCGGCAATAAACCTGGTCCGGATCTTCTTCCAATGTTTTGTTAAGTGAGAGAAGAAATTTTTCATAATCAGAAAGCTCACTGTTTGGTATATCTGCATTACTATGCATATGTGCCCACAACGATGTTTCATTAGCGGGTGGAAATGCATCCGTGCTTTTAACAATGATAGTAGGTAAAGGCACTGTTCTTTTTGTTCTTTCAAACTCTTCTTCTTTTAATATCAGCAGAAATATCCAGGGCCTTAGTTTAGCACCCTGTGGTCTTGCGGGTGTGTACCGCCATGCAAAATCCTCGTCATAAAATTCCAGGAACGCGAGATAGTTTGATTCGAAATCAGTGATCCAGTTAAGAGGTTCGGTACGTACGATCATATCACGATTGATCCCAATAATATCACCCGGACCGATGAGCATAAAATTCTTTGTCATCCCGGCTTCGTTCAACGCAACGGGAACAGCGATCTCCGCCCGCTCCTTACCAGAAGATGTGCCTGCACCCAGATCATCCGCCTCGGTGATATTTGAGGAGATGCCTTTTCTCGCCCACGAATGGAATTGATACCTGGCAATTTCGACACTCATTAGTTTGGATTTAATTCATAATGTGAAACGATCTGGACCTGGTCCTTCAACCCGGGTTTTGTCCGTATAAGATCATTGTAAATTTGTTTGGCCTCTGTATAACTACCCGTCACCATTTCATTGCTGTGTATTTTCATGTTACTGACATTTGCAATAACAAATTTCTCCTCCGCTACTGCTACTTTGCCCGGCGCATTAGCCGACATTCTGTTGCTGGTAAAAGATAATTTTGATTTGGATACTGCAGCCCCTTTTGTATTGACCATGAAAAGCGCCTTTGCATATTTATAAATACCTGCCAGGATGAGAGAGAATTTTTTCTTTCTCAGGTAGGTCAGCTCATAGTCCACACTCTTGCTAACGGCATTCGGTACCTGCAGGGAAGAAGAACCCGTGATCTTAAACCCGCTCTTCATTCTTTCAAAAGATGCTCTGGCCAGTTTTTCATTATCCTTCATCTCCAAAAAACTGGAGGGAGCAAATTGTTCCTGCAATGGCTCGGTAGACAATGCGGCGTCCGTGGTCTTTACTTCGAATTTTTTTGCATCCTTTGGAACCTTTGTTCCAAATTTGCTGATCTCAATTTCCAACGGCACCAATCTTTCACTGAAGCTGAGTATACCGAATGGATGAACTACTAATTTATCCGGCGGACTCTTGATCTCTTTTACCGTAACATGCAGGTTATTCTTATCCGGTATATCGGCCTTCCAGTTACGATTGTCATTGATCTCTGTGGTCAGCATCGCAATAAGATCTGCTTTCTCATTTTCAATTTCGCTGGCGCTATCACCCCATGTCTCATGGAAGCTGACGCTAACTTCAAAGAATAAAATACTAATGCTGGCTTCTCCCCTTGCATCCCATGGAGTAGGTCCTGACAACTGCCCCTTCACACTGATACTCATCAGTACGGAACTACCTCTTCGCAGCGCAAGACCTGCATAGATCTCTGCAATAAATTTAAACGGATCAAACTGGAACAACACATCAAAGCCGATGTACCCGTAAATATTGAACCCTGCAGCTGCTGCGTAAAGTTCAGCTTTGGCGCCAAACTGAACGGTATTGGAAGTGACCGCAAAATAATTTTCAATACTGATGCGCGGGTTGTCGCCACTCAGTAAGCTGATGGTCATGCGCCTCATATTTTGCAAATCACCGGGCGCTTCTTTAAATGCCGGGTGGAAACCTCCCACACTTAAGATGAACACCGGGTTATCTCCCCACGAAAGGCGGAACGCCATGTCACCTGTTAAGGTGTATATCAGGAGCCGCGAATCATACAAGCTTGCATCAAATGATATGTACTTGTTTTCAAAGTCCAATACTCCCAGGAAATTGACCTGCAACCTTAGCAGCGCTGTATTTTCTTCAGGCAGTAATGCTTTTATCACACCAAGTATCACAATACGTGGTACCGGAATTTCAATGAGGATTCCCAGTTCCAATGTAATGATCGAAGGAGTTCCCCATCCCAGCTTCGCCATTGGACCAATAATGAAACGGTCTTTTTGTACAGGAAATACCTGTTTGATATCACTTACAATGCGGTTGAAATTGGCTATTACATCTTCCGGGAATAATATGCTTTTAATAGCATTGGTCTTGATGCCTTCGCGAAGCACTTCGATCTTCGTTGTACGGTTCAGACCCAGCAAACCTCCCACACCATTCAGCGTAAATCCAAATCCAAGTTGGATAGGTGTGAATTCCGCCGTAATGATAATCAGCAGGGAGAATCCATCGCTTCCATCCGGCATTTTGGTATTGATGATACCAATTGCTTTCATAGAAAACAGGCTCTGGAATTCCAATTCCAAAGCACCCATATATTCTCCTTTTTCAAAGTCAAGGTAAAGAAATCCGCCACCTTTGACCACCCCTGAGTCAATGGAAAGTCCAATACCATTCGGAGGTTTAAAACCGACTTTAATATCGAACGGACCCGCGTTGCCTCCTTTTTTGAATTGAGCTTCGAGGCGAAGACCAATGTTCTGTACGACAAATTGCAAGGGACCGAGATCTCCTTTGATATTCGCACCGATCTCTAGTTTTAATCCCGGTGGTGGAGGATTTAATTGTGCGGCGAGCCTGATCAGCAACTGATCGATGGTGATCGGTCCTATGGTAAGATGAGGACTAACAGCCACTTCAAAGCCACCGCCTCCTTTGAATTTTATTCCGCCTGTCGTCGACCATTCCAGTCCTAGTGGAATGTCAATTTTGGTTTGGCCTGAACCTAAAATTGTCCGCATGAAACCATCTGTTTCGGAAGCCTGTAATACAAGGGCAAGACCTCGTATCTCAAACCCAAGAATTACTTCCGGTTCGCCTGTCTTAAAACGAAAGGCAAAATCAAAGGAAGTGCCCTGTACCTGCAAGCGCGTCGAACCATCGCTGCCGATCAAAAGCTTAGGGTTGGGCGGTGCATAGTCAACGCCAATTCCAAATCCGAAATCCGGAAGTTGTGCACCATTTTGAAACGGGTATTTAACTTCTATTTTATTGGGTCGAATGAGTATACCAAATTGCTGCGCGATATTAGAACCGGCTACCACGCGAAGGTTGACGTCATCTCTTACCCGGAAAGTGGCACCCAATTCTGAAGGCATATTCGGTTGCAGCAGGATACCGGGAAGATCCGCACCCATCGCAGGCAATTCTAAGATCGATAAACCAATTTGTTTATCCGAGCCGCCAATATTAAAATAAGCGAAAGGTATATTTATTACGTTCCTGATCTTTGGATTGAATGGATCCGTTGCGTCGACACCCAGGTATCCTGAACTTATTTTCGGATCAACGGCCCTGTAGGAAACCGGCAAACCAAGGCTATGAAAAATTTCCAGGAAATGGTGAGCAAACTTTTCAAATTTGAAGTCAGGCGATCCCCATCCATAGATCATTTGCGGCAACTGATCCGGATGTGCCAGGGCCTGCGGGATCTTGTCCCAGTTCATTTTGATCTGCATGAACGAAGGTCTGCCAGGTGTTGAAGGAAAGTGAACCGGTTCGATGACGCCCAGGACCTTAAAGAAAGTATAGAGTGCAGGCACTCCTGAAGAAAGGTAATCTGTAAAAAGAATTTCAAACAGCCGGTCCTTGATCTCATTTAAAAAGGCTGCACCATCAATTACACCGGCAGGAACATCTGAAAGGGCGTCAATGGCCTCGACCACGACTTTCACTTTTGTAATGACGCGGATCGCTTTATCAATATCGGGTGAAGCAATGAGGTCCTCCAATTCCACGATACAATCATCAACTTTAGTTGCGAGATCAATATAGGAAGGTGGAATAGAATTAGCATTCCAGCCCAGCCGGTATATGAACTGGCGAAAACTATCAGGGCTTGATACCGCATCTTTCAGCGGCTTCAGCACTAATACAAGATGTCTTCCTATTTCTTCCAGTGTACCCATATGGACGATCAGGTTGGATATATCTTATTTGAATATTTTCCATTTAGTTCATCATGTTTTCTCGCATCGATCATGTTCACCAGGGTGTATTTGCATACCACGCAGAATTCTTCGAGCGATCCATCATGATATTGATTTCTCATGAAACACTTTCCTGTAGCATGGTAAATATCACCATGATGCTGATCCCCGCCAGCATAGATCGCTACGATCTTTTTTTTCTGGCTTGTGCAGGAAGGAACCAAACTACCGGGGATGCTGCTGTCCTGTTCGGCACTATTATCAATTACCTCGGTGATCGTATTAGCATGTGCGGGATCTGGTTTGGCATTAAAGGCAAAAGGGTTTGCGACAAGATAGTCAAGCACTTTCTTTGAAATTACTTCAGCATACTTGTAAGCTGGTGTTCTTACTGAGGAAGGAGCATCCATTGGTTTGTAAAAAATAATTTCACTCCCTGCCGGGCTACTAAGGAAACTTGCATTCAAAGCAGTGTTGTCAGCCGTTTTAAAAACAATTTCATTGGTCGTGTTATTTACCGAAACGACGTCGAGTTCCTGTGATATGGAAGGAACAATTGTATCGGAAACAACCGGGTTGTTGGGGGCCGGTGCCGGGGTGCGGATACGGGAATAGATGGGTTCGTTATATATACTCCTTTGGATCTCTACAACGTCACCATTTGCAAAAAGTGCCGCAGAACCAGCGGTCGCAAAAGTTAATACATAACTGGCACCGTCCGTATCGCTGACCGTGATTTGGTTGGAACCAGCATTGATGTTTGTTATCGTAGCCGCCGTTAAATGGATGGTAGCCGGGATAACGGTTAATACATCCTGTGCCGCTACGGGCACACCAACATTGCGCAAAACCCTGTATTTAAAAACGACCCTCTTTCGCAGAAACGCTTTTTGAGCGGCAACGAATCCCTGCGCATGTCCAGGCCTGACCGAAATTCTATATTCATTGGCGTTTGCGGTAGCAGTTAAGCCGGAAATAAGAATGGCACATTTATCAATACGATGATATCGCCATTTCAACTTGTTCGCGTCAAGCATGTTCGTTCCCGGAAGATTTGTATTCAGGCTAAGCATATCCGTCCTGGCCACTGCATTGGCCGACCAATCCATCCTTGAAGCAAGTCCCGTATACCGTGTATAATTCCATCCTGTGACAGTTCCGTCATTGATAAATTTTCCTGTGTAACCGGGAAACGGAGGTTGCTCACTGTATTCATCCTCCAATGCAAATGAATGACCCAGCTCATGGGTAAGTGTAGCTTTCTTTCCGGTGCTAAGCTCTTCCATAGAATTGTCGAACTTAATTGCCATTTTCTTCAAGGTGATGTCAGCGGCATCCATTTGAAATGAACCATCAAAATCCCTGATCGTAATAAAAAAACCTGCGCCCGTATTTTGTTCCCTGGCGCGGGAAGCAGCACTCACTAATACGATGTTCTTGTAATCTTTTCCCTGTAGTCCGATCGCACCACCCGATACAAAGTATTTACCAATAGGATTGGCATCACTATCCACCAGGGTCCTGAGGAATGAATTGAGTCCACTCCTGGTCATCCGCTTGTCAAAGAAATTGATCATGTTAAAATTACCATCGATGCTTACCGCAGAATAATCATCTACCAATAATCCAAGCACGGTGTCCCGTTCCTCCGGCAATCTCCTCTCACCCACCTTTCTCCAATTTTCGATCGCACTGGGTGTAATATCATTTACCTGCTGAACCGTTAATAAAGTAGTCAGTTTCCATTCTGCTTTCAATACTGCATTCGTTCTCACCAGGTCACTCACATCATCTTTCAAAGGCAGACCTACATGATACAACAAGCTGGAAAAATACCAGTCAGCAGCATTCTCATTGGGATTCCCGTTCTCCAGCACCGGCTTGTAGGGATCGGGAAGTGGTACCCCTTTCAAAACTCCATCCACTTCTTTGACATATACATCGCATCTTGAATTCACTCCCCGATCACCTGATGTTACAAACACTTTCCAAAAATTCATGGAACCAGCGAGCATGTCAAAAGGTGCTGTAATTTTTCCTTTTGACAGATCCGAAATATAGTTGTCGATGATCCGGTCGAAGATGTCTTTATCCTCCGATCTGAATCCATCAGGTATAAATAATACATTCGGCACTTCGTTGACTTTAATATACCCGGGGCTTCTTCCAGAGGTTACCAGTTGCGCCCTAACATTTGGATTTGTACCTGTCAGCTGGTCTGCAAGAAATAAACGGCCCGTCGCATCAACTGCTGCACCACCACCCGACGGGGTAATAGTAGCCGTGACAGAATCAGGAAGTTGTCCGGTAGCTGGCGTTATGTTAGGATCAACGGTACCCGTCCCCGCCACAATGAGCCCGGGAATTGGATGACTCCATGTAACGTTATAAAAATTATTAGGGAATGTGTTGAAGCTAAAACTCTCGGAGATATCAGCTACAACATTATCATTAAAGCGCACGCGCACTGAAAATTTACAGCGGTTCCCCGTGATCTTTTGGACAGTAAGCAATGAAGGCGATAACCAGGCTTCTGCAATGGACTGGTGAATATGAATTCTTATAAGCGTTTCACGCGTTTCTCCGCCCAGGCGTGCCTCTGCCTTTAGCAGGAAATTTCTTTTCTCCGGTACCGGTGCAGCAGCTAAGGTTGTGATAGCACCCGTACTGGTATCAACAGTTATATTACTACCTGTATGTTGAGCTCCTGCCCCTGAGGTCTTCTTGAAAAAAGGAGTGAATGTATAAATTACTGCCGCATTGTTATTCCTGAAAACTATAGCTGTCTCATCACCTACCCATAACATGTCGATCAGGTTGGCAGACATTCCCCTTAGCAAATGGATATCATATACTGGCTGAAACCGAATATTTGGAAGTGCCATAGAAATGTAATTGATTCATTAGTTGTAATACATACCCCTGCGATGACTATTATTTAAAGTCGTCAACAAAGATGTCAGATGCCTGTTGTACTTTTTTTTGCTAAAAATCAGAGACCAAAAACTAAATGAACATTTTTCCTACGTTGTGTTACCTGTTCATTGCGAGGACGGATGACTGGTGGTGTTAAATTAATCTTGCTTCACTGAGGCTTTAGTTATGGAAGCTAAATAGTATTATGGAAATTTCAAAATCTTTTTACAATATCCATCCTTAAAAAAAAGTTTATATGTTAGCAGCCAAGTTATGCGACAGTTCCTGATAACCATTGCGGCATTTTTTCTGTTTACTTCCTGCGTTCACTATTCGACTCTTTATGCCGAAAACAATCCTGATAATAAAGTTGCCATTCAAAGTTATTATTCACCATGCTGCGGATGGTGTGGACAAAGAATAATTTCCGACAACTTAAAAGGGGAACAATATTCACTGCTAATAAACTGCAAAATTGAAAGTAAGTATAGCAGGTATTGTACAGCGTTAGAAATCGGGACACAAAAACATATTGATGTTTACAAAAAGAAATTCGTTACCCAACAATCAATTTACAGACCCGTTTACGACACCATTGAATTAAAACAAAATTATCCAAATCTTGAAAGGGAAGCATATTTTGACACGTTAATGCTGACACGACAAATAATACCGCTAACAAATTTAGATTCTGCTCTCATCAATTGGGCATTAGAATTTAAAGGTGATACTACCTGTTCTAACGATCACCTAAGACTTATTCGTGGGTATATTTTTGTAAGGACAGAGGAAGTGAAAATGAAGAAAGAAAAAGATTTCAAAACACCGAAGAAATGAAGGTCGGGCTGTTAACAAACGCATTTGTGCGATTGTCGATCCTGTAGTGTTTATCAACTAAAGTTCTTCCAGTTTAAAAACCGATCCATGATAATTTTTAATGTCGTCTCCTTTTTTTCGCTTCGCAAAAAAAATTTTATAGATGTTAAAAGAAGTGGGATCTTTTAATGCGCCTTTTGCAATTTTTGCTATTTCTTTTGTCAGTCTCTTAAATTCCTTTTCATCGGCAGGATCATTAACAGGATTAATAATTTCAACAATCAGCTCCTCCGCTAATTTGCCATTTGTTTTTATTTCCTGACCACCAATATTTACACGCTCAGATCTTATCAGGCTGTCAATTTTTTGTTTAACAATCAATAAGTCAACTGAGAAAACAGGATCTTTTGCTCTTGTTGAAGTGTATGTGCACCCACAAAAGATCAAAAATCCTATTAAACAAATTCTGTTCAAAAAAGACAATTTAAATTGTTTCATCGCCAAAATAAAGTTTCATTATTTACCTGAATGTAAAGATACCGCCGGCAAAACTGCGAAAGTATAGAAGTGTGACCTACTTTATTATCGTTTCAGCTTGTTAAGATATAAATTGTATCCGATCAATAAATGCGTGAATCCTGATCGGTTTACAGGAAGTAACGAGAGTGTGTATTTTTGTGCAATGGTGACCCTTATATGCAACTTTAAATAATTAATTGATGACCACTAAGGCGGACAAATTTGAAATTGATAAAAGTATTTGGAGTCAAGAAGACTTTAAAGAAATGGGATGGCACGATGCAACAATTTATGGATTGACTTTTGAAAAAAAGGAAAGTGCCTGGACGGCAGATCTAATTTTAGACATTGATTATATATTCAAATGGGGTCAACCCATTCCTCCTTCAACTAATTTTACCTTTTGGGTAGCGCCCTGCACATTAATTTTTACGGAAGTATTTGCCCTGCAAATGGAACTTAATACAGAAGATTACTCAATACAAGGTATTGAGATTGCAGACCTTCATTTATTGAAAACTGAAAACCATAATAGTGGTGCAATTACTTATCATTGGAATATTGAACTTCAAAACGGTCTTATTAAATTTCACTCTAATGGCTATACTCAAATTGTTAGAAAAAAACCGGTGCATATCGCCGGTCAAAGTTTAAGTATGGATGAAAGGGGAGGAATTAATTTTAGTCAGATTCCCTACTAAGGATATAAATTGTATCCGATCAAAAAATGTGCGAGTGGTATTTGGATTAAGTCAAAGCGAGTAAAAAAATATCTAATTTTTAAGAACAATGAAAAACATACTCTTGCTCAAACATTGGCAATTATTTCTGCTTTTTTACTTTGTTCCCGGGATCCTTCAGATCTTTTTCTTTGAGAAAATTATGAATTCAGAAGGACAGCAATATTTGATTGCCCTGATTTCTTTGCCCGCATATTTTGTATATTCATTTTGGATTTATTCAATAGGAATTTATCTTTTTCGAATTAAACAGAAAGGCCTCAATCTTACTCGATTTAAGATCTCTTTTTTATTTCTCATAATTTATTTCACTTTTTTCCTGATCTTATTTGCATTCATCAAAGTAGATACTTTATTTGAGAGTGCCTGGGCAATTGGGTTCGTGATACTGCATCTAATCGCTATTTTTTGTTACTTATATTGCGCTTATTTTAATGCAAAACTTCTTAATAGCATCGAGCAGACGAAGAATGTTGGGATCAAAGAAATCCTTGGAGATATTTTTTTTATCCTCTTTTTTCCCCTGGGCGTATGGTTTGTTCAACCAAGATTCAATAAAATTGTCAAACTTCAAAAATAGAGACACAACGGTTTTGAATGATCTCAATCGTTCCAAAAGATTTGATAGCGTGACGAATAAATTAGTAAAAAAAAGTGCATGATGAAATAGAAAGTGCAATAGTAATAAGAATCCATGTAGGTTTACCGATCAAAATTCAAACTGAGACACTATACCTATTTACGCCGTACAGTACCATTGACAGAAATCTCATGGACAAATGATCTACTGAAATAATTCAATCTGGCCAGCTTGTTGTTTTTCCCGTCCTGGTAAATCAAGCGGAGGAAGATCGGGATAAACGAATTCAGCGGTTGGGTTGTGGGAGTTGAGGAAATCTTTTGCAAGTGTATAGTAACTCAAATTTTCCCAGGGGATCTGCCATTTTGCAATTTCAGAAATTCGTTGCTCAGGAAGTTTTTCGAACATCCATTCCCAGGCAAGATCATCGGTAAGCATCGTTGGCATTCGTTTTTTACTGTTATGAATTTGTTCCATAACAAGATTCGCCGCTGTTGTTATAACTGAGCAGGTGTCAACTGTCTCTCCTGTTTCTGCATCAACCCATTGTTGCCAGATGCCGGCAAAGAAAAAATATTCTTTGCCTTTTACATTTACTCTATATGGATACTTGACCGCTGTCTTTAATGGCAGGCCTGTTCGTTTATTTGACGGATAAACATGACGCCAATCATAAAAACCTGTTGAAAGAATTATGCATCGTCTTTCGAGAGCAGCTTGCTTATAAACTTTATTCGGCACTAGCAATTCTTCAGAAACAGCATTTAAAAAATTAAGTGGTTGTTGAAACTTCCCTCTTGCGTCTGTATATCCTCTCCGCATGTTAAATGCCTGTTGCCTCGTTTCAACAAAAGGCCATTTAAGTGCATCGGGTAAAAAACCCCACTCCATTGGAACGATCTCAAAATCTTCTTTACCGGGTATTGGTTTTAATACGGCGGTTTGTCCGAAATCAAAACCTACCTGGACATCGCGATTTAAAAAATCATACTCGACCACTAATTTTTCAAGATGCTTTAGCCGGATAAATTCTTCCCTGGCCACTTTTTGTCCGTTGTAATAGCACATATATTTTATTCTTTGTCCAGCAAAAATTCTTCAATTAATTTCCCTACTCCTTCTGCTTCCTTTTGTCTGCCTTCCGGAACAGAGGTCCAGAAGAACGGTGCATTCATCGCTTTTGCTCTTGCGATAGTAATAGGTTTGCGTTTGCTACTAAACACTACTTTGAAAGCTACATAGTTTGGCAAATTTAATCTTTGGCACATAATTATGACGCCATGTGATTCAAAGCTAAATTTTTCATCTTTTGTAGTAATAAGTTGATCAGGCATTTTTTTGAAAAATAAAATCAGCAATTTTTGTCACCAGATTATTTTCGGGTTGATTATCCAACGCCTTATCCAATTTTGATAATTCAAATCCCATCTCCCCGGGAACGAGTCTACAAAAATATCCACGAGGATCAAACACAAGATAATTTATTTCTAATCCAGTGTCCACGCCTTTGATTGTAAATTCAGCAAATTGAAATTGGTTATTCATGAGCTTTTGCATTCTTGTCTTCCTTTGTTTCATCCTTTGAGGCTGCATTCTCCGTTGCTGCCGGTCTATTGAATCTAATTTTTATCTCCTTTAATATTTCCTCTATTATTTCATTCTCTATCCAAACAGCACCTCCTTTTTTTCGAAAGCCTTTGCCGTAATCTATTGGCTCCAATGTGAATTCCGTCGATCCCATAGTTGGATGTAACAGGTAAACAAAGAAGCTACCCGTGAAATCAAGTCCATCTTCATCACGATACAAATTTGCATGAACGGAAGCATAGCCTTTTGCGTCAGTGGTCTCAACAGGTAAAACAAAAGATCCGTTGGTGTAGTCTATCATAAAGTTGTTCAGTTAATATAAATTTAAAAAAGTTCACCCTGTTTTATGTTTACCGGCAAATTTTTGAAATCAAATCGCTGTACTATTTGCCAGGCTTTTTCTCCCTGGTTTCTCTTTAGCAGAAGCATTGCATCGGCAATAAATCTTCCTGTAAAGTGTTTGTTCGAAAAATCGAGCCATGCCTTTTCATATTGTGAGGGGTCAAGCTTTCTTGCTATTACAATGTGTGGATCAACAATAAAGTATGGCTTGTGTTCATCATTCAATTTCATCAATCGCTGGGTTTCGGAACGGATCTGTTTTATCAGTGACCGAACTGGAATTTTAGAAATCATATTTATAAAGATCGTATGAGTTGGAAAAGTCCCAAAATCTTTCAATTCAACTTTAAAGGGTGGATAGCCTAAACCGATCTTATTTAAATGATCTACAATTCTTTTTTCCATCATTTCAACCTGCGTAAATACGGCTAAAACCAGGTTGACCTTAGAACTTAAAGGAGAAGTTGTTTTAAATTCTTTATTGACTTCGTTTCTGAGTTCTGCTATCCTATTCCGTAAATCAGGATGAGGATTCAATACAATTTGGTATTCACAAATCTTATATCCAGGCAAGCTGGTTACAATTTCTTTCATAGCCCCTATTTTTATTAGTATAAATTTACTAATTTCTTTAGCTTTACAAAAATTTATTTTTCTTCCCTATATGCCCACCAAAAAAGAAGATATTATCAGGCAATTGCAAAAGGATATTCTGCAGATGCAAGGATTCAAACGAGTAGCAGTCAATGACACTATTCAAATAAGACTCGGCCCGATCGATAATGCTTTTCCCAATGGCAGTTTTCCTTTAGCCGCCATTCACGAATTCATAAATGAAAAGATAGAAAGTACCGCTGCCACGAATGGTTTTATTAGTTTTTTAATTTCTTCACTAATGATAAAAGGCGATCCCTGTTTATGGATCAGTTCATCCGGGAATGTTTTTCCACCTGCATTAAAATCTTTTGGCGTTGAGCCTGATAAAATAATTTTTGTTAATGTACACAGGGAAAAAGACATACTGTGGGTGATGGAAGAAGCCTTGAAATGTGAAGGGCTCGCTGCTGTTGTTGGAGAAATAAAGGAGATCGGGTTTACTGAATCAAGAAGGTTGCAACTTGCCGTTGAGAAAAGTAAAGTGACCGGTTTTATTATTCGTAACCAGCCACGGAACCTGCATATCAATACATGTGTATCCCGCTGGAAAGTTACTCCAATGATCAGCGGGTCAGAAAATAATTTACCTGGTATCGGGTTTCCGCGATGGAATGTGGAACTTCTGAAAATAAGAAATGGTAAACCGGGTGCATGGCAAATGGAATGGTCGTATGACCGGCTTCATTCTATTTCTAATCCTGAAGAGTTACTGATACAAGAGGAAAAAAGAAAAGCAGGATGATATGCAAAAACGTTTTGTCACGATCTGGTTTCGTCATTTAAAAACGGACTGGTTGAGCCGCCGCCAACCTGAAGTAATTCATTCACCATTTGTCCTGGCAATACATGATCGTGGCCGAAAGATAATTACTGCTGCTAATACCCTTGCAGAACAGGAAGGAATATATAATGGACTTGCAGTAGCTGATGCAAAAGCAATTTTTCCTGATCTGAAAGTTCATGACGACAAAGCGGACTTAGGTGAAAAAATATTGAAGGCGTTAGCAAAGTATTGCATTCGCTATTGCCCTATCGTCGCTATTGATCCTCCTGATGGTCTTATTCTCGATGTGACGGGTTGTTCACATCTCTGGGGAGGTGATCTGCTTTATACAACTACCATCATTAACCGGTTTAAAAGTTTTGGTTATGATGTGAAAGCAGGAATTGCCGATACTATTGGCGCTGCCTGGGCAATCACACATTTTGATGAGCGTGAAATTGTAATCAATAGCAAGCAGCAATATTTTGCTTTATTATTTTTATCACCTGCTGCTCTTCGTTTGGACCAGGAGACACTTGAACTATTATATAAACTTGGATTAGACCAGGTACAGCATTTTATTGGAATGCCGCGTTCAGTACTTAAGAGACGTTTTGGAAATCAGCTGATCCAACGACTTGACCAGGCACTCGGGTATGAAGTTGAAATAATTCATCCTGTAACTGAACCACCACTTTATCATGAGCGGTTACCCTGTTTGGAATATATCTTAACACGCCAGGGAATTGAAATTGCATTAGAACGAGTGCTGGAAAGTATTTGCTCACGATTAAAGATAGAACAGAAGGGATTGCGCCAGGCAACTTTTAGCTGTTACCGGATGGATGGCAAGATCCAGCAAATTGATATTGGCGTTAACGGTGCATCCAATAACAACAAACATCTTTTTAAATTATTTGAATTAAAGTTAGATTCTATTGAACCCGGGCCGGGCATCGAATTATTTATACTGGAAGCTTATAAAGTTGAAGATGTACAAGCTATGCAGGAAAAATTATGGATAAGAAATTTTGGTTTGCATGATGTAAAATTTTCGGAGCTACTGGATCGTATCACCAATAAAATTGGTGCGAATACAATTCAACGTTATCTACCCGGTGAACATTACTGGCCGGAACGTTCTATCCGCTTAGCCAATTCGCTCAATGAACAAATTAAGAGCGAATGGAAAATTGATAAGCCAAGACCTATACAGCTATTATCAAAACCAGAACGTATTGATGTGACTGCACCGATACCTGATTATCCACCGATGAATTTCCGCTACAAAGGCAAATTGCATAAAATAAAAAAAGCAGATGGACCGGAGCGGATTGAAAGAGAATGGTGGATGGAAGAAGGAGCTCATAGAGATTATTACAGTGCAGAAGATGAAGAAGGTAATCGCTACTGGTTATTCAGGTCCGGACATTATGCCAATGACCAAATTACCGAATGGTTTATTCATGGCTTTTTTGCATAAAAAATAAGATATGAATTACACTGAATTAAATGTGACAACTAATTTCAGTTTTCTTGAAGGCGCCTCCCATCCTGAAGAATTTATTGAGCAGGCAACTACGTATGGATATAAAGAAATAGGGATCACAGATCGAAACAGTTTTGCAGGGATCGTTCGGGGACATGCTGCAGCAGCTGCCAAAGTACGCTTAATTACCGGTTGCCGCCTTGACCTGCTGGACGGAACAAGTTTACTGGCTTATGCCACTACCAAAGATGCCTATTCGCAGATCTCTGCCTTGCTTACAACCGGTAATCTTCGTGCAGAAAAAGGCAAATGTAAGTTATACAAGAATGATGTATATGCTCATTCAAAGGGAATAAAATTTATAGCCATCCCACCCGCTGGTTTGAACTCTTCATTTGAACTCCCCCCTTCCTTTAAAAAAATTTTGAAAGAATACAAAGATGTTTTTGTTGATGATCTTTACCTATCATTCTCCCGTCGCTATTCAGGTGATGATAACAAATACCTGTATCGTCTTTCACAATTATCAGAACAGTTGCAAATCAAAATTATTGCAACAAATAATGTGCACTATCATATTCCCGGGAGAAGGCAATTGCAGGATATCTTAACCTGTATTCGTGAAAAATGTACGATCCATAATGCAGGCTTTCGTCTTTATCCGAATGCTGAAAGACATCTTAAGACCAACGACGAGATGTGCCGCTTATTCAGGCATTATCCTGAAGCAATAAAAAATACACAGGAAATCGCTGAAGCTTGTCAATTCTCATTGTGCGAATTAAAATATGTATATCCCGACGAGCTTACAAACAACGGACGAACACCGCAGGAAGAACTTACAAAGTTATCCTGGCAGGGAGCAAGACAAATTTTTGGCGATCGTCTTTCACAAAAAACGATTTTAACGATCAAGCATGAATTAAGCTTTATCGAACAAATGAATTATGCTAATTATTTTTTAACTGTACATGACATTGTTCGTTTTGCAAGGTCAAAGAATATTTTATGCCAGGGAAGAGGATCCGCTGCTAACTCTACCGTCTGTTATTGTCTTGGTATCACTTCTGTTGATCCAACAAAATTTGATCTGCTTTTTGAAAGATTCATTTCTTCAGCAAGAAATGAACCTCCGGATATTGATGTGGATTTTGAACATGAGCGTCGTGAAGAAGTAATACAATACATCTACCAGAAATATGGTCGTGACCGTTCGGCAATAGTTGCCACGGTTACACAACAACATCAAAAGGGAGCGATAAGAGATGTGGCAAAAGCAATGGGATTATCTATTGATACGATCAACAGTCTTTCCAATATAGTTGGTTCACTTGGAGAATTTCCTGAAGAACCATTTGAAGAGCAAAGATTTCAAAAAGATGGATTCAATACAGGTGATAAGCATTTGCAAAAGGTCCTGGAACTTACAAAACAATATATAGGTTTTCCCCGCCAGTTGGGACAACACACAGGTGGATTCGTGATCACCAATGGAAAACTTTCTGACCTCTGCCCTATCCTAAATGCAAGAATGAAAAACCGTACCTGTATCGAATGGAACAAGGATGATATCGATGCATTAGGGTTCATGAAAATAGATGTACTGGCGTTGGGTATGCTCACCTGCATCCGAAAAGCATTTGATCTTTGTAAAGAACATTACGATCTTGACCTGACACTTGCTAATATTCCGCAAGATGATCCTGCGGTTTATGAAATGATCTGTCGTGCCGATACTATTGGTGTTTTTCAAATTGAGAGCCGTGCACAACAAGCGATGCTGCCACGACTGAAGCCAAAGACTTTTTATGATCTTGTAATTGAAGTAGCTATTGTGAGACCCGGACCCATACAGGGTAATATGGTACATCCGTATTTAAGAAGACGCAACGGAGAGGAACCAATTGAATATCCGTCAAAAGAATTAGAAGATATATTGGGAAGAACACTGGGTGTTCCACTTTTCCAGGAACAAGCAATGAAGATCGCTATCGTTGCTGCCGGTTTTACCCCGACAGAAGCAGATGAGATCCGGCGCAGCATGGCAACATTCAAGGTACAGGGCCTGGTCAGCAAATTCGAAGGAAAGTTGATCGGGGGAATGTTAAAGAACGGATACACTAAAGAATATGCCTATCGTGTTTTTAAACAGCTGGAAGGTTTTGGGAGTTATGGTTTTCCCGAAAGTCATGCTGCAAGTTTTGCATTGCTGGTATATGTTTCATCATGGCTTAAATGTTTTTACCCCGATGTATTTGCATGTGCCCTGCTGAATAGCCAACCGATGGGATTTTATCATCCTGCGCAAATTGTTATGGATGCGAGAAAACATGAAGTCGAGGTCAGACCTGTTGATATTAATTATTCCAACTGGGATAATTTATTGGAAGAAAGATCAACTAATTATTGTGCTCTTCGTCTTGGCTTCCGGCAAATAAAAGGGTTGAAGCAAGAAGACATGAAATTATTACTATCAAAGCGGAAAGATCGGTTTAAAGATATTGCTGAATTATCTACTGCAGGTTTATCAAAGTTCACCCTTAAAAAATTAGCAGATGCGGATGCATTCAGATCGATCGGTCTTGATCGTCGTAAAGCATTGTGGGAAGTAGCTGCCGTTAATGACCATCCTATCGGAATTTTTTCAGGGCAAAGAATGGTTGAAGAAAAAACGAAGTTACCAGCCATGACGATCTCACAACATGTGGTGCAGGATTATGCAGCGCAATCTTTATCATTAAAAGCACACCCGGTAATTTTTGTCAGGGAAAAACTGCAACAGCTACATATTGTATCCTGTAGTGAACTGAATTCATTAAATAATGGTGACGCTATAAAAGTTGCCGGTCTTGTTTTGGTAAGACAGCGACCCGGAACTGCAAAGGGAGTTTGTTTTATCACAATTGAAGATGAAACCGGTGTTGCTAATCTTGTTGTTTTTCCAAATCTTTTTGAAAAATATCGCAAAGCGATCGTTCAATCAAGATTATTAATGGTTGAAGGTAAACTTCAGCGGGAAGGTGATGTGATACATGTAATAGCTGAAGGGTGTTATGATCTGTCGAAATTATTGCGATCTCTTGTTTCTCCCAGGAAAATAAAGTTCTCCTTCCTTGGTGAAAATGAAGAAAAAGTATTTTCAGAAGGGAGGAATTTTAAATAAGTTATTGAAGCTGCAACTGGTCTTTACTCTTAATAACAATTTGCGGCTTGTCCCGGTACAACTCAATTTTACCAGTGATACAAATGTCTTTGTCTTTAAATAATTCTTCCGGCGTCTTATCAAACTGTTTTCTCAGATCTTCCCAAATAACGATTGTCAATAATTGATTGGGATATGCAGCACCCATGTTGATCAATGTTGGCTGACCCTTTGAACCTTCCATGAAACGCATACCAGCAACTTTGCCACATGCTTTCACACTATCACCAACATGCGCAGCTGCATCTTCCAACTTAATAGTTACCTGCGCCCGGGTGGAAAGACCTGCTAAGAATAGCAAAAATAAAAATGTAATCCCTCTCATATAAAAATTTTAACAAAGATGGGAAATATTCGAATCTGTAGCTTTTAAAGTGTCGGTTACAATTTGATTATTATTTTTTGCATACTCTTCACCGTTTAGACTTCCCTGATCGCTACCAAATAGGATCCGGAAGGAACCAATGATAAATCAAACACATTCTCTTTTTTGGATGTTCTTCGCCTGGCAATTTCAATGCCCATTAAGTTGAATATTTTAATCTCAATGTTTTTTAATTCATTATTCTGCACTGCTAAAGAGTTTGTTGCGGGCTCGGAAATATTTTAATGCTCCCTGCCGTATTGGATTATTTATGCCTGTAACAAAATAAGAAAAAGGCGATGAAGGATCACTGGTACACCCGTTAATTGTCCTGTTGACCGTATACAATCCCGATTGAGTTGGCGTATAGATAGCCTGTACAGCACCCACAATGAAAAGCGGTTTGGGCTGCACTAATTCCAAATACAAGTTCTTCGCCAAGTGCTAACGTTGTGTGCAACTACTAATAGCAATTTTTCAATATGAGGTTTTTTAAAAAGTTTCGTCTTTAAAAATGACCACTACAAGAAACACAACGAGCTTTGTGGGTAATGAATCTATTCCATAACTACTCAACATAGTTCTTATTACTTCACGATCTTAATTTTTATTGCTTCACGATCTTAAGAGTTTCCTTATTGCTGAGTCTCACCAGGTAAACTCCATTAACATAATCTGATATGTTTATTGTCTGGCTGCTTGCTGTGAGTTTTATCTGCTTCAGTACACGACCATTAATATCCATTATTGATGCTTCCGTTCCTATCAGTGATTTATCACCTAGTATTAATGTGATCATTCCCTCGGTAGGATTTGGATACACTATTGTCGGCTTGCCGCCATTAGTCTTGTAATTCAGTCTCACTATTGATGAATAACGTAAGTTACTATCAATGTCAACCTGTTTTAGCCGGTAGTACATCACTTCGCTGTTCAGCTTGTCAATATTCCTGTCAGTGTGATCGTAGTATCTTGTTGTTGTACTGTTACCCGCAGCCGCTATCACAGCGATCTCGTTAAAATCTCTTCCGTTAAGTGAACGTTCGAGTCTGAACTCTTTACTATTTTGTTCACTCACCGTTGCCCATTTAAGTAAATTGTCCTTATCATGGTTGGTTCCATTAAAGAACAACCATGTTACCGGCAGCGCTGCTTGTGTTGTTCTGCATGCAACATCACCGGGGTTCATTGTCTCCACATTCCCCACCCTGTCAGTTCCAAGTACAAAAAAACAAAAAGCCGAATCCGGGGGCAGAGTGAATGTTGTATCCATTCCCACAACATGTGGAAATAATATGCTATAGTTAACCTGGTCAGCAGATACATATACTGTGTAATGATCTATTCCGGATCCTCCCGCATCATCAGCCGCAGTCCAGTTTAGGGTGACCGAGTTGCCGATACCTGTAATAGTATTTAATTGACTTGCGGGTGGTAAGGCATCGATCGTATTTGTATGAATATTTGTAGGAATAATTTCATTGGTCCCAAAAACAATAGATGCCCTGGCGCCGATCGTATCCAATGTTTGTGATGATGCAAGTGGCTTCATACTGAAGTTCACAAATCCGTGGCCATATAATTTCTGTGTAGTATCTGGCAGGAACAAGAAACCTATCAATGGATCTTCCGGTGGCAGCATTGTTACAGGGTCTATACCCTGGAATTCCCAGAACATCTGGTTATTGATCACATCATAACCAGCAGTAATGTCAACATACAATCCTGTTGAATCACGGCAATCCAAACGTTTGGAATAAAAAGATGTACGTGCAGGTATGTCGAAGGTTTGATTATTGAATCCAAAACTTCCAAGCTCGAATGTAACCGGGTCGTGTTTCAGTTCTATAGGTGCAGTTATTTTTATATATCGCACTTTGGCAGTAGCTGTGGTATCGTTTTCAAAAAAGATAGTATAAGGCATGCGGTCATTCACACTTACCCATTTCTTGTCTGGTTGACCATCGGGACCGACAATGAGATTGGGATCTTCATCATCGAGAATCCAGGATCCTGCGACTCCTGCTTCAGGATCCCAGCGTACTCGAAATTTTTTTCGGGTGCCTGCCCATTGAACATTTTCACAATTGTTCATGAATTCTTTCCTTTTCAACATATGAAAGTATTGGTTCCAAATAAGTTCTCGCCTAAGAATGTCATCTTCGACTTCTGGATCATAAGACTTATAATGGCCGCCTTTAGAAGAATAATCAAGTCTCATTCTGTCTAATTGCCAGAATTCAATATCTGGTGAAGTAACAGAAGTGACTCCTTCCGCAAGCCAATACGTTGACTTATCAAGACCCCATATAGTATAGTTTATTCCTTTTGCCACACCCGCTTCTACAAGACCAGCTGGATTCATACTAGCTACTCCTGCGATAGCAGCCCCATCCAACGTAGTAGTTGTACTATGTTTAAGAAGCTCCCCTCCATGCATTATATACTCGCTTGGTGAATTAGTTGGATCAATAAACTCTACAAAACTATTTTTAGTTTTCGCTATGCCTCCAGGGAGACCGACAAAAGAAGTAACCATATCTAAAGCGCCTGGTATTTGTTTTCCAGAAAGAAATCCAAAGGGTTCATAAATATTTTTAGCATCTGAAACGTTTTCAGTCGCCGGTATCAATCCATCATATATGCCATCGTAAATATCACTCACGGTATTAATGAAAGGACCATTTACTTCCCTTAACGCTCTTTTCTCTTCAAGGCGTGCATATTCTTTGTCGGTAGTATATCCGCAACTCTCCTGCAATCCCCATACATCTATCCCATTTGCAGGATTATTTCCTACATACTGGTACATTCCCATTCCATCCTTATATTCTATCAGGTCTCTTTGATTAAATACACCAGTTTCGGGGGAATAATTGCGAAAGAAAAAACGATAGCTGCCTGTAGTGCTGTCATACTCCTGGCCGGTAAATCCAAAACGGTTACCTGCAATAGATGATGTAAGCGGATTATTCAAGCTGTCATATTTTGACAATTTTCCATATACATCATAACGATAACTCTCGATCAGTCTTCCATTGCTGTTACTGATCGCCTCTACAGAGTTTAATTCATTCTGATGATAATAATAACTGCTCCCATCCTTTTCGTTAAGCACAGGTGAAAGGAAACCGTTAAACACGGTACGATTCAATAATGTATTACTGTTATCTCTTTCTTCTATTTGTGCTGCACCACTGTAGGTATACTTTAATGTATTGCCATTAATGGTTTTTGTTATTCTCCTGTTCAGCGCATCATATCCATAAGTAACCACACTTGCCGGGGCAGATGAATCTTTTACCAAACGGTTCTCCGCATCATAGGTTTTATAGAATATTCCATCGTAAGTAAGATTTCCACGGTCATCAAATGTGAAGTTCGTTCCATTTACACCAGTTAACTGGTTTAAATTGTTTGTGCCATAAGTAGTGGCGGTGCCATTCAGATTGGCAGTTGTTCGGTTGCCCACCGCATCATAAGTATATGTGTTTTGAACTACCGGACTGCCTGCAGGTCCTCGTTTATAATTAGTAAGCCTGTAACCATTATCATAGGTGAACTGTTCTGATAAAGATGGGTTGTTCAAACGGTTAATAGCGGTCTTGTTACTTACTTTATCATAAGTAAAAGAACTGTTTTGCATCGTTCCCGTGGTAATAGAGCTTAAACGGTTGGCAAAATCATATTGCATTAAACTGCTTACGCCGTTGGCAAATGTTTTACCGGTAAGCTGGTTGGCATTATTGTATGCATATTCCGCAACTGTAGTATTGTTTTTTAAAATTTTTATCAACCGGTTCCTTGTATCAAATTCTTTTGTTATCACCGTACTGTCAGGATATATAGTTGTTTGCGTACGGCCGGCAATGTTATAGTTATAGTTTATTGTTCTTCCGTCAAAACTTTCAGAGGTTATACGGTTGACTGCATCATAGGTAAACGTTATTGTGCCATTGCTGTTTGTTGCGGTTAATACCCTGTTCAGTTTGTCATAGGTAAAACTATACACTTCACCTTCGGGTAATGTTCTGCTGATAACACGATTTAGTATATCGTATTGGTATGTAATGATCGTACCATCTGTCCTGCGTATGCTGGTTACATTGTTTTTTTTATCATAGTCATATTCCATGTACTTGCCGTCAGGATATGTCATTGTCTTTCGGCGATCCAGTTCATCGTATGTATAAGTGGTTATATTATTGTTCTGGTCTTTTAATGAAATGATATTGCTCGCAGCATCATAATCCACCGTTGTTACAAAGCCATTTTTGTCTGTATAGGTTTTTACCCTGTTAAGATCATCGTAGGTATAATGGCTGGTGCGTCCTTCACGGTCTGTTGCCGATATGATGTTATTGTTCTTATCATATATAAAAGAAGAATTGTTGCCCAATGGGTCTGTTATTTTTTTAATGCGGTCAAGACTATCATAAACAGCTGTAGTAATAGCGCCGGTTGCATTGGTGTAACTTGTAACATTACCATTCTTGTCATAAGCGTAAGTGCCTATAGTGCCACTGGCATCGCTTATTGACGTTACCCGGTTAAGCTGATCGTATGCAATGTTTATTGAACGTCCGTTTGGCAGGCTGATATGAGTAACATTACCATTTCCATCATAGCTATATGCCGCATTGTTGTTAGCAGCATCTTTTGCTCCCTTCATACGGTTGCGGTTATCATAGCTATACTTTGTTTCATGTCCCAGCGCATCCTTTACTCCCGTCAGGTTATTCATTCCATCATAGCTAAGGCTGGCCTGGTTGCCGGTAGGTCCTGTTACTTTCACCAGCCTGTTGCTTGCATCATAATTCAGTAAAATGGTTTCATTGTTCTTGTTGATATATGATGTGAGATTGCTTGCCGGATCATAATTGAACTGTGTAAAATTGTTGATAGGGTCTGTAATTTTTTTCAGCCTGCTTAGAATATCATATTCTCCGGTAAAGTCATTACCTCTTGCGTCGGTATAAGAAAGCAGGTGACCTCTTGCGTCAAATGATAGTATTGCATTATAGCCATTAGGGCCGGTAACTGTTGTTGGATTGCCCCAACTATCATAGCCATAAGTATACGTGTTGCCTTTGGGATCAGTGCTGGTGATAATATCACCGGTTGCATTATAAGTAGCTGTATAAATATTATTGCCCGGCGTTATTAGTTGTGTCAAATTACCGTTAGCATCATAACTTAACGTATATAAGTTGCCTTTAGGATCTTGAAAGCTGTTTATTTGTTTGAAATCTGTGGTATAAGTATATGTGTTTACGTTACCCAATGGATCGGTAGCTGTTAACATGTTGCCAAGTGAATCATAAGTATAAGTATATACCTGCCCGTTGGCATCCGTCATTTTTGTTTGATTGCCCTGGTCATCGTATTCATAGCTTACATTAAATCCACAACAGTTGCCCGACATGGATGTGATCCATGAAAGATCACCTACCGTTTTGTAAGTGTATTTAGTTACCTGGTTGCCTGTTTCAAGATGATCAGTTACGATCGTCATTTGTATAGTGGTGTCATAAGAAAAGCTCAACCGCTTATTACAACCCACCAGTTCCCTGATCGTCATGTCGGGGAAATAAATAATATCAACCTTGTTATTATTCTTATCAGCTAATGATTTCATCGGGCCGTTTACTAAATAAGTGTACTGGTATTTTCCATCCAGTGGATCTTTTACCTCTTTTAAATTTCCTGACGCATCATACGTATAATTAAAAGTCCTCGATGGAGTAGCCACTGCATCAACCACTGTTGCAAGCCGACCCTGGACGTTATAAGTAAACGTGATACTTTGCGCGGCTGCATTTGTCATTGCAGTAAGCAAACTATCTGTATAAGTGAAGTTGATAAAGTTGCCATTCGGTTCTTCCACCCGGGTGATACGCTTATGAACTGCATTATCAAAAAAATATTTTATCCCATTCAACTCTGTTAGTAGATATTTATTGGGCTGATATTGTGACAGCGTACTAAAAAAACCTTTTGGTGATCTAAAGCCCCCGCCTGGTATTGAATCATATTTATCTTCTCGTCCATTGCCCCATAAGATCAATCTTGCACCTGGTGTAGTATCATGGCTATATTTTATATTGTATTCAAAAGTCCAGCCTTTCCCATAACCGTACTCTTCGGTAAATAAAAAGCTGTTATAAGAAAAACTAATGTCAAGATCAAATGTTCTTGCCGGAATATAAATATCTGTCCGTCCTATGTATAAATTACCGGTTAATGTATTTACCTGTGTTCCTAATGGACCCCATTTGTTAGGATTATTCACGTTTTGAGTTCTGGCGGCAACTGTTGAAGCAACAATTAATAACAGCAAAAGCCATTTTCTTATTGCTGATGTGAACTCGTTGATATTTTTATTTGGCATGCAGTACATATCTAAATCTTTTCAATCCATCTATTTTAATTTGAACAATACATAATTAGGTTTAGGTGGCACGGGCGGCGCCTTGGTATGAACAATAATAGTTCCGCTGCCACCAGCCCTGATGATACCCGGCGGACCACCAGGTTCAACGAATTCCATGTACAATGATGTTGTACCTGAAGGAACTCCTTCCTTCGTAAATGACAGCTTCATTCCTGCTTCGCTATAAAGTATCCTCGATTGAACCGGTAAATCAAAATTGGTCGGGTTACTATAGTTTATCAGCAGTATGATCGGCCGGCTTACCAGCACTCTGGAAGGAGCTACAAGTTCAACCGACAATTGCGAGTTCAATCCACTTGCTGCGCCTGGATCGCAACCGGGCTCATTACCATTTCCGGCGCCGGTGTTTGGCCCGCTACCCGTTATCAAGCCACCATTATTAGCAGGTACAATAGAAAAGCCATTTAATAATATTGCTTCTGATAGATCCGGTTTTATTAATGTCACATCATATATACCCAGTGGCTTTCCCTGTAATGGGAAAGTGGCAAACACCTGTCCACTGTTGGTATAGTAAACAGCAGAAGAATAAATGGTCGCAGTTCCATTACTCAGTTTGGCGATCATACTATCTCTGAAAAGAGAACCTCTTATCCTCACAGTTACGTTGCCGATGTTTGCCCCGGCATTGGTATGCACATTCAGAATAGCAAATGGTAACTTGACTGCTTTGAGTGTTACATTCTGTAGCAGCGGGTTCGGTGAAACACAACGATACATAATGTAATACAATGAATCAGTAACATCAGTCATCACGATCTGCTGGTTGCCATAATTAGGTATTTCAAAACGATAATCATAATTGGCAGCCGTAGGAACATAACCACCTGCAATAAACATTTCATTTTTCATCGTCAGTGAGTCAGGTGATTTCAATGTCACCATTATAGTAGAACCGATCAGTGAATCAGGTATTCTTAGTTTATAAAAACGACTGATCTTTTGCAATGAATTCAATTCATCCACATTCAGCGGCAATTCTTTTACCTTAACATACACCGGTGTAGCCGACATGCCAATATTGTTATCCTTATCCGACTCAGAAATATTGTTGAGTATATCTGTTTTTATAAACACATTATAATTTCCTTCCACCACACCTGTTACCAATGGCGCCATGCGAACTGTATCTTCCTGCAACGGCTGCATCAATATATTTTTATCTTTTATACCCAACAGCACTGCAGTAGAATCAAAGAGATCTCCCGCAGACAAATAAATACCATCCTTACTATATCCTCTTGCCTGTTCACCGGATACATTGTTGACAACCCATTTTGCAGTATCCATAGTATAACCCAGCATCACTGTATCCGGATGAAGCACATTGCTGACAATAAGATCTGTTAACGGCGCTGCAACAACAGTGATAAGGCTAAACCCAAGGTTATTGGTCTTATCGGTTTCGATCGCTGCATTATTAGCATTTGCCTGGCTGATCAATATATAATTACCCGGCGCAGTAGCAGCAGAAATTGTAACGGTTATGGTATCATAATAAAATTCTCCTGCATTCAATGGACTTGTCCTGTTGCGGCTTGCCAGAAGCTTATCACCATCATAAGGCGCTACGATAAAATCAGAAGACAACAACAATTTGTTTTGAAAGTTAGTGCCCGGGAATGTGATGCCTGTTCCGTTGTTGGTGATCTTATAGATCACTGTTATCGGCTGACCCGCATCAACAGTTGCCGGTGCAGATATGATCGTATCAATCAGATCAGACAACGGTGGCAGCGTCACCTGTATTTTTTTAGCAGCGCCTAAGCCATCCCTGATGAAGTTTATATTATTACTTAATATTTTTTCTGCCGGAATACGATTGGTGTGGTTGTTATGTATATACACATAATAATCACCCGATGGCATATATGGTGTATAAGGCGACTTGCTGTTTGGAGTTTCCTGATCCCGGTTCAGTCGAAGGTATCTCAGGTATTCACCTGCTTTGATATCTCCTCCATCAGCAACCGAATCAGCAGAAAAATAAATGGCATCATACCATGAACTGTAATATTGTGTCAGGTCAGGATTGTAGCCAATGTTTTTTACGATCCAGCTTACCGGATAAACAGATCCCACAGCAATTGCATCAGGACCGGAAACAGTACTTACAATATGATCTACCAATGGATTTACCAACAAACGGTTTCCACTGCCTCCGACATTATTATTTATTGCGCTTCCTTCATAAGCTGCATTGTCTGCATTTGTTTTTACATAGAAATAAGCATTACCATACATGGCCGCTGAGAAACAGTTATTGATCTCAAATGAATATTTCATATTCACAGTCAGTGTATCAGTATATGTTCCCGAAGGCGCAACTGTTCTTACCTGGGTTCGTTTATCAATATAATAACTGGTAGCAGCATTGAATGTTGGATTGCAACTGATGAATATACTGTCTGTCCATACACCTGTTCCCACTCCGCTTCCACCATTGGTAACAGTATAAATGATCTTTTCAGAAAAAATGGTGAATACTGAATCATCAGTTTGTACATTACTAACTATAAGATCTGCAGGTGTTGCTGCTGTTACTGATGTAGCAGTAGCAGCGCTGAGATTATTTACATAATTGGTTTCTTTGAATGAACTATCATAATTGCTGATGACATAGAAATATTTCGTTCCTGTCGTGGCAGGAGGCATGTTATAATTAAATGTATGTGGTACAGCATTGCCAACAGGCAGGTCTTCGGTAAATGTATTGGTACCGATCAGCAATGCACTGCCATCAAAGTTTGATGAATTGCTAACATAAATTCTATCGTTGCGAACATGATTGAATACTGCACCTGCTCCATTGTTCTGTATATTATAGCTGATGGCGATTGATTGACCTCCTGATGAAGTTGCAGGAACAGAAATGAATGGTACTGTTACATCAGGTCTTTGTATTACGATCGGCAGATCGCTGCGTTTTATCTGCGGAGTGCCGGGATATTCAAATACTGTTTTGGTTGGATTTGTATATACATATACATAGTAAGAACCGGGTTGCAGGTTTGATGGTATATTAAAATTTAGTGTCTTTGGAAAATTAGAACCCGGGTAAATAGCATGAGCAACATTTACTGGTTGTGGTGTACTGTTTAAACTACCACACACCGTCATATTATCATCATATAGTGAACCCGCCAGATACTGCTGTCCGTGTTTTTGTTCCGATATCAGTATTGCATTATTTACATTAAGTCCACCGGCATCTGTGCTCAGGTATATCCTATCAACCCAATAACTGGAGCCTTGAGCAAGACTATCAATATAATTCCATTGATTTGAACAAACAGAATTAGGAGGACAAGGCGCAGGATCGGGGCATAAACCATTCAGTTTAAAATAATGGCCTTTGTTTTTTTCGATATTATCAGTGAACCCTTCATTTTTTATATTCCAGTTCACACCTATCGGTTGTGTAATGCTTGCATTACTAACTGGTAAATTGAGTGAGCTGACTGTAAGCTTTGGTGTTGGTGCGAGGTAAACCTGTGTCTGTGCCTGTCCAAGATTATTATCAGCGAATGCTCCTTCATAAATAGTATTTGTTCCTGATTCTTTTGCATTTGTTTTTACATAAATAAACCAGGTACCGAATATGAAATTAGGAATGATAACACTTGTGCTTCTTGTATAGAAACTATCTGTCTGCAGTTGTGTGTTGTTGAGATAACCGGCATTTGATGCATTTGGATAATAAGAGCCGTTTGCTTTTGGCATTTTTAGCGGAATAGCATTGGCACGATCAAACAAAGGACTTTGAGAAATGAATACCGAATCGATCCATGTACTACCTGCCGGCGTCAGCACTCCATAGTTTTTAACTTTATATGTAAGGTTAATAAAACTACCAGAAAAAGTACTTGCAGGTGTAAATACAGAATCAACTCTTAGATCAGGTGTGGGAGCAAGTTTGATCTCCATTGGTGTTTCCTTTCTTGCTGTGTCGTTGGCTACACTTATTTGCAATATTTTCCAGTTCGGATGTTCGTTATCTGTGATCACATAGATATAAACCGGGAAACTGTAACTAAGCGGTAATGTAAAATTCAAACTGCTCGTATAAGACTGTCCACTTTCCAATGATGTTGGTCTGATTTTTTTACCCAGCAATAAAGGTCTTCCATTTGCAGTAAGAGAATTCCATGAAGAAGGATTCCAGTTTGGTGAATTTTGAAAGCTTGTATTCGGTACTGTATCTAATGCGAAATACACCCCATCGTACCATGTAGAATTCGGAAGTGTTCTGCCCGGTCCCACATTTGTCACTTTCCAACTAATTGTAATTGTTTGTCCTGAAGCAGCAGAGGCTGGTGCCTGCACATCACTTACTTCCAGGTCAGGCAATGGTATAATACTAAACTCTTGTATTGGTCCTGGAGTTTGCGAACAAGGATTTTTTGAAACTACTCTCCATTTATAAGTAGTGTTATATGCAAATGAATTTGCAGGAAGTGTAAATGTGATGTCTTCAATATTGGATGTATAAGGTGTGCCCGGTTGCGGATCGAGTGCATTCCAAACATACAGATCATATATGGTGGTGTTAGAACCCGGTATCCATGACAAACGTAATGGAAGTTGTTGGTCAGTGACTCCGTTGGCTGGCAACATACCTGTTACTGCCGAAGGAGAATTGGTTGAAGTAGTAATATCAAGTATAGTTTCTTCAGTGAACACAGCATCACATGAACTATTTGCTTTTACTTTCAATGTATGGTTACCCGGTGTTTGCCAGGTTATCCATGCGGTGTCAAGATTTGTTGTCAATATGCCGCCACCGCTTAATGTCCATTGATAATTGGCGCCGGGAATTTTTTGTGCATTGTAGCGATAGGTATTGATACATGGTTCAACGTCTCCTGTTATCGCACTTAATGTTCTTACACCTATACAGAATGTACGATCAACCGGTGCTGCGCCAAAATAATTTGCACTACCAATTTGCGAAGCTCTTATTGTAACCGTTCCAGCACCAGTCAGTTTAATTTTATTACCACTTTGAATGGTTGCATAACTGCTGCCGGCAATAACAGAATAACTAACGGGCAAACCAACTGAAGAATTTGCGGTAAGCTGGAAGAGCTGCGGACCGTAGATCATATCAGGTATCGAATCAAATGTAATGACCTGGTTTCCTTTTAACACTCGTATTGTTTGCAGAACATCGGCAGCAGGGCTAAAAATTTCATTACCCGGCTGCATTGCTTTTATTACTATATCACCTACAAGTATACCGCCACCTGTTATATATAACGTATCATTCTGTATATAACCGGGGCCTAAAATTTTTTGGAAGAAAACGGGCAAACCGGAACCGGAAGAAGCCTCCAGTTTTATTTTGGCTGTTGGCGTAAGCTGAATATCCGTTATATTATTAAAGGTGATGGTTTGAGGTGTTGCTGAAGTTGCAAATGTTATTGCATTTGATTCGGGGCCTGCGGCGCAAGTGCTGAAAAATCTTGCTGTATAAATTCCGTCCAGTGCAGCATAATAAGTGGGTTGATTTGCACCAACAATTGCTACGCCGTTTCTGTACCATTGGCAATAAGTTCCATTCGGAAAATTGCTGGCAGAAAGTGTTCTTGCAAAGTCGGTGATGATCGGTGCCTGGGTTGGTGCTATTCCTCCTGTGATAACATGTATTGTTTTTTGCTTAGGTGCTGTTGAACCAGCGCTGTTTGATAAATACAATTCAATTCTCTTATCACCCTGTGTTGTCCATGTTACCGTAGCAGTATTGTTATTTACGTTAAGTGTACCACCGCCATCGGGCAAACTCCAATGATAGCTAATATCACTACCCACCACATTTACTGCTGAATAAATAACTGTGTTGCCTTCACATACAGTTGTATCTCCTGCGATAGAAAATGATGAGGATGGAATTGGTAAAGCAACAGCTTTCCAAATCTCCCTTCCAGAGATTGGATGCGTGGCAGTAAATAACAACATATCATTTAAAGCAATCAAATAATCGGGAGTGGAAGCAGTGCTGCCAGGATAAAGATCATAACCAACAGTACCCGCATCAGTACCATCACTTTTAAAAAATTCCACACCGCCACCCGGCATAGTGGCACGGAAGTATAATGTATTGTTGACAACAGTAAGTAGTTCAGGACTTCCATTGGCAGAGCCGGTATTGATATCTTTCACCAGTGTAGTTCCAAGGGATGTACCATCTGTTCTCCACAATTCACGACCTGCTGATGTGCCACCTGCGGCAAAATATACAAAGCCATTCATAGCAGTAAAAAAGGCTGGGCTTGAACCGCCACTGGCGGGATCAATATCTAAGATCATGTAAGTACCGGTAGGAGTTCCATCAGTTACCCATGGTTCAAAATTGGTGTTTGAAAAAAAAGCTGTGAAATACAATTTATTATTTGCAACAGTTAAATTGAGGGGATTTGAATTAGCTGAACCCGGAGTGATGTTCATGAAAAGATAAGTGCCGGTTTCAGTACCATCACTAACCCAAAGTTCCTGTCCATTTATTCCATCATTAGCGTTAAAATAAGCTATTCCATTATAAACTGTCATCGAACTGATGGACGGAGAGCCAGTTCCCACAACAATATCTTTTACCAACACTGTACCGGCAGCAGTACCATCACTCTTCCATAATTCACGACCTAAACCAGTTACTTGTGCAGTGAATAGTAATGTACCATTTACATTTACCGGGATCTGAATTGTTGGCGTGCCAGTGCCCGCAACAATATCAGCTACTAAAACAGTACCTACGTCAGTACCATCACTTTTCCATAATTCGATGCCAGTCGTGCCATCATTGGCGGTAAAAAAAAGAATATTTCCTGCAGCAGTGAGTAACGAAGGAGAAGAACCTGCGGTGCCTGTGCGAATATCTTTTACCATTACAGTACCGGCAACGGTGCCATCCGTTTTCCAAAGCTCACTACCCGATGTTGCTGTTGATGCAGAAAAGTATAGCGTATTGTTTATAAGAACGAAATTTGCGGGGTTCGAGCTTCCGGATCCTGTATTAATATCTTTAAATAAAACTGTTCCCGCTTCAGTGCCGTCGCTTTTCCAAAGTTCTATACCATTTACACCATCTGTTGCTGCGAAATAAACATTGTTCCCGAGACTTCCATAAGGACCTGGATTGCCTGGGTCTGTTGTGGCATTAATATCTTTTATCAATTTAGTACCTGCATCTGTACCATCAGACACCCATGGTTCACGACCTATTGTTGAAGAGAGAGCAATGAACATGAAATACAATTTATTTTCAAAGCCGTACACCGTTGTATAAGTTCCATTTACAACTGAAGTATTTAAGGAAATAGTACCCGCATCTGTGCCATCGCTTTTGAACAATAAATTATTGCTACCTGTTGAGGCCGTGAAGTATAGTAGACCATTTACATTAGTAAGTGAATTGGGAAGTGAGCTTAAGGTACCAGTCCTGATATCTTTTACCATCATTGTTCCCGCATCAGTACCATCGCTTTTCCATAGTTCCCGGCCTGCCGCTGCTGTTTGAGCAGTGAAATAAAGAACTCCGTTCAAATTGGTAAAATTAGTTGGCGATCCTGGGGAGAATCCTGTAATAGGATCTATAATTAATACCGTACCTAAAGTAGTACCATCAGTTTTCCAAAGCTGGCCATTTGCACTAAAATAAAGTGTATTGCCAATTGCAGTAAGATTTTGCGGAGTCGAGTTACCAGATCCCGGGACAATATCTTTCAGTAAAAAAGTTCCTGCATTGCTGCCATCTGATCTCCATAATTCATAGCCTGCTATTCCATCATTCGTAGTGAAATAAAATAAATTACCATCAGTATTAGAAAATAAAATGTCAATACCATTCAACCCAACGCTGATATCTTTTGTCAAAAAAGTTCCGGCATCTGTACCATCTGATCTCCATAATTCACTACCATTGACACCATCGGTGGCTCTGAAAAAAAGCAGGTTGCCTACCACTGTAAGCAAAAAAGGCTGTGAACTTGCTGAACCCGGGTAAATATCCTTTACCAATACCGTTCCTGCATTGGTGCCGTCGCTTTTCCATAACTCGGTTCCGATGCCACTGGAAAAAGCGACAAAAAACAGAACACCATTCACATTGCTAAAAATCCCAGGTGATGAAGAACTAGTACCTGAAGCAACATCTTTTACTAAAACTGTTCCTGCATTGGTGCCGTCGCTTTTCCACAGTTCGGTTCCATTAGCTGAAGTATTCGCAGAAAAATATAGAACATTATTTATAACAATAAGGTTTTGCGGGGTGGAGCTGGTCGATCCCGCATAAATATCTTTTACAATTTCAGTTCCTGCATCTGTACCATCTGTTTTCCAAAGCTCTAGCCCATTTGCTGCTGTAATTGCTGTAAAAAATAAAAGACCATTCATCTCAATAAAAGACTGGGGACTGGATGCAGTAGTGCCGGGATTTATTTCTTTCACCTTTACTGTTCCTGCTTCGGTACCATTTGTTTTCCATAGTTCATAGTTTGCAAAACCATCTTCGGCTGAGAAATATACATAGCCATTGTAGCCTTTAAAATTATAACCGCTGGTGGTTTGTGAGTGAAGCGTCACCAAGCCATTTATATCTTTCAATACTTGAGGCACCTGGGCAGATAGTTGCGTATAAAATAAAAGAGCCGCAAACAAAAACACTGTCTTTACTCCAAGGAATAAACGGTGGGTGACAATATTGTTGCTGCGGCTGTTGGCTGTTTCAATAATATTGAAACAGCCTATTGAACGAGGATGGACTAATGGTGAGCTCACTTTTTTCATACCAGTTAGGCGCTGAATAGTTCGGTTTATTAAATGCTTTAATCGGGTGCCTGGTGTTTTCAGAAGAAATGGAAGTGGATGGATAGCCACCGTAAATAAAACCCACCTGTAGGTTTTTGCCTATAATCCTTTTGGATTAGAATGGATGTAAAACTCTATTCCGTAATTTGATAACGTAAATTGATCGTTTGAAAAAGCCTGGTATTTTATTGTCTATAGTAATAGCTGTTTTTGGCAGTCAGCACGGTTTGGCCCAGGCTGTGACCCGGTACAATACTTTTAGCTATAGCGTTAATGAGGGCTTATTGCAAACCACTATCAGTGATATAGAAATTGATAAGAACAATTTCTGCTGGGTCTCGTTTCCCAACGGAATTCAAAAATTTGATGGTAATAGTTTTGTGAATATACCAGTACAGCCCGGTCTGCCAGATGATAAGTATATACATTTTTTCCGTTGCTCAAACGGTGAACTTCTACTTGCTCATTCACAAGGCATCAGTAAATACAATATTAGTGCGGATAATTTTTCGTTGGTGTATAAACAACCAACTGGATACCAAAAGCCCGTTGTTTTTATTGGAGAGGACTCTGGTGTTTTGTATTGCTATGATGAAGCCGGTGCTATTACCGCTGTGAACTGCGACAATTTTAAACCGCTGTTTATTTTTAAACCAAATCTTCCGGATACTTCTTTCAATACAATTGAAAGATTGCAGTTCAGTGATAACGTTATTAATAATAAAGCTGCGCTGAAAGTCGGCGTAGTAGTTTACCTGTTGGATCTGCGGGAAAAGAAAATTATAGCTCAATCAACCATTCAGTCTTTAGTGCATTCTTATACAATAAGACTTAAAAGCGAAAACGAAGTTTTGTATTATGATTACAACATCAGGAATGCATTGCAATGCTGGAACTTTAAAACAAACAGTAATACATCGCTTCCGGTGCAGGGAAAAGATGATAATGACTTTCACCGTTGTGTGATTTTTCCATGGCATAATAAAACACTACTCTCTTTTGGCGACCGGCTGTTTGAAACAGACGGTACATTACAGGTACTGAAATCAGAACTGGTGAATTTTCAGAATCAGCCAGCGGCGGGAAATGCAGGCATACACAGAATAAAAGAAGACAATTTCGGAAATCTTTACCTGCAAACAATTGGCGGAGGCCTTCGGAAAATTATACGCAATAATTACCCGGTAAAATACTTTGGAACGACAGAACCTAAAGAAAATAATATTCTTGCGGTGCTTCCCGATAAAAAGAATAACCGCATATTAACAGGTGGCACAGGTGGTTTATTTGTTTTCGACACGTTGCAGCAGCTGATCAAACATATCAAAACAGTACCGGGACCTAACATTGCATTTATCCCCAATGGAATTATTCAATCGACCAACGGTGATTATTTTATTTTCCTTGTTAATTCAAAAATCGTTTGGCGATTAAGTAAGGATCTATTAACAGTTACCGCCATTACTTTTTCATCAATACTGCCTGCAATAAAAAGCTATTCAGAGTTTTTTGGTAACCCTATTTTAAACACAGGTAAGGCGGCGATCTTTCAAACCCAGGATAAATTGTATCGTATTGATTTCAGCAGTAATAAAATTTCTGAGCACCGGTTTTCAGAAGCTTATATTATAGGTGGGTTTTGGTATAATAATATGATCATTTCTCATGGAGGGAATGAACTTATTTTCCTCGATGGCAAAACTTTTGAAGTACAGAAAAAAATCTCTTTTAAAGAACCAGCGGGTGTAAGATGCTTTGCCAGCGACAAGAATGGAGGTATTTATGTTGGAAGTAATAAAGGAATTTTCAAAATTGACACAGATGGAAAAATATTGCAGCAATGGAATAAAAAAACAGGCCTGCCCGATGAATGTGTGTATGCAATTTCATTTGATAAAGAAGGTTCGATCTGGTGTAGTACCAATAAAGGGATATTCAGGATAGATAAAAACAATAATCTTTTACAACTTACCAAACAGGAAGGCTTGCAGGAAAATGAATTTAACTCCAATGTAGTGTCTGTTGCAGAAGATGGTGAATTTTATTTTGGCGGCATCAATGGTGTCAGCAGTTTTTATCCATCTGCCATAAGCAGCTTTGACGATAAAGTGAATGTGTTACTAACCGGGATAAAAGCAAACAATGAAATTATTTATAACGACAGCGCTGTTTACAATATTGAAAAAATAAACCTGCCATTCGGGCAAAACAGTTTGTCATTTGATTTTGTTGCAATGGGGGACTATAATCCGGGTCAGTATACTTATCAATACAGAATGAAAAAGATAGATAAAGAATGGGTACAGAACAATGGGCTGCAAACGGTACGTTATTCATTGTCGCCCGGTAAATATATTTTTCAATTGCATGCATCAAGAGAGTTTGATAAAAATGCAAAGCCTATGAAGGAACTGGTTATTGTTATCAATCCTCCCGTCTGGAAAACGTGGTGGTTCATCCTGGCATCAGGTATTGCCGTTATTTCACTGTTGTATTATTTCATCAATCAACGCAGCAAAGCAAAATACGCTGTGCAACTACAGCAATTAGAGCATGAAAGAGAGATAAAAGCGGAACGTGAACGTATTTCAAGAGATCTCCACGACAGCCTGGGAGCTTATGCCAATGCAGTGCTGTACAATGCAGAGTTGCTCGAACAAGAAAAGTTAGATGAAAAACGAAATATGCTGGTCAGCGATCTGAAATTTGCCTCTAAAGATATCATCACATCATTACGGGAAACAGTGTGGGCTTTAAATAAAGAAAAATATTCAGCAGAAGAATGCCTGGTCCGTATCCGTAATTTTGTTCAGCCACTAACACGGTATTACAGTAATATAAATTTTCATATTGAAGGAGATGCTCCTGCAAACCGTGGATTACATTACACCATTGCATTGAATGTGGTAAGAATAGTTCAGGAAGGAGTTGCTAACAGTATTAAACATTCAATGGCAAAAAATATTACAATTACATCAGCAACCACTGATGATAATAAATGGAGAATGATCTTAATAGATGATGGAACTGGTTTTGATCTTGCTTCGCTTAAAGAAACAGCAAGAGGAAACGGCTTGAACAATATGGAACAGAGAGCCGCAGCAGCAGGATTTATTTATACAATTGAAACAAAAGAAAACAATGGAACTACCATTACAATAATTATATAAGATGCCAATACAAGTTGCCATAGTGGATGACAAATCAAGTAACCGCATTATTTTGAAAGATAAATTGATGCGGCACCCTGATTTTGAAATAACACTGATTGCTGAAAACGGTAAAGACTTCCTGGAAAAAATGCAATCGCTTCCAATTGAAAAATCACCTGAAGTGGTACTGATGGATCTCGAAATGCCTGAAATGGATGGAGTGGATGCGGTGGCAGCTGGTTCTTATTTATATCCTTTGGTAAAATATGTAATGCTTACCATTTTTGATGATGAAGAAAAAATATTTAAAGCCATCAAAGCCGGCGCATTTGGCTATCTGTTAAAAGATGAAAGCTCGGAAAACATTGCAGAGGTTTTAAATCAAATGCATGAAAATGGAGTTGGACCGATCTCTCCGGGTATTGCACATAAAATTCTACAGCTTGTTCAGCAAAACAATTTATCATTCCAAAAAAATAATACTCCAAAAGAAAAATTTTTTTTCAACCTTACAGAAAGAGAACAGGAAATTCTGAAGCTTTTGGTGCAAGGTATGTTGTACAAAGAGATTGGCAACAGGTTGGAGATAAGTCCCAATACGGCTAAAAAACATGTGCTTAATATTTACAGCAAATTGCATGTAAACAATAAAACGCAGGCACTTGCGCTGGCGTATGAGAAAGGATTGATCTGATAAAAAGTCAGACGACATTTGATGATGGCTACCACCAACTACCAAGCTCATATTTCGTAGTATGCAAAGCTTCTGCAAGAGAATAGCGAGCACTATTTGCTCAACCATGACCAACGGCCCTGCAAAATTGTGTATATTCATGTGTTCCGCGTCACCATAGGGTAGAATTTACAGACCCTTCCAAAAATTGCAACACATGAAATCCGTTACTCTTTTATTTGCCAGTTCATTTTTCCTGCTTCTTTTTACAAATAGTTACTGCCAGGTTACTACGCCGGCACAATGGACTGAGATCCGGGCGGCCAGGGAGAGGAATGAAGCCAGACAAAGGCAGGAGCAAAAAGTACAAACTAATATACAAAACACCACTAATTACAGCTCAGGCAATTCAAGTGCATCCGGCAAATATTCAGCCACTGATAAACGTGTGGAGAATAAATTTACTTATGAAGATGTTGTGAAGGAAGAAATAACGTTGATCAGAACGTTTAGTGTTTCTGATAAGTATTGCCCTTATGTCGAGATCGATAAAAAGTATAAGCAGTATGGAATCTATTCCGGCGGAAAGAAATTTGTACACGTATACCAAACCTATGGAAGCAACAAAGGTAATTTTGAAGTCAACCATAGTATGTATTTCGGGCAGGGGTCATTTGAAGTTTTTAATGCGCTTTCTAAAAATGGAATTTACGAAGGCAATTGGGATGGAAATAAAATGGTAGGTACCTATAAAAATAAAGGTGGTCAAATTTATACAGGGAAATTCGAAAACCTGGAAATTAATGGTGAAGGCACGTTAACCGACAAAGGCATTTCATATACCGGCACTTTTACAAAAGGTATTTTAGAAAATATAACTTCCATAAACTATGGCGGGGGCATCGTATACGAGGGACCAACCGTTGATAAACTCAGGCAAGGATATGGATACATCACTTATAGTAATGGGAAAATTCAGTATGTGGGTGAATGGGCCGGTGATAAAAAAAATGGTGATGGTGCCGTGATCTTAGAAAACGGGAACCATCTCGTAGGCGTTTGGATCGATGATAAGGAAGAAGGAGATTTTACACTCTATGACCCTACATATGTACCCATCAAAACGATCGTTTATAAAGCCGGTGTTGTTATAAAACAAACACCAGCAAAAAAAACCGTTGCAAAAGCAACCGCACCTGCGGCAAAAAAAACGACTCCACCGGAGAAAATACAAAATTCTGTTGCAACCGCTACTGAACCGAAAAAAGAATTGAACGTGAAACCTGCTGCAGTTCCAGAGCAGCCGGTGTTTACAAGTTTCGACAAGAAAGAAGAATATTACGAGGAACGTGCCGTCGTGAAAAAAAATAATAAATATGGCTATGTTGACAAGGGCGGAAAGTTAGTAGTACCTCTCATCTATGATGACGCTATTGAATTCAGAGAAGGTTTAGCAGGAGTCATGCTTGGTAATAAATATGGTTTTATTGACCGGAGCGGCAACGTCATTATTCCAATTGTATATGATAAAGCCGGACTTTGGTTTGATGAAGGTTTTGTAGGTATGCAACAAAATGGAAAATGGGGCTTTGTTGACAAAGAGAATAAAACTATTGCCCCTTTCATTTATGATGACTCGCAGGCGTTCAAGAGTGGATTGGCAGCTGTTCTGTTAAATGGGAAATGGGGTTTTATAGGTAAGAAAGGCCAGGTCGTTGTACAACTTAAGTATGATGAAGTATACCCTTTTGATGAAGACATTACTACAGTAAGTATTGGAAAAAAATGGGGCTACATCAACTTAACGGGCCAGGAAATAATTCCGGTGATCTATGATGCTCTCTACCCTATCTCAAATGGTAAAATCAAAGCAAAGCTGGATGGTAAATTTTATTATTTTGACGCCAAAGGAAAACCGGTTAATGAATAGTGGCTCCTGTTTGTCAAGATCAATCTCAATTACCCAATTCGCCAATATCTATTTTGCAAGTATAAGGAACCAACTGATCTGTACTTGAAAAGCTTCTGAATTTTTTGATCGCATTGAGCTGCCGATGATAGAAAACCTCTACATAAAAACAGCTTATTTGATAAAGTGCGATCGTGTGTGCAGCTTCTTCCCGCTCACCAATATGCACGCCATTCTCCCAAAGCGTTTCTGCCTGTTGCGTTTCATTGAGTAAATTAAACTGATAAAGGGTCATGTTTAAATATACAAATTATGATGAGCCTGAAAATTATTACTTTCTTATTGGCAAATAAAGCAAGGATTGGCTAGTCAAAAAATTATATTATCAAAAACCTATTTTCCAGTGATGATTTTGCTAACTTTTCATACCAGACGAAATTGACAGGTGCAATCGAAAAAGTGCAGGGATACAATTGCAAATGTTTTATTGAGCCTAATTTTTTATTAGAATGTTAAGTACAAATTCAGCTAAGCAGACAAAGATCCTGCACATCATTTACTTTATTTTGCTATTGACACCCTCAATATATTTTGGAGCGGTCACATTCACAGTATCTCAGTTTCATAAAGACCTTCGAGATCTAACTCAAATGGAAGATAGCCTTCAAAATATCAAACTTGATACTATTCATGCCTACAATGGTGTGCTGTGTGAAAACGCATATGAACTACAAATTGTTGAATTGAACAGAAGATTGGATGATAGATTTCCTTCCTATGCTGACCTTTCTGAAAAAGAGTCGTTAATCTTTTTGTCAATATGCTGGGGAACTTTTGGCGGATTGATCAGACTACTAATTAACAGGTTGTATGAAAAAAGAAATCGACGCTCACATTCATTCTTTTTAATACCGGTTTTGGCTGGATTGTCTGGAATTCTGACCTATTGTTTAATGTATTATTCTCCTGGCTTGCTTGGTAAGGAGCTGCCTACGAGATTTATGGAACCAGAATACTTTGCTTATGCGGGTTTGATTGGTGGTATATTCACAAGTTCGATGTACAAAAAATTGGATCCTTATGCAGAAAAAAAATAATCTAATTCTTTACTTCTTATTCAGCTTTAATCTGCTTGGGAATTCTCAACATATAACCGATCTTAATGATCCAAGAATTCCATCGGTAGTCCGAGATTCCATTGGCATTACATCCATAGGCTCAAATGACCCGGAACCATCAATCTTTGGTTCGATGGTTTATTTTGATTCAACTTTCGATAAATTAGAAACATATGCATGGAATCTCAGGCTAAATAAAAAAGGAGAATTGATAGGAGTTATTGAAAAAACCATAATTGATTCACTAAGGGGCACGAACGCACCAGTGACAATAAAAACTAAATATCAAGTCGCTACGCCCATACTGTTTTATTGCACCACTAATAAACTTTGGGTAGTAAAATGGAGTGAACGAAAAAAATATCCGCGATGCGAGTATTGGAAGCTGGTTACAAAGAAGAAAACTTAACAGCTAGTTGATCAATATAAAACCGGCCCAAACCCCGGGATTATCCGGATATAAGTCCTTCATGAATTTCATGGCTTTTAAAAATGAATTTCGAATTTCCAAACCGCTTGCCAAATTTTTATAAAACTCAGTAACGAATTGCGCAGATATCTTATCGGGTATCTCCCATAATGCTAAGAGCAGATTTTTTACTCCTGCAATTTTTAGTGCCCTCCTTAACCCCATGATGCCCTCGTAGGTGTCTAATTCTCCAAGACCGGAACTACATGCAGACATGACAACCAATTTTGTGTCATTCAAATTAAAGTTAGAAATCTCTAACGCCGATAACAATGCAGTCGAGTCTATTTTCCTGATCCTGTTTCCTGATTTATTGGCGTTGGCAAAAACCAGACCGCTTCCTAACATTGACTCGCGCAGCAGATCGTATCCCTTTTTTATATTTTCATTGGTATTTTCTTCCCGGATAATTTCATTGAAGCCATGCGTTGCAATGTGAATGATGGAATACGGTTTTAGGATCGAGGAAAGGAATTGACGCTTAGTGGCTATTGTACCTTTAAATAAAGTAGTGGCAAAATTACTTTTGATCAACATTTCATTAATCACATTGCATTCCTTAGAAGCTCCTGCTAATGGTGGCCAATAAAGTTTTGCAGTATCGCTAATATTTCCATAGTCAATTCCACCAAAAATTAATGCAGATTTTGGCATGATAGTTTGTGAACCAAAACAGTCTTCAAAAGAATTTAAAGAAGTTAAATAATGAACATTATACTGATCAAACAAATAAACACCATTTGAGACTAATATCGTTTCAAATGGTAAAGCGGTGAAAATACCATCAGGTATTATAAATAGGGTTTTTGACCCTGGAACAAATTGTTTGATCTCTTTCCAAAAAACCTGACTCAACCATAATACGCCTGGATGGGTATTCTCAAATATTGGTTTTTCAATTGCATCATATAAACTATCGTATATGGAATCATGTAATATGAAATTTATTAACCGGGGCGAACGCATTCCCTTCTTATAGATGAATGCCCCTAACTTGTGAACACTGTCCTCGTGTGGAAGCTCATAAATCTCGATCAAGACGCCATTTATGTTTAAGAAACTATCAATTTTATCAAATTCAAAAGCGGAATAGTCGATTCTTAAATCAATTTTTTCATTCAAAATTCGCTCTAAATTGATAAGCTCATTCTTCAAATCATTATTTTGGTCATTTTCATTCTGAAAACTTTCGGCCAGCCTCGTGTTAAGATGAGCTTTTATATATGATCGCCTTTCAAGAATAGTAGATATTTCGTGATCCTTTAAAATATTAGTCTTTCTATTAACTTCCTTACTCAAATTAAGAATCAATGTTTTGGTAACATTTTGCATCTTAAACGCATAATTGGTCAATGATTCATTTTGGGAATGAATCGCAACCGTCAAAATGTAATAATGCACCTCATAAAGCGATTGGAGTGTTTCAATCTTTTCTGATTCTGCAAGAAACATTGAGTTATTCAAAGCCGAGATCGTATTGTTGTACAATCGTTCAATATAAGGTACCGCCTTATCGTATTTCTTGCTTTTGACATAGAAGTATATCAAATTTTTCAAATTTTGCATTGATTCATTTTCCAATGCCTTCAGCGCATAATATTCGGCGCTATCAAACCTATTTATCTCAAAATAATATTGAAAAAGACGCTGATTTAATCCACCAAGATGAAAAGGGGACTTATATAAAGAATCCCGCAATCTTTCAACCAGTTTCAACTTTTGCAATTTGAGGCCACGCTCATCTTCATTAATATACAGGTCACTATAATTTAAAATGGTAGCTAAATGTTTCAGGCTAAATCTGTCAACTCTGTCACGGATATTTAGTGCCTTTGAATAGAAATAATCTGCCTGATCATAATACTTCTTGTTCTTCGTGATCTTAAATTGTGTAAAAGATGTATATGCTATGTTATGATAATTGTAAGCCCTGCTTTCATTAATATCTTCACTGTTTTCCCCCATTGGTAACCCGGACAGTGCGTCAATTTTTTCCGATGCAAGACGATAATATTTGCTTGCGCTGTCGTAATTGTTAAGATCAGAAAATATCAAGGCCATATAGTCAAAAAGCGAAGAAATTGTACCTATTGAATTTCTGTTAAAAAATTCGGCAATATCGATGCTGTCTAATAAAATAATTCCCTTTCTTAGGGTTATCTCTGCTTCCTTCAATTGACCGATATTATATTGAGATTCGGCTAGCCTTACTAATGACATGATATAATCAGGACTTGTAGATCCAAAGAGTGTTTTTTTATATTCAAGAGCCTGACTGGCGATCGCAAGACTTTTATGCAGTTCTCCCTTGTAGATAAGCGCGTCGTTATAATTATTTAATGCCCTAACCCTTTCCATTCCAATTGGCTCCTTACTCCAAAAAAAAACCGAAGAGTCCAAATAACGAAGGCCTTCATTCAAGTTTGATCGTTCATAATTTTCTTCGTAAAGGTCAATGTAAGACTTACCCCAATTGTTAAATAGTGCCGCTAACAACGCGGTATCTTTTTGTGAATGACGCCATAGGGCTACAAGTTTTGGGAAGAATTGTAATGCTTGCTTGTCTTTGGATTCATTTCTGTAAGTAGCAAAATATTCGAGGCAAATTAAAATATACAACTGACCATCCTCCTCAGAAGAAAGGTATTCTATGTAGTCTTTTGTTTCAAAAAGAAATGAATTTATTATTTTTTTGTTTATTTTATTCTTTGTTTCCCTGGCAGCCATGTAAAGCCTGCCAAGATAAACTCCGAGAGTTTCGCGATCCAGATATTTAAACAGTTGAATCAAAATCTCCAAACTTTCCTGGTATGGTTGAAGATTATCGTTCTCGCAATGTAAAATGAACATTTCGAAGTATACAGCTATAATGGTGTCGGTTTTGGTAGAAGGATTCGTTACCGCATTTGCAATGTCTCTTAACCTGTTATTAAAGAGATTTAAATAATAATTCGCTTTAATCGAATCTATCGATTCCAGAACTGTGATTGCATTGGAAAGTGAGTATATGAGATTCCTATTAAATAAATCTTTGTGTTGCAGCTCTTCAATAATATCGTACTCCGTTATTTTTAGTGATATGGCGGTATCGCCTAAATCAAAGAAAAGCCTTGCCAGAATTTTTAGATCCTGTTTGACATCCGAATATTTTAAGTTTTTTGAATCAATTACAGAAAAAATATCCCGAACAAGAAATCTTAGCCTAACAGAATCCTTATTCGAAATATAATTTGTTACTCTAACGTGTATACTTGCCGGATCCAACTGGGCTGGGGCCTTAATAAATGTCAACATGATTATGAAAAGGGAGAGAAATATTTTCATAAAACAATTATTATGGAATTTACGGCTTTTAAAATAATTGAGTAAGGAATAGCTTCGGTGGCGGTTCCCGTGAATTTAAAATGAGAAACATTTTCTTATTGTATTCGCTATTGCTTTTGAAATTGGCACCAAGTTTTTTCACAGGAGAAAAGTTGTAGCACTACAAAGTTTCCCATAACTCATAGCTTTTCAATATGCCTGTGGATGTTTGCAAGCAGCTCATTGAAACCAGGCTGACCTTTATAATAAAGCTTTGCCGTTTTCTTGTATCGCTCTTCGAAGTTTTTACGCAACACACCTTCAGAAAGAAGAAAGGCTTCATTTTCTGCAATGGGAATATCACGATCCTGTTTTGGAAATCTTGTTCGTTTATGTTTATAATAATCATCGGTCCCGATGAACTGCAGTACGTTTTCGTTTTTCAGGAGTTGTGAGACATCATAATATTGCCGCATCAAATTAGCGCGTTCTTTTCCATCGACCTGTTCCTGCCTGAATTTTGTAGCGATCGTTTGAAGTTTTTCAACGAATGTGTAACCGGGATGATAGCAAATGATATCAATGGCACGGTTATCATCAATAGCAACCGTTTCAACTGCACGGTCATAAGCCCATGAACTTATTGTGAGTGCAGTATTGGGTGTAACCGTATCAAAGCCCGCTTCCAGCAAAATTCCGTCCTTCGCTCCTTCCACAGGTTCAGTGAATGGTTCATAAAACAATCTTATTCCCCCGCTCGTATAAATTGCGTTATCAAATACATGATCTCTTATTTTTCGGATGATGCCATCGATATTTATCTCCTCTTTCAACCAATCGTAAAAGTTCTTCCTCGATCCAACATCCTGTGATCTTGTTTTTTTAGGGTTCTCCTGAACATTTAATTTTTCAGCCGGCTTAATGTGTATATCGATGTCTTCAGAAAAACGATCGATGATCTTAAAGCCTTTCGATAAAGATGTACCACCTTTTAATTCAAATTGAAATTTTTGTTTTTTCAATCCATACAATACATGCATGATCCAGTAATCCTTTTCAACAAGACCCGGTTCGATCTTCATTTCACCAGCGATGATGTTTAAAAGATCTTTGAAATTTTTATGTTCATGCAGGTAAGCCATCAGATCTATTTGAGCAAGGGTGAAAAAAATTTCTTTGTTTTTTCATAAGCGAATTCCTTAACAGCATGACCCAGTTTTTTCTTACTCTCTTCATTCATCGCTGCTACTTTGTGCTTTACATTATTGAGTACGGCATCGTGATCTTCAGCGAGCGACGCAAGATTATTCACGAGGTCAACAAACAAAAATTCATCGGTGAACTTCTTTGGAAAGAAAGGTTTCATCCGGAAAAAAAATGTACGGTTCCCTAACTTTTGTTCACCGTGACGTTTGTGATTATATACGACCCTTGTATTATACAATTGTGTTGTGCCAACACCCAAGCTATTGTAGTTATTCGGTGACGTAAGCAGGAAGCGGTCATCTTTCAGAAAACTTTTGACGAGCTCTTTTTCATCCGGCGGCGCAGCACCAAAGACAGTTGGCCGTGGTACATAATACATACCATGGGATACTTTCTGCAATACATTCTCCTCCACCAATTCTTCGAGGTGGCGATCCACTGATTTCGACCAGGCTGTAAGCTCATCCCTGCGATAAACTTTACCAGGTTTTAATTGCCTCTTCAACTTGCGTAATTGCGTCATGACTTTTATTTATACAAATATACAATTAATTCAAATAATTTGAATATTATTTAATTTACAATTCATGCACTTTTAGATACTCTTCTATTGATAACTAACTATTTATAAAAACACAATAATTTAATTATATGTTTAAATCAAAAAACATCCCTACCCTATCCAGGCGCCTTATTATCTATTTTAAACACCTTTGCTTCGGCATCCGTCAGTGTTTCCGCTACGCAATGAATCTGTGTAATTCCAGTTAACCGGTTATCAAAATATATTTCCATCGTGATCACAGGACATCCAATTTTATCACCAACTGGTTTTAAATATTTAACAGGTATCATTTTTTTTCCGCAACATGTATAAATGATAAAATCATTCCTTTTATTATCAACGGCCTTACGAAATCTATGTCGATCATAACTTACACCATCAAGCGTGTTGTCTTGAAACTGGAATGATTAAGAAAGAAACTTTACTTCAATTATTCAGTAAAGGCGGGATAACTAATACCTGGAAGATTTTTTTCAATTTGCTCTGAAGTGTAATCGTTTCCCTTCATTCACCTACCTGATGATATGGTTTCATCCATAAATTAAAGGTTGGGTTGGAAATTAAATAGAAGTACCCAAGTTGTTTGACAGAATAACGCCTGATTTTAGTTTTTTGGATGGCGGATTTCGTTTTTTAAGAATACTATTTTAAGTGAATAAAAATCATAGCTCATTTTATTTTAAAAAGAATAAAAGTTATCCGAGTAAAATAAAATGTAATGAGATCAGTATTGAGAGAATAGTAGGATATTTCTATAAAACATGAAAAAGTCAGCACCACAATTATTGTTCTCTGAACAGCTTAATCAATTCATTAAGGCATCTTCTTCTGGTAGAAGATTAACTCCATCAGGAAAAAGAATAACAGGAGGAACTATTACTAACTACAAACATGTTTATAGGCTGATTAATGAATATGAAAACAATTCAGGAAATAAACTAAGAATTCAATTACTTCATAGGGCATCTATGCGAACTCTTCAGCGTGAAAAGAATTATTGGAATCGCTTTTTTAATCATTTCTCAAACTTTCTTTATAAAGAAAAAAAATATTACGATAATTATGTAGCAAATGTGTTCAAAACAATAAAAAGCTTTTTCAATTATCTGCAAAAAGAAAAGGGATTTATGGTTGGCAATTATCACAAATCTTTTCGTATTCCTTTACAGCAGGCAACCCCCGTTGTAATATTACCTCCGCAATTAAATTTTCTTATAACAAACAAAGAATTTGAAACATCACTGAATCCTTACTTAAAAAGGGCAAAGGATATTTTTGTTTTTGGTTGTACCATTGGACTAAGATATTCTGATCTCATGTCATTAAAGAAAACGAGTATTGTCGTTAGTAACAATGAAGCTTCATTACTATTATTTACTCAAAAAACGAGCACGGAAATAAAGATCCCACTCCCCCATTATTTATTGGACATAATTCACAAGTACAGACGCAAAGCTGGTAAATATATTTTGCCCCGCTTATCATCAACCAACATAAACCTCCAAGTAAAAAAACTGATAAAAGCCGCGGGATGGAATAATACATTACAAAAAAACTTGAGCCGGCGAGGTAAAATGACTGAATTAAAAACGGGCGAAGGCAATACGTGGCCATTCTACCAGCATATAACGGCCCATACTATGCGAAGGACAGCAATAACAACATTGCTTATCCTGGGAGTGCCTGAAACAATAGTTAGGAAAATATCAGGACATGCACCGGGTAGTAAAGAGTTTTATAAATACGTAGGACTTGCGCAGGATTATTTAAATAAAGAAGTGAAAAATGCTTACCAGAAACTACTGCAAGTTCCTTCGATTTTACCACTAAAAAATACTGCATAAATTTGTAAAATAATACCGCTATCTATGTCGGATTTTGGCAGTTTTGGTTAAATTTATAAGCTATTTCGGTTCTTTGAAACCTGCTGGTATAAAGGGTTTAAATTAAAACCCATTACTATCCATTTGGGTTAACAATGACGGGAATTAGTTCGAAGGCCTTGGCGTTTGGAAACCCTGATAATAAGTTCGAATATAATGGAAAGGAAAAGCAGGAA
>Ga0193738_1000042_pt1 | contig 83549 bp, 74 predicted proteins | sample L2a1metaG_FD_144927 | JGI IMG/M metagenome (GOLD analysis project Ga0193738, IMG submission 144927) | Soil microbial communities from a riparian zone of the East river system, Colorado, United States - L2a1 | ecosystem: Environmental > Terrestrial > Soil > Riparian zone | place: USA: East River... | reverse complement strand
TAACCCCTCTGGCTATGAACAGCATCAGACAAAATGCCGTAGTAATGTTCTCCGACGTGGTAGGATACACTGCCATGATGGGAGACGATGAAGCAGCAGCACTATCCAGGCTGCAAGAGAATCACCGGATCCAGAAAAATCTCATTGAGAAGTTTAGTGGAACGTTTGTGAAGGAAATTGGCGATGGACTGCTTGCCTACTTTCCTACAGCTGACAGTGCAGTATTATGTTGTTATGAAATACAGAAACACGTGAATACTGGAACTGGTCTAAGGGTACGAATTGGTCTTAATCAGGCCGAAATCATCATAGATAATAATGACATTTTTGGAGATGGTGTAAACATTGCGTCGCGTATTGAGGCCCTTGCTGATCCAGGTGGAATTTATTTTTCAGAACACGTGGCCGAATCACTTTCCGAATCGATCCGAAAGGATTGCGTCCAGATGGGGAAGGCCAAATTAAAGAATGTAAAAACGCCAGTAATGATATTCGCTCTTCAAGGCGAAAGCTTGCCCCTGCCTTCGAAGCGGCGTTTCCAGAGTCTTGCAAATCCAAAGAAAAAATTAGCGATCGTGCCTGCGTTGCTGCTCTTTGTTGCAGTCTTGTCCGTGGTCATCTTTGGAACTACAAGATATTTCCGGGCACAGGCAATACAGGAGGAAGCAAGAAACAGTCTGGGCGAGATTGAACAATTGGTGGCTTCGAGCTGGCGGGATTATAGTGAAGCGTATGAAAAAGCAAAAGGTTTACAACAAATCATTCCAGATGATCCCAGGCTTAAGAGACTGATCAAAGAATCTTCGGTGAAGGTTAACATAAATACTGAACCTGAAGATGCTGAAGTATTTGTTAAAAAATACAATTCACCGGGAGCCGACTGGCGAAGTTTAGGCCGCACGCCGATTGATTCAGCTGAACTCCCAATAGCTATCCTCCGGTGGAAAGTTGAAAAAGAAGGTTACAAAACTGTGATGGCAGTAGATACTGATTTTGAATTCAAGGATTTCAGTAACCTGACCAAACTTGGTTTGGTAGCTCCCAAGGATTTTTATCGAAAGTTGGATTCAACCGATAGCCTGCCAATGGGAATGACAAGAGTCATGGGTTCGACGATGCCATATGGTAATCTTGAAGATTTTCTTGTCGACGTTACTGAAGTCACCAACAAACAATACAAACAGTTTGTGGATGCAGGAGGCTATACTGATGAGAAATATTGGAATGAACGATTCATTCTCGATGGCAAAAGGATCCAATGGGATGAAGCGATGAAATTATTCACAGACAAAACTGGTCAAGCCGGGCCCTCAACTTGGATGAATGGAACCTATCTTCAAGGACGAGAGGATTTCCCGGTATCGGGAGTTAGCTGGTATGAAGCGTCCGCCTACGCAACGTATGTAAAGAAGGATTTGCCCACCGGCGATCACTGGGGACTTGCGCGGGGTGAAAATACCTTCGTGATACGTTGGCCTCAAATGGGAGGGTTTGCGTTGTTTGCTCCCTTTAGCAACTTCAATCGTAAGGGCGCCGTGCGTGTTGGATCGCTTGATGGCGTAACAGCCTGGGGTGCATATGACATGGCTGGCAATGTAAGAGAATGGTGTAAGAACGATACAGAACTCGGAAAGCTTATTCGTGGTGGTGGCTGGAATAGTAACACCTATGAATTTAATCGTCCGTCGCAAGCTCCTGCGTTTGACCGCTCTGAAACGAATGGGTTTCGATGCGTACGCTATGCAGATGGCAAGCCCATGCCGAATGTTGTTTACCGACTAACGGACGTGCTGGGATACGAATTGACTCCACCGACTTTGGTGGATCCTGTTCCCGACGACGTGTTCAAGATCTACAAATCCCTCTTCGACTATGACCAAACTGAAATAAAATCAAAACTTGTAACCAGAGACGAAAAGAACACGGCATGGATTTATGAAAAAGTAGTCTATAAGGCGCCGTACAATGATGAAGAAATAATTGCCCACATGTTTTTGCCTAGGAACGCGCAACCTCCTTATCAAACAATAATTTATGGTCCAGGTAGCGCATCATTCTTGCAAACCAGTAGTGATGAGCTTGAAAAGTATTATGAGTATCCTATCTTCCTCGAATACATAGTCAGAAGCGGGAGGGCTGTAATGTTTCCCGTTTGTAAAGGAACTTTTGAACGACGGAGCGATGCGAAGGGATATGTTCTTCACCTTGGGTCGGATACTCATGAATATACAGAATTCATGACACAGGTGATAAAGGATTATCGACGAAGCCTGGATTACTTGCAGTCGCGAAGTGATATCGATCCTAACAACATTGCATTTTATGGTATGAGTTGGGGCCCATTTATCGGAGTTATTCTTAGTGGCGTGGACGCGAGAATAAAAACAAACGTTTTTGTCGCGGGTGGCCTTCGGCCGCAGGGACGCCCCGAAGTTAATGGGGTCAATTTTGTTGGTCACATCACTATCCCTACGTTGATGTTGAATGGTAAATACGATTCCGTCTTGCCGCTGGACTCTTACATTAGACCCATGTACGAGTCTATTTCAACCCCTAAAAAGGATAAGAAGCTCGTCTTATTCGAGACTGATCATATTCCACCACAGGACGGCATGGTCAGGGAAACACTTGCCTGGTTTGACAAATACATGGGAAAGGTGAAGGCACCGGGTTAGATTATCATTGTAACATCGCACTGTACTTTTACGGACAGCAAATTATTATACGGGAGGTCTACTGCGATTCTGCTTAACCCTGTATCTTTCTCTGACCAATTACCTCAGCCCCATGAAACCTATCGTATTCTCAAAACTTTCTGTCATGATGTTCCTGGAATATTTTGTTTGGGGAGCATGGTATGTTACGATGGCATCCTACATGACGGAAATTCTTCAGTCTTCCGGAGTTCAGGTAGGCGCAGCATATAGCGCGTTAGCGATTGCCACGATGATCTCTCCATTCTTTATTGGCATGGTAGCTGACAAATATTTCTCGGCGCAGCGCATCATGGGAGTCTTCCATATTGTTGGAGGTTTGTTGCTCTATTTTGCAACTCAAATAACAAACAACGCTGCCTTCTATTGGGTCATTCTATTGTATTCATTGTTGTACATGCCAACAATTGCTCTTTCAAACAACATCGCTTTCTCGCAAATGACCGACCCTGGCAAACAGTTTCCCTGGATCCGTGTGTTCGGAACGGTTGGATGGATTGCGGCGGGCATTACTATCGGAGTTCTCGATATCGCAAAGACCTCATCAACCTTTCATCTTGCAGCAACAGCATCTGTAATTTTGGGGTTAATCAGCTTTGCCCTTCCCAATACTCCGCCCAAAGGAAAAGGCACAGGCGCCTCGAGTGCTTTAGGAGTTGAGGCATTTGTGTTGTTCAAGGACAAACCCTATTTGATATTCTTTATCGCTGCAATTTTGGTTTGTATTCCCCTGTCATTTTATTATGGTTTTGCAAACCTGTTTCTTGACCAGGCAGGAATGGAAAATGCTACCGGTAAAATGACGCTCGGACAAATTTCTGAAGCGATGTTCATTCTGGCTATTCCATTCCTATTTAATACCATCGGTGTCAAAAAGATGTTGCTGCTCGGCATAACGGCCTGGCTGCTGCGTTACGTCTGCTTTGCCTTTGGAAACTCTGATGCAAATCTATGGATGCTCTACGCAGGAATTATTCTTCACGGCATCTGTTACGACTTCTTCTTCGTAACAGGATACATGTATACTGAAAAGAAAGCGGGCGAAAAAATCAAGAACGCGGCACAAGGTCTCTTCACATTCGCAACCTATGGCCTTGGTATGTTCATCGGCACATGGTTCTCCGGATTTACTTCTGAATATTACACGGTGGAGAATGTATACCAGTGGAAGAGCATCTGGTTAGTACCTGCATACATCTCTGTCGCCGTACTTATATATTTCATTCTATTTTTCAAAGAGAAGCTGCAAATTGAAAAGGCAGCGTGATAAAATATCAACGCACTATGAACATTTCAATGTTAGGGTCGGGTTTTATCGGCAGGTTTTACGCCGATTCCCTGCACGGTTATCGAAACAAGGACAAGGTCGTAGCTGTCTATTCGCGCAAGGAAGAGAGTGCGAAAAAATTCGCAAAGGACTATGCCGTAGCTTTTGCTACAACGTCGATGGAAGCAGCGATAAATCGTCCCGAAGTGGAAGTGGTTTGTATTGCTCTACCCAACAATCTTCATGAGGAAGCAGTGATGCTCTGTTGCAAACATAAAAAAGCAGTGATCACCACTAAACCGCTGGGTAGAAATGGCGCCGAAGCGAAACGTATGCTAGAAGCGGTGGAAAAAGCCGGAGTCTTCAGCGGATATCTTGAAGATCTTTGTTATACACCGAAGTTTCTAAAGGCAATGGCTAGCGTGCGAAATGGCGCGCTCGGAAGAATACTTTGGGCTAAATCAAGGGAAACGCATCCGGGTCCACACAGTGACTGGTTTTGGGACATCGAGCAGGCGGGAGGAGGATGTATCATCGATCTTGGATGTCATTGCGTGGAGATCACCAGAAATTATATCGGCAAGGACATCAAACCGGTGGAGGTGATGTGCTGGGCTGATACTCAGGTAAAGCCGATCGACGCCGAAGATCACGCAATTGCGCTCATCAAATACGAGAATGGATCGATTGCCCAATTCGAAACCAGCTGGACTTTCCGTGGTGGCCTTGATTTGCGTGACGAGGTAATGGGCACCGAAGGAACGATCTGGGTAAACAGCTTTCTCCGCACCGGCTTTGAAATGTTCACGACAGGAAAGAATGCCGATTACCTGGCGGAAAAATCAGAAAGTAATTCGGGGTGGCTGTTTCCAGTAGGCGATGAGTTGAACGAATTGGGTTATAACCACATGTTCATGGACATGTTCAACTCCATGGAGAAGGGTACGCAACCAAAAGAAACGTTTTACGACGGCTATGTCGTCAATGCCGTTTTGGATGCTGCTTACAAGTCAGCAAAAACCAAACTCTGGGAACCTGTCGTGCTCGATATCTGGCGCGGAAAAACAGGTTTGACGAAGGATCAACATCTGACTGAATTCGACGCTGACCATTACCTGGTGAAAGAAGAGGTCACTCACTACGGAACGAAGAAGGTCATTCTCAAAAATAAACATACGGGTAAGATATTACAGCGCGAGGAATAGAATGTATAAGGGGTCAGGTAAGGCTTGTATCGAGATAGTCGGTGCGTCTTGTACGATGCATTTATTAATAGCCGACGTATTTTAAGTAACTCCGCCATTCATGGCGGAGACTGCGGCACATGCATCGTCCGGCTTTAGCCATGACGCGCACTCTCCACAGGATTGCGGCCCGAGCCTAAAGCAAGTCAGGGCTAAAGCCCATTGTTACGAGGCATCAACAACCACGTCCTAAAGGACGTGGTTACTTATGTAAATATTTCTGCAAATTTATTGGACAACATGCTGCGTGTGTATTTCTCTTCGGCAAGACGTCTGCTCGCTTGCTGATACTCTTTCAATAACTGCTTCGAATCGATGAAGGGTTGAATTGTTCCCACAAACTCTGAGGGCTGTCTCGCGTTTATGTAACATCCACAACGCTCCTTCTCTACCTCCTCCTTGATCCATCCGCCGAAATTGAGGAGAATTAATTTCCCGGATGCCAGGGCATCAAAGTACTTATTAGGCGACCCTGTCTCCAGGATCGGCAGTGGTTTATAACAAATAAAAGCGGCGTCGGTAACATTCATTATTTCTTTCACTCCCTTCCGGTCTTGAAAAGGAATTATACTGAAGTTCTGTAGCTGGTATTGCTGAGCGACGCGCTTTAGACTTTCAACCATCGCACCCTCACCACATAAAAGGAAATGAATCGGCTGAGTGGCGCGCTGACTCGCTCTCGCGCATTCCATAAAAAAGTCCAGGCCGTTCGCGAGTCCAATAGCGCCCACATAGGAGACGACAAATTTTCCTTCCGTACTGAATCTGCTCTCCAATAGAGGCTGCTTGAGTTCAGGGTGATAAAACTCAGTGTCAGCCATGTTTGGAATAACATGAATGATTTTGTTCTTCGCTCTTTTTTCTATCCCTTCCTTTATCTTTTCTGAAAGCGCAACAATGGACTTCGCATCGGAGTAGATGAATCGTTCCATCTCGTATAAAAGCCACTTAAGAACATGACTTCGTACGAATCCCATCTGTATCGGAGCTTCCGGCCATAGGTCACCTACTTCAAAGATGAATGGGATCCTGTCAAAGAACTTTATGCAGCTGGCAGCGATACCAACCGTAAGCGGCGCGGAAATGGCGTAACAGACTTTGACATCCTTAAAGCTACCTGCAAGCCGCGTGGAGAGCCACACGTATTGAAAGAATGAGACGGCACGTTTCCAAAAACCAAACTTGTTGTCATACGCGACAGGCAGGTAGTGAATGTCAATACCTTCCAGGAGAACACTTTTTGCCGGCGGCCTGCTACGCCCGGTTATAACTATTGGCTGAAAGCCATGATCGACCAATGCCTTAGCCAAATAGTATGACCTAAGCGCTCCACCTTCCTGAGGAATATTGAAATGTTGATGAAGGATAAGGACTTTCACCCTGCAAATAAATGAATTGTTTCAGGTCGACATGAGCCCCTCACCGAAATTTCAGTTCTAGCGTCCTTTTTAATCCGTCATCACGAACTGTTGTTACAATCTCGAGCCACATTAAATTACACCTGATAGTTAGTATTCGGAATAACTGAATATCTCCGTAGCGAAGGATCTCCTCCTCTTTAGTACTGTCTTCCAGAGCGACTACCTCCTTAACAAAGACCTGTGCTTAAGGAATGGGTTTTGCGAACGAGATTAATGCCGGCCTACCTGGGCGCGAGGGATCTTCCGGAAGGCTCTGCAAATATCAACCATGCTGCCCTTGTTCCGAAAGATCCTTCGCGTGAACGATCATAGGTATCTATACAATTCATAAACCATTCCATTAGCCCAGTTGTTTGATAGCAAAGCAAGCGCTCTGGAGGACACCCTAAAGGGAAGCGATAAGATAACCTCGCACCGGATCAACCGCTTGTCATTATATCATGCTTCCACTATGATTTAGATTTCAAAAATCATTTCTCTATTTGTAGCTTTCCTGGAAACCGAAAAATCATGACTAAACGAATTCTTGCAGTTTTGATCATTTCAACGATCGTAAAATCGTCTTTTGCACAGGTCAAGCTTTTCAATGGTAAGGACCTCTCGGGTTGGAAGGTTCATGGTACCGAAAAATGGTTTGTCGAAAATGGCGAACTGATTTGCGAAAGCGGTCCTGACAAACAATATGGCTACCTGGTATCGGATAAAGACTTCAAGAATTTTGAATTAAAGGTTGAATTCAAGCAGGAATCCAATGGCAATAGCGGAGTTTTTTTCCATTGTTCTATCGATGGCACTAAAATCAGCGGTTGGCAGGCTGAAGTTGCCCCGTTGAACAAAAGCACAGGCGGGATTTACGAATCGTATGGAAGAGGATGGCTGATAAAGCCGGAAGCTGGTAAGGAAAAATTCCTTAAAGAAGGGGAGTGGAATACGATGGTTGTCAGAATGGAGGGCAATACCGTAAAGACCTGGCTTAACGGCGAACAGATGATTGTCCTCGAGGACGAAAAAATCGGTTCCGCTGTAGGCAAGATTGCACTACAAATACATGATGGCGGTGGTGTAAAAGTCCGCTGGCGCAAAGTCGAAATTAAAGAACTGTAATTCCGGTCAGGATTTACGTTTTGCCCCGATATTATCGGGGCGATGTTCCAGTTGATCTCGCACGTGTTCCATTTGACCTTTTGAGTAGCTCAAAATGTTCAGCACTGTTGCCGAAGATGGCTCAATATGAGCTTCGTCAATGGACGCTTTCATTGTACTAAGCTCATTAAATAGTGCTCGCAACTCGCCGTCGCAGATCAGGGCATTATCAATCTCCTTCTTCTCCTTCTCCGTGGTCTCTTGATATAAATACCTGATCAAGTCCGTTTGGGTAAATGTTTTTATCATAGGCTCTGTTTTTCATCATTCTCTTCCGCAGGTTGATGAGAGCGTACCGCATTCTACCCAACGCCGTATTAATACTCACCCCCGTGCGTTCCGCAATCTCCTGGAAACTCATCTGCAAGTAGTGACGCATGATCAGCACCTGCTTCTGCTCAACCGGCAATTCCTTAATATAATCTCTGAGTTTCGTTCTCGTGTCTCTGAAGATCTGCTTGTCTTCCTCCGACTCTTCGGCAAACTCCATAGAATTAAGGAGTTTGCTTCCATCTTCCAGGACAACTTCGGGATAACGCTTGTTTCGTCTGAAGTTGTCTATTGCCAGGTTATGGGCAATACGGCAAATCCACGGCAAGAACTTCCCTTCCTCGTTGTAACGACCACCACGAATCGTGTTGATAGCCTTTACAAAAGTTTCCTGCAAAAGATCCTCGGCTATGTACCTGTCTTTTACGATCAGGTAGATTGCCGTATAAATCCGTGATTTGTGTCGGTGTAAGAGCATTTCGAAAGCTTCTTGGTTACCGGTTTGATATAGCAACACTAGTTGGCTGTCACTTAATCTGCTGTCAATCATTCTACTTCACATTTAGGTAACGTAGATGTCTCTTTCGATATTGTGTGGGGTTAGTGGAACAAATTGGTTTGAAAAGATAGAAAAATTCTGGACAAGGGCAAAAAATTTTGAAAAATTCTTGCCTCTCATATAATTTCTTTAGCTATTTGCTCGCAAAACTGCGCTTCATCCTATAGTATGGCTATCAAGAAAAAAGTAATTAAAAGTCTGGAAAATCTTTCAGAAGATTTACTTGAACTGCTTCGCAATCAATATCCCACTGGATATGAGAGTAGTATCACGAGAATAACTAACGCAAAGCGCGAGCCAATTTTTGTTTTTCCGTTGGAAACCGAGGACGCCACATACCTTGTGAAAGTTCCGGTTACAAAAAACAGCGATGGCGAGTACGATGTGGAGTCAAAACCCGACACCGAGTTTGAGAAAGAAGAGGGTGGCGCCTTCGATGCAGAAAGCTTCGATAATGCGGGAGGCGACGGCGACGAAGAGAGGGAAAGCGACTACGACGAAGAAGGTGGTAACAGGAAAGGTCGCGAAGCCAGCTATGACCCTGACTTTGACAACTAAAACCTAACTTTATTCCCCTAAAATTGAACACCATCTCGTCGGATGGTGTTTTTGTTTGCATACCTTCCGCAAAACCTGTCCCGATAGTTATCGGGATTACGCCGCCAACAAGTAACTGCAGCTAAAGTGAATTTTGAATAATGAATGAATTGGCCCCCAATACCCTTGCAATAACGCATGATAAAGCTCTGGACGACCTAAGTCCCAGGGAGTTTATCATCATCAAGCGGGCAAGAGTAAATAACCTTAAGAACCTGAGTGTTGCTATCCCCAGGAACAAGTTCGTAGTTATCACTGGCTTGTCGGGATCGGGAAAGTCGTCTCTTGCATTCGATACTCTTTTCGCCGAAGGGCAGCGGATGTACGTAGAAAGTCTTAGCGCGTACGCACGTCAGTTCCTCGGGAGAATGGAAAAGCCAGAAGTAGATTATATCAAAGGCGTTTCACCGGCTATCGCCATCGAACAAAAAGTTAATACCAGAAATCCTCGTTCTACTGTCGGTACTACCACGGAGATCTATGATTATCTCAAGCTTCTATTTGCTCGCATCGGAAAAACCTACTCTCCGGTTAGCGGAAAGGAAGTTCGACGCGACACTGTTACTTCAGTAGTGGATGTCATTAATAAGCTCCCCCAAAAAACCAGGGTAATGATTGCTTGCCCTCTTCACCTAAAAAAAGGAAGAAAACCCGAAGAAGAGTTGAATCTCTTATTGAGTAAAGGATTTGCACGCGTACTCTTGAACGGCGAAGTGAAATTTATTGAAGAGTTGCTTCACCCTGAAGGTGAACCTGGGAAAAAGAAAAAAGCTCTGAAACTTGATGAGAATGTGGAAGTCCTGATCGACCGAACTGCAGTGAATCCGGAAGATGAGGATACGACATTCAGAATCTCCGATTCTATTCAAACCGCATTCTTCGAAGGAGATGGTGACTGCACAGTATATGTTGAAGGACAAAAGCAGCTGCACTTTTCCGATCGCTTTGAGCTTGATGGAATGAAGTTCACGGAACCCTCCATCAACTTTTTCAGCTTTAACAATCCGTTTGGTGCCTGTCAGACGTGTGAGGGTTTTGGAAAAATCCTGGGCATCGATGAGGATCTTGTCATTCCGGATAAATCGCTTTCTCTCTATGAAGGAGCAATCGCACCGTGGCGGAGTGAAACCATGGGCGAATGGTTAAAACCATTGGTTAAGAATGGGATCAAGTTTGACTTTCCTATTCATAGGCCTTACAATGAATTAACAAAAGAACAGCAGGAGCTGGTGTGGAATGGCAACGCCTACTTTGAAGGCATCCATAGTTTCTTCAAGTACCTTGAATCAAAAACACATAAGATCCAATATCGGGTATTACTCTCGCGCTATCGCGGCCGCACAAACTGCCCGGATTGTAAGGGAACGCGTCTTAGAAAGGATGCTCAATATGTAAAGATCGCGGACGCATCTATTACCAGCATTGTGTTGTTACCTATTGAGGATGCACTCACATTCTTCCAGAAATTGGAGCTGAACGCCCACGACAGAAAGGTTTCCGAAAGAATATTAACCGAGATCAGCAACAGGCTTGAGTACATGGCAAGAGTTGGTCTTGGCTATCTGAACCTCAATCGTCTTACATCAACACTTTCCGGAGGGGAGTATCAAAGGATAAAACTTGCAACAGCTCTTGGAAGCGCATTAGTGGGTTCGATGTACATTCTGGACGAGCCAAGTATTGGTCTCCACCCAAAGGATACGGATCGAATGATTACCGTATTAAAATCCCTGCGCGACCTGGGCAATACAGTGATCGTAGTGGAACACGAAGAAGAAATCATGCGCGCATCCGATCAGATCATCGACATCGGTCCGGATGCTGGAAGTCATGGCGGCGAGCTTGTCTTCCAGGGTTCTGTTAGCGACATTAATGGAACGGTCAAATCGCACACCACGGACTACCTCAGCGGACGCGAACATATCCCGGTGCCTACTGCACGTAGAAAATGGAAAGATTCCATCACGGTATGCGGCGCGCGCGAAAATAATCTCAAGAACCTGACTGTAAAATTTCCATTGGCGGCACTTACTGTTGTAACAGGTGTTAGCGGTTCGGGAAAATCTACTCTTATCAAAAAGATACTTTATCCCGCGGTCGGACGATTGAATGGCTCCGTGTCTGAAACTCCCGGAAAGTACGATAAGATTGAAGGTGAGTATGGAAAGATCACTCAGGTGGAATTTGTAGATCAGAATCCTATTGGTAAGTCATCAAGGTCTAACCCTATCAGCTATGTAAAGGCTTACGATCTTATCCGGCAATTGTACGCAGATCAGCCTCTCGCAAAACAAAGAGGTTATAAGCCATCTCATTTTTCTTTTAATGTTGAAGGCGGCCGTTGTGAAACCTGCCAGGGTGAAGGGGAGATAAAGGTGGAGATGCAGTTCATGGCCGATATATACCTGAAATGTGAAAGCTGCCTCGGCAAACGTTTCAAGGCGGAAGTGCTTGAGGTTGAAAATAAAGACAAAAACATTGCAGATATCTTAGATATGACTGTAGATGAAGGTCTTGAATTCTTCAAAGACAAAAAGACTATCTATGAAAAGATTCTTCCGTTGCAGGATGTGGGTCTCGGATACATGAAGCTCGGACAATCCTCCAATTCATTAAGCGGAGGAGAAGCACAACGCGTGAAGCTGGCGTCGTTCCTGGGCAAGAATTCATCAGATGGGAACATTCTCTTTATTTTTGATGAACCCACAACCGGACTCCACTTTCACGATATCTCGAAATTATTGAAGGCCGTGAATGCATTGGTAGACGATGGACACACTGTCATTATCATCGAACACAATCTGGAAGTTATCAAGTGTGCAGACTGGATCATTGACCTCGGACCTGAGGGTGGTGAGAAGAAGGGGGGAACTATAATGTTTGAAGGAGTTCCGGAAGTGATGGTGAAGAAGGGCAAAGGATATACTGCGGAATTTTTAAGAAGAAAAATTATAGGAGAATAGCGCTATTATTTTTTTAACATGCATCACTCCAAACCAAGCGCTCGATTACCTTATTTCTTTTCCCTGAATTGCCTACGAACAGTGATTCTCCACTGTGACAGGTATATTCGTAAAAAGCTATTTCTTACCAACAACCACACAAGTATAATCCCAACAACCACTTGAAACGTGAGTCTAATATATTCCATAATTCAATCTTAGTTTTTTATAAGTTGTCCAGCAGACAATTTAATAATACTTAGGGCATGACTCATTTAAAAACATTATTGGCCAATGAAGTGACCAAATCTTAAAGTATTCCCACTCGGGTCGTTTACATAGAATTCTCTCATACCCCAAGTTTGGTCTGTTGGTCCATTATGAACAGGTGATTCTGGGTTATTCGGAACCACTAAACCTCTGCTTACATATTTCTTGAATAAACTATCAACGTTGTCTACCCTCACATACACGTTTATCCCCAGTTTCTGGTCACCTTCTAAGATGGTAAGTCCAAGTTCTGCTTCTCCATTAATTAATTCCACCACCCAATCATCTGCAGAAGCATTGGGATATTTCAATTCAAAATCCAGAACATTAGTATAAAAGTCAATTGCTTCTTTCATGTTCAGGCACCGTAGAAAAGGAATTGTTTTCATTTAAAGTATTTTGGGCTGTGTTTAGCGCCGTGATAAAAGCCTCCAGTTCCACTAAATATCAAATTCAATTTGAACCGACGTTCCCTTGCCCGGTTGTGAATCTACGTCGAGTTTACCTTTCAGAAAATCCACACGATGTTGAATGTTCGACCATCCGATCCCTTGCGCCTGTCTTAAAATAGCCGTGTCGAATCCCTTTCCGTCATCTTCCACAGTTACTGAAAGTTGTTTGCCAGAAGTCGATACCTGAACTATTGCCGTTCGCGCGGCGGCGTGCTTCATAGTATTGTTGATCAATTCCTGAACGATGCGATAGACTGTTATCGCGGTTCTCTGATCAAATTGTTTATCTGCCAGCCCAATCGATTGGAAATCGACCTTCAACGCGCCGCTTTGATTGATGTCGTGGCAGAAATCTTTCAGGGCTGTATCCAACCCAAACTTCACCAGCGACTCCGGCATCATGTTGTGGGCTACCCGGCGCATTTCTTTCATTGAGCTGTCCAGCATATCCATGCTGCGCTCGAATGCCTGATGATTTTCAGGCGTCATCACAAGATTTTGTTTCATACTATTAAACGAGTATTTAATTCCGGAGAGCATACCACCGAGTCCGTCGTGAAGATCCTTCGCAAGGCGAGAGCGCTCCTTTTCTTCGCCTTTCAATACAGCTTCCGTTGCCATCAATTGTTTTTCTGTCTCCAATTCATTGATGCGTCGCTGCTGGAGTTTTTGCTTTTGACTATAAGTGCGATAGACAAGTAAAGAAATCGTAAGTAGGCTAACACCTACTCCTGTGAGCAAATAGTTGACAATTGATTTCTGTCTCAGCTGTGCATCCTGAAGAATGATTTTTGCGGACTTCTTTTCTGATTCATATTTTTTTTCAAGCTCTGCCTCATACTCGGATAATTCCCCATAAAATTGCTTTTGATCCAGCGAATCCCATTTTGCTTCGTAAAAATTGCCTGCTGGAAAATCGTGTGTAGCAAACTTAAGTTTTGACAGCGTTATATAAATCGTGAGAAGTCGATCATTAAGGGAATCAGCTTTGGCAATCTTAAGGCATTCAAAAAGTTGTTCTTCCGCTTCCTGGAATTTCTTTTGAAGAATGGAATTGTACGAATTGTTAATGCATTGCAAGCACCTATACTCACTACTCAGCGAGGGATCGTTTTTGTTATAGTCATTTAACAAGGCCGCAGTTCTATCGAGTTCCGCCACACTTCCCAAATGGAAATAGCCGACTCCGAGATTCACGAGAGCATTCCTGACTGAGCGTGGCCTATTGGCAAGCTTTCCAAGTTCATATTGTCTGCTGAATAGTTCGACTGCTTTTTGCTGGTCATTCTGTTCAAGATAACAAAGGGCTGTATTATTTAGCGCGATAAGTAACCCAATGGTGTCAGCGTACTGTTCGCCTGACTTGATTCCTTTCATTCCATAGGCAATCGCTTTGTCATATTGGTTGAGGTCCTTGTACAACCAGCACAGGTTTCCATAGTTCGCAGTAATGTTTGCCGTATCCCTAATTTCCGTCGTGAGTTGCATTGAATAAACTGCATATTTTACGGCAGAATCATTCATGTTTAAATTATGATATAGATTAAATAAGGCCCTGTATGATGTCGCTTCCTGGAACCTGTTCTTGTTCTCCTGGGCAACTTTAATGGCTTTCAGACAATATTCCAGGGCGGTAGTAAACTCCCGTTTTCCATGATGGATCTTGACAAAAGTATGTAAGCACTTGTGCAGATGATCTTTTGCATCAATTTTTTCAATTAGATTTTGGCCGAGAGTATTGTAATACATCGCCGAATCCAGATCTATGGGAACGTATTTGTCTCCCAGCTCGAGATATAACTTCACTGCGATGGTATCACCCTTTGCATAAGCAAGTTCATTTAGCAAATCGTGAATGTTCTTAGATTGACCCAACGCAATGGCTGAAGTAAAAACAAAATAAATAGCTATGGCTTTTCCCATCAAATCAAATTACGGTTTTCCATTCTGTATTGCGAATAAACCAAATAACCTAGCTACATCTACTCCCCTTTTTCCATGATTTTTAGTCATTTGATGAGGTATCCTGTTCTTGCAGGATTATAATGGCCTTTAGGGGGAAAGAGATTTGTGATGTAGGGGTCAGCGCGGAACAAATACGCCATGTTGTAATGTTCGCCATTAGTTTGAGCAAATCTGTTTTCCAACAGATCACTTCTCAGTCGGCCAAATAATACAACCAATTAGTATGAGTAGTAGGGTAAGTTTCATAATTGCCTTTTATGCCTTTTTGCCCCAATTTATCGTAAACCACCACTTCGGTAGCGTTCCAGTGCCAGAGCCGATCAAAAGTAAGTTGGAAAGAGCTGTTTCGTTTCTCGTACTGATAGGCTCTCGTGCCCATGATATTCAGCTTTGGAATCTCTTGAATATACTTTCCTTTTAAGGATTCTAAATTTTCGGGGTATTCGCCGTACTCTGCTTTGTATTTTTCAATTGCTGCAATAAGGGGTTCAGTCTTTACGATAGCTTTCTCACGGGTTAAAGCTGCTACTTTTTCCACCGCAAATTTGGAAGTAAGCAAAGCAATAACAGGAATCAAAACAATATATAACGGGGTGGGATTGAATTTATAGTCAGTCTTCCTTTTTAGTTTTTGGATACGGTAAATGAAAAAGGCCGCTACTGAAATTATGCTTGTAAAGGGCAAGATGTTGAATGTTTCGCCTTCGAGGATGGTTGTTGTTATCTTAAATGGCAAAAACAGAAAAACAGGAATTAGTGCCAACCACGATGGATAATAACCATTAGTCCAACGGTTGAGTTGTTGACCGTTTTTGTTTCGCACTTCGAGGATGAGCCAAACCAACCCAAAGGGCACAAAAGGCAAACCAATGTATCCTATCGTTTGAGCAAATTGAGAAATGCCATGAGAAAAATTGTTACTTGAACCCGGTAAGAATGGCGCAACAGAAGCTACTGCAACTAAAAGAGATAGAAGTAAAAGTAGTAGCCAGTTTCTTGTTTTCATTGTATAAGCGGCTGATTTTACCAACTAACAGGCCTAAACCAAAATTTTGCTGCGCCAAAACTTAAATACATTCAACCCTACAATTCCAAACCATAAAAAAAGCGTGAGCAATAACAGACGCTGCCACATCCCCGTAAATTGAAAAGAATCAAGTGAATCAATCAGAGCAATGAGAAAAACAAAGGAAAGAATTGCTGACGAAATCGAATAAAGCCACAATTTCCTCCAATAAGGTAAGCGCCTGAATGTAAAACCCAGCAATAAGGATCCTAAGATGGCACAAAGAAAAATGGGACCGGAGATTTGATCATGCATATTATTCTCCAATGAACCCTCTCTTGGACATCCTTCATCACAAGAAAAAAAGCCTACAACGGTCATACCCAATCCGAATATGATTATTAAAACTGAACCGGAACGAGCAAGAATTTTTTTTGGAAGAAGCAACATTAGCGACAATCCAAAAAAGCTTATCATTATCCCCGATGGTATGAAGCCAATCCAGTTCATCAGGTCAGCATTAGGAGTTCCTGTCGCCCCCAACTCGCTGATAACATCATGAATATGGCTGTAGCCGGGACGTAGACCTGCACAAGTCAGGGTTGTTACTGTGAATAGGAGTGGACCAATTACTCCACCTAAGGCAGGCAATTTTAAACTGGTTTTCTCCATCTGTAAATTGTTGAAATGGATAAACTAAGTTACAATTTTGGTGGCTGTTTTTCTCAGCTCCAACCTCCAAAGTACTGCCAAGACTTTACTCTCTCTTGTCCGATCAGTTCAACAACAATACTTTCAATCTCTTCATCTAATTCTCCTTCTGCCATGTCACGTTGGCTGAAAATAATCAATGCCTGAATATATTGTCCAAAGGTCTTAAACATTCCATTTATGTTTGGTTTAGAGTCATGTTTAAAATAAAAGATTTCCTTTGAGTCGGTGTGAAAACACCAGCAGTTACCATTTCCTAAAAAGTCACCAAACACTATAAGTTTAGAAAGAACTTCTTGCTCAGGAATCGTATAGTTGTTCAGGAATTGCGTTCCCCAATCTTTATTTATATAATGAAAGTCATTCACATCAAGCAAACCCTCCTGTAGTTTAGCAGCTCCAAATCTGCTGTAAAATAATCTCAGGTCAGTAGGCAGGCTTGTCTTCAGATTGTTCTCACAAGTCTTAAGTTCTGCTTCTGTTGTCGGAGTCGCCATGTCGTCTCCAATAAAATCCGCGTATGATTTAAGAATTGGTCGCACTTCACTTTCCCAGTCTGTTCCGGGAATTATCTCTTTCCTTGGTATGATTAAATCTTCGATTGTCATTTGTAATTCCAAACTGCCAAATATGATTTATATATGGTTGTTGTCGCCTTTAATTTTACTTGCTCCACTTTTCGTACGCCGCATCTATCGCAGGTTTTATCTTGTCGTAATTGTCCCAGGTGTCTTTGACGGTGAAAACTTGCTCTCCTGTCGCGTTAAACACATTTTCATAGTCTCCCATGTAAGTCCCTTTGTCGAAGTCAAAGTACTTCATCGCAAACTGGAATCCTTAGTTACTCAACATTTCTCCAAGTAAGACTCCGTCCCAGTTCATGTAAAGGGTGGATGGACTTATTTTTCTTGTCCTTAGTTTTTCAATTTCATTTCCAGTTTCCTGAATAAAGAACCCACTCATAAGTCCGTTGTTGACCAGCCATGCAAAAAATAGTCCTGTATGAACAAATGATTGCTCTTCATCTAGCCCTAATTGTTCTATTGAGTTGTCATGGTACTTTGCTTTATCAAACACGTGTTTGTTGTCCACGGGTTTAATCTTCTTTCTAAAAATGTCAAAAAGTCCCATGCGTGATTACTTGTACAAATTGTCCGTAAAATTCCATCACGACTGCCTCCCAATAAGCAATTCAGCAAATTGTCTGAGCTCAGCGGACTTCGTCGACGAGCATGACAAGGTACTTAGCTTTCCGAATCCTTTCTTAAAGAAATGATCGATCCTCCTTTCGGCGATGTTCGGGATGTCAAGTTTATCGTAAATGCTCTTCATTGCTGAAACCTTGTCTTCATTTCTCAATTTTCTTAATGCTAGCCAGCCATGTAGCTCGCGCTTGACCTGACCTTTAGCGTGTTCCAGTGCTTTTATCAGAAGGAAGGTCTTCTTATTGGCTACAATATCTCCGCCGACTTGTTTTCCGAATTTTTTTGGATCACCGTACGCATCCAGCAAATCATCTTTAAGCTGAAAGCCAATGCCAATGTTTGTTCCGAATTCCCGCAGGGCTTTGCAATCTTTAAGAGATGCACCAGCTAGGATTGCGCCGAGCTCCAGGCTGAATCCTAACAGCACAGCGGTCTTCAGTTTTATCATGTCGAGGTACTCATCTTCGCTGACGAATGTCTTCTCTTCAAACTCCATATCCCACTGCTGTCCCTCACAAACCTCAGCCGCACATTTGTTAAAGGCGGTATATACTTTCTTTAGTTTGTCTGGTTCTATCGGCAGCAACATATCATAGACCTTGACCAACATGACATCTCCGGAGAGAATAGCTGTACTTACATTCCACTTTTCATGAACGGTAGGTTTTCCCCGACGCAATGGAGCTTTGTCCATGATGTCGTCATGCATCAATGTGAAGTTGTGAAATGCTTCGACCGCAGTCGCATACTTCACAATTCGTTTAACATCTTTTTTGAAAAGAGAATAGGAAAGTAACACTAGCATTGGCCTCAGGCGCTTGCCTCCCAAACCCATCAGGTATCTGATAGGTTCATACAAAGAAGCAGGAGCTTCGCCATATTTTTGTTTGCTGATCTCCGCTTCAATCAACTTTTGGTAACGGGAAAGTAATGACGACATGAAGGCTGATATTAATCTTCTTCCAAGATATCATTTTGTATTATCACCAGGTCAATGAGGCGCTTATCTATATCCGTTTTCTTCACACGAACTTTGATCTTGTCACCTAAAGTGTACACCTGGCGGGTCTTTCTGCCCGTGATCCTATAGTTCTTTTCATCGAACTCATAGAAGTCATCGGTCATATCCGACAATCGCACCATTCCTTCACACTTGGTTTCAATGATCTCCACGTAGATCCCCCATTCAGTAACTCCTGAGATCAATCCCTCATACAGCTTCTTCTCAGCAGTAGCCATGAACTCAACCTGCTTATACTTGATCGATGCCCGTTCGGCATCCGCCGCCCTTTTTTCCCTTTCGGATGAATGGATCGACTTCTCTTCGTATTCAGCCTTGTTCAGATAATTTCCATTATCCAGGTAGTGCTGAAGCATGCGATGTACCATCATATCCGGGTACCTGCGAATCGGCGACGTAAAGTGAGAGTAGTGATCGAAGGCTAACCCGAAATGACCTTTGGCGTCAGTTGTGTACTTCGCCTTAGCCATGGTTCGGATTGCCAGCTGCTCCAATATGTTTTGCTCTGGCTTACCTTCAATTTCTGACATAAGCTTGTTAAGCGAAGATGATATGGATGTTTCATCAACATTCATCTTATGACCAAACTGGCGGGCAAAAACTGAAAAGTCTTTTACTTTTTCCGGATCGGGAAAATCGTGAGTACGGTACACGAACGTATTCTTTTCTTTACCCTTACCCTTATTATACACAAATGTCGCCACCTGCTTATTGGCAAGAAGCATGAACTCTTCAATTAGCTTATGTGCATCCTTTCTTATTTTCGGGATAACCGCCAATGGTTTCCCTTTTGCATCGAGCTTAAACTTAACTTCGGTCGTCTCAAAATTGACAGCTCCCTTCTTGAATCTTTCTTTTCTAAGTCTCTTGGCTAAATCGTTCAGAAGTCTCAATTCAGAAGCAAGGTGCCCTTGTCCTTTTTCGATAATCACCTGTGCTTCTTCATAAGTGAATCTAGTATCGGAGTGAATGATCGTCCGGCCAAACCATTCTTTTCTGATCTTAAGGCGTTCATCGATTTCAAACACGGCAGCAAACGTCAACTTGTCTTCATGGGGACGAAGCGAACAGAGTTCATTTGATAATCTTTCGGGCAACATGGGAATGGTTCGGTCCACCAGGTAAACCGAAGTAGCCCTGTCGTATGCTTCCTTTTCCAGCTCCGAGTTTGGTTTGACATAATGTGTTACATCCGCGATATGAACTCCTATTTCATAAACACCCTCGTCGATCTTTCGAAATGAAATTGCGTCATCAAAGTCCTTCGCATCTTCGGGGTCAATAGTAAACGTGGTGATTTCGCGAAAATCGACACGCTTTTTGATTTCCTCAGCAGATATACCTTCATCGATACCTTTCGACGCGACGATCACGTTTTCAGGGAAACGGAAAGGAAGACCGAACTCAGCCATTATTGAGTGAATCTCCGCCTCGTTTTCGCCAGCCTTTCCTAATACCTCTATGACCTTTGCTTCAGCCTTTTTATCGTCCTGCGCCCAGGACGTAACTTCGATAATTACTTTATCTCCGGCTTTTGCACCATTGATATTCTCAGGATAAATAAAAAAGTCAGCGTGTATCTTTCGGTAGTCGGGAACTACAAATGCGAAGTTCTTTGAGAGCTCGACTTTGCCTACGAACCGGTTCCGATTACGCTTGACGATTCCCGTTACTTTTCCTTCGGGATGTTCACCGTGGCGTGTTGGAAACACAACAATATTTACGGTATCGCCATCTACAGCTGATCCGAGGTCTTTTGCTTTTATAAAAATATCCGGTTGATCTGCACCGATTCTTATGTATGCGAATCGAGAGCTTACATGATCGACAGTACCGGTCAATTCTTTCTGTGACTGGTTACCCCTAAAGCTTCCGTTGTTAAGTTGAACAATGCGCTCGGCTTCGAGCAGTTCGTCAAGTATCTGTCCTGCTAGTTTGATGTCGTCTTTCTTTTTGAGGTGAAGTTTTTGTGAAATCTGCTTCAGCGAATATGATTTTTCCTTACTGTTGTCCAGAAATGACACAATCTGCCTTTGAAGCGTGTTTCTTTTATCACCTTTGTCTTTATTATTATCTGATTTTCTTTTTTTACTCATTTTAAATTTAATTTTTTATGACCGTTTGTCCGGTCTGCTATTGGGTCATCTAATGACCTTTAATTTTCTTTGAAATTTTTTTCGCTATCACGGCCCGAGAAATTATTGATCGCGGAGGAGGGACGATAAAATTCTTCAGCTTTATTCCGCCAAAGCAGTTTTGTAATTCTAAACTTCAAACTCTGATTGTCACTTTCACTGACAACGAAGGTAAAAAAATATCAGCGCGTTTGAAATTGTTTCTGCACCTAATCGCTGTTCAGCACACCAAGCTCCTTGTTCAGGTTAATCGCTCTCATCTTCAGGAACAACTTTGCTAATACTACAACGTCGCGGACACAATATTCTTTGATCCTCTGAAGGTCATTGTCACGGTGATACGTTACGTTCACCTGACTTCCATCCAGGCCGTTCTTACTGGTGGGAATATTGAAGATGGCGGCAAGCAATTCAAGGGATGTATAGTGTTTATAGTCTCCGAACTTCCACATTTCCATCGTATCCAGGTGCTGAATGTCCCATGGCTTCTTTCCCATGATATTCAACGCAGCAGGCAGCGAGATACCGTTTACCAGCATTCTGCGGCAGATGTATGGGAAATCAAATTCCTTTCCGTTATGGGAACACAATTTCAAGACGGCAGCATCCATCTTTTCAATCATGCTTTTGAAATCTGAAAGGAGATCCTTTTCATTGTCACCAGCATAAGTTTTTGTCTTAAGCATCAGGTCGCCTGACTCAGTCTCAATAAATTTACCCACCGCGATGCATACTATCTTTCCGAACTCAGCATAGATGCCGGCGCGCTCGTGATAAATGCCTTCATCGCTTTGATCTTTCTCTCGTCTTAAAAAACCGGCTTTTCTCGACCATTGAATCTTCATGCGTTCATCCATCGCATTATAGTCGTAGGTATTGGCTACCGTTTCAATATCAAGAAAAAGGATGTCGCGCAGTTCCTGAATCATTTCACATCGTGTTAAGGTATGCTAATTGTAAAATCACTGAGCGTTTTAAGAATGCAATATTCCTTCCATTTCTAACTCCTTGATGAACGAAATATTTTCTTCTCTGATCGAATCAGGTACAAAAACAAAACGCTTATCAAAGATCTGGGGTCCAATGTAGTAACTTACCCAGTACTCATTGTTCAAATGGAACACAGATGGATCAATAGGTTCAATCAGAGTAGCGCTGTTCGGTGCAATTGTATCCAGGAAGTGGCGAAGAATTGACGTGCGCTGTGGTTCTCCATCCTTCTCACCGTAGCCCTTGCTGGCAACCAGGGTATTTTCGATCGCAAAGTCGTTGTTATTGATCAGATATACTCTCCACTCGCTCTCATCAAGATTTTTCTTCCGGGCCACGGCAAGCGTGACATTTTTTACTTCCGGAATTTTAATGTCGCTGATCATAATTCTTCCTATTTCATCAACTCCACACTTCCACCTTCTTTACGGTTGTGGAAATTTCCTTTCCCATCCAAAAGTATTTATCTCACAAATTAATTAAAACGAATGGCCACAAAAAATACCTGACAGGCGATGATTTTTTCCATACCTCCGCCATTTCCCTGTTAGATGCGACGGTGTGCGCCCGCCATTCAGGGCTAAAGCCCGGAGTCATCTCCTTCGATCTTGCTCCGCCTTAAAAGGCGCAGTTAATAATGCCAGGCAGTAGATAATTTTTCTATAACTCCGCCATTTATGGCGGAGCCACACAGACACTCGACTTCGGGCTTTAGCCATGAAACGCACTTTCAAATAGCACAAGCAAAAATAATTTCCACCTCTTTCGCTGCATTTTCAGACCAACTCGAGATTCATCCCGAACAAGTCGGCAATTTTGTTTTTTAATATTTCCTCGACCTCATTCAAATCCAGGGGACTGCCCAGTTCCTTTTGCAGCGACGTCACTGCCTTGTCATTGATTCCACATGGAACAATGTGACTAAAATAATTCAGATCCGTATTTACATTCAACGCAAATCCGTGCATGGTGACCCACCGGCTGGTTTTTACTCCCAGCGCACAAATTTTGCGCGCCGACGCCGCATCGCCGGCATCTACCCATACTCCGGTAAGTCCAGGAATTCGTCCAGCTTCCACCCCGAATTCGCTGATCGTTTGGATCACGGCCTCTTCAAGAAATCGCATGTACTTGTGTATATCCGTAAAGAAATTTTCAAGATCTATTATCGGATACCCGACGATCTGACCCGGTCCGTGATAGGTAATGTCTCCGCCCCGATTGATGTGATAATACGTTGCGCCAATTCCTTTCAGCTCATCCGTCTTCATCAGCAAATTGTCTTCCTTGCCAGTCTTGCCCAGCGTATAGACGTGCGGATGCTGACAAAACAAGAGAAAGTTTTCAGTAAGATGTTGTTGATTTTCGGGAAGTGAACGATTCTCACTCTTTACGCCCAACACCTTTTCAAAAAGGCTGGTCTGGTAGTTCCAGGCATCTTGATAATCAATCAGACCAAGGTTAATATACCGTGTATGTTTATTTGCGACAGGATTCAAATCAGAATGACGCTTGATTAAGTTTTTCAGTAGGATTCATGATGTAAGTTACGATCGAATTATCCTTCAACAGCTCTACAACACGAAAACCCCTGTAAGATGTTCCCCAACTTCCGCCGACGTGCGAATCAAACATGAACGGTACCTTGTCGACCATCTTCACATTATCCTGGTCATGTTCATGCCCGTGGAACACCGCGCGAACATTTTTGTGCTTCTTGATCAGCTCAAAAAATGCCGGCGTTTCAATTCCATTCTTCGTCCATTTGGCCTGCGGGATATGTATAAAGACAAAAATATTTTTTCTCTTAGTGTGCTTCTCAAGCACCGGCGTCATCCACGCAAGGTCAGGGCTCAGATAGTCTCCGTTTTCATTTGATGTAGTTGCGAACAACAAGGCGTTGTTATTTATCACCACATCATGGTTCACCGGCATACCCCACACTTCTTTCCAGTGCTCATCACTGACGCGATCGTGGTTCCCTTTCGTCACGTAATATTTAACAGGAAGCTTGTCAAGAAAAGTCTTTGCCGGCGCAAGATGTTCTTGTCCGTCGTGAATGATATCGCCATTCATGACACAAAAATCGAGTGGGCTGGCAGAATGGAAGCCTGATGTGTGCTTCAACAAACTTTCCTGAAACGAATCGAATTCTGTTCCAGCCTGTCCATAGTGACCATCAGACGCAACAATAAAACGCAGTGTGGACTTTTTACTTAATGCTTCCGCCTCAGCGGATGTTATGTTTAGGATTGACCCGCCCCAAAGCAATAGCGAGGCGGATGAAATGTCTTTGATAAATTTTCTGCGAGAGATCATAGTTGTGTCAGATGGTGTAAAGTTAATAATTCAGTGCTTCCCGAAATACTCTGTGATCCTAACAATGTTATGAACTGAATTATGCCTGTTATTCCCTATTGGAATTGGAGTCGTGATCGGCTAAATTCAAAGTGCTGTTTCATATCACGTTAGGGCAGTTGCTCATGAAGACAATAAAAATACTCCAGTTGTCGGCTTCAATCCTATTCATGGCGCTCAGCATCTCCTGCTCGGACGACGCAAAAGAGGACGTTGTTGAAGTCAGCCCATATTCCTGGAAAGAAAGCAACCTGTCTCCAAACGGCGTTTTTACGCTCGCACGGTTTGAAATTGGAGATGACGGAAAGCTGTATGCTTATGGGATACCGTCCGTGAATGGACATAATAGCTTTTATCAACTTCCCGGGTCTATGAGCAACACCTGGACAAAGGTCGGCGAATACAATATCGATGACTTCAATAATCTTCAAAGTTTTACAGTTTATCAAGGTTCAATCTATTATCATGTTTCCAATAAACTTTATAAGATAGATGGCGCCGAAACTAAAGAGATCCTGAGTGCTGGTCATTTAACAGATATAGAAATATGCCAGGATAAACTGGTTATTATTGGAGGGGGCATAAATGTTTCGAAGGAAAGTTATACCATGGTTTCCTATGACGGTACCATGTTCGAACCGATCTCAAAAGAAATGACATCAAGCAGTATTACACCCGCCATACCCGCCAATGATAAGATTTATCTGCCGGGTTTTCCTTCGGTCGTCTACGATGGTAACAGCCTCACCCCGCTGAATTTCTACGGAACCTTTGTGGCAGTAGACAATGAAGAGCAGATGTACTTCCACAGCACGAACAACAACAGACTGTTTTTGTCAAGGAGATCCAACTTTGGTCAAGAGCAGGCGTTGGGCGATTACATTATAGGGATGGGAGAGATTTTTCGCGACCTTAAATTTTTTGATGGTACCATATTCCAGGTGGGTTCTGACGTCGCCAGGGGGTATTCCAAGGTCTACTTTCTTAAAAATGACAAATGGATTGAAGTGCCGACTGAACACGTCATTTATGATGTGATCGTTTTTGACAATCGGCTGATTGCATCCTCCTTAGACGGAAAAATCTATCAGCTGGTTAAGGATTAGGGTGTGTTAGCGTTACATAATCAACTTCGACTCCAATTTGTCTTTCCCTGTGTAACCTTTGCGTCCTGGCGTTTCTGCGTCCCGATAATGATCGGGATCACACCCATGCCCCTTACACAATCAAAAGTGAAACTGAACTTACTTCATCCGCTCCAACTCCTTCCTAACATGAAGTCCTGATTCATTCGGATCGGGATCAATTCCATTTTCTTTCGCGAGATAAAACGAAATCCAGTCTGTAAGGTGTATTAGGTAATAGTATTGTTCCAATAATGAAGCTCCTTCTCCAATAATGTCAATGATGGGATTTGATTTTTTTTCAAAGATCTCCCGGCAGATCTCCATTCGTTTCTCCACGCGTTCATGATCGTGGTCGGAATACAGGTATATCGGTTGTAACAGTGGCATGAGACTCTCAGGGAAACGCCATCCGGCTAGCTCGTTGTGATTCATTTCAGGAAATGTATTCACATGCGCGAGTTGTTTTGAATTCTCGTTCAATTGCTGTTGAAATCGCAGCGCAACTGCATGAAGGCGGCTATCGCAATAAATCACGGGAAGTTTCCCTTTTAATTTTTTTGCAATCAGTTCGGCCTCGGATTGTATTCCTTTTTCTCCACGATCCAGGAACTCAATTGCATTTTCGGTCTCTTTGATAAAAGCAGCACCGATAAGGTTAGTGTGATATAAAATGTGCATCAGTGCATTCATGTTATACGCTAACATTGCACGTGGACTGTCAGAACCGGTGGGAAGTTGTATATAATAGAGGTTGTACTCTTTGCAGATCTCGAGAAGCTTTCCACCAGATGCAACAGCGATCACTTCTGCTCTCTTCAATAACGCTTTGTTCAACGCAGCCACCGTTTCTTCTGCATTGCCGCTATAAGAACATGCGATAAATAAGGTATGCGGATTGACAAACTGCGGAATGTTATATCCTTTCGATACTGTAATGGGAATTGGAATTCTTCCGAACGTCAGGGATTCTACAAGGTTTGCGCTTATACCAGATGCACCCATACCCGCTATAACGACATTCCTTATGTCACTACCGGGCCGCTGAAGATCCAGGGATTGTCCAATCTTCAATGCATCTGATAATTGTCTGGTAAAATTTTCGATGTATTTTTTTGTAGTGGACATGACGTTGGTACATTGACCATCAAAGGTAAAACTTTGTTGTGAGCGATAAAATTAAAACCGGTAACTACGGAGAAAATCTGGCTGCGGAGTATTTAATGAGCAAAGGCTTCGAAATAGTTGCCAGGAACTACCGTTACAAACGCTGCGAAATTGATATCATCGCCCGTAAGGAAAACTGGACAATTTTTGTGGAAGTAAAGACCAGAGCTTATTCCTACTACGGCCATCCGGAGGAGTTTGTAGATGCTCAGCAGGCAAGGCGAATTTTTGACGCTGCCGAAGAATTCATTTACACTACGAACTGGCATGGACACATCCGATTCGACATCATCTCTGTAAAACCGGGAGTAGAGCCTGAGATCATGCACTTCGAAGATGCGATTAATTAAGCCACCTCATCCCCGCCCTTCTCCTTCGGGAGAAGGGTGCCATCATTCAGAATGATGCTGAAACGGAATGATTATTCATCACTCCTTGTTCCACATTGTTCATTGCTCAGTAATTGCTCAGTGTTCACTCTCATCGCCGAGGCGTACCCCGACTTTTTAATCGCAGAGAAACACAGAGGAATACGCGCAGAGGCCGCAGAAGTCAAACGTCAAACATTCATCATTCCCTGCTCATTGTTCACTGCTCATTGACTAGTGTGCTTCCAGCCAATTATGCCCCACTCCAACTTCAACCTCCATCGGCACCTCCAGGCAGACAGCGTGTTTCATCAGCTTAACGACATTGCTCTTTACCGTGTCGACTTCATCCTTATGGACATCAAATACCAATTCATCGTGCACTTGCATGATCATTCGCGATTTCAGTTTTTCCCTTTTCATCCATCGATGAATGTTCACCATAGCGATCTTGATTATATCCGCAGCGCTGCCCTGGATCGGTGCGTTGATAGCGTTCCGCTCGGCAAAACCTCGCGTAGTGACATTTCGTGAGTTTATATCCCTCAGATATCTTCTTCGTCCGAGAATTGTTTCTACAAACTCTTTTTCGCGCGCGGTGTTGATCGCGTCATCCATATACCGTTTGATCGCTGAGAATTCCGTGAAGTACGATTGAATGATCTCAGCTGCCTCTGACCTTGCAATGCCAAGATTCTGAGATAGCCCGAACGCCGTGCTTCCATAAAGAATACCGAAGTTGACTTCCTTCGCTTTGCGACGCATATCCGCAGTTACATTCTCCAGATCTACTTTAAAAACTTTAGCGGCTGTTGTGGTGTGAATGTCTCGCTTATTGCGAAATGCTTCAATCATTGTTGTGTCTTTCGCGAATGATGCCGCGATCCTGAGCTCGATCTGCGAGTAATCCGCTGACATAAACAGGTAATCTTCATTGCGGGCAATGAATGCTTTTCTAATAAGTCTTCCCTTTTCCGTTCTGATAGGTATGTTCTGAAGATTTGGATTATTTGAACTTAAGCGCCCTGTAACAGCGAGTGCCTGGCGGTAGTCTGTGTGAACTCTTCCATCGTTTTTGCTGATCATCTTTGGCAATGCATCTACATAAGTTGACCGAAGCTTCTCGTATTCACGAAAGTCCAGGATCATTTTCGCGATGGCATGTTTCGGCGCAAGTCCGAGTAATACATCTTCGCCCGTGGCGTACTGACCCGTCTTTGTCTTTCTTGGCTTCTCAATCAGCTTCAACCGATCGAACAAAACGTCTCCTAATTGTTTGGGCGAACCGATGTTAAACTCTGTTCCCGCGAGTTGAAAAATTTCACGCTGAACCTTCTCGCTTTCCACTTTTAGTTCTTCAGACATTTTTGAAAGCGCAGCGGTGTCAATTTTTACACCTTCAAACTCCATGTCGGCAAGTACTGACACGAGTGGCATTTCCGTATCGCTCATCAGTTTGGAATGCCTTCTTTTTTCGATTTCCGATTGGATCTTTCTTCGTAGTTGAAAGCACTGATCGGCGCGCTCACAGAGTCTTTCCTTCAGGTTTTGACCATTGTCCTGACTGAGCGTATAGTTGAGATACTGAGAGCAGAGAATTGCCAAATCATGGGAGGCTTCTGGCTCAATCAAATAATGCGCGAGCATCGGATCATAGAGGGTACCCGCAGTTTCTACTCCGTACTTTTTCAGGGCAAGCATCGTCGCCTTGATATTGAACCCAACCTTCAGGATGTTTTTGTCCTCGAGCACATTCTTCAATAATGCTGCCGCATGCTTCGCTTTCTCCGGATCATCAAACGGGAGATAGAACGCTTCCGATTCCCGGTAACAGATTGAGAGTGCCCGAAGTGAAAAGTCGAAATTCGGAGCATCGTCGGTAAGTGCATCAATTGATATTATGGCTTGGTCTTTAAGGTTGGTGGCAAGGCCCTCAAGTTGTTGACTATTTTCAATGCTATTATACTGAACCGAAAAGGAGCCCAGTGTTTTATTGTCACTTGTGTCTGCAACTACCTCTGCTGCCGTGTGCCCAAACATTGAGAGCTGAGCTCCACTTGATGGACGGGCGATCTCCGAGACAGGCGTTGCTTCTCCAAATGCCCTGGCCGAAATCGCTTTGAACTCCAGCTCGTTGAAAATCGGCTTCAGCTGATCGGCATTTGGTCCGCTATAAACGAATTTGCCTTCATCGAATTGAATGGGAACATCCGTGATGATCGTTGCAAGTCTTTTTGACAATATGGCCTGATCGCCGTACTGCTGCACCAATTCCTTCTGCTTCCCTTTTAAATCTGCCGCATGGGCTACAATGTTCTCGACGCTTCCGTATTGTTTAAGAAGAGCAGCGGCTGTTTTCGGACCAAAACCTGGAATACCTGGAATATTATCTGAGCTGTCGCCCTGAAGTCCAAGAATGTCGACCACCTGGCTGACATTTTCAATATCCCATTTTTCGCAAACTTCCTTTGGCCCAAGAACATCCACGGCATTTCCCATGTAGGCAGGTTTGTAAAGGAAGACACAGTCAGTTACGAGCTGTCCGAAGTCTTTGTCGGGCGTCATCATAAAAACGTCGAAACCTTTAGTGCATGCTTGTGATGCCAGCGTACCAATAATATCATCAGCCTCATAGCCGTCCATTTCGACTATTGGAATGTTGAATCCGCGAATGATATCCTTCACGATAGGAATTCCGGAACGAATGTCCTCTGGAGTTTCCTGTCGTGTAGCCTTGTATTCTTTAAAAATCTCGTCGCGAAAAGTTTTGGCTGTGGTGTCGAACGCGACAGCAATGTGCGTGGGCTTTTGTTTCGTAAGAACCTCAAGCAAAGTGTTGGTAAAACCGAAAGGAACAGAAGTATTTATCCCTTTAGAATTAATCCGCGGAGTTTTGGTAAAGGCAAAATGTGCCCTGTAGATCAAGGCATAGGCGTCAAGAAGAAAGAGTTTTTTATCCGATTTGCTCATGGTGCAAAGTATCTTCAATTGGAAAAGAATCCAACGCATTCCACATCAAACCTTTGTTGGAACTAATTATTTTTTTCTCTACCTCTTAAATCCGGAATCCCCGTAAAAAAAAGAAGCGCACCTTGATGGCACGCTTCACAACCTACACCTATAATTAATACACGTTACTGTTGTTTTGTCGCATCACACGAATGCTCGAGGATAAAATCGTCATCCGTCTTGATAGTATAGTCAAACGTAAGTTTGCTTCCATTTAGAGTTCCTGAACCGTAAATCTCGATCGTCATGCTTTTGCCCTGGAAGGTCTGCTTAGGAATGTTGAAGCTGTTTCCTTTAATTGTTGCTTTTACGGGCACGTACATGATGTCTCCAAAATTGCTGATCTCAACACCATTACCGGCTTTTGTAATGGTCACAGAATAGTTTTCGACCTCGTCGTCCTCGTCCGTATCGGTGACATTATAAGTGCCCACAACTTTGGCGATATCAGCGCCAAAATCATCGTCGTCTTTACTGCAGCTGCTTAGGATAAGCACTGAAATAAAAAGCAACATGCCGATGAATAACGGGGAAAGTGAATCAACTGAAGTAAGGCTGGTTACTAAAGTTTTAAAAGTGAGGGGGTTTTTTTTCATAACATTGAAAGATTTAATAGTTTATAAATTGTTTGTCGCGAATGGTTTTTTATCTCGGGTTGTGATACGGGGGAAGGTGGTGAATTGGTGCTTTTAGCAGTTTACACGAGGTTGACATGGTCCGCTGAGGACGTTAACGAAGGGTATACAATGCACTAAAAGGTTTGTTTTTGACCTTTGCAAGCCGTTTTTAGCGTAAAACTTTTTTAACAACGATTAGTCAAATTTTTAAAACCTTTTTTAATGAGCCCGATTGAACAGTTTATTAACTGGGAGCGTAAGCAACCCAGCGCCATATTTCTCAGGCAGCCTTTTGATGGACAATGGAAAACGTGGACGTATTCGCAGGCTGGGAACGAAGTCAGACGTATTGCTGCCAGACTTAGTGAATGCAAGCTGCCTCCCCAGTCCAAAGTCGCGATACTATCAAAGAATTGTGCTCACTGGATTATGGCTGATCTGGCCATAATGATGTGCGGTTTCGTTTCGGTTCCTATCTACGCTACGCTCACCGCGCCTTCGATCAAGCAGATCCTTGAACATTCAGAATCAAAAGCTGTCTTTATTGGCAAGCTTGATCATCGCGACACCTACCACGAAGCAATACCCCCGGGAGTAATCAAAATTGGAATATCCACCTATGGCATTTCCGAAGAAAACAACTGGGAAGACTGGCTGACGTCCAAACCATTCACCGGCTGTTATATGTGGAAGCCAGAGGAAATTCTAACCATCATATATACTTCAGGTACTACGGGCAAATCAAAAGGAGTAATGCATTCGGAAGAAAGTTTTTACAAGGTGGTGTCCGTGGCAGTTACAGAATTGGGAATCCCATTACGCCCCAAATTATTCTCTTACCTTCCTCTTAGTCACATTGCCGAAAGATCCGGCATTGAAATGATTGGACTCTACACCGGCGCTCAGTTTTCCTTTGCCGAAACGTTGGACACTTTTGCAAAAAATCTCGCCGACACTCAGCCGAATATTTTCTTCGCAGTGCCACGCATATGGTCGAAATTCCGCGAAAAGATCCTTGAGAAGTTGCCACAGGCGAAACTTGATCGGTTACTTTCCATACCGCTGGTGAGTACATTGATCAAGAAAAGCATTCGCAAAAAACTCGGCCTCGCAAAAGCCTCGCATATTTACACGGGAGCTGCGCCAATATCTGTTGAGGTATTACAGTGGTTTGAAAAACTCGGCATTATAATTTTTCAGGCATATGGCATGACCGAGGATTGTTTGTACGCACATTTCAACCGCCATGGCGCAAATCGTCTTGGTACAGTAGGGCAAAGGTTGAGCGGGCTTCAGGTCAAGCTCGCTGCCGAAGGGGAGATTCGTCTGAAGGGTCCGGGTAACTTAAAGGGATATTATAAAGAACCCGAGCTTACGGCCTCGAGTTTTGACGAGCAAGGCTTCCTGAAAACAGGAGACATCGGTGAGATAGATGCCGACGGTTTCCTGAAAATAACGGGGAGATTAAAAGATCAATTCAAAACCGACAAGGGCAAGTACATTTCCCCCGCGCCGATCGAAATGAGATTACTTACAAATGAGTTAATTGAATTGACCTGCGTGGTTGGAATGGGTATTCCTCAGCCTATCGCATTAGTAGTGCTTTCTCCGTCTGGAAAAACAAAATCTAAAGAAGAGATTATCCGCGGTCTCACTGCCACCCTTGCCGAAGTGAATCCCATACTGGAACCATTTGAGCGAATCGAAAAGGCTATAATTCTTAAGGGTGATTGGACTATAGAAAACGGCCTCTTAACTCCAAGTCTAAAAGTCAAACGAAATGAAGTAGAGAAGATCCATCTTCCAAAATATCCACAATGGTATAAGCAGAGTGGCGTCGTTATTTGGGAGCACCCTAGTTAGGTTACGTGCTTTAAGCTAGCGTGTGTCCCAGATACCCAGCTACCTAGGTACCTGGGTGCCTGGGTAGCTCCCTAGAAATCCGCGTTAATCCGTGTTCAATCCTTCCATTGGCCGGTGATCACCCGATCATAGGTTATAAAATCCGTATTAATGGGCTCATAACCTTTTTGTCGCAACAATAATGCGATCTGCGCCCTGTGGTAGCTGGAGTGATTAACAAGATGAATCATGATCATCTCGACATTGTTGATATAAGGTTCTCCGAGGTAATTGTTGTAGGTAAGCTCACGATTAAAATTGTCTGTCGACTCGACAAATTCCAGCCACAATTTCCCGGCCTCCTCAGCCATAGTCGTCACCTGCACCAGGCTGTATTCGCCCCATAGTTTAACGTCTGCCGGCGGCAGGCCTTTTATACGATGAAGCCAAAGAAATTGCGCCGCCACAATATGCCCCATAATGTTTAGAATCTTTTCGTCCCCAACTGTTTGACGGCTTAAACAATTAATCACACGCTTATTAGCCCAGGCGTTGTACTGATAGAGTTTTAGAAAATACTGCTTCATTCCGAACGAAATTGAAAACGCAATTTACGCGGCTTTTCTCAAGGCAACGATCCTTCTGTCAAAAAATGGAATTGTTTATACAATGTTTATTTCCTTATCTCCTCATTCAAGATCAGATCCTGACATCCACCAACTGATCAAGCATCCACCCTGTGAGGCTCAACCGTTCCTTCGTAGCAGGCAGAACTTCATGTTCGATTTGATCGCTGCGAAAGCAAACCAATCGCCCCGACAGGGGTAGGAAGTCGATCGCCTTGTCCGGAAGATGCATGCGTAACTGACCGCCATGCTGTTCTTCCCACGTCTTGTTTAGGTAACATATCACCGAAAGTTTTCGGTGGTCATCTTTTTTGAATTGGTCAAGATGTCGTTTGTAATAGGAGCCAGCGGGATAGATGGTGAAGTGAATCTCATAATCTTTCAGGCTCAAATACAGACTTTGATTAAGGTATTCACAAAGACTCTGCAATCGATCCATATAAACCTTCGCCGGCGGAGGAGCTTCATTTTTATCAATCCATCGGATATAATCACCCCGTATTGACTCGTTAATCTGAAGTTGGCTTTCTTTGCCAATGCCTGCCTTTCTGAAGTTGACGACGCCCTCGCGGAATAGGTCAAGATCCAGGATGGCGTCGACTTCGGCATTGGTCAAAAAATTGTCGACAACGGCATAACCGGATTCCGCCAAGCCATCTGCGATCTGCTCAAATTGTGGATCCATGTAACAAATTTAGAAATAGAATGTCTATACTTACTAAAGAGGCAATAATGGAAATGGAACTCAAAAAAAGCACACAAAGACCAAAAGCATTGCGATCAACTATTTATATACTCTTCTTAGCCATTGTAATGTTGGTCGTCGGGGCTTGCCAAGGCCCGAAAGAGAAAATCGTTCTTAAACAGATACGCGATGTGGTGGTTGACGCAACCACAGAACCCTTGCTAAAAGCAAATGCAGTATTCTACAATCCCAACGACGTGCGTGGAAAGCTGAAGCGCATCAACGTTGAAATTTTTGTAGATGGAAAGAAGGCCGCATCTGTGAATCAAAAATTGAAGACTCAGATTCCTGCCAACGGCGAATTCATTGTGCCCCTGGAGGTAAAATTATCCATTAAGGAACTGGGCTTTATGGACACTTTACTGGGCGTAATTGGCGGGAAAAAATTTGAGGTCCGTTATGAAGGATCATTGAAACTTAATTATCGTGGAATCCCCATCAACGTACCGGTTCATTATAAAGATGAAGTACGTGTAACGTTCTGATACCGCTTACCCAGGTACCCAAAACCTTACCCTTTCCCCACACCCGTCTTCTTCATTCGATGCATTCGCGAATTCCACAGGGCTTCCTTGCGTATAGCGTCATGGATACTCGTGTTTACTTCATATCCCACGAGAAGCACAATTGTTATGAGCTGAATAAGCACCATCAATGCTAGTAACGCACCGATAGAACCGTATAACTTATTGTAGGTACCGAAGTTCGTGATGTAAAAAGAAAACCCGTACGCCACGGCGAGGCTAAGCAATGTTGCGAGCAACGAACCGACGGAAAAGAACCTCCAGTTATAATGTATGGCCGGTCCGAAATAATAGATCGAAGAAATTGCAAGAAAGAATGCAATAAAAACGGCCAGAAACCTGAGAGCAAACAGCAGGAAGACGGTGAACGAGCTCATATCAACCCAGTCAAATTGCGGCAGATTCGACGTAACATATTCCAGCGCAAGTTGTCCAACAATTAGCAATAAGCTGGCAAGAAGCAATGCAATGGCCATATTTATGGTTAACGATGTAGCTATCAATCTCGTCTTGATCGCGCCCCTGTTTTCAATGGTGCGGTAACAGGCATTAAAGGCACGCATCAACGCCATCATTCCATTTGTTGAGAGGTAAAATGAAAAGAAGAAACCTAAAGAAAGCAGGCCGCCACGCTGAATGCTGATTATGTCGTGCAAGGTTGGCGAAATAACTTCAAACATGCTTGGAGGGATTTGATCTCCGAGAAACTGCATGATACTCTCTGTATTTATTTCAGAGTAAAATGTCGTTATGTAGGGTATCATTGTGAAAAGAAAAATCACGGCCGGAAAAATGGCGAGGATAAAATTGAATGCCACACCGTTCGCCCGATCGAGGATCTCATCATCCATCAGGTTGTTAAGAAATATTTTTAAGATCTTGTATAAGGAGACATTTTCGTGTTTACTAAAACGTACTTTTTTTAACCAGGAAAATAGATATCGTCCGGGACTCCATTGAAGAACCAATCTTTTGTGCCGGTATTTCATCCGTTAACAGTGTCTATTTTTATACAGATGGAATACCCATGTCCGATTATCGTGTTGTTTGATCTGCATAGCTGATAGGTATTTCATTTGAAAAAAGGCTCCAGTACTTTCTGCATTGCATCCGGGGGGCGGCAAGGTCTGTTGGTCAACTTATCAACAAAAGCTAACGAAGTCTCTCCCTGATGGATGAGTGTATTTTCAGAATTAAAGATTTCGTATTCGAATTTAATCCTCACTGTTGGTTTTTCACGAAGCGTCGTCACAATGCGAAGCTCTTCGTCATATCGACCTGGCGCAAGAAATCTGGATCTATTCTCAAGCACGGGCATTATGATGCCCATCGCTTCGATTTCCCTGTAGGTCAATCCCAATCGACGCAGACTTTCTACTCGCGCTACTTCATAATACATAGCGTAGATACCATAATACACATAGCCCATCTGATCAGTTTCACCATAACGGACGCGTACCGTAGTTTCAGATTTATACATTTCAACGATTATTTTGAGCCGCCTTTCGTTGTTCTATTGTTAGCGCTTTTTGGTAACGTGCAGCATTGCGCATATGCTCCTCGTAGCTATTGGTAAAATTATGGTTTCCCGAAAAGTCTTCTTTCGCGCACATGTAGTAATAATCACTTGGAGTATAATTGAGAACAGCTTCCAATGCGTACAACTCTGGCATATTGATAGGTCCGGGGGTCAATCCCGGGTACATGTAAGTGTTGTAAGGGGAATCGATTTCCTTATGTACATTCAATACCCGTTTCAACGAAAAATCTCCCACGGCAAATTTCAAGGTAGGGTCTGCCTGAAGTGCAATTCCTTTTTTCAACCTATTGAGATACAAGCCGGCAATGATAGGAGCTTCGTCTTCCCGGACAGTTTCTGCCTGAACTATTGATGCAAGGGTCGAGACTTCAATCTGTGTAAGGCCTGTTCCCTTGGCCTTTTCCTTCCGTTCGGGTGTCCAGAATAATTCGTATTCGTGATACATCCTTTTTACAAGTGCTTCGGGCGCGATGTTATAATAGACTTCGTAGGTATTCGGAATAAACATCGATATGATATTATCCTTGTTAAAACCGTAAGGATTCGACATTGCAAAGGCGATCAATGCAACTTCAAATTCCTGCGGTGTCATTTCGAGATTGCGGGTGATCTTTTCCGCTAGTTCCGAAACCAGACGAACGTTGTTAAAAGTTATTCGCACGGGCTCCTGCTTACCGGATCTAAGCACTCGCAGGGCCTGAAGGTTAGTCATGTTTTTCGTGAGAATATATCGGCCGGGCTTGATCTGTTCATCGTAACCAGTGATCTTGGCAACAAAGCTGAACGACACGAGATCCTGTATGAAATTGCCTTCGTGGAGATCACGTTGAATATCTTTGAATGTTGATCCTTCTTTTACAATAAAGAGGCGATTTTCTTTTTCGACCAGAATATTTGGCGTGTAGGTGATCTGGTAGGCGTAAAAGGTAAACGATATACCGAGTATGGAGAGAACCAAAAATATTATCAGACGCTTGTTCGGCTTCATAATTGTCAATAGGGCCCCAAAAATAATGAAACGTATCTAGTTAACCCATAGCCAAATTATTTGTCGACTGGGTGATTTGTTGAGTGGGTGATTTAGAGTTAATTCTCCGCGATACTTTTGGTTCCAATTCGCCCAAAAAGTCATTGGATTTACAACGAAAAAGAGTTGATTCCCTAAATTTCGAAATGCCGGCCGAGTTGATCAAAATACATCCAGTAAATCCCGAAGGAAGAAAAATAGCTCGGATAGTCGATATTTTGAAAAAAGGTGGTGTGATAATCTATCCCACTGACACGATATACGGAATCGGATGTGATCTGATGAACAAAAAGTCAATTGAGCGGTTGTGTCAGATCATCGACGTCAAACCACAAAAGCTTGATCTGTCATTTATATGTCAGGATCTCAGTCAGGTTTCCAATTATGTTAGGCGGATGGATACGCCGGTTTTTAAGATCCTGAAGAAAGCGTTACCCGGCCCGTACACATTTATATTTGAAGCCAGTAGTAGAGTTCCAAGGATCCTCGATGTCAACAAAAAAACAGTAGGCATAAGGATACCTGCAAATCTTATCCCGCTAGCGCTGGTGCAACAACTTGGTAACCCCATCATATCCTCATCGATCAAAGATGAAGACATTGTGAGGGAGTATATAACCGATCCTGAAAAGATCTATGATGACTATCGGAACAAAGTGGATATAGTCATCGATGGAGGACCTGGTGGAAATGTGGGTTCAAGCGTCATTGATTGTACGGGAGACACATTAAACATAATTCGAAAAGGATTAGGTGATGTTGAGTGGATGACATAGTCGATGGCTTCTTGGTCAATGGCCAATGGACTATCAAACTATGGACTATGGACTATGGACTATTGACTATATCACTAAGTTTGGATCTCATACTATAACATACGATTCATTGACTACATTAATTGAGGCTCACTATCTTCCGTGCATAGCATATTTCGCAGCCTTGGATCGAGCGGATGAGATAGTCCTTGAAAAACATGAGTATTATGTAAAGCAATCCTATCGAAATCGTTGTCACATAATTTCAGCAAGGGGTAAAGAAACACTGATTATTCCGCTCACGTCGAAACACGGAAAAGTATATATAAGTGAGGTTCGAATTGATTACAGTCAAAAGTGGCTCAATAACCATTGGCGAACGATCAGGTCAGCTTATGGGAATGCACCGTTCTTTGAACATTACGCCGACGAATTGGAAAGGTGCTTGTTTAGGCGAACAACCTTTCTTTATGATCTAACCCACGACTTGCTGTCAATGTGTCTTAAATGGTTGAATTGGGGAAAGGTGATCAAAGAGACTGAAAAGTTCGAAAAGACCGCGCCCACTCCGGTTTTGGACCTTCGGGCGGCGATAAATGCGAAAGACGACGGCAATCTGTCCCGATTTTATCTGCCAATAACTTATCGCCAAGTGTTTGGCAATACCTTTGCAGCGAATGCCAGCGTTATAGACCTGGTATTTTGTACGGGTCCAGAAGCGTCGAAGATCATACGGGCATCAGTAGCTCAAAAATGAACAAATGCAATGGTCTAAACGTTTTTTACGTATTAAATCTTAGGATTTCGATAGCATCAAACGGACAAAAAACTTTACATTTACATTAACCATCATTTAAATTTCTCTATGGAGGCTAAATTTTCGAATCGCGTCAAGGAGGTAATCTCACTTAGTCGGGAAGAAGCGCTACGCCTTGGACACGATTATATTGGCACCGAGCACCTTGTTTTAGGCATGGTGCGTGAAGGCGAAGGCGTTGCCGTTGGGGTGCTGAAAAAGCTGGGTGTGCCGCTGGATGAGCTCCGCAACGAAATTGAAAAAATATCGAAAGGAACAGCGACTCATCAAGTCAAGAACCTCGCAAATATTCCCCTGACGAAAGCATCAGAAAAGGTTTTAAAAATAACCTATCTCGAAGCTAAAATCTTTAAGGCTCAGCTTATCGGTACTGAGCATTTGTTGTTGTCTATTCTTCGTGATCAGGATAACCTGGGTACTCAGATCTTAAACAAATTTGATGTGAACTACGAAACAGTGAAGGAAATGCTGGAATACCAGAACGAGGGGCCAACGGCCTCCCAGGATACTGACGATCCAGATGATGATTCATCAAAAATATTTGGAAGTGGCGGTTCGGGTGGCGCAGGTAAGGAGAAGAAAGGAGCCGAGAAATCCAGGACTCCGGTATTGGATAACTTTGGCCGCGACCTGACCCGACTTGCTGAAGACAATAAACTGGATCCCATCGTTGGTCGTGAAAAAGAAATTGAGCGTGTAGCCCAAATCCTTTCACGTCGTAAGAAAAATAACCCCATCCTCATCGGCGAACCCGGTGTTGGTAAAACGGCAATAGCTGAAGGGTTGGCATTGAGAATTATTCAAAAGAAAGTTTCGCGCGTACTGTTCGGCAAACGGGTTGTGACTCTTGATCTTGCATCATTAGTTGCCGGTACGAAATACCGTGGACAGTTTGAAGAGCGTATGAAGGCTGTGATGAACGAGCTCGAAAAATCGGCTGACGTCATACTGTTTATTGACGAGCTCCATACTATCGTAGGAGCTGGAGGCGCTTCAGGTTCGCTTGACGCTTCTAACATGTTCAAGCCAGCTCTTGCCCGTGGTGAGATCCAATGCATTGGAGCGACCACACTTGACGAATACAGACAATACATTGAAAAAGATGGCGCTCTTGCCCGTCGTTTTCAAATGGTTATGATCGATTCAACTTCACCGGAAGAAACGATCCAGATCCTCGAAAACATCAAAGAAAAGTATGAGGATCATCACCATGTCATCTACACAAAAGAAGCTATTGAAGCCTGTGTGAAACTTTCAGACAGATATATCAGTGACCGCTATCTTCCGGACAAGGCGATTGATGTTCTGGACGAAGCAGGTGCGCGTGTTCACATCAACAACATTCACGTGCCTGAAGACATCGTGAAGTTCGAAGAAGCGATAGAAGAAGTTAAGAAAGAAAAGAACCGTGTTGTAAAAAGTCAGAAATATGAAGAAGCGGCTCAACTTCGAGACCGCGAGAAAAAACTCATCGAACAGCTCGACATAGCAAAGGTGAAGTGGGAGGAAAAAACGCGGACAGAAAAATATACTGTTAACGAGGAGAACGTTGCTGACGTGGTGGGAATGATGACAGGTATTCCTACAAACCGCATCGCTCAAAAAGAAAGCAATAAGCTCCTCAATATGGCTGAGGAACTCAACAATAGAGTGATCGGCCAGGAAGAAGCTATCAAAAAACTTACAAAGGCGATTCAACGGACGAGAGTAGGTTTAAAGGATCCGAAAAAACCAATTGGCTCATTCATCTTCCTTGGCCCTACGGGTGTGGGAAAAACTGAATTAGCAAAAGTTCTCGCTACTTACCTTTTCGATAAGGACGATGCTCTTATCAGAATCGATATGAGCGAGTACATGGAAAAATTCTCCGTTTCAAGACTCGTAGGTGCGCCTCCGGGATATGTTGGATACGAAGAAGGTGGTCAGCTGACGGAAAAAGTAAGACGTAAACCATATTCCGTTGTTCTGCTCGATGAAATCGAAAAAGCTCACCCGGATGTATTCAATATCCTACTCCAGGTTCTGGACGATGGTATACTGACCGACGGCCTCGGAAGAAGAGTGGATTTCCGGAATACGATCATCATTATGACGTCCAATATTGGTGTCAGGGATTTGAAAGACTTCGGCTCTGGAATCGGTTTTGCATCGGCTGCAAAACGCGAGAACGACGAAGAACACATGAAAACAACCATTCAGAATGCGTTGAAGCGTGCGTTCAGTCCCGAATTCCTTAACAGGTTGGATGATCTTATCGTATTTAACTCGCTGCAGCGCGAGCACATTCACAAGATCATTGATCTTACTTTGAAGAAACTGTTTGACAGAATTATTCAAATTGGATACAACGTCGAGCTTACCGATAAGGCCAAGGATTTCCTTGCAGAGAAGGGTTATGATCATCAGTTTGGAGCTCGCCCGTTGAACAGAGCCATCCAAAAGTATCTTGAAGACCCCGTCGCTGAAGAAATACTTAAAGGCGAAGTGGAAGAGGGCGGAACCGTTCTGGCGGAATACGACGGAAAAGGTGATACGCTGACGATCAAAGTAAAGAAGACAAAAGCATCGTCGAGAGAAAAGAAAGACTAAAATTTAACAACATTTTCCTATAGAAGAGACTGTCTCAAAAGACAGTCTCTTTTTTTTGGTCCCGATCAGAGTCCCCCGAGTTCTCGGGGTGACTCTGATCTGTTTGAAATGTAAATGCCATCAGTGAGGGAAGATTTCACAAGGTAAGAACCGATTCCAGACGTTAATTATTTCGGCCCGGAAAAGATCAGAGTATTCTAGACTACTTTCTTAAATTTGTCAACCTACAGGCGGCTGTGTGAAAATAAATGAAACGCCCCAATGAAATCTAATGCATTAATATTCATTTTAATTGCTACCATCTTGCTTTCGTTCAAAAGTAACGAAGAGGATACTGGGTCTTCAAAGAGTGGAAGATTCAATGTAGAAAAAGACTTGCTACTGGCGCAGTTTGATTGTAAAACTGATGTAGATGACCTTCATTCTGCGGCGGCTTTAAGTATGCTCTTGTCTAATCCCAACTATTCAAAAATAAAATATCATTCAGTTGCCGGCACATACGGTATTCAGGAAGGACTGTATGTCCCGCCGAATGATTTATTTCAGCTTGCATTCGGGAAGAACTGGACTGATGCGCATGAGAATTTAGAATCCGCGATCAAACAGGTCAAAGTTATAGCAGAATCGACGCTCGCCAACGGGGGCGATATCTGGATTGCGGAGGCGGGCCAATCTGATTTTTCAGCCGAACTTGTTAAAAGTATTCAAGCTGATTTACCGAACGTGAAAACTCTGCAACGTATTCATGTGGTTCAACATAGCGATTGGAATGAAAAAGTTACATCGCCGACGAGTCTGGAATTCATCAAACAAAATACCGACTACCAAAAAATTGCTGATGGCAATGTGGTTGGCAACGGCACGCCAGGATTTCGTGACCCAAAATATACCGACTGGAAAAATAAGATCAAGAACCCGAGGTTGAAGGAAATATGGCAGCTCGCTATTGATTTAGGGATCAAATACAATGGCAAAGAAGGACGATACAACAACCCAGCGGTTTCAGCAGGCGGACTGGACTTCTCAGATCTCTCCGAAACCTGTTGGATCTTAGGACTAGAGGACATTAAGGACACAGAGCATTTTTTTAACCTCTATGCAAAGTGAAAGCTCCATGACATTGAGATGAAAAAACTGGCGTTACAATGTTCAGTCACCCTAATAGGTTTCTTGACGGCGATCTTTTTGTTTATTTCAGTCGACCGTTTAAGAATGAACTATAACGAACAAGGTGTTTATTTTGATGAAGAAACGGCCACCACTTACTACTCACAAGCGCTGGAGGTTTATTGTGGCATAACCGCAGTATTGTTACTGTTGACTATCCTACTGCTTTTTTGGATGAGAAAATTATCCTGATCAAAATTTGCTCACTGTTCATTGCTAATAGCTTCCAAAATACTTCCTCGCAAACCACTCCACACTCACCATTGCGAGCAGCACAAAGAATACCCATTTAAGATTAATGAGCGCATTGTAAGCCTCCTCTGAATGAATTATTGTCTTGGCTTCCGTCTGCTGAAGCTTAGTCTTCAACGCATCAATATTGCTAACAGGATAAAATGCAGCACCTGTATTCAGCGCCAATCTCCGAAGCAGATCAAAATCCGCCGTGAGATTTTGCAATTCTGCCTGACGTTGCACCACGGCAAACTCTCCCCTGACTTCTTCGTCCTTTTGATTTAGTGTTGTTTTCGACCTGTAACGGTATACGCCTTCTTTGAGTCCGCCGATCTGATATCTTACATTTCCGGGGCTCGTGGTGTATGAATATTTTGTTTTCTTTCCCTGGTCATCCGTAAGTTCAATATCAATGGTGTTTCCAAACACAGGTTCAAATATGTCGTTGTACACCTGACTTTCAAACACGACAGCCTCCGTGTCCGAAAATTCCTGCTTAATTGGATAACTTCTGAATTTCCGCTTGTCATCTGATGTGCTGAGGTATTGGATCAGCTTCCCGAACACTTCATCAAACGCAACCGAATTTTCAAACCTGTCAAACTCGTTCAGCTTCCAGCGCCACAGTCCTTCGCCTAACATCACACAAACCTTCCGGTTGTCTTCCACATTAACATACAGCAGAGGTTTTTCGGTCGCAACATTTCCCACGCGCTGGAACAGCAACGGCATTGCACTTCCCGGAATTTTCATTTTGCCAAAAGGCACTGATACTGGCGGGTAGTTTTGCAGGATCGCATTGGTCTCCGCAGAAAGAACAAATTGCGAAAATAAAGGATTGCTTCCCGGCACCACTTCGTCGTAGTCGCGCGGGGCTGACTCGAACTTTACAGGCATATTTTGACGCGCAAGCATCTGCAAGTCTGTTTGTGATCCGGTTATCAGGAAAAGAGATGTTTTGCTTTCTACAAATTGTTGAAACAGTTCACGTGTCTTGCCGCGCAAATCCGGCGCTTGATGGAAGATTGCCAGATCTACTTCATCTGTGCGTAGGTTAGCTTGTGGTTGCTCTTCAACGCCTGGGATATGTAACAAAAACTCATAGTTGGGATTCTTATCAACGACTTCGCGAAGTGCCTTAATATCGGGATGTGGAGAAGACGCGATTACCAATATTTTCTTCTTGCCCTCAACCACTTCAATGAATACTGATGACCGGTTGTTCCTTGTATTATACTCGCCATTCTTTACTTCTACCTGAATGTCCAGCTTCTGGATGCCTTGCTCCTCCGCCATCGGTTGAAAATCATACACAAGTAATTCATCGCCGGATGATGCCTTTGTCAATTGAGCCAGGATTTTACCTCGTTGTGATAAAGTAACATTGATATTCTGATCAGGCAGGTTTTTCGCCATCACTTCTATCCTGAGAGGAAACTTATTGCCCTGATAGACGATCTTGTTGTAGGCGATATCCTTGATCATCACATCTGTTCTTTGCGTGGTGTCCCCAATCCCAATCGTGTATAGCGGAAAATTATATGTCGAGTACAGAGGTGATATTCCTTCGTTGTATATCCCATCAGAGACAAGGATCACTCCCCCCACCTGGTTGCTTTCATAACGACTAGTGATTTTTTTTAACGCGCCACTCAGATCGGACATAGGTGAATTGAATTCAGGAGCCTCTATTTCCTGACCTTGAAGATCAGTGGTACGCACATCATATCCTTTATCGCGAAGCAGCGAAGCAGTCTCCTTGATCTTTGATTCAAGCAATTCAATCTGCGTTGAATCCGACGCTTCTTTTACCGAAATAGAATTATCATAGACAATTACAAAAAATGGTTTCTCAAAAAGATTATTTACCTGCTTGACGATTGGACCTAGGAGAAGGAACATGAGAAAAAATGCCAGCACTGCTCGCGTTGTAAACAGGATTCTATTCCAGGTTTTCGTCCACGGATGATTGGTGCGATATAACAAATACGCAAACCCGACGCCGAACAATGCGCAAACCAGCACGTAAACGGGCGAGGATTCAAAGATTATAGTCTGATGTTCCAAATGAATAAATTCTTAATATCCGTATTTCTCTTTCCAGCGCACTCTAAGGTACTTCCTTAACTCCTCTTCCCGTGGATTGTTGCCCGGTTCGTAAAATTTTGTCCCCTGAAGGTTATCAGGAAGGAACTCCATATTTACAAAATTGTCCTGATAATCGTGAGCGTACTGATAACCTTTGCCATAATCCAGCTTCTTCATCAGTTTTGTCGGCGCATTCCTAATGGATAACGGAACGGGCAAATCTCCGGTTTCACGAACAGCACCCAGCGCATTCTCTATGGCCATATAGCTCGCGTTGCTCTTGGACGAACTTGCAAGATATACCGCACATTGGGCCAGGATAATCCGTGCCTCAGGATACCCGATCATGGTCACCGCTTGAAATGTAGTGGTAGCCATCACCAAAGCAGTGGGATTGGCGTTACCGATATCTTCAGAAGCGAGGATCACCATCCGGCGGGCGATAAACTTCACGTCCTCTCCACCTTCGATCATCCTGGCGAGATAATAGACTGCGGCATTGGGATCACTTCCACGTATTGATTTGATAAAAGCCGAAATGATGTCATAGTGTTGTTCACCACTTTTATCATAAATCGCAATATGCTTTTGAGCAACGTCCATTACAAGGTTGTCGGTCACTACTACATCTCCTGTCAGCGCCTCACTTATCAGCTCGATTAGGTTCAGCAGTTTGCGTCCGTCACCTCCTGAAATATTGAGTAGCGCCTGATGTTCCTTGATGTCGATATTTCGGCCTTTCAATTCTTTGTCTTGTTCCAACGCACTTTTAACCAATTGCATGAGCTGATCTTCTCCCAATGGTCTAAGCACATAGACCTGGCATCGCGAAAGCAACGCCGAGTTCACCTCAAAAGAAGGATTTTCAGTAGTGGCACCGATAAGGGTGATTGTTCCCTTTTCAACGGCACCCAGAAGAGCATCCTGCTGCCCTTTGTTGAATCGATGAATTTCGTCTATGAACAAAATAGAGCGCGGCGATAGTTTCGCTTTTTCTATTATCTCCCGCACATCTTTTACTCCTGAGCTAACAGCGCTCAGTGTATGAAATGGTTTCTTGACTTCGTTCGCTATGATATTGGCTATGGTAGTCTTGCCGACACCCGGCGGTCCCCACAGAATCATTGACGGTATGCTTCCACTCCTGATTGCCTTTCTGATCACACCATTTGGCCCGGTAAGATGTTCCTGGCCCACCAGCTCATCAAGCCTCGATGGACGCATTCGCTCTGCTAAAGGTGGATGGGAATTGATCAGCATAAAAATCCTCACTCTTCAAACAATGAAAATACAGAAAATGTGCAGGAAGATGGGGTGTTAAGCAAGATATTGATGAATGGTCTTGAGGAGCGCCTCGCGATCAACTGGTTTGGGGATATAAGCATCAAATCCCTCGCGCAAAAAACGATCCCTGTCCTCAGGCAACGCGTATGACGTTACGGCGATTACCCTGATATCTTTTGTTTTTGGATGCGCTTTAATTTCGTGCATGGTTTCCACACCGTTCATCTTGCCCTTTCCGAGATTGATATCCATGAGTATCAGGCCGAAGTTCTCTTTTTCAAGTATCTCCATGCACGTTTCACCATCTGGTGAATGAATCACTTCGAATTCAGATTTCAGCAGCTTCTGCATTACCAAAGCATTTATCAGATCGTCTTCGACGTAAAGTATTTTCCTCATTATCCCTTGTATGCCGGTAAAACAATTTCAAAAGTGCTACCGTGGTCCTTCTTTGACTCAATTAAAATTTCACCACCCAGCAGTTCAATGTATTTTTTGGAAATTGCAAGTCCCAGTCCTGAACCTTCATGGCTGCGGCTGCGACCGGTGCTTTCCTGCTCAAAAGAGTGAAATATCCTGGGCAAGAACTCTTCAGAAATGCCAATGCCTGTATCTTTCACAACGATACTCACATGAGCAAGATCTTTCATGGACGTTCTGATAACAACTTCACCCTTGTCTGTAAATTTTATTGCATTACCAACAATGTTATTTATTACCTGGTACAGCATAGTTTCATCGGAAAGACATTTAAGTTTTTCGGCGGAGGGATCAAATAGAAAGGTGAGCCTTTTGGTTTTTGCAAGGCCCTCAAGCGGAAGAATACTTTCGCTCACAAGTTTACTCAAATCTATGACCTTTAATTCCAGCTGACTTCCATGGGCCTCTATACGTGACAGATCGAGAATGCTGGTAATAGTATTGAGCAAGCGGTGTCCACTTTGTTGTTGAAGCCTGACGTAGTTTTTTATGTCGTCGCTGTCAGTCTCCATCTCAATCACCTGGCTGAGTCCAAGGATGCCGTTAATCGGCGTACGGATCTCATGCGACATGTTTGAAAGGAAGTTTGTTTTCAGCCTGTTCATTTCTTCCGCCAGCTCTTTTGCCGTCTTGAGTTCTTCCACAGATTTCCGGATGTTGATCTTTGCCAGTTCAAATGCCTGATGATAGTGATAGATTAGATACACGATGATAAAGAAAATCAGCGTAAGTGTGATGACAACCTCCATGAACGCAAGTTGCTGCGGCTGCGCAGACCCAACCTGCAGGCCCGAAAATTTTCCAATAGCGTGAAGCATTATTGGAACGAAGTGCGCGATTGAAATGAGGATACCGGCCTTGTTACCAAGTGTATGGAATGCGAAGATTATATTGCAAACTGTAAGGAGCGCGATAAAAAAATTGAAATCGTCAAATAAGTAAATGTTGATATTGTTATTCAGCCATGATATGAAGATCAACAAATGACAAACCAGCGTAATGGATTTTTGCGCCTTGATGTAGTATAATATTCCAACGAACAAAGTCATTATCACCACGTTCTTGACCAGCTGATAATGGAATCCTTTATATAAATAGATAGTAAAGAAAACCACAAGCGCACATACCGAAACAGCCACGATGTTATAGATCAACCGTATGCTAGCCTGCTTGAGCACGTCAGGTTCCGATCGGAGGTAATCACCAATAAAGTATTCCTTAAAAAAATTCATGGGCTGAATATAATACACTTAGCTGTGCAGCAAAACTTCTCTGACCGCGCAGGGGTTCAGTCCAAGGAAAATTCCGTTCGACAAAAGGTAGGCAAGTCTATTTTCCGATTTTGTCGTATGATGTGCATATGCCTTTGATCAGCGACGAGCTGAAGCCCTGATGCTCCATCTCATTTAGGCCGGCGATTGTACATCCCTTTGGAGTAGTTACCTTATCTATTTCTTCCTCGGGATGGCGGTTGAGCTTGAGCAGAAGTTCTGCTGCTCCTTTCACTGTTTGAGCTGCTATGAGATTCGCGGTCTTAGCATCAAATCCGATTTCGATCCCTCCCTGTGTTGATGCGCGGATGAACCGAAGAGCGTACGCGATGCCACACGCACCAAGCACCGTCGCCGCATCCATTAACTTTTCATCGATGGTGATAGCGATGCCCAGCTGACTAAATAACTCTGTCACATAATTCACTTGAGTTGCAGAGGCACCCTGATGACACAAACAGGTGACAGACTCCTGAATAGCGATTGCCGTGTTAGGCATAGCGCGGAAAATAGGAACACCATGATTGAGAATGGAAGAGAGATCCTCAAGAAAAATTCCAGTTACTACGCTTATAACAATGTGCTTGGTTGGATCAAACGCGTCCTTCAATTCTTCAAGCACCTCTTTTACATTGTAGGGTTTCAATGCAACAATGATCACCTCGCTCTTGGTGATCGCCTGGCGGTTGTCCGAGATGGTTTCAACGCCCATGTCGCGCAACGCCTTCAACGATCCAACATTTCTGCGCGTAACAACTATATGGGCAGGCGAAATAAATTTGCTTTTGATGAGGCCTTCGGCAATTGCTGATCCTAAATTTCCTCCTCCGATTATTGCGATCTTGGAATTTCTCATGTTCTGTGTTTTTAAGATTTTACTCTTCGACAAATAAGAAGTAAACTGTGAAAATTAAGCTTCTTTGACTTGTCAACGCAAAAAAGCCAGACATAAATTATTCAAAATGATGGAATTTCTCTCCAACCCGTGGCCTTGGTATGTCACGGGTCCCATAATTGGTTTAACCGTTCCTGCCTTACTGCTGTTAGGAAACAAAAAGTTGGGCGTATCATCTACGCTGCGTCAGCTATGTGCGGCGACCCTTCCAGGTAAAATTCCTTTTCTCAACTATGATTGGAAGAAAGACAAATGGAATCTATACTTCGTTGCTGGCATCCTCATCGGAGGATTTATCGGAGGAATACTATTCGCCAATCACGCGCCGGTTGCGATCTCTCCAGACACCGCTCAGCTTCTTCACGAACAGGGAATAAACGACCTCTCTGGTTTGCTTCCTAACGAGCTATTCAATTGGAAGGCATTACTCTCCGTCAAAGGATTTTTTCTGATGGTTGTTGGTGGTTTTATGGTTGGATTTGGAACAAGGTATGCCAGGGGTTGCACCTCAGGTCACGGCATCACCGGACTCGTCGCTTTACAATGGCCTTCATTGCTAGCGACGATTTGTTTTTTCGTTGGAGGTACAGTCATCAGCAATTTTGTTCTTCCTATAATTTTATCGCTATGAACAATATAAAGTACTTGATGTTGGGCGTGCTTTTCGGATTGGCGCTGACAAAAGGTGAAGCGATATCATGGTTCCGGATACAGGAGATGTTTCATTTCGAAAGCTTTCACATGTACGGAATTTTCATGACGGCGATTCCATGCGCGGCGCTTTTTCTATTCTTAATCAGGAAAGCGAATCTTCGTTCAATGGATGGCGAGCCTATTACCGTACCCACGAAAACGTATCACCACGGTATCATTATTGGCAGCTTGATATTTGGTTTTGGATGGGCTCTCACTGGCGCCTGCCCGGGTCCCCTATACGCGCAGATCGGTAGCGGATATCTGGTGACAATCGTCACGTTTGCAGCGGCGCTGTTTGGAACATGGACATACGCAAAATTTCAACGCCACTTCCCCGACTAAAACTTTTATCAAAGCGTTTGCAATCGTTTGAATTGTTATAAATTGGGGCATCTCTTATATCTTATGAACCCCAATGAACTTCTTAACGCTGTAAGACTGCGAAATCCAAACGAACCCGAATTCCTCCAGGCCGCAGAAGAGGTTATCCATTCCGTTATACCTGCCATCGAAAAGAATCCTTCGTTAGCTAGGCTTAAGATCCTTGAACGCATGCTGGAACCCGAGCGGTCCATCTCATTTCGCGTTACCTGGATTGATGACAAAGGCGACGTCCAGGTTAACCGCGGATACAGAATTCAAATGAACAGTGCGATTGGACCTTACAAGGGAGGGCTAAGATTTCATCCTTCCGTAAATCCAAGCGTCCTTAAATTTCTTGCATTTGAGCAGGTCTTCAAAAATGCATTGACGGGTATCCCGATGGGCGGCGGTAAAGGTGGAAGTGATTTCGATCCAAAAGGTAAATCAGAAAACGAGGTGATGAGATTTTGTCAGGCATTCATGGGTGAACTTGCCAGGCATATCGGTCACCGTCTTGATGTACCTGCTGGTGATATAGGCGTCGGTGGAAGAGAGATCGGATATTTGTTTGGTGCATATAAACGAATACGAAATGAATTCACGGGTGTGCTTACCGGCAAAGGAATAGGGTGGGGAGGAAGTCTTATTCGTTCCGAGGCTACAGGATATGGACTTGTCTATTTTGCGGAAAACATGCTTCAGGCAAACAACGATTCAATTAAAGGAAAAAGATGCCTTGTTTCGGGATCCGGAAATGTAGCGCAATACGCGATTGAAAAAATAATTGAAATGGGTGGCAAGGTAGTGAGCGCATCCGATTCAACCGGATTCATACACGACGATGCCGGGTTTACAAAGGAAAAGCTGGCGTTCCTCATGGATTTGAAGAATAACCGCAGAGGGCGCATCAAAGAATATGCTGATAAATTCAGCGGAGTGGTATATAAAGATTCTAACGATTCTGCACCGTCAAACGACCTTTGGAATATTCCTGCAGACTGTGCGTTCCCTTGTGCAACGCAAAATGAGATCAATGAGAAGGATGCTCAAAATCTTGTGAAGAACAAGGTGAAACTCCTTTGTGAAGGTGCGAACATGCCGACAACGATTGAAGGAATAAATATTCTCATCGACAATGGAGTAATGTACTCGCCAGGAAAAGCGTCCAACGCAGGTGGAGTGGCTACTTCAGGGTTGGAGATGTCACAGAACTATGCTGGAATGCACTGGACAGCCGGGAAAGTAGATACTTCATTGAAGGATATCATGAAAAATATTCACGGGACTGTATTAGCAGCTGCTAAAGATTACAACAAACCTGGAAACTATCTGATCGGTGCAAACATTGCGGGATTCTTGAAAGTCGCCAAGGCGATGCAAGCCCAGGGAGTAATCTGATCTTCATTTATTAACCTAAACCTGAGCCTCGGTTTTGAAAAATGAACTGGGGCTTTCTTATTTTTAACCTTTAGTCATTCGTTTCCGTAAGGAGAGACATTAAACATCATTTGTCTGCACGCGCAGGTTATTGAACTTTCGTTATGGAATTAAGGCTCCAGACTGGTTACCGGCAAATACTCGGAATGGCACTGCCCATTTCTCTGGCAATGTTGGTCCCACAAATCAATTTCATCACAAATAATATCTTTCTTGGAGGCCTCGGTGAAAACGAACTTGCAAGCGCAGGTATCACCGGAGTTTATTACCTCATCTTCGCAGTCATTGGTAACGGACTTAACAACGGGCTGCAAGCACTGATCTCAAGAAGAGCAGGACAGAATCTCCCAAAGGAAATTGGAATACTTTTCTATAATGGGGTTTGGGTTGCGTTAGGCATTGCTGCAATCGGGATTATACTCACCTATTTACTGGCGCCTATGGTGCTTAGAGCAACGGTCCATCATGAAGAGATCGCCACTCAATGCATAAACTTCTTATTGATCAGGATCTGGGGATTGCCGCTCCTTTATCTCTACGTAATGCGAAACGCATTGCTGGTTGGTACGAATCAAACGCGTTTACTGGTGTGGGGAACGCTGGCAGAAGCACTAACAAACATTTTCCTGGATTATGGTTTGATCTACGGTCATTTTGGAATGCCCAAGCTTGGCTTCAATGGAGCCGCATACGCATCTATTATCGCGGAGGCTACGGGCTTGTTTGTAATTTATCTCGTGATCCACCTGAAAGGCCTTCACAAGTCCTTCGCCATCTTTGATCGTATTGGCTTCGATGTTTCCATTACACGATTGATCCTTATTCAGTCGTCGCCTTTGATTGTTCAATACGCCATAAGTGTTGGGAGCTGGGAATATTTCTATATCCTCATAGAACACCACGGCCCTCGCGCGCTGGCGATCTCTAATACCATGCGAAATATCTTCGGGTTGTTCGGGATATTCTCATGGGCATTTGCTTCAACGACCAACACGATGGTAAGCAATATAATCGGTCAGGGGCGTCACGATGAAGTGATACCCCTAATAAACCGGATCGCAAAAATGAGTTTCTCTATCTCATTATTGATCTTCACATTACTTACTGTTTGGCCTGAAATGTTCCTCTCTTTTTTTGGGCAGGGTCCGGAGTTTATCAGTGATGCAATTCCAGTGGTGAGGGTCGTCTCGGTTGCTCTATTGATGATGTCAATCTCAACGATCTGGCTAAATGCCGTTACAGGTACGGGTAATACCGTTGTTAATCTGACTATTGAATTTATTACTATCATTATATACAGTGTTTATGTCTATCTCGTGCTGGAGTTTTGTAACCTCCCAATTACATGGGGATGGGGCTCGGAATGGGTTTACTGGATATCGATGTTCTCGATGGCGTTCCTTTATATGCGATCCGGCAAATGGCGTAACAAGAAAATCTGAGCACACTAATGTTCAAACTGGGAAATCTTGCAACCTGCATTTTGAGTAACGCCGCGAAATAAAATACAAGGTCACGATGGACACTAAGTCTACTCAACGACCGCGTGCGCTAAAGCTATAGCCGTGGTGCATCACAATCCCGATAACTATCGGAATGCGTTGTGGACTTCGTGGTTCTTCGTGGCCTTTGTGACCTGCATTAATCATCAAACGGATGAAAGCTCACGATCAAGATTGATGCAGCGTTAATTTGTTGCTACACTAGAATTATTTTCGCTCGTAGAAGTACAGATATGACTTCTGACCTTTGCTGATTTCACTCAATGTATAAAAACCAGAATTGTCTCTGGCCCAGGCAAGAGATTCTCCCTGTGGTTCGGGGTGGTAAGGTACTTCCACGGGTGTTTCTTTCAACAATTCAGCAATTGGCTTTCCTGCACTGTTATTCCAGTAGTAAATATGAGAGTAGGTCTTCATAATAAGATCCTTACCGTTGGCAGAAAGGTCCGCTGCAACAATTTCATATATCGGTAGTGTTGCAGTTTCCTCCGCAGTAACGGTATCTGCTGTAGAATTGGAATATTTGATCTGATACACGTGTACAGGCTTCTCTCGTTTTGTAATTATGTATAAATCTTTGGTCGCGGCATCTATAAAAAGTGCCTCGCTATCCATCTGGCGGGAGTTGGGTAATCGAAAAACAATAGTTTCAAAATCAGTGACCGTCTCTTTGTAGCCGTCAGGTCCATTCAGTGGTTCTTCAAAACGATAGATATATTTCAACTTATGCACGCCATCATTATCGCCAATGTCTCCGACGTACACATAACTTTTTGTCGAATCCGGCCCGGGACCAACAGCAATATCCTCCCAGTCCCTGTTCTTGATTCCGTCCAATACAACGATCCGTTTAATATCGCATTTATCGTCAATCAAATAAACTTCCGGGCGATTACCTCTATCGTTGTGCGCCCAAAGAAGTCCTGGATTTCTGATACTGCTCGCAAGGCCTGACACTTCGCTAAGCTTTTTTTCTTTGATATCTGAAAGTTTTTTGCCGGGGAGAAATTCAGAATTGGGGCGCTCCTGTGGTACACAGGACGTTAGTAAGAAGAGCAAAGTAATTCCCATTGTATTTCTCATGCCGTCCCGAATAAAACGATTTATTCACCCAAATAGAAATTTTTTGTTTGTGCGGCTCCGGCGGCGTGACCACTTGCGAATATGTCAACAAAAACGTGGCAAAACCGCCGTTGTTACTGTCCCTGTCAAGGACTACATTAGATTATTCAAAGCATCCGCAGGATATGAAATCAAAAATCTTCATTGTTATCCTATTTGGCCTACTAGCTGGAGTTCAATGCTCTGACCGAAAGGAAGGTCCCCGTTTTGTCATTTCCTATACTAAGGAGTTAAGTGAGCAGGCTCAGGATGGACGTCTATTGCTTTTATTGGCAAACAACAACACAACTGAACCGCGCTTTCAGATTAGTGATGGTTTATCCACACAACTGGTATTTGGAATTGATGTTGATGGCTTGAATCCTGGGCAAGAAATCACCATAGATGAAACAGCCTTCGGCTTCCCCAAACAACGTCTGATTGATATTCCGGCTGGTGAATATTTCGTTCAGGCTCTTCTCAACAGGTATGAGACATTTAATCTAAAAACAGGCCATATCGTAAAACTTCCACCTGATCAGGGCGAAGGGCAGCATTGGGAAAGTAAACCGGGTAACTTTTATAGTAAGCCCGTAAAAATCTCTATCGATCCAAAGAAAGGATCGTCAACAACAATCGTGATGGATCAAAAGATTCTGCCTATAGCAGAGCCGAAGGACACGAAATATGTAAAACACATTAAGATCCAGAGTAAAATACTCACCGCGTTTTGGGGAAAACCGATGTACCTGGGTGCGCATATTTTGATACCGGAAGGTTTTGATGAGCATCCAAACGCCAAATATCCTCTAATGATTTATCATGGACATTTTCCCAGCGACTTTGGTGGATTCAGTGAAACACCACCCGACCCGGCGATGGACACTTCGGATTATAACGAACGGTTTGGAATCTATGGATACAATAAATTTCAGCAACAGGAAGCATACGAATTTTATAAACAGTGGATAACTAAAAATTTCCCGAGGTTTCTTATTGTCGAGATCCAACACGCAAACCCCTATTACGACGATTCATATGCCGTGAATTCTGCCAACCTAGGACCTTACGGTGATGCAATCATGAAAGAGTTGCTACCGGAAATTGAAAATAAATTCAGAGGTATTGGCGAAGGATGGGCACGTTTTACGTATGGTGGATCGACTGGCGGATGGGAAGCGCTAGCCGTGCAAATGTTTTACCCGGATGATTTTAATGGTTGTTTCGCTGCCTGCCCTGATCCAATTGACTTCAGAGCTTATAGCCTTGTGAATATTTACAAGGACAAAAACGCATATTGGTATGATTCTCCTTTCAAAACGCTGCCGAGACCATCTCACAGAAATTATCTGGGGCAGATTCAGTCCACGATGCAAGAGAGCAATCATTACGAACTTGCATTGGGCACAAAATCGCGCTCAGGCCAACAGTGGGATATTTGGGAAGCTGTCTATTCTCCTCAGGGTGATGATGGATATCCGAAAAGGATCTTTGATAAACTTACTGGTGAGATAGACTCAACCGTTGTTAAATATTGGAGGGACAATTATGATCTCCGTTATATCCTTGAACGCGACTGGGCTACGTTGGGTCCTAAACTTAAAGGCAAGGTTCATATTTACTGTGGCGACATGGATAACTATTACCTCAACAACGCGGTTTATCTGATGGAGGATTTTTTAAAGAAAACAAACAATCCTTTCTACCAGGGGGAAGTGGACTATGGGGACCGTGCAGAACATTGCTGGAATGGCGATCATGCGAATCCAAACTACATAGCACGTCTCCGATACAACACCATGTATTTACCACGCATCCTAAAACGTATACAGGAAAGCGCCCCACAAGGGGCTGATTTGAAAAGTTGGAGATACTGAATCCAGGCAGATCACATCCCCATGCCGAAAAGGCCGGTGTAAAGGCCGACAACAATGGCCACAACTATGCCCGCAATCAAAAGTATTTTTCGCTTCATATGCCGAACAGGGACTTCATTGCCCATTTAGACACCAAAGGTAGGACGATGGTTGCAAGTGAAAAATATATCTTGACGACCTGTCGGATATCGGCAGTGAAGTGTCGTGGCTTCGTGTTAAGACGTAGTGTAAGACGACGCCGATGTATGTTAGCAGCTGCCGCATAGTTATTAGGGAGCTGCTAACAATTATACAAATGCACTTTGCCCGGTAATTGCACGACCTACAATCAATGTGTTAATTTCTTTTGTACCCTCATAGGAATAAATCGCTTCTGCGTCGGCGACAAACCTTGCAATGTCGTGTTCTATCAGGATACCATTTCCTCCAAACAATTCACGCGCATGGCTTACGATATCTCGTGTGCGAAGGGTGCAAAATACCTTCGCTAGCGAAGCCTGCTCATCGGTTAGTTTGCCATTATCCTGGAGTTGCGACAAACGGCAAACCATTGTTTGCATAGCGGTAAGGTTGCTTAACATCATAACCAATAGATCCTGCACCATTTGGAAGCTACTGATGGTTCTGCCGAATTGTTTTCGTTCATTGGTATACCGCAGTGCACTTTCATAGGCTCCCCGGGCACATCCAACGGCCTGCCACGCAACACCGGCACGAGTCATTCGAAGTACCTTTGCGGTATCCTTGAATGAATTTGCTTCCTGAAGCCTGTTGGTTTCAGGAACTTCACAGTTGGTTAAAGTGATCAACGCATTCTGCACGATACGCAACGCCATCTTGCCTTTGATCTTGTCTGCTTTGAATCCAGGAAAATTCTTCTCAACGATAAATCCTTTCACATTGCCATCGCCCAGATCTCTTGCCCAGATTATAGTTAGATCCGAGAATGTCGCATTCCCTATCCACTTCTTTTGACCGTTTATGATCCACTTGTCGCCTTCTTTTTTGCACGTACATGTTAAACCGCCTGCAACCCCAGACCCAACTTCGGGTTCTGTCAGACCAAATGCACCGATCAATTCCATTCTTTGCATCGGCGGTAGCCACTTCTGCTTTTGTTCCTCGGAACCACAATAATAAATCGATCCCATTGCCAGCCCGGTTTGAACACCAAAGAAGGTTGATACAGAGCAATCGACCCTCGCCATTTCCATGGCTAAAAATCCCTCCAGCAACGACGACTTGCCAGGACATCCGTATCCCTCATACGTCAAACCACAGATGTTTAGTTTTGCAAGCTGCGGAACGATCTGATGTGGGAACTCATCCTTTAACCAATAGTTATTTACTATCGGTTCGATCTCTTTCTGCATGAATTCTCTCACCTGAAGCTGAATGGCCCTTTCCTCCGGTGTTAATAATTGATGCAGATCATAGAAGTCACCATCAATTGCTGGAAACTCATGTTTGCGATGGCCTCCTTCCATAAACTTGACAAGTTTCTGAAGGTCTTCATCCTTCATGCTGCTGACCAGGCCAATCATCTTGTTCAGGTCAACTTTTTTCGAAAGCTTGGCAATCTTATCCATATCAAAGTTTTGAACAAGCTGAAGTGTGGACTTTAGTTTTTTGAAGATGGTCATACGTAGAATGTTTTATATGTCTAAACTATAAAAGAATCTTCTGAGCTATTTTACCATTTTGTCAAATGTATTTGTAGCAACGAAATGGTAGTTGGGTCTTGCCTTCCGGTAAATTTCAATAGCACGTCGCGTGCCTTCCTCGGTCTCCAGGAGTTCTGTGTACAATGGAACAAGGAACTTCCTTCTTCCGGTGTGAATAAGAAATTCCTCCAGCCTTGCATATGCCGGCGAATATTGGTGACGTATAACTTTCACGAGCCACAGAGTGGTTATTTCGGCGTTTCCTGAAGCAGTAAAATGACCAAAAGTATCCAAATGATTCATTTGGGTCTCGGTCAAGGAGTCGGGCAAATTCTTGAGGAAGTGAAGCCATTCGTGAGTACTCCAGTCTTTCGAGGTTTTTTCACTGAGCAATTCACCGTCTTTCCATCGTGCTATGACCTCATCGACCTCATCGAAACGGCCTGATCTTGGGACAGGACAGGTCGCAGGTAGCCCTTCCATGAAAATCCATTGACCAAAAAGGGCGTCATCCAAGTCAATCTTGAATGTATCCAGGTAATATTTTTTAATGTCATCTATGAAATTTTGCGTATCCAATGATTTAAAAGCATTAGATGAAAAGTACTGCTTCAAAAAAGAATCAAACTTTTCCCTTCCGTACATCTCTTCCAATAGACGAAGGAAAAAATAACCTTTGTTATAAGCTATGTCGGTTACTCCATCGTCCGGGTTTCTGCCCTCCAGTTCCAGCTTAAGTTTCGTATCTGTATACAAATTATCGTCCTTGAGAGATTGGATGGTTTCCCGTAGATCCTGGAGCGATAAGAGCGCAAGCATTTCTGCGTAGTCCCTCCCATAAAGTTTCTCCATGATCCGGTGCTCAAAATAGACTGTGAAGCCTTCATTTAGCCAGAAATCGTTCCACGTCCTGTTTGTAACAAGGTTGCCCGACCAGCTATGCGCCAATTCGTGTGCAATGAGTGATGTAAGCGACCGATCGCCGGCCAGTATCGATGGAGTTGCAAACGTCAAACGCGGATTCTCCATTCCTCCAAAAGGGAAACTCGGTGGCAAAACAAGAACGTCATACCGTTCCCATAGATACGCTCCATAGAGGTCCTCCGCTCCCTTGATCATTTTTTCAAGGTCTGCAAATTCCCAAACCGCCGAATCAAGAACGGATGGCTCAGCGTAAATGCCAGCCCGGGTGCTCACTGGCTTAAATTCAACGTCACCCACGGATAACGCAAGTAAATAGGATGGAATAGGTTGTTTCATCTCGAAATGGTAGTTACCCGTTTCGTTTTTAACCTGAGGGTTTGAGGCGCTCATTAGCGCCAGCAGTTCCCTGGGAACATTTACATCCGCTTCATATGTAAAACGAATTCCAGGGGAATCCTGACAGGGTATCCAACTCCTGGCAAGTATGGCCTGCGACTGGGTGAACAAGAAGGGCTGTTTTTTCCCCTCGGTTTGTTGGGGTTGCAGCCATTGTAAAGCCTCTGCTCCCTCTTGTGTCTCATAACTAATGCTAATTGACTTTGCGTCGTCTTTAATTGAAATTCTCAACGCCTGACCCAAAAGAGAATCGGCGTTCTCAAGAATAAATTTAGTCTGCTCTCCACCGTTCAGTTTTACGTCTCTAATAAGCAGTGCTTTTGTATCAAGGACAATCTCATCGACACCGGGATTGAATTGGACAAGCCAATGCGCAGTTGCATCAATCACTTTCCGACTGAAATCTACTTTTGCATTCCAGCGCAAGTGCGTAACCTTTGCCTTATTCGGCATTGAAAAAGAATGGGGGTCTGGCTGCATGATTTCGATCTTCTTTTCGTCTGATGGTTGACAGCAAATCAAGATTGCGGTCAAACTTAAAATAAGGTATTTCATTGAGCATTTCAATTATTTTAAGTTACCACTTTCAAGTGAAAGAGATACCCGGAATATTGTCTGAGGTTACCTGGATATTCTTACCTTTAGTCCCCTGCAAAAAAATAATCATATGAAAAAGACAAAACCCCTGTTAATAGCCTTTGCTATTGTAGCTTCAGTATCTACCCTCCTGTCATTTGTTGACTCAGAGAGGAAAGCCGAATCTTCTGCTAAACTTGATCAGATGGTTGCCGACTGGGAACGCGCCAAAGCTTACACGCAAGCGTATCTCAATTTATCCACCGACGAGCTTATCAGCTTCAAGCCGACAGCTGAAGCGAGAACCTTTGGCCAGCAGATGCTTCACCTTGCGGAAGCCAACTATGGAATTTGTTCTCAGGCTACGGGCAAACCAAGTCCCATTGCTTGGGGAGCACTCGAAAAGTCTGACCAGTATAAGACTAAAGCAGCGCTCACAAAAGCGGTAATGGACAGCTACGATTTTGTAATTGCGGCGGCTAAGGAGATGAATGAGCAAAAGCTAGCCGAACCGGTCAAGATTTTCGAAAAGTTCGACATGAACCGTGAATTAGCGCTAGCCAAGGTATTCGAGCATCAGACCCATCACCGTGGACAGACCACAATTTACCTTAGGTTAAAAGGTATCACCCCTCCTCAGGAAATGTTGTTCTAACGAAAGAGCTGATTAATTAAAAAGGCTGGTCTCGTATAGATCAGCCTTTTTTGCGTTTGCTATTATTTACGCGTTTCAATGCTTTGATTCCATTCATACACTTTGTCCGAGATCTCTATCAGAAGATTGGGATTCTTTTCCAACGCATTTCCAATAACGATCATATCTGCTCCTGACTCCAGAGCAGTCAATGCTTTTTGGCTCGTGTTGATCCCCCCACCAACGATGAGTGGTGCATTAACGGATTTTCGGACGGTAGCTATCATCTTCGGGCTTATCTCTTTTTCAGCCCCGCTCCCGGCATCCAGGTATATCAATTGAAGCCCTAGCATTTCTCCTGCCATTGCGGTGCAGGCAGCAAGTGAATATTTGTCATCCGGAATTGGTGTGGTGTTGCTGATATATGCAACTGAAGTAGTGCGCCCCGAATTGATCAATAGATATCCAGTAGGTATTACTTCCAATTTTGTATTCCTGATAATCGGGGCCGCAACAACGTGTTGCCCTATAAGCAGTTCGGGATTTCTTCCGGATATCAGCGAAAGAAATAACAACGCATCCGCGGTAGGCTCGATCTGCATTGAGTTGCCTGGAAACAAAATAACGGGAATGGTAACATTTTCTTTGATGTGCTTTACAACGTTAGCGAGATTGGATGTCGTTATCAGACTTCCTCCTACAAAAAAGAAGTCTATACAATTTTCACTTGCAAGGTTGATAAGATGAAGCAGTTTCGAAGCATCTTCAACTTTGTCGGGATCGACAAGAACGGCAATTGATTTTTTCCCTTCACGACGTCGGTCGCGCAGAGTCTTAAGAACGCTCATTGGTTTTATCTTTCTTCTCGAACTGTGATCCCAGGTATTCCATCAGTTTCTCTTTTGCAATGGCCAGAAGGAAAACCGTTGCCTGGCTGGCAAGCGCCGTTCCGATCTGTGAGACAATGCCTGGTGCAGATGGCTCTTCAATAACTTCTGTTTCTCCATTTTCCTCCTTTGCCTTTACCAACTTGATTTTTGGAACTACAGCCTTTTTCTTCTTTGAAGGTGATCCTGAAAATTGGCGCATAAGAAAATATGCTGCTGCCAGAGTTCCCCCTATGATCAGCGCATTGGTGATTGCTTTTTCCGTCCGATCAGAAATTAGTCTTACCTCTTCCTCCAACTCCTGACGATGCTTTGCTGATTTTTTCAGCAGCTCCTTTTTTGGATCGTTTGATTCCGTCAACTGCATACTATTTCTTCTTTTTATTCATGTTCTCATGGAACCGGTTTTCCAATCTCTCCGCGATTGAATCCCTGAATGCATATAATAGAAGACCTACCAGAAGGTAAATGCCAGCAACGATAGCAAATCCTCCTGAAGTACCCACGGACTCCGCGATCTGGTATGCTCCCGCCAGGCTGATTAGCAGTACAAAAAGTGTGACCACACAGACAATGACAACATACACCACTGCCTTTGAAAGGGCTTTCGCTAACTCTTCCCTCATTTCAACCTTCATCAACTCAATACGAGTCTCCACGTAGCCTGTAAGGCTCTCAATGAGGCTGTCCATCTTCAGAAATTTCAGTATAGTGTCCTTAAGCACAATAAAGTATTCAGGTTATGCAATATAAGATAAGATTTGAGAATTCAGGATGATCACCGCGCTTCAAAACGGACCAATTTTTCCACCACTTCAGGTTGCTTTCCTGGCCTCAGTACCTCATGTTGAAGCATGATTTTGTAAGGAGCACTGAGGTAGTAGCGATGAATTGTCAAGTTGTTGTTATGGCTATAAGAAACGTTACAAACGTAAACAGAATCAAATGAAGTTTGTGAAATGGGCATCATCCGTAAAATGTTTTCAATGCAAGACTTGAATTTGCCGTTCTCATCTTCCCCATCCCAACAAAATCCTGGCCTGCTAAACAGAAACATTTTCTTTCCCACAAACAGCGTATTGTTTTTTAGTGACACGGGAAATATTAACGCCGGCTGCTCGCCGGCCTGTGCAACTGCGCCTTCGAATTTTGTCCATTCGCCAGTTTGTGTCCTCGTATTCACCCTTGATACCATTCTGTACTGGGACGCTTTTCCATTCTGATCGGTCTGTTGATACGTCAGGTCAAGCGTCTGAATAGAATCCTGATTAAAATAGATAAGTATGAACGGCACAAAAAAGAAGGTCGTCAAAATGTAAACGAAACCTGCTAGCCTATATCGTAGCGTGAGTTTGCCAAGGCTGCTTGCAAGTTCAATTGGAAGTTTTCTAAGGACTGGTATGGGGAAGAACAACAGTACACCTATGAAATTAAAAAGAAAATGAGCGATAGCTATACTTATGGCGCTTGACGTATTAGAATTCAGCATCGCAGCGATAAATGCCGTAATCGTTGTGCCAATGTTGGCTCCCATGATGAATGGTGCTGCATCTTTTAATGTGGCGATTTTCTTCGCAACGATGGGAACCACAACGGAGGTGGTAATGGTACTTGACCGGATAGCCGCTGTTGTAAGTAGTCCCCACGCAAAAGATTTAAGTTGATTCGTGAAAAAGAAACGACTAAACCTCTCTGGCGATTTTGCAGCAAGCAGATCGGAAATCAACTTTCTAAAAATAAGAATGGAAGAAAACAAAAGGGCAATAGAAATCACCGCCAGTAAGAACGGGCTTTGAATCGTTGTTACAAGGAAATCTATAATCGGAGCAAAACCGGACCAGAAGTGTGACACGGTATTCTCTGTTGGCTTCATTACCGGGGTAAAAAACAAGTCAGCTATCCATGCGGATATCGAGGAAAGAAACTCATAATAGTATTCTAATGGGAAAAGGATTGCCGCCGTGAGTATATTAAAAAAATCATGATACGTTCCTGCAGCAACCGCTCGCCTGAACTCTTTCTTTTTGCTTATAAAGCCCAGGGAAACGATAGTACTTGTAATCGTCGTTCCAATGTTTGCTCCCATGATAATAGGAACTGCGCTTTGCAGCGTGATCGATCCTGATGCAACTAGCGCTACAACCATCGACGTTGTTGTCGAACTGCTCTGCAACATTGCAGTAATGAGAAGTCCGATGAATAAGCCGGTGAATGGGTTAGACGTAGCAAACAATATTGTTTCCGCCACATTCCGTCCAAGATGTTGCAGCGATGACGTCATTAGATCGAGAGCGAACAGGAATAAAATAAATGCTCCGAGTATGTACAGCCCTACACGTACATTGGTCCATACGTTCTTTGTCGGTTCGATAATCGGAGCCTGTTCCAAATTGTTCTAAAGCGCTAAAAATATTTTGAGTGTCGACCTCCCAAATAAACTCACATCAGCCCTTGAGGTATTCTTTTTTCAAAAGCGGGCAGATCTTATAACGTTCGTCCTGGGTGTCAGCATACAAGGCTTCGATCAGTTCGTAAACATGTCTAACCCCGATCCGTTGACACCATTCAAATGGACCGTACGGATAATTTGTACCGAGCTTCATAGCCATATCAATATCAGACCTGGTTGCTGTCCCATCCTGGGCTGTATAATAGGCTTCATTTATGATCATGCAGACAACGCGGGGCGTGACTAATCCGATTCTATCGTCTACAAGTAGAAAGTCCGTTTTCAATTCTTCACATATCTTTTTGAGATCTGTCAAGTCGTCCTGATTCCACAAGCAGACCTCCAATACATCACGATTCAGAAAAGTAGGTAGTCCATTAAAACCAAATATTTTACTTTTTGGAGGAGTCTCCACGAGGTGAACGAGCTCGCCGAGACTTACTTTGCAAGTGTTGAGGAAGACTTTGGTTGAGTGCTCGCCATAAATTTGAAACTGATGTGGTTCTTGATCTACAATGAAATCAAACACGAGACTATGGCTTTGTAAAAATTTTTCAGCGTCCCGGTGTTCTTCAACCCAGGAATATTCATGTTTCTCTCCAAACTTTTGGCGACACTCCTGGAGATTTATCTGCTCGCCAATAACTAAAATATTCATTTGCTAAGGCAAATTCGTAAAACGATTATTACTTTTGGTTACTGCTAAATTAATTTTTAAAGTTCATAATCATGTTAAAATCTGTTGTTTATTCCGAAAATGCTCCTGAACCGATCGGACCTTATAGTCAAGCCATCCAAGCTGGAAATATGCTTTTCGTGAGTGGCCAGATTGCTATTCAAAAGTCCACAGGCCAATTGGTCCTTGGTAATATCGAAGAAGAGACGATTCAGGTAATGACAAACATTAACGGTATTCTCACCGCCGCCGGTATGGATTTCTCCAACGTAGTCAAGAGCTCGATCTTTATGATAGACATGAATAACTTCCCAAAGATCAACGAAGTTTATGGCCGTTATTTTAAAGACAACGCGCCCGCCCGCGAGTCGGTAGAAGTAAGCCGGCTGCCCAAGGATGTGAATGTTGAAATATCCTGCATTGCGATGAAGTGATTGCGTGGGCAAATTTCAAATTACATCGCAAACCGCTTCATAATCAGCTACTAGAAGTGCTTGAATAGCGGCGAGACCGCGTTTGAAACACGTCACGAGCTTGCGGACAAGATTCACTGCAGGCGCCCCTTAATGTAACCGTCTCAGATTTTCCTGTGTCTAAGATGCAACCTTTGTCAGGCGGGCGAGTATTTTAATGAGATACTCATCACCCGCCTTTACATCCCAATCACATCAAACAAATACTACATGTTAAAAAACTATTTCACGATTGCATGGCGAAACTTGGTTAAAACAAAAGGTTATTCGTGTATCAATATCGGCGGACTTGCACTGGGCATGTCGGTGGCATTAATCATTGGTCTTTGGGTGAATGATGAACTTTCGTTCAACAAGTACCACGATAACTATGACCGAATTGCGCAGGTCATGAAAGCCGGCACATTTCAGGGAAAACATTATTCCGGTCAAGACTATCTTCAGTTCCCGATGCTCCATGAACTTCAGACGACGTACGGCTCGAATTTTAAGTATGTCGTCCCACGACAGGGAAACTATGAGGCTATCCTTTCGATCGATGACAAGAAAATCTCAAAAACAGGAACCAACATCGGAGAAGACGGGCCTGAAATGTTCACATGGAAGATGATATATGGCAGCCGGTCGGGATTGAAAGACCCACAATCGATCATGATCTCGGAGTCTACAGCGGATGCGTTGTTTGGTTCAAGTGATCCTGTCGGAAAGATTGTAAAGCTTAATAATGAGAAAGAGGTAACGATCTCTGGTGTTTTTGAGGATTTTCCAAAAAACTCGAACCTGTACGGACTCCAGTTCGCAGTTCCCTGGGAAGCTTATCTCCTGACGAACCCCTGGGTCAAGGATCAGGGATGGCAAAATCACTTTTTCCAGATCTATGTCCAGATACAACCCACGGCAAGCTTCGAAAGCGTGGATGCAAATATCAAGGACCTTGAAATCAACGCAACGCGTAACCTTGAGTACATGAAGGATTGGTTGAAATTCCAAGCTGAAGTTCACGTTAACCCCATGAGCAAATGGCACTTGTATTCAGATTACAAGGAAGGCATCTTACAGAACGGTCCTATCCAGCTTGTTTGGTTCATTGGATCGATCGGAGCGTTTGTGCTATTACTAGCCTGCATCAATTTCATGAACCTTAGCACCGCCCGTTCCGAAAAAAGGGCCAAGGAAGTTGGAATCCGTAAAACCCTCGGGTCGGTTCGTAAGCAACTCATCGCTCAGTTTTTTGCGGAATCATTTCTTGTGGTAGTCATCTCATTTGGCTTTGCCTTGTTGATGGTATTTGCAGCTCTTCCCTGGTTCAACACGATCTCACAAAAAGCCATGCAACTTCCCTGGCGAACTGGCGCATTCTGGATCTTCAGCGCGCTATTCCTTTTTGTCACCGGAATGCTGGCTGGAAGTTATCCCGCGCTTTATCTGTCGTCCTTCAACCCGCTGAAAATCCTGAAGGGCACGTATCGCGCTGGTCGTCTGGCGTCGATACCTCGGAAAGCGCTGGTCGTGCTACAGTTTACTGTATCGATCATGCTCATCGCTTCGACAGGCGGCATATACCATCAGCTGATGTTTGTAAAAGACCGTCCAGTGGGTTATTCGCGAGAAGGTTTGTTGATGATGCAGAAGAAGGGCAAAGAGTTCTACGAAAAATTTGAAACACTTCGCGGTGAACTCAAGAGCTCCGGAGCGGTTGAAGAAATCGCAGACGCGGGTGGGCCGATCACGACAACCTGGTCGGGAAACGGCGGTTTCAGCTGGAAAGGATTTGATCCGCTGGCAGATAATAGTTTCAGCACGTTAAACGTTTCTGCAGATTTCGGAACGACCGTTGGATGGAAAGTGATCGATGGCAGGACTTTTTCCCGCGATATGGCAAGCGACTCCTCAGCAATCATCCTCAATGAATCGGCTGCCAAACAAATGAAGCTTGAAAACCCCGTTGGCGAAACTGTGCATTGGACAAACCTCGCGTGGAATATGGACAAAGACTTCCATGTTGTCGGCGTCATTCACGACATGGTAATGAACTCTCCTTTCGAACCTGTGAGACCTGCTATTTATCTGAATATGGCCGGCGGCGGTTGGATGTATGTGCGGATTAATCCCGAAATGAGCACGGCCGAAGCGTTACCAAAAATAGAAATGACATATAATAAAGTGATCCCAGGTGCTCCGTTCGATTATAAATTTGCGACTGACGAGTATGCCGCAAAGTTCGCAACCGAAGACAATGTGGGGAGACTTGCCGTCGTATTCACCGTGCTGGCAATCATTATCAGCTGCTTGGGGTTATTCGGCCTGGCTTCGTTTGTGGCTGAACAGCGTACAAAGGAAATTGGAATTAGGAAAGTGCTAGGCGCATCAGTCCCAAATCTGTGGAGAATGCTCTCGGGTGAATTCGTGGCATTAATAATTGTGGCTTGTCTCATCGCAGTGCCCGCATCCTACTATTTTCTTTACAATGGAATAAGCAGATATGATTACCGCACAGAGATCGCGTGGTGGATCTTCGCTGCCGCTTCCGGTGGAGCGCTGGTGATAACACTGACGACTGTAAGCTTTCAGGCAGTCAAAGCAGCCCTAGCGAATCCGGTGAACAGTCTGAGAACGGAGTAGAGAAAAACTTCAAGTCACCAGTCGCTTGTAGTGCGCGGTAAAATGAAACTTCATTCGTTCATTGTGAGCGAAAGGTATCATGAAGCCAGTATACCCAGGACGGGAGTCGAACCCCGCCTACGTAAAACTTCGTCTGGCAGGCGTACACTTTACCCGATCGGGACGTGTCTACCACTTGCTGGATAGATCTTTGTCTTTCGATTAAGTACCCAGGACGGGAGTCGAACCCGTACAAGCATTACTGCTCACAGGATTTTAAGTCCTGCGTGTCTACCAATTCCACCACCCGGGCGGGGAAACGTTAATCGTAAGCCGGTTAACAGTAATACCCGTAAATAAAAAAGTGTGAGCCTGATCTCACACTTTTGCATGGTATCCGGAAACGGAAACCGGTTAACTGATAACGACTCTGAGCGGGAAACGAGACTCGAACTCGCGACCCCGACCTTGGCAAGGTCGTGCTCTACCAACTGAGCTACTCCCGCAGAATAATGTGTGTGGTGTGGGTGTGTGGTTTAGGGAGTGCAAATTTAAGTCTGATTGTTAAATTTCCAAATTTACCCCTTCAAAACGCCCCTAGGAAATCTTTTATCATCCTGCTAATATTAGCAGCTATGAAAAAGCCCACAATCACCATTCGTGTCGGCGTTAAAAATGACTTGCCACGCGTGCTTGAACTCGTGAAAGAATTGGCCGCTTTTGAGAAAGCTCCGCACGAGGTAGTCAATACCGTCGAATTGATGGAAGAGGATGGCTTCGGAGCCCACCCAATTTTCGGGTTATTTGTGGCCGAGGTTGAAGGTCAGATCATGGGAATTTCCTTGTACTACTGGCGCTATTCCACGTGGAAAGGTAAACGTTTATACCTCGAAGACATCGTCGTTACTGAAAGCATGCGAGGCCAGGGAATAGGTAAACTTTTATTCGATCGAACCATGCAGCATACCCTGGATGAAAATTGTTCAGGAATGATGTGGCAGGTTCTTGATTGGAATGAACCCGCTATTACTTTCTATAAAAAGTACGGTTCTAAGCTTGATGGCGAATGGATAAACTGCACTCTTGAGAGCAAACAGATTGAAATGCTTCTTAAAAAATAAAGCCGGATAATATTTTCCCTTTGGTGTTAAGCTGATCAAACGCCCACATCCAGTATTGCCCACACGGGAACGTGATAACCTCCTTTCAGAATGACAAAGTCATCAGCATAATCGATGAGGTCGGATTCTGTTTCGATTTTTTCTCCGTTGGGAAGTTGCATATATACGCTAATGGGAACATGTTCGCAGTTGCTGATAATCATAGCACGCTGAAGCTTGCCTGCCCTCCATTCTTTTTCTTCTTTATTGTTCAGTACATCTTTTGAGCCAAAATATAAAAGCCTCACATCTGACGGATTTATTAATCGTGCATCTTTCATAACAATAAAAACTAAAAGTTGAGAAAATAGAAATTGTTGCAAGAGCAGTTCTTGCATGCAGTTATGACTACAATCATCCTGCCAATAAGGTCTCGGTCTGGTTCGCAAGACCCTCAAGACAAGCCTGCATGATGACAACGAAATTTTAAGGTGTTTACGTATAATTCTGCTGGAATCGGAGGTTAAACTTCCTCAAGAAGGGTCATAAATGCTACGTGCTTATCTCGAAACCGTTTGCGGAGCTGTTCTAAAAAAGTCGGGGCAAATTTGTCGAAATAGATGGTAACGTGATTTATCGTGTGAGCAAAGAACTGAACGCTGTACGATATTCCGCCGTCATCCTGATCGTGCAGGACCTTGTAAATCTTGAACTCTACAAACATACCTGTTTCCATAATTTGTGGAATGTGCTCCGCCTTCAACCAGGCAAGGCATTCCTTCTCCACATCTTTATCAATTCCAATCGTGACGTTGTACAGAAACATATTGCAAAGGTATTGCAGTTTCAATTCTTCGCAAGATCGGGCTAGCCGATAAGGCCCGTGCCCGTAGCTGTAGTTCACAGATTACTCACCGCCGAAAAACAATTTACCACACTTCATTGGAACTTATGTTTTCCTTTCTGATTTTGGAAAAACTAATTATCAACCTACTTATGAAAATCCTCTCCGTCCTACTATTCGTGCTCGCAACCGTCACAGGAATGGCGCAAACACTTTTAGTCGAAGAAAGAACCGTTAAAAATGAAGAGTCGATAGATCTGAACTCCTGGACCGCGCGTCTTGATCAGGACATGGAGAGTTGTATGGATTCTTATAGCGCTTTTATCAAGGAAACATTTAAAACGAAGGTTGAAAAACGCGGAAAGAATATACTCCTTGCTGCAAAGACCCAGTTCCCTGAATTATCAAATCTTCGACTGGATCAACGTGCAATTTTTATCACAGAGTCTTCTGGCACCTCCGTCTCATTCACGTTCAGCCCGGGCTATGATATTCACTTCGGAAAAGATTCGTATAAGGCAGAGTTTGCCAAAGCAGAAACGTTCGTGAAGGGTTTTGTGCGTTTTCATTATGATACTTATTATGAAGCTCAAATAAAAACGATTCAGGATAAGATCAAGAGTCTACAGAGCGACATCGACTCAAACTCCAAAAAGACTGATAAGAATAATAAGGCGATTACCGACAATAAATCAGATGGCGAAACAGATAAGAGCAAATCAAAAAATGAGAAGATGACGAGGGAAAATGAACAGTATACCGCCGATTCGGCATCAAAAAGAACTCAGATAACTGACCTCGAATCCCAATTGTCAAAGTTTAATCAGGCATTACAAAAAACAATTGACTTCAAATAACTAATCGAAATAGATCAAAGGAGAGTCAGCACTGCAAAGAAGTGGAAGGTGCTTCCTGCCAGCACAAACATATGCCAGATGCCATGAAAGTATCTTACTTTATCCTTAACAAAAAAGAGAACGCCAACTGAATAAAACATGCCGCCCGTGATTAGCAGGATGAAACCCTCAATCGAAGTAGCGGAGAATAGCGGCTTTATAAAAAGCAAGGCAATCCATCCCATTGCGACGTATAGGGCAGTCGATAGAATTTCATACCTGCCCGTTGAGAATACTTTCAGAATGATACCTGCTACCGCACATGCCCATACAACTCCGAATAAAGTCCATCCAATCCATCCATTCAACACTGTAAGACAAAACGGTGTGTACGTCCCTGCGATGAGAATGAATATGGCCATGTGATCAAACTTTCGGAATAGGGTTTTCAACCGCGTCTTTGCGAACGCGTGATACAGAGCTGAAATGGTGTAAAGCAATACCATCGCGGAACCAAAGATTGCAAAGCCAGTGATGTGCCAAGGAGTCCCTTCCAATGAAGACAGCACGACCAAAATTACTAACCCCGCAATGGCCAAAAGTGCTCCAATTCCATGTGTAATCGCGTTTAGAATTTCTTCCTTCTGAGTAAGACCCCCTGAAATCATAATTTTAGAATATCGTTGGTTACTAATTGGCCCAAACCGGGATAAAGCCTCGAAATAAGAGTATTTTTTTAAAATGAGTTCAAGATTAGCTTTTTTAGCCGTTGCCGTGCTCTTCCTTTCGACGGATGTCGTCAAAGGGCAGTTTGCTGCTACCCAATCTTCGTCAATTTTAAATCATTTCGTAGACGTTAAAAAGTCTATAATCATTCCCATTGGTAGGTCTGACTTTAAATACAGGCATGCCGTCTCGTCCCCGATGCACCTCAACGTAATGTCAGCACCAGGCGATTCGTTTTGGACTGGATCTGTTTCAGCGCAGTCATTCAATAATGGAAAATTTGGACGCTTTTATTGTTGGGATGCGCAAGGCAACCTTCGCAGCTCGTACTTGTTCGTTGATATTTCCGGCAAGAAAAAGCGCGGCCTCAAGCTAGTCTTCCCAAAACACAGGCTTCTGCTTGAGAGCAGAAACAAGATTGTGCTTTAATTACGCTCCTGCACGTAATCGTTTAGATAATCAAAGTTTTCAGTTAGTGCGCCATCCTTGGCGATGGTAGCTCTTTCAATAATTCCTTCCGGATCATCGATAAAAAGCGGCTTAAGGATTCGATCGATCAGATCTTTGCCGAATTCTTCTGATGCACTACGTGGTAGTTCGCACGGTAAGTTATCAACGGCCATTACTGTCACGAAACGTTCATCGGAAAGCGGAGACTTAACGGAATCCGTTCGTGGATCATAGTCATAAATGGGATCAATAATACTGCTCGCCTTCTTGGTGCTGGGGATGGAGCCCTCAATGTCGCAGGTGATGTCGGCGATAATCTTGATCTTGAATTCTTTTGCAAGCATATCGTCTTTTGTAAACAACACCGGTGCATCGGGGTTCCAGAAGGCGCCCGCCATAAGTAAGTCAGCGACTTTTGAGAAATCACCAAAATGAGAGTGATAACGGTCGGGATGCTGATGGAATTCTTCGCGGTTAAAGTGGCCCCCTTGTATTCGGGTGTGATAATCAGCACTGCTAAGTTGAACATAAACAGGCTCGTCAAATTGTCGGGTAAGAAAATCAGCGGGACTAACTTTCCGTATACCCGCTGTATCCAATGTTTCCATTGCTCCTCTTCCAACCCGACCGGCACCCGTGAGTATAATCTTTACTGGTGGCAGAACGACTTTACGTAACTCCAGCTTTAGATCGTTCACATCAAAACATTCATATGCCCTTCTTAGCTTAAACCCTCCGAAGCGCAGCCCGTACGTCCACAAACCATTATAAGCACCGACGATCCCCGCGTATCGTCCGAACGCAACGAGACGGTTGCCTTGTTTATCTTTTAATGCTTCATAGTCTATTAGCCGTATCTTTTTTTTGATAACCTCCTGGAGGAGTTTTCTGTTATATGGCTGTTTCTTGATCGTGTGAGAAAAAAACAAATACGTCTTGTTTGCAAGTAGCTCGGCAACGGGAACCTCTTTTATACCCATTAGTATATCACATTGATCCATGCTTGAAAGGATCTCCGCTCCGACCTCTTCATACTCGGTGTCGTTGAAGCACCTGACGCTGCTGGCCTGGCAATAAACCGTGACATTGGAGAAGCGTTGTCCGATCTCTTCCACCTGTAACGGAGTGAACGGCACTCGCTTATCGGGAGGCATTTTGCCCTCGCGAATCAAACCTACTTTAATGGTGTGCATGCTGCTGGTTGAGCAACAAAGCTAACATTGCCGCAGCGATCCTCAAATCTTAAGCGTTGGGTTCAACAAGGTTTTGATGTTTGATTTAAGGGCATTTGCCTGCTTGATATGACGTTGTTCATGCACGACAACAAACTGCAATGCGTCGCCAAGATTCATTCTGAGGATCTTAAGGAATTCAACAGGAATGGAAGCTTTATTCAAATCAACTTTCGAAGCATCTTCAAGAATAGCCGCAAGCTCCTGTTGATTTCCAAGAAATCTGAAAATGACTTCCTTCTTTAAGGAACCTTCAATTGGATTCATCCTTGCAAAGGTCTTCTGCTTTGTTGTGTTCTCAGGATGCATCATAGCAATAAACTTCTTTCCCATCCAGGTTGATTTCACCTCGTGATTGACGTTATGAGATGTTGTAGTCGCCCGAGCAATTGCCTTTTTGATTTCGGCGTGATAATAATTTGAATATCTGTTGAGATGCTCCAGGCATTCGAGGATGCTCCACTTTTTGGGACGTTCCTTCCAATTTAGATCGGACTCAGGCAAGGATTCAAATTCCCTCGCCGCATCAATTATTGCCAGTAAGTCCTTGCGAAGTTTGCCCAGAAGATCGTTTGATGTCATAATGTTTTTTTTTGACAAATCTATGGTCAATTGTTTTGGGAAATCTTGATTAATATCAAGATTCTCTACGCTGGCCGGATTCTGCTTAACGTTTCTGGAGTCATCCTTAAATACGATGCAATGTATTTTCTTGGGATAGTTTGAAAAATGTGGGGACTTCTTTTTATGAGTCGATGATAACGTTCCTCGGGTGTGTAGGTGAGCATTTCTACTTCCCGTTCGATTTTGCCAATCAAAGCTTCTTCCTCCAACATCCTCCATGCGCGCTCTATGCTTCGATAGGAGTCAAAGAGTAAATAGAAATCGCTTCGATTGATTGCCATCAACTCTGTCTTTGCCAGAGCCTGAATATAATATTCGGAAGGCTGATTCTGAATAAACGAAGGGTAGGAGCACATCAGATTATTCGTGTGAACGAATCCCACGCAGATCTTATCTTCTTTGTTCGGAAAGTATATTCTCATACTTCCATTAAGAACAAAAAACAGATTTGATTCAGTTTGACCTTTTGTTATTATGAAATCGTTACGCTTCAATTCAACACGTCTGTTCCATTTACTTAGCAACGCTGAAAGTTCCTCTTCTTTCAATTTGACCTTTGAATTGAAAATTTGTGAAAGCTTTTCCTGCCAGTCGATCATTGGCATTATTACCTTTCCAATAGGCCGCCAAGCAGCGAGCTTGCTTCTTTGCCCATGTTACGTCCATAAGGAGCCAGCGCCTGGACAAGCTTGCGAATAGGCATTGATTGAAGCCAAACTTTTCCTGTGCCCTTTAATGTCGCCAGGAAAATTCCTTCACCTCCAAAGATCATCGATCGAAGGCCTCCGGCTGACTGCACATCAAATTCAATATGTGATTCGAATGCAACAACACACCCTGTGTCTACACGTAGCGTTTCATTGTTTAAGGTTCGCTCGATAACCGTACCACCGGCATGAACGAACGCCTTGCCATCACCGCTGAGCTTTTGAAGAATGAATCCCTCTCCTCCAACGAGGCCAGAGCCAATTCGCTTATTAAAAGTAATAGCAACCTTGGTTCCAAGTGCCGCGCATAGGAATCCGTCTTTCTGAACAATAAGTTCATTATGGGGACTTTGCGCGAGGTCAATAGGAATTACAGTACCGGGATATGGCGCTGAGAATGCAACTTTAGCTTTCTTCCTCCCATTGTTTGTAAAATGGGTCATGAAGATCGACTCGCCCGTCAAAACACGGGAGCCGACTGAAAGTAGCTTATCAAAAAGGCCCTGGGCAGGATTCGATCCATCGCCCATTTTTGTTTCAAACGTGATACCGTCCTCCATAAAGAGCATCGCTCCTGCTTCAGCAATAACGGTTTCCATTGGGTCGAGCTCTATCTCTACGATTTGAATACTCTCACCTTTGATTTGGTAGTCAATTTCGTGTGATCTTGCCATGTGCCTGTGTATTATTTACGTATAGGACTAGAACGTATCAAAGTCCGGCGTGTTACAGCGATTCGGATAACAAGAGTGCTATTTTTCTGTGCGCTAGAATGGGCCTACTTCTTTTTCTTCACTCCTTTCTTCAAGTCATCGTAGTCCTCTCGCTCGGCTAATTTCTTATCATCGACATTTTTGTCCAGAAATTCGTTGAGCTTTTCGATATTCATGTTAGCCTTGATCTCCCCAAACTGATCGATTGTTATGTCCAGCCCCTGCAGATCTTTGTGCACTCGCGGCTTTGGTTTATTGGAAGGTTTCTTTTGTTTCTTGGTCATAATCAAAGTTACGGAACAAGTCCTACTAAAATAACCGTCTAAAAAAAAATAAGGATGACATTTTAGCAAATGCCATCCCCGAAATTTGTGTTGAAACTTTTCTACGCGACTTTGACTTTCAGTGTATTGAGTGCAAAGTCGATTCTGCTTACCACTTCTTCCTTGCCGATAATTTCCATGATCATCATTAGATCAGGGCCTCCGCCTGCGCCGGTAACAGACAGCCTCACCGCCTGAAGAATTTTGCCAGTACCAATTCCCAGACTTGCCGTCACATGCTCCAGCGTCGATTTAGCAATCTCAGCATTAAATGAAGTCAGCTTGTTGACCTCATCTTTGAATGCGCTAAGCACCTTCACGGCGTCATCGTTCCATTTTTTGGCAGCGATACCTTCGTCGAAAGTGACAGGGGCAAAAAACAAGAATTTTCCCTTCTCCCAAAAATCATTGGGAAAGGTAACTCGTTCTTTCATCACGGCTGCGACTTGCTCGGCTTTCTCTCTGGAGCATTTGATCTTCTCGCGACCTAGGGACTCCATCAAATATTCGGCAAGAAGCTCGTTGGGTTTTGCCCGGAGATATTGCTGATTGAACCACTGCGCCTTTTGGATGTCAAATTTGGCACCTGCCTTGCCTATCCGTTCAACCGAGAACGTTTTAATGAGCTCTTCCATAGAAAAAATTTCCTGGGTAGTTCCGGGATTCCAACCGAGGAAAGCAAGGAAGTTAACCAATGCTTCTGGAAGATAACCGGTCTCTCTGAAGCCAGTTGCTTTTTCTCCGGTGTTTGGGTCTGTCCAGTCTAAAGGAAAAATCGGAAACCCCATCTGGTCCGCATCGCGCTTGCTTAGCTTGCCGTCACCGGTAGGTTTTAGTAGCAAGGGCAAATGCGCAAACTGGGGCATGTCAGCTTCCCAACCTAGATACTTATAAAGAAGCACGTGTAGCGGAGCAGAAGGAAGCCATTCCTCACCGCGGATCACGTGGGATATCTTCATTAAATAATCATCCACAACATTGGCGAGATGGTACGTCGGCATGCCGTCGCTTTTCATCAACACCTTATCATCTATCTGTGATGAATGGACCATCACCCATCCCCGTATGAGGTCGTTGAGACGGACTTCTTCCTTGCGCGGGACTTTTAGTCTTATAACGTATGGTGTACCCGCCGCGAGCAGGGCTTTCACTTCATCATCAAGAAGTGTAAGCGAGTTTCTCATCTGCATCCTCGTGATGCTGTTGTACTGCGGTAATGTCACACCGGCCGTCTTAAGCCGTTCCCTCATAGCGTCAAGGTCCTGTTCGGTATCAAACGCATAGTAAGCGTTGCCTTCGTCAACAAGTTTTTGCGCATACTGCTTATACATTGGTTTCCGTTCCGACTGCCGGTAAGGAGCATGAGGTCCTCCAACGCCGACCCCTTCATCGATCTTAATTCCCACCCACTTGAGTGCTTCCAGGATGTACTCCTCTGCACCGGGAACATAACGCGTCTGATCCGTGTCCTCAACACGAAGTATCATAGTGCCATTGTTCTGACGAGCCAGCAAATAGTTATACAACGCGGTTCGTACCCCTCCAATATGCAACGCACCTGTCGGACTTGGCGCAAATCGTACACGAACATCTCTCATTCTTCTAATTCACTTTTTTGGACTGCAAATGTAAATTGAATTTAGCATTTACGGTAGAAATCTCTCCGTCTTAAAATACACACCAAATCACGCCGGAAATCCAGCTTTGGCTACAGATTCTCCAAAATATAGTCTGCCATCATGGTATACAAATGGAAATGCGTCTTCTCGCCCTGTATTCCGTGGTGCTTATCAGGATAATAAAATGATCGGAACTGTTTCCCGGCATTGATCAATGCATCTTCCAGCACAATTGAGTTCTGGAAATGAACATTGTCATCTCCTGTTCCATGAATTAGCAGGAAATTTCCGCTGAGATTTGCAGCATAGGTTGAGGGTGAGTTGTTGTCATAACCGCTGGCATTCAGTTGTGGGGTTTGCAGATAACGCTCTGTATAGATAGTATCATAAAACCGCCAGTTCGTCACGGGAGAAACAGCAATACCCATCTTGAACACACCGGCTGCTTTCGTCATTGCGAGGGATGACATGTAACCTCCGTAGCTCCAGCCCCAGATTCCAATGCGGCTGTCATCCACATAGTCGAGCGTTGAAAGAAATTTTGTGCCGGCAATGTGATCCTCAAGCTCAGACTTACCAAGTTCTTTATAGGTTGACTTTTTGAATTTCTCGCCACGGCCTCCGGTGCCTCTCGTATCGATAATTGCAATCACGTACCCTTTCTGCGCTAACATCTGGTGAAAGTAGAAATGACTTCCGCCAAAAGAATTGCTTACATTCTGTGACCCGGGTCCACTATACTGATAAATCAATACGGGATACTGTTTTGAAGTGTCGAAGTTTTTTGGCTTTATCAGTTGACCTTCAAGGGTCGTCCCGTCGACCGTCTTGAAGTTGAATGTCTCCTTTCCCACAAGCTGGAATTCATTTATGGACTTCTTCAGGTCGTCGTTTGCTTCTAAAACTTCTATACGCGAGTTGGTCTTTGTTCTGTAAAGGGAAACAATAAGCGGCTGCGAACTGCTGCTGTGTTGATCTATGTAGTAGCTGCAATCCTCGCTGGCATTGATGGTGTGTGTACCCTCGCCTTCTGATAATTTAACTTTTTTCTTTCCATCGAGTGTGATCGAATAAAAATGTCGTTCAAGAGGTGAGACTTCCGTCGATGTATAATAAAGCGTATTGCCCTTTTGATCAAGGCCAACAAATTGTGAAACCTCAAAATTTCCGGAGGTGAGTTGTCTTACCGGCTTACCTCCGATATCATACAAGTAAAAGTGCTTGAATCCGTCCATTTCACTTGAGCAAAGGAATTGTTTACGGTTATCGAGATAAATGAGATCATCGGTAAATTCAAGATCAATGTAGGTATCACTCTTTTGATTCAGGACCACAACGGATGAGCCATTGGTAGCATTCGTGTGGAATAGTTTCAGATCATTCTGCAAACGGTTAAGCGTTCGGACCGATAGAATATTAGGATCCTGCGTCCACTTAACGCGTGGAACATAAGTATCAACGAGCGACCCAAGATCAGCCTTTATTTTTTTCTTGCTTTCTAAATCATAAATCCAAATTTCCACGGTGGAATTTGCTTCACCTGCTTTCGGGTATTTAAACCTGTAGTCTTTAGGATACAGAGTCCTTCCCCACACCTGCATGTTATATTCTTTTACCGCTGTTTCATCAAAACGGTAATACGCAAGCTTTTCTCCAGTGGGGGACCAATAAAATCCTACGACAAAAGAGAATTCTTCCTCATATACCCAGTCCGTCGAGCCGTTGATGATTTCATTGAACTTCCCATCATTTGTAACCTGTACTTCCTGCTTGCTGGATAAGTTCACAAAGTACAAGTTATTCTCACGTACAAAAGCTACTTTACTTCCATCGGGTGAAAATGTTGCATAACTCTGCTTACCACCTTCCGAAAGATGTGTAACGGTTTTTGTTTGAATATCATAGACGTAATACTCACCCTTATATGACCTTCTGTAAATACTGGCAAAGGAGGTCAGCAGCAGGATCTTCTTCTCATCGTTGCTAAACATATAACTTGCGACCTGTAATTGTGGTGTTAAAAGTGAACAATCCACAATCACCTCGGAGGAGCTGTTTGTAACGTTGTGCTTCACAATCCTGTTCGATTCGAGCGCGGAAAAGTACTGGCCGTCGTTCATCCAGTTGATGCCATATACTTCTCTCTGGATAAACTTATTGTCGGTCGTAAAGTCGTTTACGGTGATCTCGCGTTGTGCGAATAGTTGGAATGTTGTCCAGAACGACAACAGGGCCAAATAGTGCCTCTTGCTCATAGCGTTAAAATTTGGCAAAAATACAATTTCCTGTTTCGAAGCAAAATGACTTTAATGCCAGCCAACAAACCTTTGCAATCGCATAAAAACAATCTAGAAAACCATCAACTGGTAAAAGTTGATTTAAGTCTTATTTTTATGAACTATACTTTCCAACTGGCGGTATAAAAACAATGGCATCCATTCACGACTACGATCTGATCATTATTGGTGCGGGGCCCATCGGCCTGGCATGTGGCATCGAAGCTCAGAAGAGAGGATTGAGCTACCTGATCATTGAAAAGGGCTGCCTGGTCAACTCCTTGTACAACTATCCCTTGAACATGACATTTTTTTCAACGTCTGAGCGTCTCGAAATTGGAGAGGTGCCATTTATTTCTCATGGATCCAAGCCAAACCGTGTGGAGGCACTGGAATATTTCAGGCGCGTCTGTATGACTTGGGCCCTGAATGTGAAACTTTATGAAAAAGTCATGTCCATAGAGCGTTCGGCTACGGGTCAGAGGATTACAACATCAAAAGGTATTTACTCATGCTCCTACACCATTTTGGCATTGGGCTTTTATGATCTTCCGTACCTGCTGAACGTCCCGGGTGAAGAGTTATCAAAAGTGAAACATTACTATGATGAGCCTCATCCTTATTTCGGCCAGAAAATTATCGTTGTTGGCGCAGCGAATTCTGCAGTGGATGTCGCCCTGGAGACCTACCGAAAGGGAGCTGAAGTAAGTATGGTTGTGCGTGAACCCTCCATTGGAGAAAGTGTGAAGTATTGGGTAAAGCCTGACATAGAAAACAGGATCAAAGAAGGTTCGATAAAAGCGTATTTTAATTCCCAAGTAAAACGCATTGATGATATTTCGGTCGAAATTGAAACTCCCGAAGGTGTTCGCATCCTGGAAAATGATTTTGTTCTAGCCATGACGGGATATCAGCCACCCTTTGAGTTTATGGAAGCGTGCGGAATAAAATTCAGAGATGACGAATTTCACACACCGGTTTACGATGATCAGACAATGGAAACCAATGTGCCTAACCTATATCTGGCCGGGGTCGTGTGTGGTGGATTAAAGACAAACAAGTGGTTCATTGAAAATTCAAGGATACATGCCAATCTCATTATAGAAGCTATTAAGAAAAAAAATGCGTTCAGCGAAGGCATTACATCCTGAATTAAAACCAACCTATAGTAGAAATTTACAAATGCATTGGCCATTGCCGATACTTCAAGCATCACACACACATCGGTGGCTTTCCCGCTGATTTTCGCAGATCAAAAGGCACGCTGATTTTCACGGATTTGTTCTTCGTAAATCAGCGCCAGCCCCGAGCTACTCGGTAGTGAATTTAATCCGTGACATCTGCGGGAAAATGCATTCCGTCACAATCCATTTATTTCACAAACCGGCTAAGAATTCCTGTAATAGGACTTTTATACTGTGCCCCAAATAGATTTAAGTGAACCAACAACGGATAAAGATTATATAAATCGAAACGATCTTCATAGTCAGGCATTAACGGATATGTTTGGTCGTATGCCTCATAGAACTCTGTTGGAAAACTTCCAAACAACTTTGTCATTGCCAGATCGACTTCCCTACAACCATAATACACCGCAGGGTCAATAAGGCATGGTTCACCTTTGGCGGTTGTGATTATGTTTCCGCTCCACAAATCGCCGTGAAGCAAAGCTGGCTTTTCTTCGGAAAGCAAGGAGGTAAGGTTTGGATACAGAGCTTCAAATGACTTGACCATTTCACTACCAGCCAAACCTGAATCAACTGCCCTTTTAAGCAGAACGTTTAACCTTTGATGAACAAAGAAATCAATCCAGCTTTGACTTGATGTATTAAATTGTCGAAGGGAGCCTATGTAATTTTCGTGATCGAGTCCAAACTGTGCATTGGTTGTTTTGTGAAGCGTGGCAAGTCTGGACCCCAGATGTTTCCAGTAGGATTTGGCCTGCGGACCTTGCTCGATGAAATCAAGTAAAATGAATTGGTTATCATCGTCTTCGCCGACGCCAACCAGGGCAGGAATTTCAATTGCTTCCGTCTTTCTAAGCAGCTTGAGACCGTTGGCCTCAGCGCGAAACATGGATGGAAATTTTTTTGCACTGTTCCATTTCAAAAAGAACGTGCCTGTGGTCGTTTGCAATTTCCCACCATGATTAATGCAGCCTCCTCCGCAAAAATCAAAATCACGCAGGTCGTCTGTTCCTGCGAGATTCAGTACACGAACTACACCTTGCCGGACATTCGAGGGAATGTTCTGAACCATAAATCAAAAATTCAGGGGGTACCTTTCTTCCGAGGCAAGAAACCGAAGTTGAGGCCAAAGTAATAATTCCTCGGTGCAGCTGCATTGTAAAATCTACCTCCGATTGCATTCAAATCATTGCCAAGACTGTATGTTTCATCAAGCGCATTGTCAATCCCGGCGAATATTTCAAAAGGCAGAACATTTTTAAGATTTGTACGGTAGCCAACTCGCCCACCGAGGAGGAAGTAATAATCAGCGTATTCAGTATTCGCATCATTCAATGGAATTGCATCCGTGTAGTTTGTTGTGACATTGAGATAGACTTTTTGCAATGTCATATCTATGCCCAGCAAAGCAATGGTGGGGGCAACCCCTGTCAACCGATTTCCTGAATAATCATTTCCGTCTTGAATATATTCTTCAAAACGATAATGATTATAAGTATAACTCGTCCAGATCTTCAGCCCAGACAAAAAAGAAGAATTCATGGTTGGCGTCCATGTCACCCTTGCTTCGACTCCTTTTTGTGATGTGTTGCCGGCGTTGACAAAATATTCCGCACCATCTGGTGTTCGCTGGATAACAATTGTTTCATCCAACTCAAAGTCGTATGTGCTTACGTCAAATAATAGCTGCTGTTTCCAGAACCCTCCCCTCAGGCCCAGCTCATAGCTGATTCCGCGTTCGGGGTTCAATGAATTGTTATATGTTCCGGCGGACGGCCGCACTTCCGCCAATGACGGAGGCGAAAATCCTTTGCTGACACTTCCATAAACGGATATTGCGTTGTTCAGTTTCTTTAACAACGCAATGCGCGGGGAAAACTCAGGATCGAATTTCCGATGTTGCTCTGTTACCGGCGAGACTGATACTGTTGCGAAATCATATTTTAGAAAATTTGCGCTGCCTCCGAGCGTAAGGTAAAAGCCTTTCGGCAGGTCAATATCTGCTTGGAGAAAAAGCAGGAGCTGTCTTGATTTCAGCTCGTCCATTGTTTGAACAGTTCCCGGTTCACCGCCGTTATTGTTGTACACGTCGAGCGGTGAAAAGAAGTACTGGTATTCGCCGCCAAACGTGATCTTTCCCTTCCAAGTATCTTGATCAAACGAAAATTGAGTGTCGGTGCGTCCTCCTAAATTCTTTTCATCGCGGATCTCATAATTTCGGATTGTGGGATTCTTAAAATCTGTGTGTGATCCATAGACCCCGGCTTTTGTTATCCAATTGTCGCTCCATTGATATTCATACATCAAGCCGCCATAAACCGTCTTGTTTCTTACGGCAGCTTTTGCATCAACAGCACTCGGAAACGGGCCACCAGCCGGACGAGCCTGACTCGGATCAGCTTCAAATTGCGCCTTTGTGAGTCCACCCGGTGTTTCGTAAAACAAATCCGTATAAAACACGGTGGCATTCAACGAACTCTTTGGGCCCACTAGAAAAATAACGTCAGCGTTTAGGGCGTCGCGATCCATTTTCGTCTGTTGGCGATATCCATCCGACTGCTGATGCCCATATTGAATGGATGCTTTTATTTTATCTCTTCCGACCTGCCCTGACAACTGATATCGTTGAAGGCCATAGCTTCCGAAAACAGTCGATAGTTTTAAACCAGGGTTCGACGGCTCTTTATTGAACAACACAACGCCCCCGGTACCTGCCCCGTACAGGCTTCCACCCGGGCCCTTAATGATCTCAGAGCTTGTGATAGAGTTGAAGTCAAGAAGGTTGAGATACGTGTTGCCTCCGCCATCTGTCAGTGGTAGCCCGTTCCAATACATCTTAACATTCCTTACACCAAAAGGTGAGCGCAAGAGACTTCCTCGTATTGAAAACCGATAGCTTCCCGGCGAACGTTCTTCCATGCGAACTCCGGGTATTAGATTGACCGCGGGAAGAATGGAAGTATTATTAAACCTTTCGAGATCCTTTTGGTCAAGCGTAGCGACTGCGGCTGGGACTTCATTCGCAGGGCGATTATATAAAAACGCGCGTATAACCACTTCATTCAAGACCCTGGTGGTATCATCCTCCTGGGCCTGAGCCACACGGAGTATACAAGCTGAAAACACTAATACCAGTAATATTCCAGATCGCTTCATACGTAAATTTAACGTCAAGAAATATAGGTAAGGAAATCGACATTACAACTTTGAAAATGGTGGGCGGATCGTTCATAAAAAAAGGCCCCCATCCGGGAGCCTTTGTATTTTGTGCTTACGCAGAATCAGATCACTTGATCTTAAAAGCCTTTCGAACCTGGTCGACATAGTTCAACTTTTCCCAAGGGAACAATTCGACCTTTACTTTCTTTTCGGACTTCTTTCCGGCGTTAAATATTTTCTCAACAATTTTCGGTTCGCGTCCCATGTGACCATAGGCAGCGGTTTCAGCGTATATTGGAGTTCTGAGATTAAATCTTTGCTCAATAAAGTAGGGGCGCATGTCAAATATCTTTCCGACACGTTTTGCTATCTCACCGTCACTAAAACCAACCTTTCCCGTACCGTAAGTATTCACATAGAGACCCACGGGTTGTGCGACACCGATAGCGTAGGCTACCTGCACAAGCACTTCATCACACACCCCCGCTGCAACCAGGTTCTTGGCGATGTGACGGGTTGCATAGGCGGCTGAGCGATCTACCTTCGATGGATCCTTTCCTGAGAAAGCGCCACCACCGTGTGCTCCTTTACCTCCATAAGTATCCACTATTATTTTGCGTCCAGTCAAGCCCGTATCTCCGTGAGGTCCCCCAATAACAAACTTGCCTGTTGGGTTAACGTGATACTTGATGTCCTTTCCGAAGAGTTTCTGGACGCGCTTTGGTAGTTTTTTCTTTATTCGCGGGATTACGATATTGATTACATCTTCTCTGATCTGCTGTAACATCTTCGCATCTTTTGCAAAATCATCATGCTGAGTGGAGATCACGATTGTATCAATGCGCTGAGGTTTGTTGTCATCTCCATATTCAATCGTCACCTGCGATTTTGCATCGGGACGAAGGTATTTCATCACCCTAAAGTCATTACGGATAATAGAAAGCTCACGCAGCAGGAGGTGGGCTAATTCAAGAGGAAGAGGCATGAAGTTATCCGTTTCGTTTGTCGCATAGCCAAACATCATTCCCTGATCCCCCGCACCCTGATCTTCCTTCCTC